>Ga0214473_10006312_pt1 | contig 14178 bp, 13 predicted proteins | sample RVTome_7_FD_203509 | JGI IMG/M metagenome (GOLD analysis project Ga0214473, IMG submission 203509) | Soil microbial communities from uranium-contaminated site in the Upper Colorado River Basin, Wyoming, United States - RVT98D197 | ecosystem: Environmental > Terrestrial > Soil > Contaminated >... | reverse complement strand
CGCTCTAGTTGGCGGCGCGGCCGAAGGTTCTCACCGTTTCTGCCGGTCCGGTGCGTTGAACCAGCGCGCCAACTGCTCCGCGGCCTCGGTTTCTACGATGGCCAGTACCTCGTCGCCCTCGTTCAGAGAAACCCCGCCACGAGGCAGAATGAGCTCCCCCTTGCGGATGATGGCGGAGACCACGCAGTTGGGAGGGAGAGGCAAGTCTTGCAGGGAGACGCCGATGGCGGGAGCGCCTTTGGGGAGCTTTTCTTCCACCAAAGAGTACTTCCCTCTGCGTAACTTCAGGAGCGTCATCATGTCACCAAGAGACATCTCCTCCTCGATGAGAGTGGCCAGGATTTCGGCTTGGTTCAATGACACGTCCACGTGGAAGGTCTCGTTGAAAAGCCGGGCGTTGCTCGGATTGTTGACGCAGGCAATGATCCTCGGCACTCGATAACGGGCCCGGGCCACGAACGAGATCGCCAGGTTGTCGGCGTCTCTCGGCAAACAAGTGGCGAGAACTCGCGCTCGCGCGATTCCCGCCCGCTCCAGGGTGTCGATCTCGATAGGGCTTCCCTGGTAAATCACTTCGGTGGGAAGCTCCCGGTGAAGCCGCGTGAGAACGTCGGGTCTGCCTTCCACGAGATGGACCTCGTGCTTCTGGCCCACCAGCAATTGAGCTAAGGCGGAGGCGGTACGTCCTCCGCCGGTAATCAGTACGAACACGATGTCACCTTTCCGTTAGGCGCCGGCGCAGAGTTTCCATCGCCTGGCGAGGTCCACTGACATAGAGACGATCGTCGGTCATCAGAGGCTCCTCCAGCGCGGGAACGGTCGCCTGGCTTCCGCGAACCAATGCCACCAGGGCCGCGCCGGTGCCGGACAGAAGCGCTTGCGAGGTTCGGCCATTCCAATCCGCGCTGACTCTCAGCTCGTCGACTTCGACATCGCCATTTCCGATGCTGAGAACTTGTTCTTGCCACGGATGCACCAGCAGCTCTTCGATGCGCCGGGCGCCCCAGGCAGTGGAACCGACGACCGGATGTCCGAAGGTCTCGTGCAAGGGTAGCGACCGAGGGTCGAAGTTGCGCGCCACCACCCGCGAAACCTTGTAAACGTGCCTCGCCAGATGCGTCACTACCGCATTGACGGTATCGGAGTTGGTCACCGCGGCCACGGCGTCGGCCCTTTCGATCTCCGCTCGATCGAGGACTTCCTTGGTGAGCACTTCACCTTCGACGGTGCGGCCACGATAGTCGGCGGGGAGGTTCTTGAACGAAGCACTCACCTCGTCCACCACCGTGACCTCGTGGCCTTTGCTGAAGAGCCGATAGGCCAGCTCCGATCCCACTCTGCCGCATCCGATGATGATGACGTACATATCCGCCTTTCGAATCTCACCCCGCGAGCTGATAAGGGACATCGGTGATGACGATGCCCGGCCGGAACATTAGAGCCAGCCTCAGGAAGAACGCCGTCTGCGCGTGGAGCACATTCTGCCAGGAGCGGCGGGGCACGAACTGCGGCACCACGATGGTCAACGTCTCGTCCGGCTGCCGCATGTCGGCGATGGCGGAGATGTAATCGAGTAAAGGCTCCAGCAAGAGTCGGTAGGGTGAATCGAGGATGACGAGACGCACCCCGTCGCCCCAGAGCTCCCACTTCCTTTGGATCTCTTGAGCCTGCGCCGGATCCATGGAGACGTGGACCGCGGTCACGTCGCTCGAAAGAGAGCGCGCGTAGCGGAGCGCCTCGAGAGTGCCCCGATGGACGTCGCTCACCGGCACGATCACGCGATTCCTAGTGGTTCTCGGCGGGGGGCCGTAGTCTTTCAAGGACAGCCGCGCCGCCGTTTCACGGTAGTGACGCCTAATGCCAGTGAAAAGGGCCACCAGAATGGGGAGGACGAGGATGACCATCCAGGCACCTTCCCCGAACTTGGTGACCGCAAAGACCATGGTCACCACGGCGGTAAGAAGAGCCCCGAAACCGTTCAGGACCATCTTCCAGATCCACCCCTGTTCAACCGGATGGGAAGGGTCTTGACGTCGTCCGATTCGAAACCATCGGCGCGTCATGCCGGCCTGGGAAAGGGTGAAGGAAACGAAAACGCCGATGCAGTAGAGGGGGATGAGGCTTGTGACGCTGGCGTCGAAAAGCGCGATGAGCGCACAGGAAATGAAAGCCAACAATGCGATCCCTCGCGAGAGGACCAACCGGCTTCCACGATAGGTGAGCTGCCGCGGAAGAAAACCGTCCGCCGCCAAGAGCGCCGCCAGGCGGGGGAAGTCGGCGTAAGCGGTATTGGCGGCCAGCACCAGGATCAGTGTGGTGAAGGCCATGGTAGCCAAATAGAGCCAATTCTTTCCCTCATAGGCGGTTCGAGTGATCTGCGAGATCACGGTCTCCGCCTCCGAGGGAATGGCCCCGACGTCGACGGCGAGGAAAGTGAGCCCGAGAAACAACGTGCTCAGTATGACGGACATCCAGAGGAGGGTCACGCCCGCATTTCGGCTGCGCGGCTCCTTGAATGCCGTGACCCCATTGGAGACAGCCTCGATTCCGGTGAGCGCGGTGGTGCCGCTCGAGAAAGCGTGAAGCACGAGAAAGGCAGTGGCCGCCGGAAGCAAGGGCGAGATCTCGAGGGGTGGAGGGTCCACGACTCTCCCCAAGCTCCCCGATTGCCAGCGGAAGAATGCCACGCTCACGGTCGTGAACATCAGGGCGATGAAACCGTAGGTCGGAACCGCGAAGATCATCCCCGACTCTCTGACACCGCGGAGATTGATGGTCATGACCAGGAGGACCAAAGCGACGGCAATGAGCACGCGGTACTGGTGCAACGAGGGAAATGCCGAAGCGAGCTGAGCCGCTCCCGAGGAGACCGAGACACTGACGGTGAGCACGTAATCGGAAAGAAGAGCGGCTCCAGCGATCTGCGCGGGTCGCTCTCCGAGATTCTCGCGGGCCACGATGTAGGCACCCCCCCCGCCGGGATAAGCGTGGATCGTTTGCCGATAGGAGATTGTCACGATGAAGAGAAGCAACACGATCGCCCCCGAGATGGGGAAGGCGAGAGAAAAAGCAGCCGTTCCCGCTATCGCCAGGATCACCAGCATTTGCTCGGTCGCATAGGCGGTCGAGGAGAGCGCATCGGAGGCAAACACCGCAAGGCCCACTCTCTTGCCGATGGCCTGATGGGGAGCGTCGGCGGTGGGGAGTGGCCTTCCGAAGAGCCAGGTCCGCCACGGACGCCCGAAGCGCTGGCTTTCAGAAGGTGGCAACGGCATGGAACGAGGTCTCCTTTTTCGGCCTTAGTCTACTATTACTTTCTTCAAATGAGCGTTCATATGTCCGTTATAAGCCTAAGACGCGAAACTGCATTCCGCGGCAGCGGCCGCGCGCAAACGTTCGCTGAGCGTGACCTGCGGCTCCGTTGGCCCCACTCATCTTGCCTCTTGGGCGCGGCGCGCGGAGACTATAGCACCGGCGTCTGATCACGCTCCAGTGAGAGCCAACCGCCGGGTGACGCCCGGCCCTTAAGGAGGCACTCATGGTTTCGAGTAGGACGCTAGAAAGCCGAAGAGCCGAGCTCGTGCAAGGACATTGCAAGTCGACGACAATGATCATATGCTTCGTCACTTCTGAAGGAGGTTTTATGCGAGGCCGAGTTGGACTGATGTTATGGATCGCCCTGCTGATGGGCGGCCTTTCCTACTACGTCGCGGCGCAGACCCCGCAACAGGAGGCCCCACCCAAGATCGAACCGCAGCGGTTCGAAGCGGACATACTGGCATTCGAGACCGAGGACAAGGCGTCTCCCCCGCCGGAAGGCGCCATCGTCATCACCGGCAGCTCCAGCGTCCATCGCTGGCACCCGACGATCAAAGAGGATCCATCGTCCTAACCTGCTGGTCGGCGGTGGCGCCGGGGTAAGTCAACACGGAGCGACGCTCGGCAATGTGGTTCGACCGCGCTAGAAAAGCAACGGGCCTAGTTCAAACAATACATTATGGAGGATATGACGATGCGAATTTCAAGCGTTCTCACCTTACTGGCTCTACTCTCTCTCACCGCCTGCCAACCACCGGAGCCGTCTGAACCGGTTGGGATGACTGCATCTGAAGCGGCCGGACTGACCGCCGACGACCGAACTGCCATCGAGGCCAGTGATGAGGCTTGGGCCAAGGCGGCTCTCGCCGGGGATTGGGTCGCGGTGGCGGCAATCTACACGGAAGACGCCGTCCTCTTGCCGCCCAACCACGAAGCGGTCGAGGGCCGTGCCGCCATCCAGGCGTACTTCGAAACGTTCCCCCCGTTGAGCGACTTTCAGCTTCATTCCATCGAGGTCGATGGCGTCGGCGATATTGCCTACGTGCGCGGGCACTACGTCCTCACCATGACGCCGGAAGGCGGCGATCCCATCAACGATTCCGGGCATTATCTCGAGGTTCTTCGCAAGCAGGCGGACGGCTCCTGGCTCCTCTACCGCGACATCTACAACTCGGAACATCCCTTGCCGGGAGCCGGAACGGAGTAGGAACCGACTCACTAGAAGATCGTTGGGAGCTGGCCCAGAGGAGTTCGAAGAAGGTGAGCTAGCGAGCCTGGAGGGCCCTTGGCAAGCCGGCCCTCGCGCCTGGCCGGGAATCATCCTGCAGTCTCACTCCGCCACAAAATCCTTCCGCCACAGCACCAGCGGCCAGCAGAGGAGCGCTCCGGTGACGGCGAAGCCAAGAAGATGAAGGTTGGGATATCGATAGAAGAACGCCACCAATCCAAAGAGGAGATAGAAGACGCCGATCACCAGCACCGCGCGCCACGCAGCGCGCGTGCCCTTCCGGAGCTCGAGGGATAGCATCATGACCAGCAAACCCAACACGTTCATGGCCGCTCCGGCAAAGAACGTCTCGACGACCTGCTCCCCAGCGAATCTAGGGCTCATCTCGCCGGCCGCCACTGCGCTTCCCAGCTCGGGCAACCGAACCAGGTTGTGAGCAATGCCGCCGGAGAATACGAGCAGCCCCACCGCCAGAGTGTACACTCCGATGAGATGTCTCCGTTTCATGGCCTTCCTCGGCCGGCCTCCGACCTATCGACGTATGTGACGATCTCGACTGAGGACACGCGAAGTTGTGCCGCTGATTCCCCGAGATGTCGATCGTGTTCACCCTGTGGCCGGGGGGCACAGGGAACCGAAATCAAACTGTAGGTAGCACGCCCGGGGAAGAGAGTCAATCCGTCATTGTGCCGGCGGGTGAGCGCACCCTCTTGAACCCGGCCCGGGGCTGCCTCTTTGCCTGCGTCTCTCCCGGAATATGGACTCCACCCTCCGGTCTCAACGGGCTCGCCTCGTAGGCAACGTCCCACACCCATGACTCGATTCTCATGCCCCGCAAGGCCAAATACCTCGCATAACTGAAGTTATCCGGCCACAAGAAATCTCATTTTGGGCACAAAGATTGCTACCACTTGGACATGGCGCAAGTTCGGCGTCATTCCTGCGTGGCCTCGCAACCGGGGCCCCACCAGCCGGAATCGTCCGAGCCATGGATGCGGAACTTTTTGGGGGTGGAGTATGTCCAGATTCACCATTGATTTTTCGGATGAAGCCGAGAGAGACCTCCAAGGCCTCCGCAAGGCTCTGGGAGTGAAATCCAAGGCAGACGTGCTGCGGAAAGCCTTGAATCTGCTCACCTACGTGATCCAAGCGCGGGAGGAGGGAGCCCGGCTGGTGGTCGAGAACACGAAGGACAACTCAAGGAAGGAAGTCATCACGTTGTGAGTTCTGCTTGGGGCAAGCCCCGAATAGGATGAAATGAGCCAAATACTGTCCCGCTACGGCAGCCTGAGCCAGCACAGCCTGTCGAGCATCATCCGCAGCATCCACCTGGGCGGCAAGAGCGGAGTTCTCCATCTCTCCAACAAAGGTGTCTCGAAACGTCTCTACTTCAATGCGGGCTCGATAGTCTTTGCCGGCTCCGACGATGAGGAAGACCAGTTGGGAGAGGTCTTGGTTCGTGAAGGAAAAATCAGGCGGTCCGATCTCGATCTCGCCTGGGAGGTGATGAAACGCACCGGACAAGGCCTCACGGAAACCATCGTTGAAATGGGATTCATGACTCCCGAAGAGATTGACACGCAGGTGGCCCGACGGATGACAGCCATCATTTACTCGTCGTTTACCTGGCAGTCCGGAAAATACAGCTTCAAGGAGCTCGACAATCCGGTGGCCGATGAAATCGCGATGGATCTGTCTCCTAGCCGTGTCATCATGGAAGGAATCCGGCGGATTCAAGATCCCGCTACCATCCTGGGCTTGTTGGGCGATCTCGACGGTGTCATCCGCCAGCCGAAGGGCTCGGGCCTTCCCTATGACGACAACAACCTCACTCCGCAGGAGAGGGTCATCCTCGATCTCGCCCGAACCCGTGCCGACGGCTCTTCCACCGGTCGCGCTCTGGTTGACATTTCTCCTCTTGACGAGGACCAGACCCTGCGCTGTCTTTGCTGTCTGGTCTCTCTGGGAGCACTGGAGCTGGAAAAATCTCGGTCGGAGCCGGAGGCCGCGGCAAGAAGAACCGGTCCTGCGCCGGACGTCGTCGATGCGATGGAGATCGGTGCCTCTTCGGCCAACCTGCCAAGAAGACTAGGCCGATACGAAATTCAGAACCTGTTGGGTCGTGGCTCGATGGGAACCGTTTTCTTGGCAAGAGATCCCGAAATCGAACGGATCGTGGCCATCAAATTGATCCAGGCCACGACTTTTCTCACGGCTCGCGAACGGGAACGATATCGAAATCGATTCCGACGCGAAGCGAAAGCCGCCGGAAGGCTCATCCACCCTGGTATCGTTACGGTCTTCGACCTAGGCTATGCCGACGAAGAGAGCCCCTTCATCGTGATGGAGTACGTCCCAGGGCAGACCCTGGCGGCGCTCGTTCAAGAAAAAGAGCTTTCAGTGGAAGAAACCGTACGCCTCGCCAGTGAGGTTCTCGAAGCACTGAGTTACGCGCATTCCGCAGGAATCGTGCATCGGGACATCAAGCCGGCCAACATACTGGTAACCTCCGACTTGCACGCGAAGATCATGGACTTCGGGATCGCACACGTCGTTGGCACCCAGTTGACACCCACCGAGCAGAGTATGGGGAGTCCTAACTACATGGCTCCCGAGCAGCTTTCAAAAGGAACCATTGACCAGCGCACGGACCTCTTCGCTTTTGGCGTCGTGCTCTACCGTCTCCTCACCGGCAGGCTTCCTTTCACAGGCGACTCGTTCGCCGCCGGTGCGCAGGCCATTCTCTCCGAGGAGCCGGTACGTCCCGAGGGCACTAACCCCGCGGTTTCTCCCGGCCTAAGTCGAATCGTTCTTCGCTGCCTGGCCAAGAATCCGGAGGAAAGATTCGCCAGCGCGGATGAAGTCAACATGGCTCTGAGCTTGGGTCAGGTCAACGACTTGTGGCCAAGCCGCGAAAGGGAACCCTCTGCAGAACCCCCGGTGCCCTTGCCTCCTCCCACTAGCGCCCTTTCCAGCGGTGGCCGGTTCGAGGCCGAAAGAAGGCCGGTAAGGCGTCGAGTCTTCTACGCGGCCATCGCCATGCTTGTCTTGTTGGGCATGATCGTGCTGACCCTGGTCTTCCCGGGGGGGAAGGGATCACCAGACGAGACCCCTCCGTTGCAAACCAACCTGGCAGACGACGTGAAAGATCCCGAGGAAGGCGGCGGGCTGCTACAGGCCGGCAAGGCCAAGGCCGAGGAGCGCGAAAATCCAGAAGCAAGCGAAGAGCACAGCAGCGAAGGGCAGCTCTTCTATGAGGCGAAGACGGCACTGGAACGGGGAGACCTCGAGGAGAGCATGGCGAAGCTGGAAGAGCTGCTCGAGAGAAACCCTTCGTTTGCTGGCGCTCCCCAGCTCCTCGCGGAAGCTCGTCGGGACGTGAGAACCGATCGGCGGGGGCTCGGCGAAGTCGGCACCGGGAAAGCGAACGGATCGCCAACTCGATGGGCCCGGCCAACCGAGCAGCAGCTTCTCGAGGACGCAACGCTAGCGCACCAGCACGGAGACCTCCTGACGAGCAAGGCGCGGCTGGAAGAGCTCCTTCAAAGGAACCCCACGTTCTCCGGCGCTTCAGAACTACTAGCCGAGGTTGCCGACGAGATCTGGGTGCAGGAGACTCTGCCCCTCTCTTTCGGAGCCAGGCACCAACACCGATTGGGCGACTGCGCTGGCACGCTGAGCCTTTCGGCCTCAGCGATTCGCTTTCAATCCGAAGCGCACGAATGGAACTGGGACCTGGACGACATTCCGGTCATAGAGAGAACGGATCGCAAGACTCTCATTCTCGAGACATACGAAAGGGAGATTCTGGGAATGAGTAAGTCCAAACACTACCGATTCCTTCTCATTCAGCCTCTCGAGCTCGAGACCTGGAGCCAATACCAGAGACTAGTGACAGGAACCGCTGCCGCCCAGGAGGCCTCGCAGCTCGAAGGCCAGCAAGAGGGCTCGCTCCGCTCTCCCTGAGGGCCATGGGTCGAAGCGGCTTGGACATATCCTGTCGGGCGACGGCGGGTCGTTCCATCATTCATGAGACGGCGCGAATTGCAGCGCGATCCCTCGCGATGGGACGAGGAGTCCGTGAACCGAGGGAGGATGATTCAGAGACAGAGACAGCGGGCGGTGCCTAACCCTTGATCACGCCCATCGGCCGAAGCTGCGCCACCTTGCGGCTGATCCCGGCGCCTTGCACCACGTCCACCACCTCGGCGACGTCCTTGTAGGCTTCCGGGATCTCTTCCACCAGCGTCGCTCGGCCCGCCGCCCGTACGATAATGCCTTGCTCTTCCATCTCCCGGACGATGGGCCGCGAGCCCGCGATCTTCCGCGCCTGGCGCCGGCTCATGACCCGCCCCGCGCCGTGGCAGGTGCTCCCGAAGGTCTCCTGGTAGGCGAGCTCCGTCCCCACCAAGACGTACGAGTAGCGTCCCATGTCGCCCGGAATGAGGACCGGCTGTCCCACCGCACGGTAAGCGGCAGGCGTCTGGGGGTGATGAGGTGGAAAGGCACGGGTGGCGCCCTTGCGATGAACACAGAGCTTCGTCATGCGCCCGTTCACCTGGTGATCCTCGAACTTGGCGATGTTGTGGCAGACGTCATAGACCAGGCCCAGTCCGAGCTTGCCCTGGCCCACTCCCAGGACCTGCTCGAAGCTTTGCCGAACCCAGTGGGTGATCATCTGCCGGTTGGCGAAGGCGTAGTTGGCGGCAGCCGACATGGCTCCAAGGTATCGCTTTCCTTCGGGAGATCCCAGAGGCGCCGCGCAGAGCTGGCGATCGGGCAGCTCGATGCCGTATTTGGCAGAGGCCCGCAGCATCACTTTCAAGAAATCGTCGCAGACTTGATAGCCGAGACCTCGCGACCCGGTATGGATGGAAACGGTGACCTGTCCGAGAAAGAGACCCAGGGCTTCGGCGAGCTTTTCATCGTAGATCTCGGCGACGTACTGGATCTCCCCGAAGTGATTGCCGGAGCCCAACGTTCCCAACTGCGGGCGCCCCCGTTCGATGGCGCGGGGACTGACCTCGTCGGGATCGGCTCCAGGAAGGCAGCCTCCTTCCTCGATGTGCTCCAAATCGGTTTCGGTTCCGTAGCCATTCGAGACCGCCCATCCCGCGCCGTGCGTGAGCACCCGACGGAGCTCGGTCTCCGAGAGCTTGAAGTCCCGGCGATGCGCGCCGACACCGGTGGGCACGTTGGCGAAGAGCGTCTCCACCAGCTCGCGGGTCTTACCTTCGACGTCCGTGCGACTCAGACCTGAGCGCAGTAGGCGGACGCCGCAATTGATGTCGAAGCCGACGCCCCCGGGAGAGATCACACCGCCGTCGGGAGAGAAGGCGGCCACGCCTCCGATGGCAAAACCGTAGCCCCAGTGGATGTCGGGCATGGCGATGGAACGGCCGACGATTCCCGGGAGCTGCGCCACGTTGGCGACTTGCTCCAAGGCGGGATCTCCTCGAAGCGTGTCGATGAACGCTTCACTAGCATAGATCAATCCGTCGACCCGCATCTTCCCTTCCCTGGGAATGCGCCAGCGATAGTCGTCTATCTTCTGAATTTTGATTCTTTCTGTCATTGCGGCCCCCTGGAGTCCCCTCAGACGTCGAAGACGATTGTCGTCTTGAAGAGCCCTCCTTCCCGCACGACTGCCATGCGGTGATAGGTGACGGCCTTTACCTCACGATCGATTGGGTGTCTATCGGGATCGAGTTTCTCCCCCCAGGCCTTGCCTTCCAGCCGTTTTTCGTCCACCAACCGCGGCTCGAACCGGCAGAACAGCCACTGTCCGTTCTCGTAAAGAAATAGCAGCTCGGTCAGCCAGGAGACCAGAAGCTCCTCCATGTCCCCGGCTTCGACGCTGAGCGAGACCTCCTCGCGAGGGCGCACCGTTTCCAGATCGGTGATGGTCTCGAAGAGCGCCCGGGCCGCTTCGCCAAAGAGCTCGGAAAGGCTGGAAGCGGACACTTCCACCATGTAGTCCGCGGTGTGATCGAGCACCCGATGAGGCACGTGCACAGGTTATGGGGACTGTCACGCAGTGTCAATGCCGCCGCCCAGACGTCCCCGTTCGACAACACCTCGATAAAGCTGTTAAGTTACTATATTTAAATGGCTTAACACAAAACAGAGGCCACGCGATCTAGAGCGAAGCCACTAAAATTTTTTGCTTGACAACCGCTAAGAGCTGCCCCTAATATATCGACTGTTAGCAGTCACACACGGTGAGTGCTACCCGGGAGACCCGATAAATCTAGTCAAGAGTTATGCCCCTAGCCCAATGGGATCCGTTTCGCGAGCTTCTCACCCTACAGGAGCGCATGAACCGGCTTTTCGATCAGACCTTCTCTCGGTCCCGCTCCCAGACGGGAGACCTCGGCGGCGGAACCTGGTCGCCGGCGGTCGACGTGTACGAGTCGCAGGAAAACCTGATCCTGAAAGCCGAGCTCCCGGGTGTCGATCAAAGCGATATCGAGCTTCGCGTGGACAGCAACCGGATCTCCATCAAAGGCGAGCGACGCATGAAAGAGGCCATCAACCAAGAACACTTTCACCGCATGGAGCGCGCCTTCGGACCCTTCAACCGATCGTTCACGCTGCCGAGCCCGGTGGACGCCGAACAGGTGAAGGCCGAGTTCAAGAACGGCATCCTGATGGTCGTCTTGCCGAAACGGATCGACAAGAACAGCAAGCATATTCCCATTGGCGGCTGAGCCGCTCTCAACAGACGAAAGAAGGAGGAAGAAGAAGGCGATGAAGATCACACCTATCAAAGACAACATCGTCGTCAAACGACTCGACGAGACGGAAGAGAAGAAAGTGGGATCCATCATCATCCCCGACACCGCCAAGGAGAAGCCGCTGACCGCCGAAGTCATCGCGGTGGGCTCCGGCCGCGTGTTGAAGGATGGCAAGAAGCTCCCGCTAGAGGTCAAAGTGGGAGACAAGGTTCTAGTCGGGAAGTACTCCGGCTCGGAGGTGAAACTGGATAACGTCGAGTATCTCATCCTCAAGGAAGACGAGGTACTCGGTATTCTTGGATAACCGGCGGTGGATCGTTCCACCCTCGATTCTTTTTGATGGAGGCATAGGAAGAAAATGGCAAAACAGATCGTGTACCACGAGGACGCCCGGCAAGCGATCCTGCGAGGCGTTAACAGCCTGGCGACCGCCGTCCGGATCACTCTGGGTCCCAAGGGGCGCAACGTAGTTCTAGAAAAGAAATTCGGTCCGCCTGTGATCACCAAGGACGGTGTCACGGTGGCCAAAGAGATCGACCTCGAGGATCCCATCGAGAATCTCGGCGCCAAGATGCTTCGGGAGGTGGCTTCCAAGACTTCCGACGTGGCTGGCGACGGGACCACCACCGCGACGGTGCTCGCCCAGGCTCTCTTCCGTGAAGGGCTGAGGAGCGTCGCCGCCGGCAGCAACCCGATGGAGGTCAAACGGGGCGTGGAGAAGGCGGTCGAGGTCGTGGTGGAGGAGATCAAGAAGATCTCGAAGCCGGTCAAGGGGAAGATGATCGGACAGATCGGCACCATCTCCGCGAACGGTGACGAGACCATCGGCAACATCATTGCCGAGGCCATGGAGAAGGTCGGCAAGGACGGCGTGATTCAGGTCGAAGAAGCCCGAACCCTCGAGACCAGCCTCGACATCGTCGAGGGAATGCAGTTCGATCGCGGCTATCTCTCCCCTTATTTCGTGACCGATCCGGAAAGGATGGAGACCGTTCTGGAGGACGCTTATATCCTGGTGCACGAGAAAAAGATCTCGAACATGAAGGATCTTCTTCCGGTGCTGGAGAAGGTCGCTCAGTCCGGCAAACCCCTGCTGGTCATCGCCGAGGACGTGGAAGGTGAGGCTCTGGCCACACTGGTCGTCAACAAGCTACGCGGAACCCTCAAGGCGGCGGCGGTCAAGGCTCCCGGCTTCGGCGATCGCCGGAAGGCCATGATGGAGGACATCTCCATCCTGACCGGCGGCCGAGCCATCTTCGAGGATCTCGGCATCAAGCTGGAGAACCTCAAGGTCGATGAGCTGGGACGGGCCAAGAAGGTCATCATCACCAAGGAAGAGACCACCATCGTGGAGGGCGCGGGCACCAAGGCCGAAATCGAGGGCCGCATCAAGCAGATCCGCAACCAGATCGAGGAGACCACCTCCGACTACGACCGCGAGAAGCTCCAAGAGCGGCTGGCCAAGCTGGTGGGCGGCGTGGCGCTCATCAAGGTGGGAGCGGCGACCGAGACCGAGATGAAGGAAAAGAAGGCTCGCGTCGAGGACGCCATGCACGCCACCAAGGCGGCGGCCGAAGAGGGCATCGTTCCCGGGGGCGGTGTCGCATTGCTACGCAGTGGCCCGGCACTGGACAAGCTCAGGAAAGACAAGAGCCTCACCGATGACGAGCGCATCGGGGTGGGCATCGTGGCCCGCTCCATCGAGGAGCCCATGCGTTGGATCGCGCAGAATGCCGGCCAGGAAGGCTCCATCGTCGTCTCCAAGGTCAAGGAGATGGACACAGAGTCCGGCTTCAACGCGCAGACCGAAACGTACGAGAACCTGGTCGAGGCCGGTGTCATCGATCCGACCAAGGTGGTGCGTTTCGCGCTCCAGAACGCCGCCTCGATTGCCGGGCTCATGTTGACCACCGAGGCCCTGGTCTGCGACCTTCCCGAGAAGAAGGAGAACAAATCACCGGCCGGTGGCGGCATGCCGCCCGGAATGGACGACTACTAGAAAGCCGCCGGTCGACCTATCCCACTGGCCCCGGCCTGCTCCGACGAACGGAGCCGGTCGGGGCTTTTTTTTCTCGTCGCGCCGCGGGTGGGGTGGTCGGCTCGCCCATGACCAGGGTCTCCCCTGCCGCGGCGCGTCGCTGGAGCTCCCAGATCTTGGCGTACTTACTGAAGTCGTAGAACGCCCCGAGCGCCACGACGATGATCCCGGTCTTGCCGTCCAACATGCCCAGACGGAGAACGAGATCTCGAACCAGTACCGCCGGTACAATGAGCAAGAGCTGCCAGAGGCTCACCCCGCGCCCGGCCTGGAAACGCATTCGGGCGATGATGTTCGAGTACTCGTCATTCTTACGGATGCGGTCGGTGATGGACTCGCTGGTGTAGTGATGGAGCGCACCCTTCAACCGTGACACCCTGCCATCGATGATGACTCGCTCGTGGACCACGTCATCCGATACACGGCCTCGTCCCTTCTGGAATAGGCGCGGGAGGTGAACGGGTCGCCATAGCCCGAATCTGAGGCGAACGCCGCAAAAGTAGTTGACGCGCTTTACCGCGTATCCCGCCGTTCCTTGCGGCCCTTGAGGAGTCCTGATGACTCGCTGAATCTCAGCCGCCAGCAGCGGATCGACCACCTCGTCGGCGTCGAGCGAAAGAATCCAATCGCCGCTGGCTCGAGACAGCGCGAAGTTTTTTTGATAACCGAACCCCTGCCAGTCGGTCTTCAAGAATACCTTGGCGCCCAGGCGCCGGGCCAGCTCCGCGGTACCGTCGGTTGAGCCGGAGTCCACCACCAGAATCTCATCGGCCCAGGAGACGGCTTCCAGAGCTCGCGTCAGTTGCTCGGCGGCATTGTGCGCGATCAGAACGACGCTCAGAGTGCCTTTCGCGGAA
>Ga0214473_10006311_pt1 | contig 14179 bp, 14 predicted proteins | sample RVTome_7_FD_203509 | JGI IMG/M metagenome (GOLD analysis project Ga0214473, IMG submission 203509) | Soil microbial communities from uranium-contaminated site in the Upper Colorado River Basin, Wyoming, United States - RVT98D197 | ecosystem: Environmental > Terrestrial > Soil > Contaminated >... | reverse complement strand
TTTCGAGAAGGCTGAATCCGCTAAGTCGGGCTAAGATGCAAAAAATAAAAGAATGGTTCGAATATGCCAAATAGAAAACGCCATTTCGTAAAGCGTAGGATAACACATTAATCTTGATCGGGGTCCTTCGGGGTAGGAAAGCCGGCTGTTGAGATTTTGGAGGCGTCAAAATAACGTGAGAACCCGTGCTGAAATAGGCCCGAGGTGAATCGCGGGAAAGGAGGCACTTAACCGCCCTGTTGCCTTACGACATCAGGAACCTCGGGACTATCTTCTAACTTGAATATCCACCCCTCAAAAACAAACCACGGAGCGTAAAATTTAAAGCATAAACCCTCTCCCTCAAGCTTGCATCCAGGGGATACAATCAAAATCTCTCCCCTCTGGAGACCTCCCTCCACCGGCAAGACCTGACTCCGCTCTTCCGTTTTGGGGATCTGCGGCCCCCTTCAGGATAAATATCCCCACCGTGGAATTACTTCCAGTCTTGGTGCCTAATGACAGGTCCCTTCGCACCAAACGCTTTTTATTGAGGCCTGGATCTTGCCCTTTAGTTCGGGGGTGATCTCACAAATATTGTGAGAATCACACGCATGTTCGCCGGCCAGCCTCATTACCTCGTCTTCTTTTTCAGAGCGGACCATGAAATCACAATCTGCTCCAGCATCCCTACAACTCAACTCCTTATATTCTCTTTGAGCCATGATTACTTCCTCCTTTCCTTAAATTCCCAGCCGCGTGGCCACCATCTCGGAGTACCTTTCCTGTTCATCCATAACCCCACAATGTTTAGATGAGGCAGTTTTTAAAAGGGTGCTTCGTTCAATAACAGAGTGGCAGGGGAGGGGAAATCTATCGGAGAGGGTCGAAAATTTTCATAGGGCTCTGGCTAGGGTGAGCACATCTACCTGCCGGGCCCCGGCGCGCAATAAGACCTTGGCGCACTCCTGGACCGTCGCCCCGGTGGTGAAGACGTCGTCGATGAGCAGGATATGTTTTTCAGCGATCACCTCGGGTCTGCCGACCTCGAAGGCGCCATGGATATTTTTCTGCCGTTCAGGGCCCGAGAGCTGAGTCTGGGGTTCGGTATGGCGGGTGCGCCGGAGGGCGGTGAAATCCAGGGGGATGGAGTGCGTGCGGCTGACGCGGCGGGCTAGCAGAAGAGATTGATTAAATCCCCGCTGGCGGAGGCGCCGGGGGTGAAGCGGAACGCTGAGGATGAGCTCGAAAGCGGAAAAGGGGAACTCCGGGTCCTTATATTCAGCCAGGAAAGTCCCTAACACCTTGGCCAGGCGGGAGGCGCCCTGATATTTGAAACGATGGATGGCCTCCGCCATCAGCCCTTCGTAGGGGCCGATGGCTCGGGACCGGGTGAAGTGACGATCCTCGGTTAGACATGTGGAGCAAAGGTGGTCCTCTCCCGGCGTGTCCCCGAAACCCAGGCCGCAGCAGGGGCAGCGAGGGTGGGAAAAAAACTTCATTCTTTCGGTACAAAGCGGACAGGGGTGATCATCGGGAAATTCCCCCAGGCTCTCACCGCAGAGGAGGCATTTGGGCGGGAAGAAGAAATCGATCAGCGCAGTTAAGAATGGGGTCATTCGTAAGGGGTCGGCCATCAGCAATCCGCTTTCAGCAGTCAGCGATCACGTAAGGAGAAGAAAATACGATACGGAATGATCCAGATGCCTTATTTATGGTACGGCTCTCCGTGAAGAATCGTGAAAGCCCGGTAAATCTGTTCCAGGAGCAACATTTTGGCCAGCCCGTGCGTCAGGGTCATGGGAGAAAGGGAGAGCCGGAAGTCGGCTTTCTCCTTCAGGGAATCGTCCAGCCCATAGGGGCCGCCCAGGATGAAAGCCACTTCTTTGAGGCCGGAGCTGCTCCATGTTTCCAATGAATGAGCAAAGGCTTCAGAAGACAGTACCTTCCCCCTCTCGTCCACCGCCACGGTAAAAACCCCCGGGCGGATTTTCCCCCGGATTCTCTCTCCTTCCTGTTGGAGGATGTATTTTTTCTTCCCCCGGGAAGAGATTTTTTCCTCCGGGACAACAATCAAGTGAAGGGCCGCATACCTGCGGACTCTCTCGACAAAGAACTCGCAGCCTTCCCGGATGAAAGGTTCCGACAGCTTGCCGACGGAAACGAGGGTCAGACGCAATTTTAAACCCGCGTACGAGGTTTTCGAGGGGTGCGGACAGGGGGTAACTCGACCTTCGGGGCGTCGGACCAGAGCCTCTCCAGGTCGTAGAACTCGCGGATGGGGTGGTAAAAAATATGGATGATGACGTCTCCGTAATCCAACAGGACCCAGCGTCCTTCGCGTTTGCCTTCGATGCCTAACGGGTGAAGGCCTTGCTTGCCGAATTTTTCCTCGATATGGGAGGCGATCGCTTGAACCTGGCGGTCAGAGCTTCCGCTGCAAATCACAAAGTAGTCGGCAAAAGACGAAAGCTTTTTCACCTCCAGAATGGCCAGGTCGTTCGCCTTGTGGTCCAGTGCCGCCTGGGCACAGAGGATGGCTTTTTCTTTTGAGCTTTGGGGAATCAACCTTTGGCTTCGCTCTCCTTTGTTCGATAAAGTTTATTCTGGTAGATAAAGGCTTCAACCGGCTCCGGCAGAAGATACTTGATGGAATGGTGCTGGCGAATATTCTGCCGGATCTGTGTGGAGGAAATGTCCAGAGCCGTAATCTCCTTCGGGAAGACGAAAAAACCGGACCGCCGGGCGTACCCGCCTCTTTGAGAATCATAGCAAAAATCCTTGGCCATTTCAACAGGCAGATGCTCGGGAGTAAAATTTTTGTCGAAGCCGGGCCGGGTCATGACGATGAAATGGCAGAGGGCAAAAAGGGCCGCATACTCCTTCCAGGTGTTGATCTCCAGGAAGGCATCCAGGCCGAGGATAAAATAGAGTTCAGTGTCCGGCCCGAACTGCTGGCGGAAATGGGTGATGGTTTCCACGGAATATGATTTTCCCGGCCGCCGCAACTCCACTTCGGAGAACGCAAACCGGGGATTTTCGGCAATGGCCAGGCGTACCATCTGCGCGCGCCGGGAGGCGGGGAGGATATCGCCTTTATCCTTATGGGGCGGGTAAGAAGCCGGGATGAAGATCACCTGGGCCAGTTCGAAGGATTCGCGGATCTCCTCCGCGGACCGCAGGTGGCCCAGATGAATCGGGTTGAAGGTCCCTCCAAAGAGGCCGATCTTCCTCATGTGCGGATCTGCCCCGAGCCGTAAACGATGAATTTTGAAGTGGTCAAATCCTCGACCCCCATGGGGCCGAAGGCGTGAAGCTTGGTGGTACTGATCCCGATCTCCGCTCCCAGTCCCAGTTCGAACCCGTCACTGAATCGCGTGGAGGCGTTTACCAACACCGTCGAAGAGGGCACCTCTTTGAGAAATCTTTGGGCGTTGGCGTAATCCTGCGTGACGATGGAATCGGTATGAGAGGAGCCGTACCGCACGATGTGGGCAATCGCTTCGTCGAGTCCCCCGACGACCCGCACGGCCAGGATCAAATCCAGGTATTCCGCAAACCAGTCGGCCTCTTTGGCTGCTTTGGGGAATTTTAGGAGCCGCCGGGTCTCCGGACATCCGCGAAGCTCCACGCCGGCGGCCTGGAATTTTTCGGCCATGGGCGGCAGGAATCGAGGGGCGATCTCGCGGTGAACCAGGAGCGTCTCCATGGCGTTGCAGACTCCCGGGCGCTGGACTTTGGCGTTGTAACAGATCAATTGGGCCATCCGCAAGTCGGCCGATGCGTCCACGAAGACATGGCAGACGCCTTTGTAGTGCTTGATCACGGGGATCTTGGACCGGGAGACGACGAAGCGGATCAAATCTTCCCCCCCTCTGGGGATGATGACGTCGATGTATTCTTCCAGCTGCAACATCTCCTCCACGGCCTGCCGGGAGGTGGTGGGGATGACCTGGATGGCTCCAGCGGGGATTCCGTGCTGCTGGCTGACCGCCCGGAGAACTTCCGCGATGGCCAGGTTCGAGTGGATGGCCTCAGAGCCTCCCCGCAGGATTACGGCATTTCCCGCCTTCAGGCATAGGCCGGCCGCATCGGAAGTAACGTTGGGGCGGGACTCATAGATCATGCCGATCACCCCCAGAGGAATGCGCATCTTTCCCACCCGCAGGCCGTTGGGGCGGCTCCACATCTTGGTGATCTCCCCGACCGGGTCGGGGAGGAGAGCCACTGCCTTCAGGCTTTCAGCCATCCCCCGGAGGGTACTATCAGAAAGGTTCAAGCGGTCGATCATGGCTGAGGAAAGCCCGGTCTTCCGGGCCGAAGCCAGGTCTAGCGCGTTGGCTTTCTTCAATTTGGCGCGCGCCTTGATCAAAGCTCCGGCCATTCCTTCCAGGGCCGCGTTCTTGGTGGAGGTGGGAAGGTTGGCCAGCACCTGGGAGTCTTCTTTCGCTTTGCGGGCGATCTGCAGGATTTCATTCTTCAGCGACATCAAAATCTCCAGGAAAAAGTATAAATGCCTTAAATGCGCTTAAATGCCTCAAATGCCTTGAGTGCCTAAAATTACTAAGGGGTCCATAATTGACCAGACATCTTCTCCCGAAATCTCCCCTAGCCCCTCTTTGTCAAATCCCGCGAAGCGCGGGACTCCCTTTGGAAAAGGGAGAGAAGGAGGGATTTAGTCTTGAGCGCCTATACAATTATGGACTGACTAGTAATAACAGCAAAACCTTTAATCATCGTCTCAGCGGGACTTTTCTGGGTCGGCTCGGCCCTTGCCGGTTGGCGGGCCGCATTGCAAATCCGAGATGAACAGGCCTGAGCCCTGAGGTCGGGGACATACCAGGTCATCGCGGTGGATGATTTCGTCTCCGCATTTGTAGCCGAGCCTGCTTTCCACCTCGGTGGTTTTCAGGCCTTTGATCTTGTTGACCTCGCTGGAAGTGTAGTTGCTCAACCCCTTGGCAAACTCCTGGCCCTGGGTGTCGGCTAAAATCACCGGGTCGCCCTGGCTGAATTTTCCCTCCGCGGTTATGACTCCCGAGGGAAGCAGGCTCTTGCCTCTCTGCAGGATGGCCCTCTTGGCGCCCTCGTCGACGACGATCTTTCCCATGGGCTCCAGGCTGAAGGCGATCCAGTGCTTACGGCTGGTCAGCTTGTTTCCTTCGGAGGCAAACAGGGTACCCACATCCTCGCCCCGGAGGATCCTCGGCATTACTTCCGCCTCCATGCCGTTGGCCAGAATCGTCGGGACGCCGAAGAGAGCCGCTTTACGGGCCGCCTGCAGCTTGGTCACCATTCCCCCGATGCTGATCGGGCTCAGTGTCCCGGAAGCTTTCTTTTCCAACTCGGCTGTGACGTGGGGGACCAGGGGGATGAGCCGGGCATTTTTATGCAGGCGCGGGTCCCGGTCATAGAGGCCGTCGATATCGCTGAGGATGACGAGCAGGTCGGCGCTGACCAGGTTCGTCACCAGGGCCGAGAGGTTGTCGTTATCCCCGAACTTGATTTCCTCGACGACTACCGTGTCATTTTCATTGATGATGGGGATGACCCCGAAACCCAGAAGGGTCAGGAGGGTGTTGCGCGCGTTGAGGTACCGGTTGCGGTCGGAAAGGTCGTCCCGGGTGAGAAGAACCTGGGCCACTTTTTCTCCGAAGAAGGAAAAGGCTCGCTCGTAGTTCCACATCAGGGCGCTCTGGCCGATGGCCGCCGCAGCCTGTTTTTGCGGCATGGTTTTCGGCTTCTCCATCAGTCCCAGCCGGGCCATGCCGGCGGCAATCGCTCCCGAAGAAACGATGACGACCTCGTACCCTTTTTTCTTGGCCGCGGAGACCTCCCGGGCCAGGCGATCGAATACGGCCTGACTTAATACTCTTCCCTTGGCGGTCAGCACCCGACTGCCCACCTTGAGGACCAGCCTCCGAACTTTGCCCAGAATCGATTTGCGGGTCACGTCCCCTTTTCCTCCTGCCATCTCGGGGGAAGCTGCTTGACCAGGGCGCCGAGCAGCTCGGGCAGGCTTTTTCCGGTCAGGGCCGATATGGGATAGACCTTTTGATTTATTTTGCTGAAGAAAAGCCGGACCGCCGGCAGTTTTTTCTTGGCTTCCGGGGTGTCCATCTTATTCACGGCGATGACCTGGGGTTTTTTAGCCATTGCCGGGTTAAACAGGGCGAGCTCAAGGTTGAGCGTTCTGTAGTCCTCAATCGGGTTGCGCTGGCTGGCGTCCGAAATGTCCAAGAGGTGCAGGATGAGAGACGTACGCTCCACATGCTTGAGGAATTTCAATCCCAGACCCGCGCCCTGGTGGGCCCCCTCGATGATCCCCGGGATGTCCGCGATGACAAACGGCGGATGATCACCGAAACTGACCACCCCCAAGTTCGGGACTAAAGTGGTGAAGGGGTAATCGGCAATCTTAGGACGGACGGCGGATATCTTGGAGATGAGGGTGGATTTTCCCACGTTGGGGTAGCCGACAATTCCCACATCGGCCATCAGCTTCAATTCCAGGCGAAGCGAGCAAACCTCACCCGGCCGGCCGGGCTCATGGTATCGCGGAGCCTGTCGGGTGGAGGTGGCGAAACGCGCATTCCCCCGCCCTCCTAACCCCCCGTGGGCCGCTATAAAGGTCTCGCCGTGGTGGGTGAAATCTTTCAGGATCTCTTGGTTTTCGGCATCCCAGACGATGGTCCCCAGCGGAACGGGAACGATGAGATCTGGCGCGCTGCGGCCTTCCTGATTCTTGCCTTTGCCGTGCTGGCCCCTTTTGGCGTGGTAATGTTGCTGGTAACGAAAGTCGAGAAGCGTGGAAAGTAGGCCATCGGCCTTCAGGATCACGTCCCCGCCCTTTCCTCCATCGCCGCCGTCGGGCCCGCCCCGGGGAACGTATTTTTCACGGCGAAAGCTCAGGCAGCCGTTTCCTCCGTCTCCCGCTTTGACGAAGATTTTCGCTTCATCGATAAATTTGATCGCTCAACCCCTGCGGCTTTTCCTGCCGGATGGCTGGCCTCTCGTAGGAAATTCCCTTAGACCCGAGCACTTTCGACCGGGGGAGCGTACACGCTCACTTTCTGGCGTTTCCGGTCAAGACGTTCGAACGTAACAATGCCATCGATCTTGGCAAAAAGGGTGAAATCCTTGCCCAAGCCTACATTGGTCCCGGGATGAATGCGGGTCCCGTTCTGGCGAACCAGGATGGAACCGGCATGAACCATCTGCCCCCCATATCGTTTCACTCCCAGTCTCTGGCCGGCGCTGTCCCGGCCGTTCCGGGAACTTCCCTGCCCTTTCTTGTGTGCCATAAAAACCTCCTCAAAACAGTTCGAAGTGCCTAAAGTTGGAAGTGCCTAAAGTTTAAGGATCTCTTCTTTTACACTTTAGGCATTTTAGGCACTTTATTATTGTATGCTAATCTCTTTGATCTTCAGGGTCGTGAAAGATTGCCGGTGTCCCTGCCTCTTGGCATAGCCTTTACGCCGTTTCATCTTGAAGACGATGACCTTTTTGGCCCTACGCTGGCCCAGGATTTCTCCCACGATCTTAACATTGGGAAGCAGGGGCTTTCCCGCGAGGACATTCTCCCCGTCCGCATAGAGAAGAACATCTTTGATCTCCACCGCATCGCCAGCTTGGCCGGTGATTTTCTCCACCCGAATGGTATCGCCCTGAGAGATTTTATACTGTTTCCCACCGGTCCGGATTATCGCGTACACTTTCTCCCTCCAGCCTAGAAATTCTAACGTCACCCATGCCAAGGGCAAAATCTAAATCGTAAATTTCAAAACCCCGGCATTCCCCCGAAATTACCATTTTTCAATTAAAGGTTAAATGGCTACTCGCAAGTCAAATAATTATAATAGAGATTATGGTTCCTTCTTGTCAACGGGAAAGTGACCATTGCTGCTGTGGATTTCATATTGCTCCAGGTGGTAATCATTCTTGGCGCTGACAATGATACGCTTATTGAAGCGCTTTTCCAGCCTTTCCACATCCCCCCGGGCCTCATCGTAAAGGAAATTGGCCACGTTGGGGTGGACATCCACCATGACATTTTCCCCCCGCAGGTCGCGGATGTCCCTCTGAATCTCCCGCAGGATTTCCTGGCAGACGGTCGACCGGTTTTTCAGGAACCCGCGGCCTTCGCAGTAGAAGCAGCGCTCGCTAAGGATACGCCCCAAGCTTTCCCGGGTGCGTTTGCGGGTCATCTCCACCAGTCCCAGCTCGGAGATCTTCAGGATGTTGGTCTTGCTTTTGTCCTTTTTCAGGGCATCGGTCAGGGCCTGGAAGACCTTCTCCCGACTGGATTCCTTCTCCATGTCGATGAAGTCAATGATGATGATCCCGCCGATATTGCGCAAACGGAGCTGGTAGGCGATCTCTTTTACCGCCTCCAGGTTCGTTTTCAGGATCGTATCCTCCAGGTTTCTTTTGCCCACGTACCGCCCCGTGTTCACATCGATGACGGTGAGCGCCTCGGTCATATCGGTGACGATGTATCCTCCGGACTTGAGCCAGACTTTGCGGCCCAGCGCCCGGCTGATTTCCATCTCAATCCCGAAATAATCGAAGAGCGGCTCTTCCTTCTCGTACAGCTCGACGAAGGATTTCAACTGGGGCATGAAGGTCTCGCAAAAATCCAGGATCTTCCTGTATTCTTCCGCGGAATCGATGACCACCCGTTCGACCTCCTGGGTGAAGAGATCCCGGATGGCCCGCAGCGTGAGGTCCAGGTCTTTATGCACCAGGCTGGGAACCGAGCTCGTGGCCTTGCGCTTCTGGATGTTGTTCCACATCTTCATGAGAAAGTCCAGGTCCTGGTGAAGCTCGGCCTCCCCTTTGCCTTCCGAGGCCGTGCGCACGATGAGCCCGCAGCCGGCGGGTTTGATGCGCTGGATAATTTCCCGCAGCCGGCGCCGCTCCCCTTCATTCTCGATGCGCCGGGAAACGCCCAGGTGGTCCACCATGGGCATGAGGACCAGATGGCGGCCGGGAAGGGAGATGTGCGAGGTAATGCGCGCCCCTTTGGAGCCCAGGGGTTCTTTGGATACCTGGACGAGGATTTCCTGCCCTTCATGGAGCAGGTCTTCGATCTGGAAGGGGGTGTCGAGTTCCAGGATCTCCTCTTCCACACTTTCCTCACTCGCCGGCATGCCGTTGCCATCGTCCTCCCGCGCGCGCATCATCAACTCCAAATCATCGAAGTCCTGATGGACGTCGGTGACATACAGGAACGCCGCTTTCTCCAGGCCGATGTCCACGAAAGCAGCCTGCATACCCGGAAGGACCCGGACCACCCGCCCCTTGTAAATATTTCCGCTTATTCCTTGTTCGGAGCTGCGCTCCAAATAAAGCTCCACGAGAACCCCGCCTTCCAGCAGGGCCACCCTCGTTTCGCCGGAATTAACATTGATCAAAATTTCGTTGGACACGGATCGATTCCCTTGAATTGGGTACGCAATTTTTGGACCAGGATCGGGGGACGTTCTCTCCCGGCCCAATCGAAAATGAAATCGAGTGCTTCTTCCGGCCGCGGGATTCCTTCCGACCCAAAACGCATGACCATCTGCAGCGTCCGGGCGTCCACGAAGGAAAAAGACTCGACGACCTCCTTCAAATCTAAATATTTATTTTTCCTAGACCAAAAAACCGGGACCTCTTCTTCTTGAAGAAGAAAATCTCCTTTCTCCCCCGGCAGATTCTCTGGGTCGAGGAAGCGGATCACGTACGATACCTTAACGATACTATCAGAGATAGCGGTGGATTTCAAGGGAATTTCTTGCGTTTCCAAGATCTGAATCCCCGGCGGGAGGACGGCGTTCAATCGGGATGTCGCTTCCTCGGGGGTCAGACCACCCCGGGTTTGATAATCCAGGAATTCCGCCCAGCTTTCATACCCTACGGGCAGCGGCGGGCCGAAAGAGACTTTGGGCAAAGGATGGAATCCCTGGGAAAAAACCAGGGGAATTTCAGCCCGCCGGAAGGCGCGGATCATCGCCCGGGATAACTCCAGATGGCCGAGGAATTTTGCCGGCCCGAATTTGGCAAAGCGGGAGCGAAGGCGCGTGATCGTCGGGGGCGCTTTGGATCTTCCGGGCGAAGAGGCGTTCGACCCTGGAAACTCTGCATCGCTGGCCGGTTGATTGCTGAACATCTCGGCCCCATAGCAGACTCCGCAGCCGTTGCAGGAAGCGTTGCGGCAATCCCGGGTCTGCAGAGCCTGAAAAGCCCTGGCCCGTTCGTCCTTCAGAAATCCTCTGCTCACGCGGGAATCCAGATGGTCCCAGGGTAAAATTTCGTCGAGCTCCCGCGGGCGCAGGGCGTAAAATGATGGGTCCAATCCGGCCTGCATGAAAGCGGTCTCCCACAGGTCGTACCGAAAATGATCTCCCCACCCATCCAGCCGGCACCCCAGGCGGCAAGCAACCTCCAGGACCTGGCCCAGCCTGCGGTCGCCTCGGGCAAAGACCCCTTCCAGGAGACTCAACCGGGGATCCGACCACTTGAAACGCAACCCCTGGCGCTCCAGTTTTGGGCGTAAGAATTTTTGCTTCTGGCGGACTTCTTCCAGGGGGCACTGGGGTTCCCACTGGAAGGGCGTATGGGCTTTGGGGATGAAAGTCGAGATACTCAGGTTAATCTGGGCGGAGCCTTTCGCCCGACGGGCTTCCCCAAGAGCCTTCTGGCAGAGAGACACAATCCCCTGGAGGTCCTCTTCTGTTTCAGTCGGAAGGCCGATCATAAAATAAAGTTTGACCAAGCGCCAGCTGGCCGCAAAGACACTCTGGAGGGTGGAGAGGAGGTCTGCTTCCGTGCTTCCCTTGTTGATTACCCGGCGGAGGCGCTCCGTCCCCGCTTCGGGGGCGAGCGTAAAGCCGGTCTTGCGCACCTCCTGAATGCGGTGAATGATCGACGGCGTAAGGGTCTCCACCCGCAGGGAGGGTAGAGAAACGGCCACCTTTTCTTGGCTGTACCGTTCGATGATCGATGAGAGCAGAGGACCAATGCAAGAATAATCGCCCGTACTCAGCGAAAGGAGGGAGACTTCATCGTGGCCGGTATTTCTCAGGCCCTCGGCAACCAGCCGTAAAATGTTCTGGGGGTTACGCTCCCGGAGGGGGCGGTAGATCATCCCCGCCTGGCAGAAGCGGCAACCCCGGGTGCACCCCCGGGCGACTTCGATGTTGAGGCGGTCGTGGATAATTTCCATAAAGGGGAGGATCGGACGGTCGGGGAAAGCCCCCTGGTTGAGGTCGGAAAGTATGCGCCGGCGAACCGTCGTATAACCCTCCCGCTGCGGAATGATCTGCTTGATCCTCCCGGAGGGTTCGTACTCCACCCGGAAAAAAGAAGGGATATACACGCCGTCAAGCTCCGAGAGCCTCTTCAGCAGCTCCGCTTTCGATGCTTGATTTTTGCGGGAGGCGATGATCTCCCGGCAAACCTCCAGGACGACTTCTTCCCCGTCTCCCAAGACGAAGGCATCAAAGAAGTCAGCCAGGGGCTCGGGGTTCAGCGCACAGGGGCCGCCGCCGATGATGAGGGGATCATTCTCCCCTCGATCTGTAGCCCGTAGGGGGATTCCGGACAAATGCAGGATATTCAAGACACCCGTATAATTAAGCTCATACTGCAAAGAGAAGCCCAGGACGTCAAATTTTTTCAGGGGCAGGGAAGATTCCAGGGAGGTCAGGGGCAGGGATCGGTCCCGGAGAAACTCTGCGCGGTCGGGCCAGGGTGCGAAGACCCGCTCGCAGGCAATCTTCTCATTCTGGTTGAGGAGGTGATAAAGGATCTGAAAGCCAAGGTGGGACATGCCTACTTCATAAACATCGGGAAAAGCGAGGGCGAACTTCAAGTGGACGCGGCTCAAATCCTTGACCACGGAATTGATCTCTCCGCCGGTGTAGCGCGAGGGCTTGGAAACTCGGAGCAAATCGTCTTTATTCATGGCAAAAATATTAACATCCTCCTCCGCAGGTGGCAAATGATTTGTGATATGCTGATAATTTTCACCGCGGAGCACGCCGAGACCGCAGAGAGAGAAATTCCAAAAATTAATTCCCATTGCCCCGCTTATTTTCTTTTTAGATGGTCTCAGCGATCTCTGCGGTGAAATTTTGACGATTGGAGCAAGGATGCAGACGAAGGAAGACCTGAAAAGAATACTGATGAGGATCGACGGGCGGGGGTACAAGGCCTATAGGGATATCGAGGGGTCATACGATTTCGGCGATTTTTGGCTGTTGATCGACCACGTTCAGGGAGACCCGTTCGCCAGCCCTACTCGGGTCATTCTGCAAGTTCCTCAGAAGAGGGCAAAGGCCCCGCCCGAACTTTTCCAGAACAAAACCAGGGCTGTAGCCCTTCAGGATTACCTGACAAGGAAATTTGCCGCGGCCATCCGGGCCGTCGCCAGGGGCAGCCGGGGGATTGGGGGGAGCGGAAAGATCTCTATCGATCTGCCCGGGCAAGAAGTCCTGGAGAGGACCTCCTGCCGGGTGGGCGAGGAAAAGGTGGAAGTGCGCTTCACGCTGGGTTTGCCCGCGGCCGGCCGGACGATTTTAAGCCGGCAGGCGGAAGAGATGTTTTTCGGAGAAGTCCCCCAAATTGTGGAGAGGTCGCTATTCTATGGGAACCTTCCGCCCGCAGAGGGGAAAAACCACGTGGAGGTGGTGGAAGACCAGGAATATATCCGCACCCAGCTTGGCCCGAGGAAATGGATCTGTTTTATTGCCAACGGCTCCCTGTTGGCGCGGGTGAGCGGGGTGGATGAAAGGCCCCTGAAGATCCCGGGGGCCGGGACGGTGGAGCCCCTTGTCTTCTTCCAATCCCCTCCCGAAAGGGAAGTGGAGATGGAAACGCTGCACCGCGGAAAAATCAAGGGAATGGCCGTCCCCGAGGGGGTCGTCCTGATCGTGGGGGGAGGCTTTCATGGCAAATCCACGCTGCTCAATGCCATAGAGAAAGGGGTTTATCCCCACATTCCGGGAGACGGGCGAGAATTCGTGGTCACACACCCGGCGGCCGTAAAAGTGCGTGCCGAGGATGGGCGGGCCGTGGAGGGGGTGGACATCCGGCCTTTCATCTCGAACCTGCCGCTGGGAAAAGACACCGCTGAATTCTCCACGGAAAATGCCTCCGGGAGCACCTCCCAGGCTGCCCATATCATCGAAGCCCTGGAGGTGGGCGCAAAAGTGCTGCTCATCGACGAAGACACTTCGGCCACCAACTTTATGATTCGGGACCAGCGCATGCAGGAGCTGGTTTCCAAGGCGAAGGAGCCCATCACCCCGTTCATCGACAAAGTCCAGCAGCTCTATCAGGAGCGGGGGGTCTCCACGGTACTGGTCATGGGAGGATCGGGCGATTATTTCGATGTCGCCACGCAGGTGATTATGATGGATGCGTACCTTCCGAAAGAGGTGACTCCGCGCGTTCGGGAGATTGTGCAGAAATACCCCACTTTGCGGAAAGCGGAGGGGAGCGCGGGCTTCGGGAGGGTCTGTTCTCGTATTCCGCTTCCCGTAAGCTTCGACCCGCAAAGGGGGAAGCGGGATGTCAGGATTTGCGCCAAGGGTCTGAAAAACATCCTCTATGGCCGGACGGCCATAGACCTGTCCCAGGTGTCTCAGGTAGTGGACGAGAGTCAAACCAACGCGATCGGGGACTTGATCCATTATTGCGCCACTCGCTATTTTACGGGAGAGGTTCCGCTGGCCGAGGGATTGCGGAAGGCCATGGCGGATGTCGAAGAGCAGGGGTTGGATATCCTGGCTCCCTTCAAAAAGGGAGATTACGCCCGGCCCCGCCTCTTTGAGGTGGCCGCAGCCATAAACCGCATGAGAACGCTGAAAATAAAGAAAGTTTCTGGTTTCTAATACAACCGCAGGAAGCATTTTGACATTCCCCCTCACCCTGGCCCTCTCCCGCGAGGGGAGATGGAAACAAATTCAGGTAGAAGCGATTGATGCGTTCATATTTGTTTCTGGTTGGATTACAAACTGCAAACTTTCAGAAACCAGAAACTATTTTGTTGCCGCCGATTACAGGGCTATGTTACAAATTATTAATCAGGCCATAATTATATAGACACCGAAGACGAAATCCCTCCTTCCCTCCCTTTACAAAAGGGAGTCCCGCGCTTCGCGGGATTTGGAAAAGAGGGGTCAGGGGAGATTTTGCAAGAATATGTCTGGTC
>Ga0214473_10006310_pt1 | contig 14184 bp, 13 predicted proteins | sample RVTome_7_FD_203509 | JGI IMG/M metagenome (GOLD analysis project Ga0214473, IMG submission 203509) | Soil microbial communities from uranium-contaminated site in the Upper Colorado River Basin, Wyoming, United States - RVT98D197 | ecosystem: Environmental > Terrestrial > Soil > Contaminated >... | reverse complement strand
GACGAGGCGACCGATCGTGGCGTCACCGCCCTGCACGGCAAGACCGCGGCGCTCCTCGATCACATTCAAGCCTCGCAGTCCCCGGTGTCCTACGCCAGCGTTTCGGCCCGTTACGACGAGGTCCGGCGCGATCTCCACGCGCTGGCCCTGCGAAACACGGCCCGGGACAAGAACGATCTCACGAACCAGCAGCTCGAGCAGCTGCGGCAGGCGCTCGATGAGTTCGAGCAGCTGCACCGAGAGAGGGGGGCCATGAGCCGCGAGGCGGTGGGCCCGGCCCGCGACGCCATTGACACGATCGCGCGCGCAATCCTGAAGGTCGAGCTGGCGAAGAGATGAGGGTACCTGCGACGCGCGCCACGAACAGCGCGAGACCCTACGTGGTGATCGGCGGGCGTGTGGTGGTAGAGAACAGTCGCCTCGTCAGCGGGGACATGGAGCGATCGAGTCCGCCGCCCGGCGCGAGGCGCGCCGCCTCTTGGCAGCGCATGGTGGAGAGGTGAGAAGGGAGACTCGATGGCGCTGCTCGGGCTCGAACGCACGATCGTGGACGACGCCGTGTACGAGCGCACGTCGGGTCGCTTCCGCGAAGCCGGCGTGTTGGCGACGCTCTCCCGGCTGGCGGCCTGGGACGCCATGATCCCCGAGCTCATCGCGAGGAGCGGCGCCGCCGCGGCGCTGGGCGCATGAGCGCGGAGCCGGTCCTGTTCGTCTGCCATGGCTGCGGCGCCACCGTCGATCCGGGGCGCGCCCTCGCCTTCCGCTGCCCGCGCGCGGCGCCGGGCGACGACATCGACCACCTGCTCGCGCCCGCGCCTCTCGCTGACTCGCCTTTCGCCGTTCTTGGTGCTCGCAAACGCAGCCCTGGGCGAGTCAGAGCGATTTTCCCCCACCGCAGCTTCCAAGAAGGGGCGAAACCCGAGCCTGACAGCGAGCTGGACCTTGGCCGAACGGGAGCGGACCGGCCGGACCCCTTCCTGCGCTATCGGGCGCTACTCTCGCCCTACCGCCTGGCGCGGGCCGCGGGGTTGCCGGACGGGGCCTGGGCCGATCTCGTCGGCGACCTCGACCTCGCCCTCATCGCCATCGACGGGCACGGGTTCCGCGCCACGCCGCTCGCGCCCCAGCCGGCGCTGGCGCGCGCCGTGGGCGTCACCGGTGTGCTGTGGGTGAAGGACGAGACCGGCGACGTCTCGGGCTCCCACAAGGCGCGCCACCTCATGGGCGTCATGCTCTATCTGCGGATCCTGGAGGCCGCCCACCTGCCGGCGGGCGAAGGCCTGCGCGCCCACCGGCTCGCCATCGCATCCTGCGGGAACGCCGCCGTCGCCGCGGCGGTGATCGCGCGCGCTGCCCGCTGGCCGCTCAACGTCTTCATCCCGCCCGACGCGAGCCCGGCGGTGGTGCGCCGGCTGCGCGAGCTGGGCGCGGGTATCGCGGTGTGCGAGCGCCGGACCGGCGAGGCCGGCGACCCGTGCTTCCTCCGGTTTCGCGAGGCGGTGGCGGCCGGCGCCATCCCCTTCGGCGTGCAGGGGACGGAGAACGGGCTCGCGATAGAGGGCTGCCGCACGCTCGCCTTCGAGCTGGCGGAGGGGCTGCGGGACGCGGAGGTCGCGCCCGACGCGCTCTTCGTGCAGGTCGGCGGCGGCGCGCTGGCAAGCGCGCTGGCGCAGGGTTTCGCCGTGGCAGTTGCCGCGGGGGTCCTGCCCAGGGCCCCCCGACTGAGGGCGGTACAGGCCGCCGGGTGCGCACCGCTGGCCCGGGCCTGGCGACGTCTCGGGGTGACGCCGCTCCCGGAGGCGGCGCGCGCCCGCTCCCGCTTCATGTGGCCCTGGGAGACCGTGCCGGCGAGCCTCGCGCACGGCATCCTCGACGACGAGACCTACGACTGGTGGGCGGTGGCCGAAGGCATGCGGGCCACCGGCGGCGGCCCGGTCGTCGTGGACGAGGAGGTGCTGGCGCGAGCCCGGGACCTCGCCCGCCTCCACACCGGCATCGCCGTCTCCGCCACCGGCGCGGCCGGGCTCGCCGGGGTGCTCGCGACCGCCGACGAGCGCGTTCGGAGCGGCGGGGGACACGTCCCCGCCCCGCACGACTCGAACGCCGGCGAGCACGTGGTGGTGATCTTCTCCGGTGGCGAGCGCTGACCCGGACGGCTAGCCCTTCCAGGAGCGGTCGAGCCGCCGATGGGGGCGTTCACGCCCCCCGGAGCGCGATCGGCACGCAACTGCAATTCTGTCACTGGCCCCCTGTCTCGAGTACACGGGGAATGACCCTGAGTCAAGTGACAGGACTCCGACGAGCAGTAGCGCACCATTCACCTCGGCGACACACCACTGCCACCTTGGGGTGTGAGTGTGCCGCGCGTGTTCGATGAATTCACCCAGACGAGTGACGCCGGCGACCGCCGGCGGGTGGTCATGTCGGCCGGGGCGTCGCTCGCGTTCTACGGGGCGGTGGCGGCGGTGATCGTCGCGATGGTGGGCGCGAACGCCGCCACGCCCATCGCGAAGAAGGTCCAGGTCGCGTTCCGGCCGCCCCCCCCGCCAGCGGAGGCGCAGCCTCCTCCTCCTGCGCCCCCGCCGGCCGTCCCCAAGACGATGAAGGTCCGCCCGGTGAAGGGGCTTGCTCCGCCCCGCCCGCTCGTGGCGCCGCCCGCCGTGCCGGTCGAGAAGCCCGCGGAAGCGGAGCCGACCGGCGAACCGGTGGAGATCGCGAGCGCGACCGGGTCGGGCAGCTACGGCGGGGCGGCGATCTCGTCGCCGGGGGCCGAGCCGCGCCGCGCCGCACCCATCCACCTCCCCGAGTCGGCCAGCCCGCCCCAGGCGCTCGGCTCGAACGTCGTCCCCGCGTACCCCGAGCAGGCGCGAAGCGTCGGACGGGAAGGGGTGGTGATCCTCAAGATCGTCATCGACGAGGAGGGGCGCGTCACCTCCGTCGAGGCCATGCGCGGAGACGAGCCCTTCGCGTCGGCCGCCGTCCGGGCCGTCCGGAGCTGGCGCTATCGCCCGGCCACGCTCGGCGGCACCCCCATCTCCACTTATCGCATCGTGAAGGTCCCGTTCCGATTGCGGAACTGAGCTTCGCGCAAGGAGGCAAGCAAGTGCAAGTCGACATGCTCGAGATCTTCCGCAAGATGAGCGGGTTCCAGTGGCTAGTCGTGGGAACGCTGCTCGCGATGGCGGTGGCGTCCTTGACCGTCGTCCTGGAGCGGCTCTGGGCCCAGGCGCGGTCGCGCCGCGCGTCGCGCGAGTTCGCCGGCGAGGCGGCGCGCCTCGTCGCCGCGGGGGACTACGCGGCGCTCGTCGCGGAGGCCGGGAGGCACAAGGCTTCGCACCTGGCGCGGCTCCTGGCCGCCGGCGCGTCCACGTTCCTCGCCTGGAACGGTAGGCCGTCCGCCGTGAGCAGCGCCGAGCTGGCGCGCCGCGAGATGGCACGGCAGCGCGAGACGCTGGACGCCGAGCTGCGCCGGGGCCTCGGCGTCCTGGCATCGACCGGCTCGGTGGCTCCGTTCGTGGGGCTGCTCGGGACGGTGGTCGGCATCATCGCGGCGTTCGAAGGGATCGCCAAGGAGGGCTCGGGCGGCCTGGGCGCGGTGTCCACCGGCATCTCCGAGGCGCTGGTGGTGACGGCGCTCGGGCTCTTCGTCGCCATCCCGACCGTGCTCCTCTTCAACTACCTGTCGACCAGGTCGGAACAGATCATGCTCGCCCTCGACCAGGCGGCTGGTCAGCTCGCCGATCATCTCGAGGTCGGGGGCGGCCTCATCTCGCCCGAGCCGACCCCCCATGACACCGCCAACGGGCGCGCTCCCGAGGACGAGAGCCTTGCGACGGCATGACCGGCGGAAGCCCGACATCAATGTCACGCCGCTCGTCGACGTGGTGCTGGTGCTCCTCATCATCTTCATGGTGGTGACGCCTCAGCTCGAGGCGGGCGCCGCGGTCGACCTCCCGGCGGCGAAGAACCCCGATCCGGCGACCGAGGGGCAGCTCGCGCCCATCGTCGTGAGCGTCACGGCGCGCGGGCAGGTCTACCTCGAGCGCGAGCCGGTCGCGCTCGAGCGCCTCGACGAGCGGCTGCGCCGGATCCGCGACGCCGAGCCGAACCGCGCGGTGATCCTCAAGGGCGATCGCGCCGCCCGCTACGACGACGTCCGCCCCGTGCTGCAGATCGTCCAGGACCTCGGCTTCCCGGGCGCGTCGCTGCAGGTCGGGGAACGTAAGCCGGGAGAGCCCTAGATGGCCTTCGAGGTGGGATCCAGCTCCGGGCGCCGCCCGCGCCCTTCGATGAACGTGACGCCGCTCGTGGACGTGGTGCTCGTCCTCCTCATCATCTTCATGATCGTCACGCCCATGCTCACGAAGAAGTTCTGGGTGCACGTGCCGGTCAAGGAGGAGCCGGCCACGCCGCCCCCGGACACGTCGCAGGTCCCCCTCGTGCTCACCCTCGGCGCCGACGGCGGCCTCAGGCTCAACCAGGAGCCCATCGCGCCATCGGAGCTGCCGCGCCGGCTCGAGCGCGCCTTCGCCCCCCGCGCGGACCGCACGATCTTCTTCGACGCCGAGCCGGGCGCGACATACGGGCGCGCCGTGCAGGCCATGGATCTCGCCCGCAGCGGGGGCGCGCTCACCATCGCGACGCTCACCAAGAGACCCGGCACCTAGTCCCACACCACCCACCTGGATCTGGCCGCGACCACCATGCCCGACGTTTGCCCGAAATTGCCGATCTGTCTGCTCTTCTTGACGCTGGGGCGAGTCGCCTTCGCCCAGGACGCCCTGCCCGAGCCGGGCGCCGCCGCGCCGGAGACGAGCGCCTCCGAGCCGGCGCCGAAGCTCGATCTCACCGGGACCAGTCCCGCCGCGCCACCTCCGCCGCAGCCCGCCGCGTCCGAGGTCGGACCTTCCCCCGCGGCGCCGCCGGCCGCCACCGATGTCCCCGCCACCCCGGTCGAGCAGGAGTTCTCCGAGGCGCGCGCGGGCATCACCGGCATCTGCGGCAAGGTCGTCGAGAAGAACAGCAAGGAGCCGCTCATCGAGGCGGAGGTCCGGGTGGTGAAGGGCGGCGCAAGGTCCGCGCGGTCCGACCTGGACGGCCGCTACGCGCTGCCGCTTCCGCCCGGCGAGTATGACATCCGGGCCTTCTACGAGCTCCACCGGCCCCGTCGCGTCGGCGCCATCCTCGTCCGCCATGGGGAGTGCACGGTGGTGAACTTCCCGCTCGCCGCCGACGCCGACGCGGTGGAGGAGGTGGTGGTCGAGGCGCGCGCGGACGCGAGGCGCGAGGCGGCGCTGCTCGCGGAGCGGAAGAAGGCCGTTCCGGTCTCGGACGCCGTCTCGGCGCAGGAGATCTCACGCACGCCCGATTCGTCCGCATCGGATGCGGTGAAGCGCGTCGTCTCCGCGACCGTGGTCGACAACAAGTACGTCTTCCTCCGCGGCCTCGGCGGCCGCTACAGCGGCGTGTTGCTCAACGGCGTGGTGCTCCCCAGCCCGGACCCGGACGAGCACTCGGTTCCCCTTGACCTCTTCCCCACCTCGCTCCTCGCCAACCTGACCGTGCTCAAGACCTACACGCCCGATCTGCCAGGCAACTTCGGCGGCGGCGTCCTGCAGATCGAGACCACGCCGTACCCGACCTCGTTCGAGCTGAAGCTGAAGCTCACCGGCTCCGCCGACAGCGTGACGACTTCGCGGAAGTTCCCGACCTACCGGGGCGGCTCGCTCGATCTCCTCGGGTACGACGACGGCGGCCGCGGCCTTCCCAGCGCGGTACCGACCACCGGGCCCGCTCGCGTCGGTCAGGGCGGGCTCACTCCGGCGGACCTCGAGCGGATCGGCGAGAGCTTCTCGAACAACTGGAAGACGCGTATGAGGACCGCCCCGCCCAACTTCGGCGTGACCGCGACCATCGGGGACACGGTGGCGATCGCAAACCGGACCGCCGGCTACGTGGCGACGGTGGGTTACGGGACGAAGTGGTCCGCGCGCTCCGGGTCGGTGGCCAAGGTCAGCGTCGACACCGCCACCGGCCAGCTGTCTTACAGGGAACAGCTCTCCGCGACCGAAGCGGGATCGAGCACCAACGTGTCCGCGCTCGTGAACGCCGGGATCGACCTGTCGCCCGACGACCAGCTCTCGGTGCTCGCTCTCTACACCCACACCGGGGAGACGCGGACCGGCCTGGTGCAGGGATTCAGCGAGGGGGACGCCCAGGACATCACCTCCTCGCGCCTGCAGTTCAAGAGCCGCTCGCTCCTCTTCGGGCAGTTGAAGGGCCGGCACGGCCTGAAACCGTTCGAGCTGGAGTGGCAGGGGAACGCCTCGCTCACGACGAGCGACGAGCCCGACACACGGGACGTGGTTCACCACGTCCTCTCCGATGGGCTCCTGTTCAAGAACGGCCCGGGCAGCGGCACGCGCTTCTCCTCGGAGCTGGAGGACGTGAACGGTGGCGGGGGCGTCGATCTTGCCCTCCCGCTGGGCGACTCGCGGCTCAGGGCCGGCGCGACGGTCCAGGCGTCTTCGCGGCGCTTCGACGCCCGCCGCTTCCGCTTCACCGTCCAGGACTCCGCCGATCCAGCGGTGCTCCGGCTCCCGATCGAGGAGATGCTCTCGCCGGCCCACATCGGCCCCGACTTCCTGCTGCAGGAAGAGACGCTTCAGTCCGATGCGTACGACGCCTCGCTGGCCGTCTACTCCGGCTACCTCGTCGCCGACTGGGCGGCCACCTCGCGCCTCCGCGCCGTGGCGGGCGCCCGCTACGAGATAGCCCAGCAGAAGCTCACGCCTGGAACGCGCTTCGCGATCAACCCGACCCCCGAGCCGGGATCGAGCCGGACCGATCGCGACATCCTCCCGGGCGTGAACGTCACCTACGCGCTCCGCACGGACATGAACCTCCGCGCGGCCTACAGCTACACGCTGGCGCGCCCGCAATTCCGCGAGCTGGCGCCCTTCAACTACTTCGACTTCGCGCGCCGCAGGAGCATCTCGGGCAATCCCGCGCTCGAGACCACCCGGATCCACAACGTCGACGGGCGGTGGGAGTGGTTCCCAGGTGAGGACGAAGTCCTCGCCGCCAGCGTCTTCGGGAAGAAGTTCGACAAGCCGATCGAGCGGGCGGTGGTCTCTTCGGCCCAGGGCGATCTCCTTTACGTGAACGCGCCGGAGGCGACCGTCCTCGGCACCGAGATCGAGGCGCGGGTCGGTCTGGGCCGGATCGCCGGCATTCTGCGGCGGCTGCGCGCCGCCGGAAACCTGTCGCTCATCCGATCCGAGGTGGACTTCGGCGGCAGGGCCGGTCCCCAGACGAGCGATCGGCGCGCGCTGCAGGGGCAGTCTCCCTTCGTCGCCAACGCCGCCCTGATCTGGGATGCACCGTTCGCCTTCGAGATCACGGCGCTCTACAACGTGTACGGGCGGCGGATCTCGGAGGCGGGTCGCGACGGCCAGCCCGATATCTACGAGCAACCCTTCCATCGGGTCGATCTCGCGATCAGCCGCGTCTTCGCGACGAGCTGGAAGCTCAAGGCCGCGGCCTCGAACCTCCTCGACAGCGCGGTGGTGCTGAAGCAGGCCGACCTCCTCGTCCAGCGCTACCGCCCGGGTGTCGCGGGATCGCTCTCGCTCGAATGGTCTTACTGACGCGCTGTCTCACCCCCACCAGAGAGAAGGAGAAGGCATGATTCCGAAGAAACACCTCGTCGGCGTCCTCGCGGCAGCTTTGGCTGCCGCCTGCGGCGGCGACAACAAGTCCGAGACCACGACCGGCGAAGACGGAAGCCTCGCCGTGACGACCGACATCACGAGCAACACCACCTGGACCACGGGCAACACGTACACGCTCCGCAATCACATCTACGTCAGGAACGGCGCCACCCTCACCATCCAGCCCGGCGCGCAGGTGCAGGGGCTCCTGGGCTCGTCGCTGGTCGTGACGACCACGGGCAAGATCATGGCCGAGGGCACTGCCACCCAGCCCATCGTGTTCACCAGCGCACAGCCCATGGGCTTCCGCGCGGCGGGCGACTGGGGCGGCGTCGTCCTCCTCGGGCTCGCGCCGATCAACGTGGACGGCGGTACGAACAAGATCGAGGGTTTCCCCGCGAGCACGACGGGGACGGACTACGGCGGCACCGACGCCACCCACAACTGCGGCGCCATCAAGTACGCCCGGATCGAGTTTGCCGGATTCCAGCTGGCGCCGGACAACGAGCTGAACGGCCTCACCGTCGGCGCATGCGGCTCGCAGACCCAGCTCGACTACATCCAGGTCCACAAGGGCGCCGACGACGGCATCGAGTTCTTCGGCGGAACGACCGACCTGAAGCACGCCGTCATCACCCAGCCGGACGACGATGGCCTGGACTGGGACTACGGCTGGACCGGCCGTGTCCAGTTCCTGGTGCTCCAGCAGAACGGCCTGGTGGGCGACAAGGGGATGGAGGCGGACAACAACGGATCGACGCCCGATGCGATGCCGCGCTCGAATCCGACCATCTACGGCGTGTCCCTCATCGGCTCGAACAGGGATCCCGGCACGGCGGGCAAGAGCCAGGGCGGCATCCACTTCCGCCGGGGCACCGCCGGCAAGGTCTACAACACCATCGTGATGGGCTTCACGGACAGGGTGATCGACGTGGACGCAGCGCCCAGCGTGGCCCAGTTCCCGAACAATCTGTTCCTCAAGAACAGCATCATCTACGACAACGCCAACATCACCGACACGACCACCGCCTGGCCCGAGTCGGACAACGACGGCGGGTTCCTCGAGGCGGTCCAGTTCTTCGACGCCGCGCTCTCGAACAGCGCGGTCGATCCGCTCCTCGGGGGCCCGTATGACCTCACCGCTCCGAACTTCCTGCCCAACGCCGGGTCGCCGGCCCTCACCGGCGGCGCCACGCCCCCATCGGACGGCTTCTTCGACCCGTCCGCGACGTTCAAGGGCGCGTTCGGGACGGTGAACTGGATGGACGGATGGACGGCGTTCCCCGCCAGCTAGGCTCACCGGCCAGCTGAGCGGCATTCACGGTGCCCGGCACGCGCCGAGTCCTCGGGGTGTGCCGGGCGCTTCCACTTGTCTGCCGATGGACCGACACGCTGATCGCCGACGAGGATGGAGTGTACGACCCAGCGTCGAGGACGGGCCGTCACAAACGCCCCGAGACGCGGAGACCCACGAACCCTCCGGGCAGCGGCGTGAAGGTCAGCTCCTCCTCGTTCCCGCCGCGGTGGAAGAGGAGCGGCACCGCCACGCCCAGCCCGGCCCCGACGGCAGCCGCCGCCACCACATCGGAGAGCCAATGCTCGTCCGCCGCCATGCGAAGGTATCCGACCGCGGCGGCGGCGCCGAAGCCCGCCGCGTACACGGCCGGCCACGCCGGATAGCCGCGCAGCCTCGCCACCGTGCCAAAAGCTCCCGCGGCTGCGAAGGCGGTCGCGACGTGTCCGGAGAAGAAGGCGCGGTCGTCATCCGGGCTCGTGCGCAGGCCGGCCGCCCAGGTTGCGGGCCGCCGCCGAGCGACGGTGAACTTCACCACCTGGGTCGCGACGGCGGCGAGCGCCACCGCCTCCACGGACACGAGCACGTCCTCGGTGGCGCGGCGGGCGTCTCTCCCGGCGAAGAAGAAGTCGGCCCCCGCCAGCGAGACGGGCAGCGCCAGCACCAGGATGTCCGAGAGCAGGCCGGCGGCCTTCGGGTCGGACCAGACCAGCTGCGCCCTCACGCGTCGATCGAGCGATGGCGGCCCGCACCAGCGGCAGGTGCCAGGGATGAGCTCCCCCTTCGCCAGCTCGGTCACGCCCCACACGGCGAGCGCGCCGCCGGCGACGCCGGCGGTGACCGGCACGTCCACAGTCAGGCCCCGTGGCGAATCTGGCCAGGCAGGAAGGGAGACGGTCAACAGCGTCAGGGCGAGCGGACCGCGCAACATGACGCGCCACGTTACCACCCCGCGTCGTCCCGTCCTTACCGCAATCCCTGGGAAAGAGGAGCGGATCCAGGAGGGGCGTCACGTGGCGAAGGCATCCAAAGCGCACATGAGGGTCCGTCCGCTGGGCGTCACGCCAGCTCGCCTCCGGCCGGTGGAGGGATAATGCCGGCCCTGGCCTTGAGCAATGTAGAGGGCCTTCCGTCTGACGCCGCCGGCGCGCGGTGACCTGGGCGCTAGCCGTACCTGGCTCTGAACTCAGCGTCTGACTTCGTCAAGTAGATGATGCCCTCGATGAGCGCGATCACCGAAGGAATGAAAGTCCAGCAGAAGAGGATGTAGAGGATGCCCTGCACCGGCTTCCCAAGATAGAACTTGTGAACCCCGAGCCCACCGAGCAGGAGGGCGAAGATTCCTGCCGTCGTCCTGTTCCGGCCGCCGCCGGCCGAAGCCGGCTCGCTCTGACGAACGCCGCACGTCGGGCACAGCTCAGCTCGGGCGTCGAGGACCGCAGCGCAGGCGTGGCAATACTTCTGGCTCGCGCTGAGCGTCCGAGGCGGGGGTGCAGTCGTGGCTGCTGGTTCGTCTGGCATGTGGGGTTTCTCCGGAGTTCAGCTGCGGCTTCGCCCTGCCGCGTTCTCTTGAGCAACCCTACCAGTCCAGCCGACGCCCGGGTAGTGCTCGGAGTCTCGGCTCACGTGAACACACTTAGCGGCTGTTCTCGGGCGCTTCACCGCGGTGGGTTCTGCGAGAGGCACCTGCTCGGACGGCCGGGCGCGGCTTCCGATGGCCGTCCGCCGTGAGCAGCGCCGCGATCCAGCGGTAGCCAGCGCGGAAGCCCGGAGCTGCCCTGAGCATCTCCCAGCGCGCGCGGCGGAGCGCGGCGCCGCGCAGTCCAGGCTCGATCCGCACCAGCAGCTTCCAGGCCTCGTCCGGCTGACCCTCCTTGCGCAGGAGGGGAGCGAGGGCCAGCGTCGCCTCGACGTGGCCGGGCTGGAGGCCGAGCGCGCACCGCAGCATCTCGATGCCTTCGGGCCGCCGGGTACGGCCGAGCGCGCGGCCTCCCTGGGCGAGGACGATGGCGGCGTCAGCACGCCGGCCACGGACGAGGTGCACGCGCGCGGCCTCGCTGTGAAACTCGGGCTCGAGCGGAAACGCGTGCCGCGCCTGCAGGTAGATGGAGAGAGCGCGCTCCAGGAAACCCGTTTGAAGATGACCCGCGGCCGCGCGGCGGAAGCTGGCCATCGCGCCGGCGCCGTCCTCGAGCTGGGCCAGGAGCGGAGCGAGCTTGCCGTGGACGTGAGGATCGTCGGGGTCGTGTTGGGAGAGAGCCTTGCGGTAAGCCGCCACCGCGGACTTGACCCGGCCCTTTGCTCGCGCCCGGTCGCCGGCGGTGACCAGATCGCGGCGCGTCTTGGGTCTGCGTGTCCAGAACACGCCGCGATGTTACGCCTTCCCCTGCCCTTCGTGGAGCGGCTGCCGGCGACGACAGGGGGCCCGTGCATACCTTGGGTGGAAGAGGCGGACGAGCCACGACTCGTCCACACCTCCGCGCCTCGTGTCGGACACCGTGGGTGACAAACGACCGCGGCGCGCAGCGGTCGGGTTGGCGGAACAGGGGCTGTCTTGCATCGTCGGTCGCGACGTGCAGGCGGGACAGCCCGCCTTTCGCGTCCGATGGCGGGCTGGCCCCCGTGGTCTCCGCGGGCTCTGGCGGAGGCCCCTGCGCTCGCCCGCCTCCACACCGGCATCGCCGCCTCCGCCACCGATGCGGCCGGGCTCGCCGGGGTGCTCGCGACCGCGAATCCCGGCGAGCACGAACTGGTGATCTTCTCCGGTGGCGAGCGTCGACCGGGGCCGCTAGCACTAGTCCGCCCAGCCAGCCCGCAGGGCTGGGCAACGGACCGCGGGAAAGACCTCATTCGGACAGCGCGGGGAAACCGGGGAGGCGCGCGTTATTCTCGAGGCGCCGACGACGGATGCGCCTTTCCTGTAGCCTGTGGCTTGAAGTCTTCTTGACACGGTGTGCCGGAGAGCTGGGCAAGTCCATGGCTGGCTGCGTGCGCTTCATCCTCGACGGGCGCGTGAGGGAGCTCGCGCGGGTCGATCCGACGATGACCGTGCTCCAGTGGCTGCGCGGCCCGGAGCGCCGCTGCGGCACGAAGGAGGGCTGCGCGGAGGGCGACTGCGGCGCGTGCACGGTCGTCCTGGGCGACCTCCACCGCGGCCGGGTGCGCCTGCGTCCCGTCAACGCCTGCATCCTCTTCGTCCCCGCGCTCGACGGGAAGGCGCTCTTCACGGTGGAGAGCCTCCGCGATGCCGGCGGGGAGCTCCACCCCGTGCAGCGCGCGATGGTCGAGTGCCACGGATCGCAGTGCGGCTTCTGCACGCCGGGCTTCGTGATGTCGCTCTATGCGCTCTACGAGAGCGAGCCGGCGCCGTCGCGCCAGCGCATCGACGATGCGCTCGCCGGGAACCTGTGCCGGTGCACCGGCTACCGCCCCATCGTCGCCGCGGCCCGACGCGCCTACGAGCTGGGCCAGCGCGCGCCAGACGCCGACGCGGCGGAGGAGCTGGCGGCGCTGCTCCGATCGATCGCGCGGCAGGACGCGCTCGAGCTGCAGGGCGGCGGGCGACGGTTCTTCGCCCCGCGGACCGCCGACGCGCTGGCGGAGCTCCGCGAGCGGCACCCGGAGGCTCGTCTCGTCGCCGGAGGCACCGATGTCGGCCTGTGGGTGACGAAGCAGCACCTGGAGCTCGACACCCTCATCTCCGTGAGCGAGGTCGCGGAGCTGGCCGTCGTCTCGGTGGGCGACATGCACCTCGAGATCGGCGCCGCCGCGACCTACGCCGACGTGCACGCGGTGCTCGCCGCGCAGCACCCCGATCTGGGCGAGCTCGTCCGGCGCATCGGGTCCGTCCAGATCCGCAACGTCGGCACCCTCGGGGGCAACGTCGCCAACGCCTCGCCGATCGGGGACACGCTGCCCGCGCTCATGGCCCTCGACGCCAGCGTGGTGCTGCGGAGCGGCCGGCAGCGCCGCGAGCTCCCGCTCGACGCCTTCTTCGTCGGCTACCGGAAGACGGCGCTCCGCCCCGGCGAGTTCCTGGAGCGCATCCGCGTGCCGGTGCGCGCGCCCCACAGGCACTTCCGCACCTACAAGGTCTCGAAGCGCTTCGACCAGGACGTCTCCGCCGTGTGCGGCGCCTTCTCGCTGGAGCTGGAACACGGGCTGGTCCGGGACGTCCGCCTCTGCTACGGCGGCATGGCGCCGACTCCCGTGCGCGCCCGAAGCTGCGAGGCGGCCCTGCTCGGGCGGGCCTGGAGCGACGCGACCCTCGACGCCGCCCTTCCAGCGCTCGACGCCGAGCTGAGCCCGATCTCCGACATGCGCGCCAGCGCCGCCTACCGCCGCCTGGTCGCGCGCAACCTCCTGGTCAAGTTCTACCTCGAGACGAGCGGGCGGGCTGGCGCGACCCGCGTCACCGGGTCCGGCGCGATCGAGGAGGGTGCTTGAGCCGCCGCCGGGACCTGACCGCCGGACCTCCTGGTGCGGTGCACGCGCCGCTCCCGCACGACAGCGCGGTGAGACACGTGACCGGTGAGGCCGTCTACGTCGACGACCTCCCGGAGCCGCGGGATCTCCTCCACGCCTACGTCCGCCTCTCCGACCGCGCGCACGCGCGGATCGCCCGGCTCGACGCGAGCCCCGCCGCTGCCGCCAGAGGCGTGGCGGCGGTGATGACCGCGCGCGACCTACCGGCCGCCAACGACATCGGCCCTGTGCACCCGGGAGATCCGGTCTTCGCCGACGGGGTGGTCCGATACTGGGGCCAGTCGCTCCTCGCCGTGGCCGCGGAGACCGTCGAGCTCGCGCGGAAGGCGGCGCAGCTGGCGGTCGTCGAGTACGAGGACCTACCGGCGATCCTCACCGTCGAGGAGGCGCTCGAGCGGCGATCCTTCGTCCTGCCCACCGAGGTGATGCGTCGCGGAGACACCGCGGCAGGCCTCGCTGGAGCAGAGCGCCGACTGCGAGGCAGGCTCGCCATCGGTGGCCAGGACCACCTCTACCTCGAGGGCCAGGTCGCCATGGCCGTGCCGCGCGAGGGCGGCGAGATGCTGGTGTACAGCTCCACCCAGGCCCCGACGGAGGTCCAGCACCTCGTCGCCAAGGTGCTGGGCGTGCCGGATGCCGCCGTGGTGACGGAGGTGCGCCGGCTCGGGGGCGCGTTCGGCGGCAAGGAGACCC
>Ga0214473_10006309_pt1 | contig 14188 bp, 5 predicted proteins | sample RVTome_7_FD_203509 | JGI IMG/M metagenome (GOLD analysis project Ga0214473, IMG submission 203509) | Soil microbial communities from uranium-contaminated site in the Upper Colorado River Basin, Wyoming, United States - RVT98D197 | ecosystem: Environmental > Terrestrial > Soil > Contaminated >... | reverse complement strand
TTCAGCGGGTAGACCGACAATCCCACGACGTCGGTGTAGGGCTCGATGTCCCGCAACGCCTGGGCGTGGAGCGCGAGGAGGTTCGGGTTCAGGATTCCATCGATGAGCACCGACATGCCGAACTCGTCGAGCATGAAGAACTCGCCGACGAACGAGGTCACGATCTTGACGTCGTCGTAGTCGGGATTGGCGCGGATTTGCTCGTAGATGAACCGCTGGAGCTCGACGAGCTTCTGGAATTCCGCGGGACTTCTCGGATCGATGGCGAGGTTCACCTCGAGTCCGGTAATCAGATAGTCGGGGTCGAAATAATCGATCACCCGTTTCAAATAATTCAGGTAGGCGGTCTTGACGATGGGGGAATCGAAACCGAGGGTATTGAACGGAGGCGGGAGCACACGATCCCGGTAGTCCTGGAAGAAGCCGGTGCCCACCGGCTGAAAGTTGTCGTCGTGATAGAAGCCCTCGCCAAAACCCCAGTAGGGGGCGAGAACGTTTCGAGGAATCCCGACCGGATTGGCGGACACCGCCACGGTGATTCCCGGCGGGTGCCGGTCCCGATGCTTGGCCCAGGTATCCTTCAGATGGGCGCTGTAGGGGAGCTCGGCGGAGGAGAAGTCATCGGCGAGCGCCTCCGTCCAGGGGACGCCGTTGTCGAAGTGATGGGCGACGAGGTCGCCGTCGGCGGCGATGATCTCGAAAATGTTGTCCATCACGGTGTCGTCGAGCGGCTCGCCGGGGTTCAGGTCGTAGGGGTGGGGCGTGAAGCCGAGCAGAAACGACCGCGAGCTCCGGGGAGCGACCCGCCACCAGCTCCGCTCGAAGGCGAGGTTTCGGAACGAATGGTAGCCGGTCTTCGCGTCTCCGGAACCGAGGTACGTCCTCAGTCCGAGCGTCTGAAAGTAGGCGACCGCCCTTGGAAGATTGCCGGTCGTCACTTCGTAGACCGGCCTTTCGGCCTCCGTCTGCGCCGCCGCCGGCGACAAATCGTGCAAACGCGCGAAGTTCGCGAACGGGATGCGCGCCGCGTTCGCGTCCCAGACCTGGAAGAAGGCGTGAACGAACTGGCTCTGCATCGTCTGGGAGCTGAAGAGAGCGGGCGAGCTCGGGTAGCCAAGAGATACGAAGGCGAGCTTCTTCGCCGGGTAGGCGCCGAGCAGTGCCTCGACGTCGCTCTGGACGCTCTGAGGCGGCGCGGCTGTGAAATCGTCGTTTCTCGGGAAGTAGGTGACCCCGACCACGTCGGTGACGGCGTTCACCGCTTGAAGCACCGAAGCCGTTGGCCCCTCGAGGAGGCCCTGATGAGTCGCGGTGACGGCAATCGCCAGCTCGTCACCCCAGAGCGATTTCGCGTGGGGCCCGACGTCTTGCAGAAAACCGGCGTAGTCGGTCCAGAACCCGGCGTCCGATCGAACCTGGTAGTAACGATCCACCTCCTGTCCGAGGAGAAGCGTCACCACGGGAACGTCCGGGAGGGCGCCGCGGACGTAATTCAGGAGAGCGTTGAAACGTGCGACGAAGGCCGGGTCGTCGAAGCGAATCGTTCCCGCCCCGATCGCCTGCGCGAGATCCGGCGGCAGGCTCAGGGTGTCCTGGGTGACGGCGCTGACGGTGAGATGCAAAACGAACCCCTCGGCAGCGAGCTTCTCGTTGAACGCCGGAAGAAACGACGCTTCGGGGCCATCGAACGAGCCAGGCGAGGTCTCGAGCAGCGACCAGTGAAGCTCGAGGGATGTGGCCTCGGCTCCCAGCTCGCGCGCCAGCTCGGGCCTCGCGACGCGATCGGCGGCGCGCGCGGCGAAGTCGACCCCCAACAGCCGCTCCCCTTTCGCGACGATGACGGGTTTGACGGCGGGATCGGCGTCGTCCGGATCCCATCCCCACACCAGGCTCCCGGGAAACGGCTGGACTCCACAGTGCTGCACCGCGGCATCGATCGCGCCGAAACCGTCGCCGTCCGACTCGATGTAATAGGTATGGAGCGTGGAAACCGCGGGATCGAACGGAGCGCAATCGGTGAGGTCGGGAACTCCGTCCCCATCCTGATCCGCCAGATCGTTCGCCCCGCCATACGTCGCGAGCGCGGTCGATGCCAGGAAGAAAAAGGCCGGGAGCAGCCTCGTCGCCCGTTCGAACAGTGCCTTCATTGTGAATGACCTCGAGTAAGCCTACGGAACCTGTGGTGTGAATATGGCGACGAAGCCGCTCCCGGGGAGCATGGGAATCGAGATGGCCAGATTCCGGTCGATTCCCGGCGCGTCGAAGCGAATTAGCGATGTCGGCGTGTCGCTGCCGAGAAAGACGGCGTCGTAGGGGTCGTCGCCCAGGAACTGAAGCTGCAGGTTCGGAAGCGTCGCCTCGCGCTCCGAGCTCCCGTTCAGGACGAACAAGAACCAGCGATCCCCGCTTCGACGAGCAAAGGCGACCAGCTCTCCAATCCCGCTCGGCCCGCTCGGGAGGACGAGCGTTTCGTCCCAGACCGAGGGCAGGGCGCGCACCACGTCGAGCGCGTCGGGCTCGGAGAGGAGCAGCTCCGGTTGAATCGACCAGGTTTGCAGCGGAGACGAGAAGATGCCGGCGGTGGCAATCTGATGGGCGAGGGTCGTATCCCCGAGCTCCGCGGGATCGAATGTGACCACGCGGTAATCGGCGGAACCCGCGACCCACCGCGTAAACGGCAGCGTCGCATTGTGCTCCGGAGTCAAATCTTCCCCGAGCCCGTTCCACTCCAGCCCTCGGACCGCTTCCCACGACACGAGGTTCGGATAAGTCCGCTCTTGCCCCGAGGGCTTGCCGGTATTGCTCACTCCGACGAGGAGCTGGCGGGCCGCCGCCTCCGCCAGGGCGGTCTCGATGAAGGCGTTCACTTCCCGAGACTCGCCCGCGAAGAACTCGATGGTCAGACCCGCCGCCCCGACGGCGTCGAGAGCCGCGAAGAAATATTGTCTCGCCAGGGGGTCCCGCAGCTGGAAATACGGCTTCCACACCACGATGTCGACGTTTCGGCCCTCGGTGTGGGCGTAGTGGACCAGGTTCGCGAGAGCGTCGAACGCGTTTGCGAACCCGAAGTAGGGAAAGCCGATCTCCCAGCCGGGACCGACGACGACGTACTCGAAGCCGAGCTGGTGGGCGTAGTCGACGTAGTCCTTTTGAACGTTGTAGTCGAAGCCGGAGCCGGGATCCATCGAGATCGAATAGAGCGCTCGCCCCGGCCGGATCCAGCTGGTAGCGGCTCCGTCGGGAAAGAGCGTGGTCGACGGAGCCTCATTGAGGCCGGTCATGACGTCGGAATTGACGAGCGCGTGAAGGTCTCCGCCGTGCAGGATGACTCGCCAGGGGGTCGGTGAGCCGCCCTCGACCTCCCATTCCATGTCCTGCAGGAACCGCGACCGGATTCGCGGCGTTCCCGTTCTCTCCGCGTAGTAGCTCATCCCCGAATAAGCGCCGACGTTTGCCTCGGTGATCGCGAGGAAGCTGCCATCGGAGAGCCCAACGGTGAACGGCCCGCCGACCGTGGCTTCGACCGCCCCCACCCGACCCTCGACATAGTTCCCCTCGTAGATGGCCGCATCCGTCTGGAACCAGAGGGGACTCGACGAGGGGAGCACCCAGGATGCGGCCTCGCCGCTCACTTGCCGCGGCCCGGCGCCGGGTACGATGTAACGGTAGGCGAGGGCATCGTCGTAGAGCCTGACCTCGATCCGAAGCTCGGGGTCCCCGAGCCCGTCCCGAATCGCCGTGAGCGTGTACCCCTGGTAGGCCGTCGACGCCAGGGAATGTACGCCGAGGACGCCGTATTCTTGCTGAACCGTCACCGGGCTGCTCGCCACCAGAGCGGTTACGCTCCTTCCGAGGTCGACTCCGTCCACGGTGATCCCGAGAGAGGAGCTGAGCGTCGAGCTTCCGAGCTCGAGCTCGAAGTTGATCCGCTTGGTGACATCCACGTTGAACGTGGCTCTCAGGTCTCCCGAAGCACTCGCCAGGGAGATGCGGTTGCCGGGATTCGTAATCGGGATACGAGGCAAAGCGAGCTCGGCACGCCAGGTCTCTCCCGCGGGGCGAAGGTTTCCGTCGCCGTCGTAGATGCCGATATCCCGGAAGAACTGCAGGAACTCGACGAACTTGGCGCTTCCTTCGCCGGTGTCGTCGGAGATGGCGTCCACCTGCCGCTGCCAGCCGATGTCGGAGTCTCGAATCTTGAAGTTGATGATGAACTCCACGGGGTTCGATCGTCGATGGAGCTCCCGGAACAACAACCGGAAATGCCGCTGCTGCTTTTCGGGGGTGCCGAGATAGACGAAGCCGTCGAAGATATCGTAGGGGTCCGCGGTATAGCCGCCCTCGGTGACGGCGATGGGCTTGTCTCCGGCGCCCACGCGGTCGATGAGATCGAACAACTCCTCGTAGAGGGTCGCCGGCATCGTGTAGGCGCTGTATTTCCCGAAATGAGGATAGTGCGACAATCCGATGATGTCGGTATAGGGCATGAACCGTTCGAACGCGTCGAGCTGGGCATCTCGGACGCCGGGCTCCTGTTCATCGAACTTGTAGGCCAGGCCGAACTCGTCGACCATGTAGCTGGTGGAGGAGAACGAGACCATGATCGGGATGTGGTCGTACCTGGGGTCGGCTTTCAAAGCGTCGTACAGCCATTTGTGCAGCTCGAAGTACTTCTCGTACTCTTCCTCGCTCTGGACGAGAGCGGCGCTGACCTCGATTCCGACGACCAGATAGTCGGGCTGGAAGTAGTCGATGATCCGCATCGCGTACTTGAGGAAGGCTATCCGCACCTCCTCCGAATCGAAGCCGTAGGAGTCCCAGGGCGGGGGCAGCGCGCGTTTGTCGGCATCGGCGAAAAGCCCGTTCGGTACGCGGTTGAAGCTCTCGTCGAAGTCGAACCCCTCTCCATATCCCCAGTACGGGGCGAGAAGATGGCGCGGAACCCCGAGTGGATTGATGGAGACCGCGATCTTGTTGCCCGGTGGAATGGTGTCGCGATCGTTCTGCAGGTGGGCGCGAACGCCGGGGCTGTAGGGCAGCTCCGCGGTCGAAAAGTCGTCGGCGAAGGCTTCGACCCAGGGCACTCCACCGTCGAGGTGAACGAGCGACACGTCCGAGTCGGTGTTCATGTGCTGGCGCATCCAGTTGAACATTTCGACCTGGGTGGGCGCGTCCGGAGGCAGGTCGTAGGGCGCCTGGGTGAAGCCCAGGTAGAAGTGGCGGGCGGTCCTGGGCACGTCCCGAAACCAGCCCCGATCGAACGCATGATTTCGAAGGGTGCCGTACGCGGACTTGTCGGCCCCGGCTCCGTCGAAGGTCCTGAAGCCGAGGGAAGAGAGATAACCGACGAGGCGGTTTCGCAGCCCGGGTCCGACGGCGCGAAACTCGGGCGAATCCGCGAGTTCGTCGGCGCGGCTGCGCGAAATGTCGTGAAGTTGATGGAACGACAAAAGGCGCATGCGATCCCTGGACTTGTCCCAGAACTCGAACAGGGCGTAGAGGAACTGGCTCTGTTTCGTCGTCGAGCTGCCGGCTATCGGAGCGGAAGGATAGCCGACCGATTGGAAATAGACGTCCTTGGGGAAGGACCGGTCGTAGAGCTCCTGGAGCTGAGCCGGGACCTCTATCGGCTCGTAGACGGTGAAGTCGTCTTTTCGAGGAAAGTACGTCAGGCTCACGACGTCGTCGATGATGGTCATGAGCTCCCGCAGCGGGTCGTAGTCGGGATTGAGAAAGCCTTGAGCGCTCCAGACGGCGCTGACCCGGACGGAATCGCCCCAAAGACTCTTGGCATGCTCCCGAATCGCGACGTGGAAGTCGACGTACGCGATCCAGAAGGAGGCGTCGTTGACTTCGGCGATGAGCTTGTCGATTTCGTAGCCGATCTGGACCGAGACGACCTCGACGTCCGGCAACCGGCCGTGCACGAACGTCATGAAGTCCATGAACCGAGCGGTGACTTCCGGGTCGTTGAATAGACGGCTCCGAGTCGCGAGCGCCTGGCGGAGATCGTCGGGGACGGTCAATACTCCAGACACAATCGGGCTCAATGTCAGGCTCACCTTCAGGTCCCGCTCCGAGTAGGTGCGGTTCGCGACGGCGAGGGCCGCGGCCTGGGGTCCGTCGAACGCGCCCAGGCTGGTTTCCACGTCGCTCCAAACGACGTGGAGAGGCGTGAAATCGGGACCGATGTCGACCAGCTCCTTTTCCGGAAACTCCCCCGACTCGCCGGTAAAGCCGACGTCGACCCCGAGAAGGCGCCCGCTCTTGAGATGGGTCTCGGTGTAGCCGAACCCGTCGAAGTCCCAGGGGTCGTTCGTCCAGGGCACGAGTCCAGGGTCGGGGGCGAGCTTACAGACGTCGACCGCCGTCTCGATGTTGAAGTCGGGCGGTATAAGAGGCTCTTCGCGATGGATCCCGAAGCTGTCCTTGTCGTAGTCGTGATAGAAGGTGTGAATCGTCGCGAGCCTCGGGTCGTTCGGGGCACAGTCAACCTGATCGAAGACACCGTCCCCGTCGGTATCGATCGGAGGCGGTGTACGGTCGTTGGCGAAGATTCCGCCCCCTTCCGTGCCCACGTAAACGATGTTGTGATTGACGGGATCGACGAGCAGCGACGTGACGTTCAGGTTGAAAAGGCCGTCGTTGAGCGGTTCCCAATGTTGGCCGGAGTCCGACGACATCCACACTCCCGAACCCGTCGTGCCCACGTAAACCGTGTCGGGATCCACCGGATCGATGGCGATGGCGAGGATGAACGGGTTGCCGATCTCCTCTCCGATCACCTCCCAGGTGATGCCTCCGTTCGTGGTTTTGAGCAGGCCGACGCCGCTCGCCGCGGCATAAACGACGTCGGGACTCAGGGGGTGGATCGCGAGGAAAGTAACGATGGGCTCGGCCAGTTCCGGCTCGATACCCCCGAGCCAGGCGTTCCCGTAGTCGATGCTCCTGAAGAAGCCGTTGGTCAGGCTTCCGAGGTAGACCGTGCCCAGGTTGGCGCCGTTTTCCAGGCTGCTCGCGTCGACCCCGGAAAAATTCAGGCTTCGCTGGACCCAGGTGGCTCCGGAATCGAGCGAGCGAAATACGCCGGAACCCTCGGTGGCGGCGTAGAGGGTCGCGGAGTTTCCGATCGCGACGAGCACCGCCGTGACTCGAGTCGTCTCGAGCCCGGCATTCGCGGGCTGCCAGCTCGCTCCCGCGTCTTCGGAACGATAAACGCCTTCGCTCGTGGCGGCGTAGAGTCGGCCGGCGTTGTACGGATCGAGGGTTACGCTTTCGACCGAACCCGGCAATCCAGCGCTCCGGTTCATCCAGCTCGCTCCGCCGTCCAGGGAAACCCCCAGGGCAAACGAGTTGCCCGGCTGGTTGAGAGCGGAGGCGTATAGGGCGCCGGTCGAGGGGTCGATCGCCAAATGACTCGCGACTTCTCCGCCGAATCCCGCGCTCGACGACTGCCAACTCGCGCCTCCGTCCGTGGAGCGATAGACACCGTTGTCTCCGGCGGCGGCGAAGACGGTTCCGTCGCGGCCGTCCACCGCGAGCGAGAGGATTTGGAATGCCCCGATCACGGAGGAGTCCGTCGGGGTCCATACCGTCGCGTCGTCGACGCTCTTGTACACCCCGCTCCGTTCCCCGGCGGCGTACAGCGTCCCATTGCGAGGATCCTGCGCCAGCGCCAGGATGTTCGCCGCGGGTAGACCCCGGCTGGTGCGGGTCCATGTCAGACCGGCGTCCCGGCTGCGAAAAACGTTCCCGGCGGAGCTTCCGATGTAGACGGTGTTCCGGTCGCTCTCGTCCACGACGATGGTGAAGATGACCGAGGCCTTCTGGCCGAGCTCGATCCAAGTCTCGCCGCGATCGATCGTCTTGACCACTCCGAGCGATGTGGCCCCGTAGGCGATGGCGTCGTTCGAGGGATGGATGGCGACGTTGAAGACGTTGCGATCGTCCAAACCCTTGTGCGCCCAGTTGGCGGCTCCATCGAGACTCCGGAAGATTCCTCCGCCGAGCGAGCCCGCGTACATGAGGTCGGGCTGCCTCGTGCTGATCGCCAGTCCTCGGACGAAAAGCGTCATCCCGTCGCTCGAAGCGCCGTAGCTGTCTCCGCCGTCCGCGCTCGCCATCACCCCCAGGACATCCGCACCGGCAAAGTGCTTGTCGGGAGTGACCTCGCTCGCCTCCAGCGGCACATCCCTCTGAAACGGGGCGCCCACTGAGCTCGCCTCCCAGTGCAACCCGCCGTCGGAGGAACGATAGATTCCCGTCCCGGCGACGAAAGCAAAGAGCCGCGTCGGCTCGTCGTCGTCGACGATGAGCTCTTGCACGAACCCCGCCGCCAGTCCGGCCGATGCGCTGCTCCAGCTGGCGCCGCCGTCGCTGCTCTTGAAGATCCGGTCGACGCTTCCGGCATAGAGGTTGTCCCCGTTCGCCCGATCCACGGAGACCGTGAACACGAAGGGAACGTCCAGGCCCGAGTTCACCGGTTCCCAGGTCAACCCATTCGTGGTCGAACGATAGACCCCTCCACCGTTGGTGCCCACGTAGGCTTTCCACGGAATCGTGGGGTCGGTCGCCACGCTCAAAACCGGCTCCGCGATCTCGCTCGCCGTCGGGAACCACTCCGCGCCCTGGTTGAACGAGACGAAGAGCTCGCCCTTTGCCGTGACCGCATAGAGATTTCCGAAGGGAGCGGCGCCAAGCTCCAGCACTGGATCCGCGGGGAGTCCCGTGTCGATCCGTTGGAAGCTGGCGCCGTCGTCGATCGTCTTGTAAACCCGCCCGTCGTCGGTCGAGACGTAGGCGACTCCCGGAAGAACCGCGTCCGCCATCACGTCGAGGATTTGCACCGATGCCGCGAACCCGGTGGCCGACTCCCAGGTCGCGCCGTCGTCTCGGCTGGCGTAGAGCCCCGAATTGGTACCGGCGTAGAGGGTGTTGTTGCCGACCGGAGACTGGGAGAGCGCGTAGATGCGCGTCGGGACGATGCCTCGCGACGAAGGCTCCCAGTTGACACCCCAGTCCGTCGATTTCCAGACCCCGGTGCGCTCGGTTCCGGCGAAAAGGGTGCCCTTCTCGGTCGGATGCGGAGCCAGTACGAAGACGACTTCATCGAACCCGTTGTCCGAGAACCACGGGAGCTTTCCGTCCTGCTCGAAAAACCGGGAGGTGATATGGACACCGTTGTTGGAGCCGCCGAAAATCACCGACTCGCTGCCCGCGGTCACCGCGGCGAGAGCGCCCCCGAACACGTTCTGAATGCCGTTGCTCACGTCGAAGAAGTTGGCTCCATCGTCGAGCGTCGCCACGAGCTCGGACCCGAGCGCCGCCACGTAGATTGGGCTGCCGGCCGCATCGATGTGAACGAGGCGCGAAGGGCGAGGCGTCCATTCGACCCACTGCGGCGGCATCGATGTCGAATCGAGCACGTAGACCCCTCGTTCGGTCGCCGCGAAGAGCCGCTCGTCGACAGGATGTTCCACGACCTGGTTGACCGGCGTCTCCGGCAGGTCGTGCGTCATGTCGTCCCATTGCGTTTGCCCGGGTTCCAGCGCGAACACGCCGCTGTTCGTCGCCGCGTACAGCCGGCTGCCGTCGGGGGAAAAGCCCAGGGCATTGACGTCGCGGGTTCCCAATCCGTCCCGGAACGAGGCCCAGGTCTCGCCGCCGTCCAGGCTGCGGTAGGTTCCATTCTGCCGAGCTCCCAGGTACACCCTCCCCGGCGCCAGGGGATCGAACGCCAGGGCCCGGGCGGAGATTCCGAGTCCCGCGGTGGTGTCGCTCCACGATTCACCTCCGTCCGCCGACCGAAACACTCCGCTCTCCGAGGCGACGAGCACGACCTGCGGGTTTTCGGGATCGACGTCGACCTCGGAGACCGTGGCGTCCGGCAGACCCTGGTTCCTGGGGATCCAGCTGGCGCCGTCGTCGACGGACTTGAACAAACCAAGTCCGAAAGTACCGACGTAGATCACTCCGGCCTGGTCGGGATGATAGGCGATGGAAAACACGGGTGAGCTCGAGAACGGCGATACGACGTGATTCCAGACGATGCCGCGGTCTCGCGTTCGATAGAGCCCTCCGAAGAACGTTCCAACGAGAATCTCTCCGTCGGTATGCGGCGACGGCGCGATGGAAAAGACGGACGCGTTGTTCGGCCCGACCGGCGACCATGCCGCCTGACCCGCGCCGAGCGATGCGTGCAACAAAATGCCGGCGGCCAGCGCGAAAACCACGAGCCGACGGCCTCGTTTTTCTCGATTCATGTTTCCTCTCGCGTCCATGCCTCGACCGAACGCAATTCCGCCCCGGTTACCCCTCCCGCGATCTCAGCCACCCGCGCGCCCGTCCCGCGAGCCTCGGGAGCAGGCCCTCTCTCTCGGGGGTTTCGACGGTGCTCAGACAGGTGCCGATGACGTTGACGCCAAGACTCTCGAGCTCCGAGAGCGCTTTCCGAACCTGGCTTCGATCGTGCCTGCCGGGTGCGATCAACATCAACACACCGTCCGAGTGCCCGGGTAGCAACGCCAGCGCCCCGCGCTCCGCGAGGGGCGGCGCGTCGACCAGTATCGTGTGAAAGTGAGAGCGGAGAACGGCCAGCACTTCCCGGAATCGCGCCCTGTCGACGCCCTGAACGCCGCGCTCGAGGATCCGACCTGCGGGCAGGACGAACAGTTTGGGTGAAGTCGTCGCGCGAACCGCGTCGCTGACGTCGGTCTCCCCGGAAAGAAGCTCGGACAACCCGGGTGAGGGGCTCAATCCGAACGCCTGGTGCTGGCTCGGAGAGCTCAGATTGGCGTCCACGATCAGGACGGGGTCGTCTCCCTTGCCTGCGGTGAGGGCTTCGCCGAGCTCGGCGACCGCCGAGCTGACGGCTTCCCGGCCGCGGAGGCTGGTGAGGGCGAGAACGCCGGCTCCGTCGCCGAGCTTCGCCCGCAGTTTGGCCGCGAGCAGGAGCGTCGCATCCTTCGGTGCCGGGCGCCGAGCCCCGGGCGAGGGTCGTCCAAAGGACTGCGCTTCATTCATCGCCTTTGCCCGGCTCGGTTCCGCCGAGGAGAGACGACCGAGGGAACTCGTCCCCTCCGAGGACCTCATGGCGTCATATCCTTTCGCGCACCGGTGGCCTTACCTCGAGGTGATTCACTTCTGAAAGATGTCGCACTCGTCGCAGACCGTGGGTTGGTAGCTTCCGCCGCCGCCGCGGCCCGCGAAGATGCTCCGCGCCGAGCGGTACTTCGCGTTGTTCCATAGGTCGAGGAGACTGCCGTTGAGCTGGCTGAGGTCCGCGAAATCGCGATTCTTTCGATAGACGACGCAACAGGGTGAGACTCCTCCGTCCGGATTCACCACCATCGAGCGATACAGATAGAAGCAGGGACCCGGTTTGCCTCGTTGGCCGTACTGTTGTTCTTGATGGTCGCTCGCGACTCTTCCTTCGTAGGTCGACGGGTACCACTGGTCGGCGACTTCTCTCCGATTCTTGAACTCGAACGGCATCCCGACGGGAATGAACCGCAGCAGATCGACTCCGAGCCGTTTCGCCATTTTTTCCGCCTCGGGGACCTCATGCTCGTTCTGCTTCATGACCACGTACTGCCATTCGACGACCGGCGTCTTTTTTCCTCGTCGGTTCCGCCGCTCGAGGAGAGTGCTCATATTCTCGACGACTCTTCCCAGGTCTCCCCGGATTCGGTACTGGCCGTAGGTTTCTTGGCTGGTGCCGTCGAGAGACACAATCAGATACTCCAGACCGCAGTCGAGCAGTTTGTCGATGTCGTCCGAATCGAGGTCCACGAAGTTCGAGCTCAAGTTCGTGCCCACGTTGTTGCGCTGGGCGTGCTCGACCATGCGGTAGACATCCTTGTTCAACAACGATTCCCCCCAGTTGTGCAGGTAGGCTTCGAAGACGTAGGGCGCCAGGGGGTCGAAATATTTCTTGAAGTGCTCGAACGACAGCATCGACTGCGGCCGTCCGAGGTCGTTCAGGCCCGTCGGGCAAAGAGGACACCGGAGGTTGCAGTAATTGCAGGGATCGATGATGAGGAGGTAGGGATAGGAGTCCAGCTCGACGCTGCGGCGCTTGCGCGCGCTCTCGGCGCGCGCGAGGTTCATCCACTTGCGCGGAGTTCCGTGCTGGAGAACGGACCAGAAGTGCCTCTGGTTTCGCGTATACTGTGGAATCTTCCTGAGCAGTTTCTGGGCTCGCGCAACCAGTTTCATTCTTCGCTCCTGACGTATGACGCTTCACGGGCCGGCGGCGCTCGCTCGTTCGCGTGCGCTCGACGCGCCCAGGGTTTCCATACCGGACGTCGCCATCATGGCGTCGACGGTCTTCCGGATACCCTCCTCCAGTGAGTTCGAAGGCGTCCAACCCAATAGCGCTTTCGCGCCCTCGTTGTCGCAGTAGCTTCGCCAGATCTCCGTCGGCCGAGCGTTCTGCGGTTGAATGACGATCTTGGTCCGCGCGCCCATGATCTCCACGACGAGGCGCGCCAGCTCGTGAACCGATATCTCGGCGCCTCCGCCGAGCGCCACGATTCGGCCGGAGATTCGGGGGCCGACTCGCGCCGCGGCGAGGAATGCCTCGAGAGCGTCGTCGATGAACAGGGGATCGCGGGTCTGAGAGCCGCCCATCAGAGGGATTTCGGTCTTGCCCGCGAGAACGCCCTCGATGACGAGACCGATGACGTTCCGGCCCTGACCGGGGCCGTAGATCATCGTGGGTCGAAGCGAGATCACCGCGGTTTCGTGAAGCCTCTCGTAGAGGCGGCAGAACTCCCAGGCCGCGCCTTTCGCGATGGCGTAAGAGCTCGTTGGCGCGGGCGGCAGCGACTCCCGATAGGGAACCGGGCCGTTGCCGTAGACCTTCGTACTGTCGCCGAAAACGAACAGCCGGCCCTGATTCGCGGTGAAAGCCTCGAGCAGATTCAGGGTGCCGAGCACGTTGACCCGAACGGCGGCGTCGGCCTGTTCGTGGCTTTCGGCTCCGTCTGGATGAGCCGCGAAGTGGAAGAGAATTTCGGGCGCGAACTCTCCCACGACGCGCGCGACCGCCCGCGGGTCGCGGACGTCACAAGTCATTGGAGTGAAATCGACCGTTCCCGAAGTCGGCCAACGGGGCGACTCGGTGCGACTGACGGCCGCCACCCGCGCGCCGGCACGGACCAGCCGAGCGACGAACTGTCCGCCGATGAATCCGCCCGCTCCCGTCACCAGGACCCGTTTTCCATCCAGGCACGGCGTCCACCCCTCAAGTCGTGCCATTAGAACGCCCCGTCTTGAGTGAGCACGAGAATGGCGGTGCGAACGAGGACCCTCATATCGAACCAAAAGGAGCGGTTTCGAACGTACTCCACGTCGCACGCGACGGTGTCCCGGAAGCTGAGGCGACCCCGGCCGGAGATCTGCGCCAACCCCGTCACCCCGGGTCGCACCGAGAACTTCTCGAGCATCTCGCCTTCGTAGTAGGCGAGCATCTCCGGGATCTCCGGCCGCGGGCCCACGAGCGCCATATCGCCGGTGAGCACGTTCCAGAAGTTCGGCAGCTCGTCCAGGGACGTCCGTCGGATCCACTGCCCCTGAGGCGTGACCCGGGGGTCCTCCTCGACCTTGAAATGCAGGGAGTCGAGCTGTTCGGTGGTGTATTTGTAGGCATAGAGCTCGGGAAAACGCTCGCGCGCGTCGGCGTAGAGAGTGCGAAACTTCACGAAGGTAAACGGCCTTCCGTTCCGGCCTATCCGCTGCTGGAAGAACAGAATCGGCCCCTTGGTTCCGCGTCGGATGACGATGGCCAACACCATCATGACGGGGGCGGCGAGGACCAGCGCGAAGGCGGCCACCAGGATTTCGGTCAGACGTGTCGGAAATCCGATACGTTCGTCGCTCTGCGGGATTTCTGCGGCGCGGCGCGCAATCAGTTGCGCCGTGGATCGATTGACTACAACCGTGCTCATACCTTCATTCCCCCCCTAAGCACGCGCCTCACTGGAGCTCGAATCGCTTCTGGTCACGGCCGCCGGCGCCGAGTGACTGCCGGCGATTTCTCGATAGGCTTCGAGACTGAGAAATAGACCCTCGTCGAGTCGCAACTGCCCTACCCTCCCCAAGGTACGGTCGAGCTTGGTCAGGTCCGTCACGTAGTCCCCGGTCTCGACGGCCTCGTAGTCCGCCGGCCAGGCGGCGAGCTCGACCG
>Ga0214473_10006308_pt1 | contig 14188 bp, 23 predicted proteins | sample RVTome_7_FD_203509 | JGI IMG/M metagenome (GOLD analysis project Ga0214473, IMG submission 203509) | Soil microbial communities from uranium-contaminated site in the Upper Colorado River Basin, Wyoming, United States - RVT98D197 | ecosystem: Environmental > Terrestrial > Soil > Contaminated >... | reverse complement strand
TGCATATATAGATGGCAAATTTATTATGCAACCGCGAAAGGTTGTAATACGGCAAATGTGCAAGCCGACATTCTGTAAATTGCACAATTCGAGAGAGGCAAAACATCATGGCTCAAAATAAAGCGTTGCTGTCCCGTATCACAATCAAAACCGTATGCGGTGAAATCAAGAAACCGACTGTCGAGACGCTCATTATGCGCGTTTACGGACAAGCCAACGGCTTCAAGGTGGCGACCAGTCAATATGGCGATTCCCTCGGCTTTACGGGCGTTTTCAAGGCCATCAATGCCGAAACCGGCGAAGAGTTCACGGCGGGCAAATGTTTCCTGCCGAAGATCATCGAAAATCAACTGGGCGGCATTCTCGGCGGCGTGGACAACAACGGCGTGGAGTTCGCCTTCGATATCGGCGTCAAGCCTGCCGAAAACGCGTTCGGCTATGAGTACGTCGTGCGCCCGGTATTGACCCCCGTCGAAGCGCCGGTCATTTCGGCCCTGGAGGAAAAAATGGGCAAGCTGCCGATGCTGGAAAACAAGGCCGCGCCCGTGACGAAAAAGAAGTAAGCAGTTATTAACGCGAAGGCGGGCATCCTGTCCGCCTTTTTCTTTTGGAGGTAAACATGGGTATTACATGCGAAACCCCGAGCGGCGCGCGTTCGGGTCATCTTGAAGATGCGATGGAAGATGCGATGCGAGAGGACGTTTGCGAACACTGCGCGTTTTCATTTTTTGACGTATCCGGCCCTGCCGGACAGTGCCGCGCGAATCCCCCACAAGTTGTATTGGTGCCGCAACAACAACGCGACATAGCAACCGGGCAAATGGTGTTTGTACCGGCGGTGCAATCGGTTTTTCCGCCTGTAGAGCGGCGTAGTCATTGTTACACGTTCGAACCGCGTGAGGATATTATCGGCGAGCATTGACCGTCAACGCGTTAAGTACGACAATCGAACCGTTCGGGAACGCTCCCGAACGGTTTTTTAATACTTTTTAAAGGAGAGAACATGGGAACCCCCCGCAAAAAATCAGGCGAAACAATCAACGTCGAGGACGTTTTCCCCTCGACACAATCACAGCAACTTCGCACCGTGACAGTGCCCGATCCGGAGTCTCAGCCCGTCGAATACGACGACGTGACGGCCTTGAATAACGTACTGTCCGAATTGGGGGCCGATGAGGACGGCGGCGGCTTCGTGACTGTATATCGGGAGATATCCGACACAAGCGGCAAGCGCCCGGATGAATACCTGGAACGCTACGCTGCAAGTGAATTTTCGCTTGACGGGTTGAAAGCGCGATGGGGTGCGGGTAAATACAAGATCAACGTTTACCACGGCGGCGGCGCAGGCTTGGCCGCGCGCAAAGTGATAACCATAGCCAAAGACCCGACGACGGCGGTCACGGCCCCCGTAACCGCCCCCGCGACCGACTTGACGCCGATACTCCAGACGATGCAGCAGGGGTTTGAAAAAATGTTCAACGCCTTTGTGGCGATGCAGCAACCCGTCGCGCCACAACCGTCCCGCATGGACATGCTGCAAGAAATGCAAATCATGCGCGAAATGTTCGCCCCTGCCGCAAATCAAACCGCCCCCGCAAGTCTTGACGCCGTGGCACTGCTGAAGCTAGGGGCCGAAATGGCGAACAATGGCGGAGGGGGTGATAGTAATAATTCATGGGTCGGCAAGATCATTGACCAGCTTGGCCCGGTCTTGGCCCCTGCACTGGCGGGCGCTGTACAGGGAGCGGCGCAAGGAGCCGCCGCACCGCGCCGTGTTCAGTTACCGCCCCCGATTAAGCAAGCGACAATTGAACATGCCGCGCCCGCTGAAAATCAAATTAACCGGGAGGAAAATTCCGTGTCTCTCATCATCGCCCATTATCTGAATATGCTCAAAACTGCCGCTGAAAAACGCGCGCCTGTTGAAGAGTACGCCGACAGTATTCTTAACACAATCCCGCCGTCGAAAGTGCCCGACATTGAAAATATGTTGCGCCCGGATGACTGGCGCGACAAGTTGCGCACCATGACAAACGCCGCCGACTTACACCCGGAATGGTTCCAGGCGCTTCGCGATACCTTGCTGTCTTATATCGACGAAGATAAAGGGGTCAACTTGACAGGGGCGAATCCCGGTGTTAGCGTTCACTCTTATGAGGATGACAACCCCGACACGACAGCAGAAAACAGTAGTAACCCTGCAAGCCCTGCCTGACGGGGTGGCGGGTGTTAAGCAAACACTCGCCTTGATGGTGAAACTTGCCCGCGCCGGTAAGGATACGTGGCCGGTGCGGCAGTTGGCAGAACAAATTATCGGTAACGTCAAGCAAAAGGCTTATTTGGACGAGGTAAAAGCAGTACATGAATATGTACGTGACCATATCCGCTATACGCGCGACATTCGCGGGACTGAAACGGTCGCAACGCCTGAACAGACTATTTCGCGGCGGCTTGGCGATTGCGATGATAAATCGCTACTGGTCGCCGCGCTGCTGGAAGCTATAGGGCATCCTACGCGCTTTGTCGCTGTAGGGCGCGAGCCGATGGATTTTTGCCATGTATTGGTAGAAACGCGAATCGGGCAAAAATGGATTTCGGTAGAGACAACCGAAAATGTGCCGGTAGGCTGGTATCCGGCCGGAATGCCGTATCGACTTGTTTATCACGTTTGAAAGCGCGCGATGATTGTCAGCGAACGTCATATCAATAATTATCTCTCCGGCTTGTCAGCCGTTGGATATTTGACTTTAGCGCAATGGCAAGCATTGCCCGATGGTGAAGAAAAATATTTAGAAGCCAAAAAGATCATGGCCGCTTACCGGGCTGAATTGGTTGCTGCCGGAATCGACGGCATACCTTCATACGCCATATCTAACGCAAATGTATCGGCGTCTCAGTACGTTACCGGAATGCAGCAAGCAGGACGACAGTTATTTATGGGGCGGCCTGAAATTGCGCAAAAAATAGTTGACCTGTACAACGCACGGCAACCTGTCGGCGCTGTCATGAGCGACGTATTCGCGCATTTCAACAGCTACTTTAAACAAGGCCAGGCCGCACCCGGCAATTTTACGATTCCCCTTGCACAATCTGCAATTCGTCAATGGGCTGTCGATTCGTCGCCTTCGAAATTTGACAAGGCGATGGAAGTCGTCATCCCGGTTTTTCTGGTGGCGGTAAGCGTCCTGGCGATTGCGGGCGCTGCCGGTGCGGGGGCTGGCGCTGGAGGCACCGCGAGCGGCGGCGCTGCCGCTACTACAGGCACAGGGGCCGCTACAACCGCGCCCACTATTGCGGCAAATGCCCTCCCCGGCGTGCTTGGAATTACGGCTGAACAGGCGGCTTCGGCGGCGCTGGTCGCCTATCAACTATCCGAAAAAGAAAAAGAAAAGCAACACGCAAAGGAAGAACAACAGAAACAGGAAGCGTTAGCGGTCGCCGCACAGCAGCAACAAGCGCAAGCGGCGGCTGTCGCGCAACAAACAAAACAACCCGCCCAAAATCTTTGGGGCTTGGCACTCGCCGCTGTCGCGGCGCTTGCGGCTTTTATGTGAGGTTAATATGCACTTTGACACGAAAAAACCGATTAACCGTTTGGGCGATGCGCGTCTGATAACGCCGGGTACGTGGGTTCCACAACCGACCGCTAAAGCAATCGTCACCCCTGGCGGCGAGAAATTGCGCCCGCTCGGGCCGGGGGCGCTTTTGCCCCCGTCTGTTTCGACGCAAGCAAAACCCGGCGTTGAACAATTGCGTCCTTTGACCGCTGCGGCGAACGCTCCAGTAGCCGCCAGCTATGTGTCGGCCAAACCTTCACCTTCCGCAATTGAGTATCAGGCAACCCCGACCGGCGGGAATACTTCCAGCTTATCAGTCGGTCAACCCGAGCAATCAATTTTTCAGTCGGATGTATCGGCTGAAACTCCTGCAACTGAAACAAAAACGGCGGTCAGCCCTGGCTTGATCATGTCGATATTGGCCTTGATCGGGTCGCGTCTTTAACGAAAGGTAAATCATGCAACTCTCAAATATCCCTTCTTCAAAATTGTTGCCGCCGTCGTCTTTTCGCGCAAGCGGGATGGGCGGTATCTGGTCGGACTTGATGACGACCGGCTTGACTGCGTATGGTCAAAAGACCAATGCGACTATTGCCGAATCGCAAGCGGCGCAGGCACAGGCGCAGGCCGCTATCGCGGCGGCGAACGCTGCCAGCGCACAGGCAAGCAAGCCGTCAATTTTTACCTTGCCGGTGATAGCGGCCTTGGGCGCGGGCGTCGTGATCATGGTATTGAAGCGCCGCCGTTAATGGACAACGTACCCGTACAAGACTTGCGCGCGTTGGGTGAAAAGTTGCAACAGTCAATTGTTTTAACGCGCATCCGACTTGCTCAGTTACCGGCAACGCGTACGAAAACGAAAGCTGTTCGCGCGTTGACCAGTGCCGACGTGTTGTTCGTGCATGTGTCGCAATTGGTGCAGGCGGTTTCAGGTATGCGTCTTTTCATGGATAAGGCATTTGGCATTGCGCTGGATGACTTGTTCGCATTGAGCGGTCATCCGAAAATGGCGAAGGGCGCTGTTTATGCGGGGACGGCGGCGATTAACGAAATGGTGAAGCGCACGATTGACGAATTGGCCGCTGTGAATGCGGCGCTTGATAAAGAGGCGATGAAAAATGGCTAAGAAAAATCCTGTAGACGTGGCACGTGCAAACTATGAAAAGGCGTTAAATGCGGCCTCTGTAAAAAGCAACCCCGCAAAACGTATCGGCACCGCTCGCCCGAAACGCGTATCACAGATTACGAAGAGGCCGCCGACAAAGCGCCTGGTCGCGCGTCGCCGAAAAAATACGGATGCGGGGTATTTTCCGAATCCGGCACCTGTAAAGCAGAATGTCGAATTTGAGGTTTTTGTGTACAACGCAATCAAGAAAGCAAAAACTGGAAAGAAAACCAAACAACTTGCACAGGCCGAACTTTCATACGCTCAAGGGCTGATAACTGCCGGGCAGATTTTGGGCGCTTTCAGTCGTGCAGAAGGTCAATTGTTTCTTGAGCAATTGAACCCCGACGGCGTTATTGGGAGATAACATGCCCCTTAAATCCGGTTACTCGCGCGCAACCTTCGAAGCCAACTATCAGGAGCTTCGCCGCTTGGGTCATGATCACAAGCACGCAATGGCGGCGTCATATCACGCCGCGCGTGAATCGTATTTTAAAGCGCATCCGAAAGGCGCTCTACCCGCCTGGCTTACTCCACCGGGCGGGCAACGTCTGAACCCCAAGCTGAAACAAAACCCATGCGCTTGCACAACGAAAAAAAAACGTCGTAAAAATCCCGACGGTCTGTTTCAACTTGAAATCAAACAAGACAATGAGCGCGCTTGGCATAAAATCGTGACAGCACATGCGATGTTTCCCGTGTCTGAAATACATGCTTACCTGTCCATGATCGCGCTGGATAACCAGATATCCCCCGCGAACCTTGAGGCGCGCGTGACAAGCGGCGGGGCGGTTGTTTGGGAGCGTGAAAGCGACCGCGAAGCGAACAGGCCGCGTAAAAAAAACCCCGTTCCCGAATCCAGCCGAAGCGCGAAACGCTCCCAGGAAGCGCGCATTAAAGCGGCGGGCGACCTGTACACCCGCTTTACCGGTCACGAAGCCGATGAGTTAGTGAGTATTGACAATCCGGTAATGCCTGATACCATGCTGGTCATAGGCGATATCGACGGGGTGATGTACACCACGATTCGCGACGGACAGGTAGAAAAATACGTTCACCAGTTCAAACAGAAATGCCGCCCGCTCTTTTGCGTTTCACATGACGGCAAGCAACTTTTCATGCTCGGCGGGAGCTACGATTTTACGGAGCGGGGCATTGTAGACCGCACTTGATAACTGAAAGGAGCTTTGATTATGTCTCTCATGCTGATCAATCCGCGCAAGCGTGGAACAAAGAAACGTCGTACAGCCGCACAACGCGCGGCAACCGCCCGCATGGTCGCCGCAAATCGCGGTCGCGCCACCAATCCGAAACGTCGTCGCAGTCCCAAACGCGCTACGGCTCGCCGCCGTAATCCTATCGGGATTTCTCGCGTATCCCGTCCGGCTCGCCGTGCGGCGCGTCGGCGCAATCCGATTTCGTTGCGCGGCGGCGCAATTGGTGACCTGGTATTCGCCGGTATCAAGGGCGCTGTCGGCGGTATCGCCGTCAATGCGGTCACCAGCTTCCTGCCCGCAACCTTCAAAACCGGTAACGTGCTGTACGTGACCCGTGCGGCCATTGCGATTTTGATCGGTACAGTCGGCAGCAAGTTCGTCGGCAAACATGCGCGCGCGGCGGCTGAAGGTGCGATGGCTATCAACATGGCCGACTTTATCAATACCTTCGCCGCCGGAAAACTGCCCGGCTCCACCCTGCACGGCGTCGGCGGAATGTACATGGGCGAATACTTGAGCGGCGTCCACACGCCGAACCAGTTGCCCGGCGCAACGTCTGAATATATGTCGAATATGGGCGTCGGCATGTATCAGGAAGTCCCCAACTACTAAAGACGCTCAACAACCAAACAAGTGGCACTACACATACCCACTAACTGAAAGGAAATAAAATGGCTATCCCCTCTCTTGCTGAACTGTCGAAATATGCGGTCAATCGTTCCGGTGCCGAAGGTATCCGGCAGTCGCTGTTTGATCACATTCTGTACCCGACTGCGGGCCTCAATCAACTGAACTTTTTTCAGAACCCGCAAGGCGCTGGTGTCGCTACTGCGTTGGGCGCGGCAGTTGGCTCTACAAAGACCATCGCTGATACCAACATGGACAGCGCCGGTATGCTGCCCGCTGGCAAATCGTTCCTGATTACCAGCGCTGAAGTGTGTTTCTACGCGGGCTTGTCCGCCGCCGCTAACACTTTCGTACCGGCCGTTCCGTCCGTGTTTGCGGCTGTTGCTGCTGCTGCCGTGGCAGGTCAAATCAACGACGTGGCGACCTTCTACCTGTCAGGTTCCTTGAAGCTGTTTATCGGCTCCAAAACCTACCTGGAAGAAGCTCCCCTGTTGCGCTTCCCGCCTAAGACGCAGTTGACCTTCGACAGTGCGATGGCGTCTAACTCAGCTACTACGGCAGAAATCGCCGCCGTGTCAGGCAAAGTGTCAGGACGGCCGTACATCGTCGAACCGCCTATCTACCTGGAGAACAATCAGAACTTTGTTGTTCAATTGAACTGGCCCGCTGTCGTTGCTACGCCGTCCGGCTTCAATGCCCGCGTCGCCGTGATTCTCGACGGTTATCTGTACCGTAATAGCCAGTAATGGCATGGAGGGCGACGGTTGTCGCCCTCCCCTCTTTTGTGACTGGAGACTAAAATGGCTCGTCCCGTAAATGACTTTTTCGTGTATCAAGTGAATTTCCTGCTGGTTGCGGCTGGTGCGGTTGTTCAACAGACAATCAACTTCGACGCGGGCAGCGACTTTACCTGGTACTACGGCAATTATGCGGCTGACATGGCCGCTGCCGCTCAGACCAACGCCACGCGCACTTACCCGCTGGCTGATATCATGATCACGCCGAGCGATACGTCGTCGCAATTCATGCAAGCCGCCGTACCGGTAACTAGCCTGTTTGGCAATGGCGAAAACCCGTTTGTACTTCCGGCCCCCCGTGTTATTCCTGCGCGGTCGTCGATCATCTTCCAACTGACCAGCCGGGACGCCATCAATATGAATGTGCGTCTCTCCCTGATCGGTATCAAGAAATACCTGGGTTGATATGCAACCCGCCGCATTGCTGAATGCCAAGCCGCGCGAGCGCATACAGGCGCAGGGAATGGCGCGCGAGTCGGTCGGGGGTAACGGGCCGTCTCGCATTTTTGCGACTGAGGACATAAAGCCCGAGCGCGGAATAACCGTACCCCTGACAGTTACCGCCGCATCGCAGGAAATTATCCCCGCCGATGCAAACCGGACTTTTCTGTTCATACAGAACAATGACCCGCTGGGCATTGTTTACGTGTCGTTCGGCGGCGATGCCGCTGCTGTCAATCAAGGTTTTCGCTTGGCTCCCGGCGGCGGCGCTATCCTGCTGGATAACCACGTGCCGACGGCGCGGGTGCATATGATCGGTTCGATTGCGAACAATCCCAACGTTACCTCAGTGAGCGCATAGCATGGGTGGCTTTTTCTCTCCCTCTACCACTATCGGCGGGAGCGTTTTAGCGCCCGGTATTCCGCTCACGGCGGCGGCATTGTCTGGACTGTATCAATTACCCGGCTTTAATGGTCTGGGCGTCGCGATAGATGCGCAAGAGTATTTGCAGATCAACAACGGCGATCTTTCGGTCGGGTATAAGCCGGTCGCCGCTTTTGGGGTTTCTGTTGACGCCGTGCCTTTTACAAACGGCGCGGGTACTGATTGTGTTATCTCTCCAGATGGGCGCTTTGTTTATTCATTGACGAATGTCGGTTTGCAGGGGTACATCGTCGTATCGTCACGCAATCTGATCAATGGTGACTTGACTGAAATATCCGGGTCGCCTTTCACGCTGCAAATCGGTTCGCGCGATACGCAACCGGCCATTTCACCCGACGGCAAGCATTTATATCTGGCGTCAAGTTTTGATGACCTGATTGACCTGTACGCGCTGAATCAAACAACCGGCGCGCCTGCCTTTGTCGCGTCCTATATATCCCCAACAAATATTCCAACTTACGCGCCTGGTTGCATTCAAGTAACAGCCGACGGCGCGTTCGTGCTTTGCGCCGATGGTAACAATATCCGCGTATTTTCTCGCAATTCAAATACTGGCGTATTGACTGAGGTCGCCGGGTCGCCGTTTGCTTCGGGCGTTTTGGTGTATGGCATCAAAGTCACGTCTGATAATCGCTTTGTCTATTCGGCAAATGCAACGGCGGGGACTGTAAGCGCGTTTTCAATGAGTGCGACGGGAGCCTTGACCCCGTTGGCCGGGTCGCCCTACGCGGTCGGGGTTTTTCCGACTGGGGTCAGCATATCACCCGACGACGCATTCTTGTATATCAACAACACGAACGCCAGCACGGTATCAGCCTTCGCAATAAGCCCGGTTAATGGTGAATTGACGGCTATCGCCGGGTCGCCTTTTGGCTGTACGACAAACTCAAGACAAACCGCGATATCATCGGACGGCACCGAATTTTTTATCGGCGGAAATGGCTCCATTTCCGCCTACAGTCGCGACACGGCGACAGGCTTTTTGACGCCGATTGTCGGTTCGCCCTTTGCTGTCACGGCAGGCTCTTTTTATGGTATTTCAATATCGCCCGATGATGCTTTTGTTTATGTCGCGCTGTTCGGTGCCGATGATATTTATCACGCGGCTACTGTCGCGGCTCCCACTTATAACCTGATCAACGGCGTCTACGACCCCGTAGGCGGCTTGGGCGGAGCGGTTTATATCAACGGCGCTCTGTACGTCGGCGGAGTCGCCATGACGCCTACAGGCGGCGGCGTCGCTGTTCCGAGACTGTTAGTCGGCGACCAGGGCACTGAAGGCTCGGGCGTGAACGTCGGCGGCGTCGTCTATGAATCATCCTTTAAGGTTTCAGACATTGCGGGTACGAACTACGCGCAAACGATTTTACATCGGCACAGTACGACGCGTGAGCCGTTGATTCTCGGGGCAAGATCGAACACGAATGATGACACACACGCAAACGTGTCGGCGGGTATGAACGTATTCAGCGTTTACGGCGCTGGATTGGCCGGGACAAACTATAAGCTGTTTGGACAATTATCTTTTGCCGCCGACAACACGGGCACGATATCAAACACCAGCGCGCCTGGCAAGTTTACAGTGCTGTTGACTCCCGACGGTACGGTGACGCCCGTCGCCGCTTTGACGATTCGCAACACGGGGCGCGCTTATATCCCGGCAGGGGTTACGTTGGGGACACCTGGAGCGGCATCGGCGACCGACGCGGCGCTTGATGCCTACGGTTCAACGAATGCGATTTTTCACGGGCACAATATCGGCGCGCAGGGAGCGGCAGCGGGAGCCGCGATAATCGGTTACGCGCTGCCTGCGGGAGCCGCCATGCTTACCGGGTCGCGTTTGGGTGCCTATGTACTCGGCGGCGCGCAAACGGTCGCGGGCGCGCTTGGTAACTCGTTTGCGCTTGAGGCGTTCGCGACCGAAAACTGGACGGCGGCGGCGAATGGCACGAGGGCACAGATTAGCGTGACGCCGAACGGGTCGCTGGTGCGCGCGGCGGCGGTAACGATTGGGCAGGACGGAGCCGTAGGGATTAAGGGCGCGGTTGACGGTGGGAACGCGGCGGCGGGTTTTGTCGGAGAATATATTGAAAGTGTCGTCGCAGTAGCGGCGGCAATCGCGCTTGTCACGACGGCAACGACCGTAATCACAAGTATAAATTTGTCGGCGGGGGACTGGGACGTTGACGGCGCAGTTGCGTTTGACTTTGACGCAACCACTAACATAACACTACTGCGCGGCAATCCGGGCACGGCTGGTATCGACACACAAGCCGGTTATTCATATATATATCCGGGCGGCGTCGTGCCTGGTAGCGGCGCGACTAGTCATATAGCCGGTTCCAGCCGCGCGACACGCATATCGACAAACGCGCCTATTACGGTGAATTTATACGCGAGGGCCGACTTCACCGTAGCCGCCTGTCGCACGTTCGGTACAATTCGCGCGCGTCGGGTGCGATAATGAAAACCCGCCCGTTGCTTTTATGGTCGCTCGGAATTGTCACCGCTTGGTATCTGTTTACGCGCTACACAACGCAAGGAAAAAACATCATGCAAAACATCACCGACGCGGGTCTGCAACTCATCGCAAAATTCGAGGGTTTTTCCGAGCAGGCATATAACGACCCTCCGGGTTCGTCAAAGTGGTCTATCGGATTCGGTCATCAAATACAGCCCGGCGAGCCGTACATGACGCAAAATATCACCGTTGAAGAGGGGCGCAAATTGCTTGCTGCCGATACAGCAAACGCGCAGGCCGTCGTGCGCAGTGTGATTACTCGCCCCCTGACTTCCGAGCAATTCGACGCATTGACCTCATTCGTGTACAACATCGGCGGCGGCGCGTTCAAGGCGGGCACCGTGCCCGCGAAGATCAACTCAGGCGACTTCACGGGGGCCGCTGAGACAATGCGCAAATATATCAATGCGGGCGGCGTCGTTGTCCAAGCGCTGGTTGATCGACGCGAACGTGAAGCCGCCGCATTTGCTTAACAGGAGCATCCCATGCAATTTTCCGGCATCTATGAAGATTTGAGCGATAGCGCCCTTGACGCTGAGTATGAAAAATACTATCAGGCCGCACAGCAAACAACCGGGAGCGCCCGCGCCGCTTATATAAAGGCTTACACGACCGCCGCTTCCGAGATTTATGACCGTTTGGGCACTGTTTGGAGCTTCGCAACCGGAATAATCGGCAATACGCGTTTCCCAAAATTCGACGCAATACAACGCAAAACAGGCGGCTTCGTGCAGACACAAGCCGCACAGGAAGGCGTCGCGCTTCATGCGCAAAACGTCGGGTCGGGCATTCTGTCAACCTTCAAAATGGGGGTGTACGGCGCAGTCGGATTGGGTGTAGCATCGCTGGTGCTACTCTACTTAATCAAGAAAAAATAGCCATGCACAAAAAAATAATTATCACTGACAACGTTTTCGGAAAAGAAATTATCCGTGATATTTGCTTGACCACTATCACCGAGCGCAAAGACTTGATTCTGATTTCAGTCGGGAACCTTCAAACTTATTTGGTGAGCGACGCAGAGGCGAAAAAATACAAAATTGGTGACAAATACTCAGCGTCAATTATTGAAAAAGTTAAACGGCTGATTACGTCGAAATGAAAAAAGACCAAAAAGCGGCAATTGGAATTTTATCCGTCGCGCTCGCGTTATTCCTATGGGCAGCTTTTCGTAAACGTGAAACTGAAATTAAACCGTCAGCAACAATTGGAATAAGGGGGTAATCATGTTTGACCCGGTAACAATGCTCGCGGCCTTTGCGCCGACACTGGTTAAAGTTTTCGACGCCGCGATTCAGCGATACGTATTGCCCGACAAATTCAAGCCGTCAAGCATTGCCGAAGTGGCACAACTTGCCGCCTTGGAAAACGACAAGTTAAAAATGCTGCTTGACGCGGACAAGACCGGCGACACGTACAAATGGGTAGAAGCAATCCGAAAATTGCAAAGACCGGTTGTTGTGTTCGCTACGTTGACGGCTTTTTTACATAGTCCCGATACGGCGATTTTTGGGGATTTGTTCCAGGTCGTTATGTGGTATCTGTTCGGTGAACGGTTCCTGGTCAGACAAAGCGGGGTGAACAAGTGATTTTTGATTGGGGGGTAATTATTCAATTGATGGCGATTGTCGTGACGGGCGTCGGCACTTACGCCGCGATACGCGCGGACTTGGCCGTATTACATGCCAATTTGTTGAACCACAAAGACGACATTGAGGAATTGCAGAAAGACGTTAAGCGACACGACCGGATTATTAGCGCGCTTGACCGGAGACATATTTCTGATACATAATCACTTCGGACTCTCCCGAGCCTGGCGTACAACGCGCCATTGAAGCCCCCGCGAATGCGGGGGTTTCTTTTATGTTTGAGTGAATTACTCGGCGCGGTGTCTAATACTAGTTGGGCACTACAGTGATGCCTCGCTTATCACTTCGCCATCCAGCAATAACTGCACGGTTACGTGGTCACGATACATATCGCCACCATCCATGCCGCCGCAATAACTGCTTTCTGTTTTCGTGTTAATGCTCAATCGAGTTTTAATTATTTCCAAAATTTCCTCTTCGCTCATAATGATCTCCTTAAATTCGTGCCCAACCTTGCGGTCAAGGCGGACTCCGCTACGCTCCGCCGCTTACCTTTTCGTTAGGCACCGTATTCAAAATATCTAGTTACTTCTCCGATTACCTTATGCCCTGTTGATCTTGCATGGCTTGCCGCTCTTGCACGCGCCGTTCGGTAATCTTCAAATTCTTTACCGCATACCGTGCATGTTGCGACAACACCAATAACCCACCCAGTTCGGCAGTGCCTAACCTTACGGTCAAGCGGACTTGCCGCCTGCGTCGCTTCGCTCCTAGTCGTCAACCCGCTTACCTCCATCGTTAGGCGTCAATTTGTTTAAGCGCCTCATACGCCCGCAACATATCCACGACATCACCACTCATTACGGCGGCGTCAGCGGCTCGCAAGTCTTGTTCAATGAAGGCGGCACCAAACATTCCGGATGGGCCGATCTGTTTGTAGTGCCCTAATACTTCGCGCACCCTTGCCATTTCCTTTGGTAGTTCTTCCGCTAGTGATGCCATGACAATCTCCTTTAAAATCCCGCCTACCGGCGCGGCTTAACTACTCGTTAGAGGGCTTGCGCTTGATTCCGAAGTCCTTTCCCTTGATCTTCACCATTCGCCCGTCTGGGTGGTGCCATACCACCCCCTCGATGTCTCGGCCGTCCAGGTATTCGCACAGTTCGGCAAAGGTGCGAGGACAGTCCTTCAGAACTTCGCATCCGTGACGCACCAGCACATGAGAGTCATACCCTTCTGGGTTCTTCTGCACCTTTGGGCCGCAAAGCTCATAGGCGCCATCTTCGAGTGCGCCTCCGGCTGCCGCCAGCGCTTCGCGGTGGCGCGCATCGTCCGGGCCGTCGCCAACCGGAACCCAGCCTGGCACATCACCAGTTATCTTGTCCGGTTCCTGCGCGGCCTCGAAACCTTCGGGAGCCCGTTTCCCAACCTTGAGTTCGTGGCGCTTCCACAGTTTCCCGTCTCGCCACATACAGCAGGTTCCATCGTGTTTTCGGGTTGCTGTGCCTTCGCCGCATGCAACCCACTCAGCACCTGGAACGATCTCGTCGCGCACCAACCTATCGCCGTCGTGGTTCCGCTGGAACAGAGAAACAGTCTTTTTCATGTTCGTCCTTTCGTTACTCGTCTATCACCATTCACCCGACCGACGCCCGCACTATCCCGCACAAGCACGTGTGTAGGCAATTACTTCAGAACACTTGTACGCGAATAAATATGAGGAAATATGTTGACAAGGTACAGGGAAAGGTGCGGGGAGAGGACAAAAATACGCTAGCACATAAGTATGTTAGTAGTCAAATACTGAAGAGCGTTCTTATCTATGGGGG
>Ga0214473_10006307_pt1 | contig 14193 bp, 14 predicted proteins | sample RVTome_7_FD_203509 | JGI IMG/M metagenome (GOLD analysis project Ga0214473, IMG submission 203509) | Soil microbial communities from uranium-contaminated site in the Upper Colorado River Basin, Wyoming, United States - RVT98D197 | ecosystem: Environmental > Terrestrial > Soil > Contaminated >... | reverse complement strand
GCTGGTCGAGACCTTCCTCGATACGGTGAGCGGCCACCGGCTGCGCCGCGAGGTGATCGCGACGGTCCTCTCCAACGCCATGATCAATCGGGGCGGCCCGGCCTTCGTCACCGAACTGATGACGGCGACCAGCGCCGATGCCGGCCAGGTCGCGGCTGCCTATGCCGCGGCGCGCGATGCCTATGGCTTGCCCGACTACAACGTCGCGCTCGATGCGCTCGATGGCGCCATCTCCGGCGAGACGCAACTGGCGCTCTATGCCGAGATCGAGGCGCTGCTGACGCGCGCGACCCTGTGGTTCCTGCGCAATGCCAGTTTCGAGGATGGCTTGCAGCCGCTTATCGAACGCTATGCGGAGGGGGTCGGCGAGGTGAAGGCGCAGCTTTGCGCGCTGATGCCGCCCTATCTCGGCGAATCGATCGCCCAGCGTACCGCAAGCTTCGAATCGGGCGGCGCGCCCAAGGAGGTGGCGCGGCGGATCGCCGAACTCTCAGCCCTCTCGTTTGCCGCCGACATCGTCCTGGTCGCCGATCGGGCCGGCGCCAGCGTCACCGAAACGGCGACGGCATTCTTCGGCGTGCTCGATCTGCTCAAGCTGGGGCGAATCATCGAGGCGGGCAATGCCATCGTTCTGGGCGACAAGTTCGACCGCATGGCGCTCGACCGGGCGCTGGCGAATCTGTTGCGCGCCCAGCGCGATCTCACCGCCGACGTGCTCGCCGTCGGCACGGGCGAGATCGATACCCGGCTTGCCGCCTGGCACGAGGCGCGCCCCGAGGCGATCGACCGGGTCATCGCCTCGGTCGGCGCTCTCATCGAGGGCGAAGTGACGGTGTCGCGGCTATCGGTCGCCGCGGGGCTGCTTTCCGATCTTTCCCGCAGCGCCTGAGCCGGATTTGCCGTTCAGAATGCGTTCATCTCAGTGGCGGAAGTGGCGCATTCCGGTGAACACCATGGCGATTCCGGCCGCGTCGGCGGCGGCGATGACTTCGTCGTCGCGCACCGAGCCACCCGGCTGGATCACCGCCGTGGCACCCGCCTCGACTGCCGCTAAGAGCCCGTCGGCAAATGGAAAAAACGCGTCGGACGCTACCACGGAGCCCTTGGTCAGCGCTCCTTCGATGCCCGCCGCTTCTGCCGCGTCGATCGACTTGCGATGCGCCACCCTCGTGGAGTCTACCCGGCTCATCTGCCCGGCCCCAATGCCCACCGTCGCGCCATCCTTCACATAGATAATCGCGTTTGATTTCACGTGCTTAGCGACTTTCGCGGCGATCTTGAGATCGGCCAGTTCGGCTGCGGTCGGCTGCCGCTTGGTCACCACCTTGAGTTCGCAGTCGTCGACATTGCGGTTGTCCCGCGTCTGCACCAAAAGCCCACCGGAAACCGAGCGTACCGTCAGCCCCTCGGCCTTCGGATCGGCCAGCCCCTCGGTCAGTAGCAGCCGCAAATTCTTTTTGTTTGCAAAGATTTGCATCGCTTCGGCGGTCGCCGAGGGAGCCACGATCACCTCGGTGAAAACCTTGACGATCTCGGTCGCGACTTCCGCATCGATCGGGCGGTTGAGCGCCACGATGCCGCCGAAGGCGCTGACCGGGTCGGTGCGCAGCGCCTTTTTGTAAGCATCTACAAGGGTTTCCCCCAACCCCAGCCCGCAGGGGTTGGCATGCTTGATGATCGCGACCGCCGCGACCTTGGGGTCGAACTCCGAGATCAGTTCGAACGCCGCGTCGGTGTCGTTCAAGTTGTTGTACGATAACGACTTTCCCTGGGCCTGGGTGGCGGTGGCGACGCCCGGGCGCTGCTCGCCGGTGACGTAGAACGCCGCCCATTGGTGCGGGTTTTCGCCGTAGCGCATCACCTCGCGCAGCTGCCCCGAGAAGCTGCGATATGGCATGTCGCGATAGTCGAGAGTCTTGGCGAACCAGCTGGAGATCACCGCGTCATAGGCCGCGGTGCGGGCATAAGCCTTGGCGGCCAGTTTCTGCCGCGTCTTGTACGGCACGCCGCCGGTTTGCCGAATGGATTCAAGTACCTGCTCGTAGTCGCTGGGATCGACCACCACGGTGAGGTAGGCGTGATTCTTGGCCGCCGAGCGGATCATCGCCGGGCCGCCGATGTCGATGTTCTCGATGGTTTCGTCATAGTCCGCGCCCTTGGCGATGGTCGCCTCGAACGGATAGAGGTTGACCACCACCAGATCGATCGGCGCGATGCCGTGCGCCTCCATCGACGCCTTGTGATCGGCCTTGTCGCGGACCGCCAGCAGGCCGCCATGTACCTTTGGATGCAGGGTTTTCACCCGTCCGTCCATCATCTCGGGGAAACCGGTCAAATCGGCGATGTCGCGGACGGCGGCGCCTGTTTCGGCGATCAGCTTGGCGGTCCCCCCGGTCGACACCAGCTCCACCCCGAGCCGCGCCAGCTCCTTGGCGAAATCGGCCATGCCGGTCTTGTCGAACACCGAGAGCAGCGCGCGTTTGATTGGAACCGTCTTGCCGTCGGACATAGCATTTCCTCGCGCCATTGGAGTCGCGCGCTGGCTAGCACGACCGACATGAGATGAAAACCGTCCTCAGCTCTCTTCGAGTGTAAAGATCCAGCTGATTTCCTCGGCATCGGCCACGAGCGCATCGAGCACGATCTGCTTGGTACGATGGAAGCCGAAATACGCCGATTGGCGGACGCTGTCCTCGACCCGCATCTCCGCCCCCTCCCAGAGGAAGGTCCAGATGGCCCCCGAGCTGAGCTTGAGCCGGACAAGGTCCTCGCCTTGCTGCACTTCGGTCTGATGGGCGAGGTGGAAGCGGATCGCGCAGGCGCCGGAAACCCGGCCACCCCCGCGGATCAGCGTGTCCTGGCCGACCAGGGTCTTGCCCTCGGCCAGGAGCGTGAGGCTGCGCTTGATGGTGACGCCGAACCGATCCTCATAGCCGTGGGTCAGCAGGCTCAGCGAATGATCTGCCTCGTCGGCCTCGATCTCGGCCGGAGCGCCGATCGGCACCAGGCGCCCCGCCAGTGGCCCGGAGGTGGGGATGCTTGCCGCCGAGAGCGCATTGATGGTCGGCGCCGAATGGGCAATGCCTTGCCGGAACAGATGCCGGTTGTTTTCCATGCCGGCTGGCGCCGGACCGCAATTGCAGACCACCAGGTCGCGGCCGTGGCTGAATTCGAAAGCGAGGGCGCTGGCATGGGCGTTGCGGCCGTATTCGGGCGGCGGCACTAGCCCGCAGTCGGCAACCACGATGGAGCGGCCGGCGATCAGCCTGCCGTAGCCGCCTGCGACCCCCGTCGCGCGCGCGCGGGCCGGGCTCTGCGCCTGCACGGCGACGACCAGATCATGCGCCATCTGGCCGGTCCCGTGGAAATAGGCAGGCTCGCCGGTGCCGAGCGAGACGGCGTCGAGCGCCCGGTGCATGCTCTCGAGCAGCTCGGTGAACTCGTTGGCGTACTGCTCCTGGTTGCGCCGTAGCGCCTGGCGGATGGTGATGAGCTCGACGAGAATCTGGACCTGCACCTTGGCGCAGCGCGAGCGGTGCAGGCCGTCGTCGTCGATCTGCCGTTCGAGCAGCCGATGCACGCGGCGCAGCCGCGCATTGATGTCGGCTTCGGCGCTTTCGTTGCACAGCGCCACGCCGACCAGCGCAATGGCGGCGAGCAGCGCATCGACCGGTTCGGTGGCCAGGAACCCGCGCAGCCGCAGCGACTGGATCTGCGTGCTCAGCGAACGGGCAATGGTCGCCGTCTGCTCCATGCTTGCGCCTTCGACCAGGATGTTGAAGTGCCGCAACCAGTTGAGGACGCGGCGGGCGCACAGGGAGGGGGCCCAGATATCGCGGTCGAACGAGCCTTCGCGGCCTATCCAATCGAGTGTCAATGCCCTGGCGAAGCGCCGCTCTTCGTCGGTGCGGGCATCACGGAAATGGCGCAGCCAGGCAAACGCCTGCAGATCGTCGAGCCAATCGTCGTGTTCGGCCTCGATGGCAAAGGGCGAGACGCCGTGGGTGTCGACGAGTTTGGAGGAGAGCAGGTACCGGCCCTGCATCATTTCAAGCACGGTTTCGCGGTCGGTCGGCCGGAACTCCCCAAGCGCGCCGACCCATTCGTCACTGGCTGGACCGGTCCAGGTCCAGCGGACGAGCGGCATGGTCACCGCGTAGTCGGCAACGCTTAGGAGCGTACGGCGCGCGAGGAAACGCATCGAATTTGCCAAATACTCGTCCTCGCACCCTTACCGGCCCCCGCACCTGATACGGCGCAAGCAAGCCATTGCCAAGCCCTGGGGTAACAAACCCTTAACCAATCAGCGGCGGCGGAACCGCGCAATGAAGAACCCGTCCAGACTGCTGTCGCCGTCGTGGGAATCGGTCTGGCCGACGACCATCCCCGGATGCGTGCGCAAGCAGCCCGAACCTGTGATCGCGCCAGGCGGCAGCCCGGCGACTTCCTCGGGTCCGATTGGCTCGGGCACGAGTTCGGGATGCGTCCGGGCGATCCAGTCGAGCTGGCCTTCGCCTTCCTCCCGCTCCAGCGAGCAGACGCAGTAGACGAGAACTCCGTTCGATTTGAGGCAGCTGACAGCATTGGAGATGAACCGGCGCTGAAGGGCGACCCGACCGGCGATGTCGCTCGCCCGCCTGTGCCACACCACTTCGGGATGTCGCCGGAAGGTCCCGGTCGCCGAGCAGGGCGCATCGAGCAGGACGCCGTCATAGGCCTCGGCGGGCCGGTAGGCGGTTCCATCGGCCTCGACAATCGTTGCCTCATAATGCAGGCGGCCGAGATTTTCCCGCAGCCGGTCGAGTCGCTGCCGATCCATGTCCAGCGCTGTGACGCGATAGCCGGCCTTGACCAACTGGGCCGTCTTTCCGCCCGGCGCCGCGCAGAGATCGAGCACCGAAGAGCCCGCCGGCAGCTGGAGAAACCGCGCGGGAAGGCTGGCCGCGGCGTCTTGCACCCACCAGCGTCCCTCGGCATATCCGGGCAATTGCTCGACTGGCTTGTCGCGGGCTTCTACGCGTACCGTGTCGGCAAACAGCGGTCGGCCGCCGAGCAACTCGATCAGCGCCGGGTAGTGATCCTTGAGCGTCAGATCGAGCGAAGCGCCCCGCAGCAGCGCGTCGGCAAAGGCGTCGACCGCCGCAGGGCCGTAAGCCTTGCGCCATTGCTTGCGCAGTTCCTCGGGGAACAACAACTCCTTGGGTGCGTCGCGCAACGTATCAGCTTCGGCCTGCGCTCGCCTCAGGGCTGCATTCATCAGGCCGGCGAGGTGCTGCGCCTTGGGGTCGCGCTTGCTGGCCTCGACGGCGAGGAACAGGGCGCTATGGTCCCCCAGTTCGGGCAGGTAGAGCAGCTGCGCCAGGCTCAGGCGAAGTATCGCCTCGAATGTGCCGCTCTTTTTGGGAATGCCGCGATCGAGCAGATGGCCGACCACCAGGCTCAGATGGCCGTGCCGGCGGAGCGCCGCGTTGATCAGCCGGTTGGCAAGCGCCCTGTCGCGGCCATCCGCGATTTCGGCAGCCGAGAAGGGGGAAAAATTGCCCCCGGAGAGGACGTCGCGCAGCCGCGCTGCGCTCAAAAGCCGGAGCGGTAGCCCCGGCGGGTTTTTTGCTTTTGCCAAACGATCAGCCCCATGGGCCCCGCTGGCCACTGCCGCCTTCACTACCGCCAATGGGCGGAACACGCCAGCCGCCGGTATTGCGCGGCCTCGATTGCCAGGGCTGTGTGCTCGGCTCGGCACTGCGGCCGGTACGGTCCACCTGCATGGCTGCGGCGATCTTGTGCAGCTCGGCGATGCGGTTGCCGACGTCGGGATGGGTGGAGAAGAGTTTGTCCATCCTCGCCCCCGACAGCGGGTTGAAGATATAAAGATGCGCCATTGCCGGGTTGCGCTCGGCCGCCACATTGACCGTGCGGTGCGCCAGTTGCGAGATTTTGGACAGCGCCGAAGCAAGTGCCAACGGATCACCCGAAATCTGGGCCCCATCGCGATCGGCCTCGTATTCGCGCGTCCGGCTGACGGCCATCTGGACCAGCGCCGCCGCCACCGGCGCGAGGAACACCATCAAGAGCGTGCCGATGCCGCCCAGGGGATTGTTGCGGTTATTGCCGCCGCCGAAGAACAGCCCGAACTGGGCCAGCATCGAAATGGCGCCGGCGAGCGTCGCCGTGACCGTCATGGTCAGCGTGTCGCGGCTGCGGATATGAGCCAGTTCGTGGGCGATGACCGCCGCCACTTCGCGCGGCTCCAGATAGCGGAGGAGGCCGCTCGACACGGCAACCGCGGCATTCTGCGGGTTGCGGCCGGTGGCGAAGGCATTGGGCTGGTCGGTATTGATGAGATAGATCTTCGGAGTGGGGATGCCGGCGCGTTGCGCCAGGCCCTCGATCATTTCGTAGAGTTCGGGCGAGCTGCGCGGGCTGACTTCGTGCGCCTGCTGCATCGCCAGGACCAGCTTGTCGGAGTTCCAGTAGCCGAAAAGGTTGGTCACCACGGCAATGCCGAAGGCAATCAGCATGCCGTTGGTGCCGCCGATGAAGTAGCCGATGGCCATGAACAGGCCCGTCAGGGCCGCGAGCAGCACGCTGGTACGGAAAAAGTTGAGCATCTTGCCTTTGTCTTGACCTCGAGATGTGTTTCAAGCTCTCCAATATGATGGGGTGCGGTCAGGTTCCACGCAAGGCGGCCGACCAAACTGTAATGATCCGCAGGACGTCGAGATGACAGAACAAATGCCGGATGAGCCCAGGACAGAACTCTCACTCGCCGCCAAGCGTGCACTGGCGGAGGCCGCGGCGCGCCGGCGGGCAATCGACGAGAAGATTGCCGCTGCGCCCAAGGAAGAGGGCGGCCGCGGCGGCCTCGACCCGGCGCGCTATGGCGACTGGGAGATCAAGGGTCTCGCCAGCGACTTTTGATCGTTGGTCACCGGCCTAGCCGAAGAGCCCGATCACGATCCCCTGCACGATCAGCACGCCAAGCAGGTAGCCGCCATCTATGAGCGTGAGGCTCCACTTGGCGCCCTGGTAGCGGTGGTTGAGGATCATCGAGGTGATGACGAAGCCGAGCCACATATTGGCCCCGCAGAGGATGCCGTTGACCATATTGGTCGCCCCGAACAGCGCCGGCGTCAGCGCCGCGATGAAATAGGCCATCACCAATTGGACGACGACCGACCAGATGTAGGGCGTGGGGTCGTTCGGCCGCAGTTCCTCCCTGGTCTTGCCGACCGCAGCCATCCACTGCTTGGCCAGTATCATGTACCAGGCGAAACCCAGCGCCATGCTCGCCACCGTCGCAACGATGACGGCCAGCCAGTTCACAGCGAAATGCGTCATGTCTTCCCCCTCTTCGATCGGCTCCGAAACAGTGCGTCGGAAAGACTAGGCACAAATCGCGAGGACCAATAGTAGGAATCAACAAGCGGGCAAGGATGCGGACTAAGATCTCCTCGACATCCCGGGCATACTGCCTGTGCCCGCCTTGACCACCCCCTCCCCGTCATCTAGAGAACCCCTCCCGTTCAGCCGTTACCTTTATCCGTCATGTTCAGCGAGCCATTGGCTCGCCGCTTTTTCGTCCGAGTTTCTTCGTTCTTGCGCATCACTTAAGCGGAGACTTTAGCATTGACAGATCGATCCGGGCGCGAGATAGTTTAGGCATCGCTTAAGTGAATTATGTGGAAGGCGATGTCGAAACCGCCCCCGCTCGTTCGTCGAGTTGACGTAGCAAGCAAGAGGATTTGACATGATCTCCGGCCACCCTGGCACCATCCAGTAAGCCGCTGTTTCGGCGGCACTTTTCGTCCCACATCTTCTCGTTTTGAAGGCAGTCCCCCCATGACCTCCGAAACCGCATCGACCGACTTTTCCGGCATCCACGCAGAGATCGCCGCGGACCACCCCACCCATGCCGCGCGCAACCGCCTGGTGATCACGCTGCTGCTGGTCTCCACCTTCGTCGTCATCCTCAACGAAACCATCATGAGCGTGGCGCTGCCGCGCCTGATGGCCGACCTCGGGGTGACTGCCAGCGCCGTGCAGTGGTTGACCACGGCATTCCTTCTGACCATGGCAGTGGTGATCCCCGTCACCGGCTTCCTGCTGCAGCGGATGAACACCAGACCCGTCTTCATGCTGGCCATGTCGATCTTTTCGGCCGGCACGCTGATCTGCGCCATCTCGCCCGGGCTCGAACTGCTGGTTTTCGGCCGCGTCGTTCAGGCGGTCGGCACCGCCATTATGTTCCCGCTGCTGATGACCACGGTGATGACGCTGGTGCCGCCCGAATCGCGCGGCAAGACCATGGGCAACATCTCGATCGTCATCTCGGTGGCGCCGGCGCTGGGACCCACCATCTCCGGGCTCATCCTGAGCTACCTCGATTGGCGCTGGATGTTCATTCTGGTGCTGCCCATCGCGCTGGGCGCGCTGGCGCTCGGCGCCTGGCGCATGCAGAACGTGACCACCCCGCGCTACGCCCCGCTCGATATCCTCTCGGTCATCATCTCCGCGCTCGCCTTCGGCGGGCTGGTCTACGGGCTCTCGACGCTCGGCGACGCAGCGGGCGAGGGCTCGGGGATTCCGGGCTGGGTGCCCGTTGCCATCGGCGCCGTGGCCATGGTGATCTTCATCTGGCGCCAGCTCCGGCTGCAACGAGCCGACCGGGCGCTGCTCGATCTGCGTACCTTCGCCTCCAAGAACTTCGCCGTCGCGGTGACCATGATGGCCATCTGCATGGGCTCGCTGTTCGGCACGGTGATCCTTCTGCCGATCTACCTGCAGAATGTGCTCGGAATCGATGCCCTGCAGACCGGCCTGCTGCTGCTTCCCGGCGGGCTGATCATGGGCCTCTGCGCCCCCGCGGTCGGCCGGCTCTATGACAGGTACGGCGCCACCAAGCTCCTCGTTCCCGGCGCGATCATCGTCTCGGCCGTCATGTGGGCGCTGACGCTGGTCGACCAGAACACCTCGATCTGGGCCATCCTGGTCGGTCACATCGCCATCAGCGTTGGGCTGGCCCTGGTGTTCACCCCGCTCTTTACCGCCAGCCTCAGCTCGGTGCCGATGCAGCTTTATTCGCACGGCAGCGCCGTCCTGGGCTCCATCCAGCAGGTGGCGGGTGCCGCGGGGGTGGCGTTGTTCGTGGCGCTGATGTCCCTGCAGACGGCGGCGCTGGTCGCCGGCGGCATGCCGCCGGTCGAGGCGCTCTCGGGCGGCATCCGCGTCGGCTTCCTCTGCGGCGCCATCCTGTCGCTGGGCGCCGTCGCCGCCGCGTTCTTCGTGCGCAAGCCGGCAGACAATCCGATGGGCTTCGGCCACTAGGCCCGGCGTGCCACGGGATAACCGAAGGGCCGGGAGCGATCCCGGCCCTCATTTTTGCCTGCCTGTCGAAATCTACCCCTCTCGCGCGACATTGGATCATGGACCTCGAACCCATGGAGACCGCCGATGAACGCTCCCGCATTTGCGCCGCACGACGTCAAAGCCCTGATGACCGGCATCCTGATGGGCGAGTGCCCGCGCTGGCATGACGGAAAACTCTGGTTCGCAGACTGGGTGGGAGAAACGCTTTATACCCTCGACGAGACGGGCAAGAGCGACGTCGTTGCCGAGATTGCCTCGCTGCCCCTCTCCATCGATTGGCTGCCCGACGGCCGCCTGCTCGTCGTCAACGCCCGGGAGAACAAGCTGCAGCGCCGGGAACCGGACGGCTCGTTCGCGACCCATGCCGACCTCAGCAGACTTTCAGAGTATGGCTGCAACGAAATCGTCGTCGACAGCCGCGCCAACGTCTACGTCAACAACATCAACTTCGATATGGCTGGCGGTCCCATGGAGGCCTATCAGGAGTTCCTGCGCACCGGGTTCCGGCCCGGCTTCATCGCGCTCCTGAGCCCCGACGGCACCCTCAGAAAGGTCGCGGAAGGCCTCGCCTTCCCCAACGGCATGGCCATCACTCCCGACGGCAGGACGCTGGTCGTCGCCGAGTCCTTTTCGGCCGATCTCACCGCTTTCGACATCGCAGCCGACGGCAGCCTCGCCAACCGGCGGCTCTGGGCCCACCTCGAGGGCCAGGGTGGCGACGGCATCTGCATGGACGCCGAGGGCTGTGTCTGGGCCTCCTCCGGCCCCCATTGCGTGCGTGTCCGTGACGGCGGCGAGGTGGTCGACGAGGTCGTGGTCGACCGCATGTGCTTTGCCTGCATGCTGGGCGGCGAGGACGGCAAGACCCTGTTCATCGTCGCCAATGAGTGGACCGGCGCGATCGATGTGACCAACCCGACGGGACGGATCTATGCCGCCAGGGTCACGGTGCCGCATGCGGGGTTTCCGTGAGTAGAATTGAGCAGAATCAAACCCTGCCGCCTTTGGGCCGCTAACCTTCTGGTCTCACCATGAGGGAAAATCGGCATGACGAAACCACCGGCCAACCACGGCAAGCCCTGGACGCCCGACCAGGTTCAAAACCTTAAGGAACTGGCGCAGCACAACACGCCCACCCGGGTGATGGGACTAAAGCTCGGGCGCACCCCGCAAGCCGTCGCATCGAAGGCGTCCGATATCGGGTTGTCGCTGAAGCCGGCCAACCAGAGCCCTTACGGTGGCCGCAAAGGCTGAGCCGGCGTCTTGAGCTGGATCCATTTCGATTGAATCGAAATGGGACTCCAAGTCTTTGTATTGTCGCGTGATCGACCGCAAAAGTCTCACAACGTTTTGCCGATCACGCTCCTAGGCCTTGGCCTTCTTGCCCATCTCGATCGATTCGAGGATCACCCTGTGGGCCTCCTCGACATTGCCGATATGCTCGATCTTGGCCCACTTGCCGGGCTCGAGGTCCTTGTAGTGGGTGAAGAAATGCTTCACCCGCTCGAGCTGGATCGGCTGCACGTCGCCGATGTCGTGCACGTCGTCGTACATGGCGGTGAGCTTGTGCGCGGGCACGGCGAGGATCTTCTCGTCATTGCCGCCATCGTCCTCCATGAACAGCACGCCAAACGGCCGGCAGCGCACCACCGCGCCCGGCACCAGCGGGCGGGAATTCATCACGATGACGTCGAGCGGGTCGCCGTCGCCGCAAAGCGTATGCGGGATGAAGCCGTAGTTCCCGGGGTAGCGCATCGGCGTATAGAGGAAGCGGTCGACGAACAATGCGCCGGAGGCCTTGTCGATCTCGTATTTGATCGGCTCGCCGCCCATCGGCACTTCGATGATGACGTTGAGGTCGTCAGGCGGGTTCTTGCCGATCGGAATGGCGTCGATGTTCATGGTGTCGAGGCTAACGCGTTCTGGTGGAGGAAGGGGCGTTCTGGCCTATCTAGCGCCACCAATGCAAGCCATATTGGTGAGAGGTGGGCATGCGCGGATGGAGGTTGTGCAGTGATCGACGGTCTGAAACTGGGGGCTTTGGCGGCGGTTTGTGTGGCACTCGCGACAGGCGGGGCCGCGGCACAGCAGGTCGATTCGAGCTACACCAACGTCGATCTCGACGAATGCACGGTGATCGAGGCCGACGATTTCGGCGCCCGATGGGCGTGCCCGGGTTTGAAGGGCATTCCGGTGATGATCGCCGAGGGCGATCTGCGCTTCTTCGTCTCCTATGGGCTCAAGTCCACCGAGGAGAAGGCGGCCGCGCAGACCTTGCCGCCGTTCAACCATCTGGGGCCCAGGATCGAGTGGCGGGTCTCCAACGCAGAGGGGCACTGGAAGCCGTTCGCGACCATCCTGCGGTTCTTCACCCAGCGCGAAGAGGGTGAGGAAGAGAACCAGATCCTGGTGGTGACCAAGGTCCAGGAAGGCGCCACCTGCCACGTCGCCTATATCGATGCGCTGGCCAATCCGGATGCCAACGAGTTGGCACGCCAAGCGGCCGACGAGGCGGCGCCTGACTTCGACTGCGCCAACGAGCCCGAATTCGTCGGCGCGTTCGAGGCTTGGGATATTGAGTAGCGCGCCCGATTCGGACGGGCCGGGACAGGACCGGTCAACGCTGCGCTTCTATGCCGAAACGGCGGAAACCTACACGGCCGGCGGTCCGGGCGGCGCCAGCCGCGGGCTCGCGTCGTTCCTTGAGAAGCTGCGGCCCGGAGCGCGGATTCTCGAACTCGGCTGTGGCGGCGGCCGCGACGCCGAGGCGATGCTTGCGGCCGGGTTCGACGTGGAGCCGACCGACGGGACGCCGGAGATTGCCCGGCAGGCGGAGGCGCGGCTGGGGCGAAAGGTTCGTGTCATGCGCTTCGGCGAACTCGAAGCGCTGGCGGCTTATGATGCGGTGTGGGCGAACGCCAGCCTCTTGCACGTGCCCCGCGAGTCGCTACCGGAAGTGCTGGGACGCGTGTTCAGGGCGCTGAAACCGGGCGGGCTGCACTTTGCCAGCTACAAGGGCGGCGGCCGCGAGGGGCGCGACGGTCACGGCCGCTACTTCAACTATCTGTCGCGGGACGAATTGATCGAGGCCTATGACCGGTCGGCGTCGTGGGAGGTGGACTCGGTCGTCGAATATGTTGGTGGCGGCTATGAGGGAACTCAGGGGCCGTGGGTGGCGATCACCGTCCGTCGACCGGAGTAACGGCGGCTAGCCCCGCGCCATCTGCTTGCGCAGCGTGGTGCGGTCGCGGGCGGAAACCCCGATCAGCTCGGCGATGCGCCAGACCATGTTGTCCTCGAGCTCGTGGTTCTTCTTGTCGGCAAAGACCACCTGCCACATCATCCGCACGATCTCGATGCGCTCGTTGGTGTCGAGCGATGAGAGGGCCGAGGTGAAGCGGTAGAAATCCACCGACTCTTTGTCGTGGTGAGTAGCTTCGGTGATCAGCTTTTCGACCTCGTGTTCGCTCAGCTCATAGAAATCCTGCAGGGCGCCCTTGAGCGCGGCGCGTTCCTCGGCCTTCACCGCACCGTCGATGGCGGCCAAATGCACCAGCAGCGCGGCGACCGCGAGTCGAGGCTCCAAGGCGATGACAGTCGCGTCGGGGCGGCTGAAGAGACGGGCGAGAGCGTCGAACATGATCAATCCTTCTGGTCAGGACCACAGATAGTGGGCTTTTGCCGGTCTCTCAATGGGGCGCGGCCGCGCCAGTGAGAGTGGGACCTGTAAGCCGGCCATGCCAGCCTGATCCGGTCACATTTTTTCAGCACCCTTGACTCTGCCCCTGACTCTGATGTTCTCTATTTGTTCTCAGTAAAAGAACAGAAGGGAGCCCTCCCCATGCTGGGCATCAAACTCGATCAAATGGAGGCTTTGCGGGCGCGGATCGCGCAGATCGAAAAGCGCCCCATGCTGGCTGAAGCCGCCACGCAGCGGCAAGCGGGGGAACGGGCCCTGCTTTCGCTCCCCGGCGGCCTGCTGCATGAGGTTTTCTCCGATGAGCGGCGCAATGCGGGCGCGGCCCTGGGTTTTGCCCTGGCGCAGGCCCGCGGGCTTTTGACCGCGGAACGGCCGGCCGTGATTTTCCTGCAGCTTGCTCATGAGGCCCAGGAGGTGGGGCTGCCCTATGGGGCGGGGCTGGCCCATTTCGGTTTCCCGCCGGAAAGCCTGATCCTGGGCCGGGTAGAGACCATCGTCGAACTCTTATGGGCCATGGAGGAGGCGATCGCCTGCCGGGCGGTGGCAGCGGTCATCGCCGATGTTGCGAGCCACCCCAAGGCACTCGATTTCACGGCCTCGCGGCGGCTGAACCTGCGGACCGCCGGGTCCGGCACCTCGGCCTTCCTCATGCGCTACGGCGCCGACCGCGAAGCCAGCGCGGCACATCTGCGCTGGCGGGTGAGCCCGGCGATCAGCAGCGAGAAACTGTTCGACCCCCGGGCCCCGGGCGAAACGCGCTGGCAGGTGACGATCGAAAAGGTGCTGCTGAGCCAGGAGCGGCGGCGAGTGGGAGAAACCTGGTTGTTGAGGTGGACGAAAAATGGTTTCGATTTGGCCAGGCAGGGAGACGGAAACGGCAAAGAGCCTGCTCCCCGCACGGCGGTATCTGGCCCTTTTCCTGCCGTGCTGGGCGACCGACTGTCTCAAACGGCGTGATCCGGCGCTGGCCGCATCGCCACGTCCCTTCGCGCTCTACGAGAAGCAGAAAAGCGCGCTGCGGCTGGTCGCGGTCGACGCGCAGGCGGCGCGCCTGGGACTGGCGCCCCAGCACAGTCTTGCCGATGCCCGCGCCCTGGTTCCCAACCTCGATGCCCGCGAGATCGACC
>Ga0214473_10006306_pt1 | contig 14194 bp, 11 predicted proteins | sample RVTome_7_FD_203509 | JGI IMG/M metagenome (GOLD analysis project Ga0214473, IMG submission 203509) | Soil microbial communities from uranium-contaminated site in the Upper Colorado River Basin, Wyoming, United States - RVT98D197 | ecosystem: Environmental > Terrestrial > Soil > Contaminated >... | reverse complement strand
AGGTGCCCCTCTACCGGATCACGCTCGCCTACGACGGCACCGACTTCCTCGGCTGGCAGCGCCAGCGGACGGGAGGCGGGCGCACCGTGCAGGGCGTCGTCGAGGACGCCCTCTCGCGTCTCGCCGCGCGGTCGCGGGTGGCGGTGGCGGGGGCGAGCCGGACGGACGCGGGCGTCCACGCCCTCGGCCAGGTGGCGTCGTTCGACCTGCCGCGCGACATGGACCCCCTGGACCTGCAGCGCGCGCTGAACGGTCTGCTTCCCCGGGACGTGCGAGTTCAGGAGGCGGCGCGCTGCCCCGCGGGCTTTCACGCGCGCCGGAGCGCGACCTCGAAGCTCTACCGCTACGAGCTCGACTGCGGAGGCGTGCCTCTCCCCCAGCGCCGGCGCTTCGCGGGCTTCGTGCCCGACCGTCTGGATCCCGGCGAGGTGCGCGCCGCCGCCGCGCTCTACGTGGGTCGCCACGACTTCGCCTCGCTCGCCTCGGCGGGCAGCTCCGTGAAGACGACGGTGCGCACGGTCCGGCGTTCCCTTGCCTCGTTCGAGGGCGGGACGCTCGTGTACGAGGTCGAGGCGGACGGCTTCCTCAGGAAGATGGTGCGGAGCATGATGGGGGGGCTGGTGGCCGCCGGGCGCGGCGCCCTCACCTCACGCGACCTCGCCCGCGCCCTCGAGGCCCGCGACCGCCGCGCGTGGCCGGCCCCCGCACCGGCGTGCGGCCTCACGCTGGTGAGGGTGGACTACCCGCCGGAATCGCCCGCGGTGCTACGATAGGTTCGAAGCGAGGCAGTCAGCCGGGCGCCATGTCCCTTCATGACCTGCTCGAGGTCGTGCCCGCAGGCACCGACGAGGAGGACCTCCTCCGCGCGATCGACTTCACGCGTCTCCCGCGCCATGTGGCCATCATCATGGACGGGAACGGCCGCTGGGCGAAGCTGCGCCACAAGAACCGGGTGGAGGGGCACCGCGCCGGGATCGACGCGGTCCGGGACACCGTGGAGACCGCGGCGCGCCTCGGCCTCGAGGTGCTGACGCTCTACGCCTTCTCGATCGAGAACTGGAAGCGTCCGCAGAGCGAGATCAAGACGCTCATGGGCCTCCTGAAGCACTACCTGCGGAGCGAGCTCGAGACGCTGCTGCGGAACGAGATCCGCTTCCGGGTGGTGGGCCGCGCGCAGGAGCTCGCCAAGGACGTGCGCGACGAGCTCACCCGCGCGGAGGAGCGCACCGCCTCGAACGGGGGGCTGCAGTTCAACATCGCGCTCAACTACGGAGGGCGGGCCGAGATCACAGACGCGGTGAAGGGGCTCTTCGCCGAGCTGCTGCGGAACGGGCGCGACCCGGAGCAGATCGACGAGGAGGCGCTCGCCGCCCATCTCTACACCGCGGGGCAGCCCGACCCCGACCTCCTCATCCGGACGAGCGGAGAGCTGCGCATCTCGAACTTCCTCCTCTGGCAGATCGCCTACTCGGAGATCTGGGTGACGGACGTGCTGTGGCCCGATTTCCGGCGGCGGCACCTGCTCCAGGCCATCGCGGACTTCCAGAAGCGTGAGCGGCGCTACGGCGGAATCAACCCGGCCTGATGGCCTCCCGCCGCGCGGCCTGCGTGCCCCGGGCTTCCTCCCGAACCTGGCACGACGGGTGGGGACGGCGCTCGTCGCCCTGCCCGCGCTCCTCGCCCTCCTCCTCCTCGGGCCGGTCTGGCTCGCGGTCGCGGTGGTGGCGCTCGCCCTCGGGGTCGGGCTCTTCGAGTTCTTCGCGCTCCTCCGCGCGCGGGGGATCCGGCCGATGCGGGGGGTTGGCCTCGTCCTCGCCGCCGCCCTCTTTCTCGACGTGGTCTCCCCGGGCTGGTTGCCCGTCCCCTTCGCGCCCCTCGGGGCGCTCCTCCTCCTGAGCGTCACCCTCTGGCGCGGCGCCGACCTGGAGTCGGTCTCGGCCGCCGCCGGCACGCTTCTGGGCGCCTTGTACATTGGGGCGCTCGGCGGCACGATCGGCGCGCTGCGCCTCATCTCGCCGGTCGGGGAGGGGGCGTGGAGGATCGTTCTGCTCCTCGTCGTGATGGTCTTTTCGGACAGCTTCGCCTTCTTCGTCGGCCACGCCGCCGGGCGCCGGAGCCTCGCCCCCGCGGTATCGCCCGGCAAGTCGGTGGAGGGTGCTTTGGGAGGGATTCTGGGGGGCGTCGTGGGCGCCTTCGCGGTGCGCCACGTCGGGCTGCCCGCCTTGCCCGCCACGGACACGGCGCTCCTGGGTGCGGCGGTGGCGGTGATGGGGATCGTGGGGGACCTCGACGAGAGCCTCCTCAAGCGCTGGGCGGGGGTCAAGGACTCGGGAACGCTCTTCCCCGGGCACGGCGGGATGCTCGACCGGCTCGACAGTTTGCTGTTCGGCGCGCCCGTCCTGTACTATTACTTCCAGTACGTGCACTGAGCGCTCCACCTGATTCGCCCGCAGCCGTTGCCCGTCGGCCCTCCGCCCGAGGCGACGCGCGACTCGCGCACGGCGCTCCGCGAGGGGCCGCTCCGCACCGGAACCTCCCATGAAGGGTCTCTCGATTCTCGGCTCGACCGGCTCAATCGGCACGAACGTGCTGAGGGTCGTGGACGCCTTTCCGGATCGGTTCTCGGTGGTGGGCCTCGCCGCCGGCGGCAACGTCGAGGTCCTGGCCGAGCAGGTCGCACGGTACCGGCCGAAGGTCGTCTCCGTGGCCGACGAGGGTGCCAAGGAGCGGCTCTCCCGCCTCGCGGATCTCTCCTCGGTCCGGGCCGTCACGGGCCAGGACGGGATGGTGGAGGTCGCGACGCATCCGGAGGCCCGCATGGTCGTGTCGTCCGCGGTGGGTGCCCTGGGGCTGGTGCCCACCCTCCGCGCGCTCGAGGCGGGCAAGGACGTGGCGCTCGCCAACAAGGAGACGCTGGTGATGGCGGGGGAGCTGATGCTCGCGCGCGCCCGCGAGACGGGCGCCCGTCTCCTGCCCATCGACAGCGAGCACTGCGCCCTGCACGAGTGCCTCGAGGGGCGCGCCTCCGAAGACGTGCGCCGGCTCCTCCTCACCGCCTCCGGTGGCCCCTTCCGCCAGCGCCCGCGCGAGACCTTCGACCGCATCACACGGGAGGAGGCCCTCGCCCACCCGACGTGGCGCATGGGCCGCAAGATCACGATCGACTCCGCGACGCTCATGAACAAGGGGCTCGAGGTCATCGAGGCGCACTGGCTCTTCGGCATGGACGCGTCGAAGATCGAGGTCCTGATCCACCCCCAGTCGATCGTCCACTCGATGGTCGAGCTCGTGGACGGCACGGTGCTGGCCCAGCTGGGGGTCACAGACATGAGGATGCCGATCCAGTACGCGCTGAGCTTCCCCGAGAAATGGCAGGCGGCCATCCCGGGCCTGGATTTCACGAGCGCCATGCACCTCGACTTCGAGCCGCCCGACCGGGACCGCTTCCCCTGCTTGCCCCTCGCCTACCGGGCGCTCGCCGCGGGGGGGACCGCGCCCGCCGTCCTCAACGCCGCCAACGAGGAGGCGGTCGCCGCCTTCCTCGACGGAGCAGTCGCCTTCGGCGCGATCCCGGAGACGATCGAGGAAGTCCTGGCGACGGAGCCTCCCACCGCGGCCCTCGAGCTCGAGGTCGTGCTCGCGGCCGACCGCCGGGCCCGCGAGCGCGCCCGGCAGGCCCTTTTACGGCGCGCGGCTGCCCGCGCCATACCCTAACCCCTCTCTTCCAAGAAACCCATGGGCTTTCTCACCACCACCGCCGCCTTCGTCTTCGTCCTCGGGATCATCATCTTCGTGCACGAGTTCGGGCACTTGATCACGGCCAAGGCCTTCGGCATGAACGTGCTCGTCTTCTCGTTCGGCTTCGGCAAGCGCCTCTTCGGCTTCAAGTGGGGCGAGACCGATTGCCGTGTCTCGGCGCTGCCTCTAGGCGGCTACGTGAAGCTCGAGGGCGAGCCGGACGACGTCGTCACCCCGAGCGAGGGCGACCGCGGCGGCTTCAAGACGCCCGACGATCCGAAGACCCGGGTGGTGGGGCTCTCCGACGGGACGATGATCCGGGTCGACGACCCGGACTACTTCACGAACCGGCCCCGCTGGCAGCGATTCCTCGTCTACCTCGCCGGGCCGGCCATGAACGCGCTGCTCACGATCTCGGTGCTGAGCGTCTGCTACATGGTCGGCTTCGCGGTGGACGCGAGCCGCTACGACCGGCCGATCGTGGGCACGGTGGACGCGGGGTCTCCCGCGGAGAGGGCCAGGCTCCAGCCCGGGGACGAGATCCTCTCGATCGACGGCCAGCCGCTTCCCTCCTGGGAGGAGGCCCAGTACCACATCCTCCTGCGGCCCGACCGGGACCTCGCTCTCCGGGTTCGCCGGGGCGGCGGGGAGAGGGATGTCGCGGTGCGCTCCGAGGCCACCTCGCCCGAGCGGGTGGGCTCGATCGGCGTCAACCCGCTCGTGCGCGTGGGGCAGGTGTTGCCCGGGCAGCCGGCCCAGTCCGCGGACCTGCGGCCGGACGACGCCATCCTCTCGATCGACGGCCAGCCGATCCGCTCGTTCGCCGAGGTCGCTCGAATCGTGGGGGCGTCCGGTGGTCGGATGCTCACCTTCCGTGTCTTCCGGGACGGCCGCGTCTTCGACCTCGAGGTCACGCCGCGGGACGCGGGCTCGGGGCCGAAGGTCGGGATCACGCCGAAGACCGTCCTCAAGCAGTTCGGCCCCCTGGGTGCTTTGGGGGCGGCGGTGCGCTGGACGTGGGACATGACACGGCAGACCTTCGACGTCCTGCGTGGTCTCCTGACCGCCCAGATCTCGCCCCGGACGATGATGGGACCGCTCGGCATCGCGCAGGCCTCGGGCGACGCCGCGCGCGGCGGGGCGGGATCGCTCTTCTTCCTGGTGGCCGTGATCAGCCTCCAGGTGGGGATCCTGAACCTCTTCCCCCTCGCACCCCTCGACGGGGGGCACCTTGCGATCCTCGCTGCCGAGGGTGCCGTCCGCCGCGACCTCAGCCCCGCGTTGAAGCTGTGGATCATGAACGCGGGCGCGGCGGTGATCTTCCTGCTGATCGGGCTGGTGCTCTACTCCGACATCAGCAAGATAGGCTTCGTGCAGCGGATCCTGCAGTAGCCCACGGACCCCGCGGCGAGGGGGCCCGATGGCCGGCCGCCCACCGGGGACGCTACTTCCCCGACCCCCAGACCGGCTGGAAGGTAGGGTCGAGCGTGAAGGTTTTCGCGAACTCCTCCTTGGCCTTCTCCTTGTTCTCGTTCATCCGCCGCGACGGCTCCCCCAACTTGTAGAACGCGTAGCCCAGGTAGAAGTGGGCGGCCGCGCTCTCGGGGTCGGCGGCCACCGCCTTCTCGAACTCGTCGCGCGCCGCCGCGAAGCGGCGCTTCTTGAACGCGGCGAGCCCGGCGTCCACGTGGGGGGCTGCCGCGGAGGGAGAGACGGGGACCTCGGTGGCCTGGACGGCCATGGGGGGGGCGGCCGGCTCCTGGGCCGGGGCCGCCGCAGCCTGCGGCGCGAGAGCGAGGGGCAGCAGGACCGTAGCGAGCAGCATGATCGCCTCCTTGGCTTCGCAGACGACCAGTCTACGCCCGCGGGGGAGTGACGGGGATCACGGCCTCGGGAGGTGGGGGGGCGAGACGACGATCCGCCGTCCGAGCTGGATCGGCTGGCCCGAGCCCGCGTCCGAAGCGCTCACCGTCAGCCCGATCTGGAGCGAGATGGACTCGCTGCCGAAACCGCCGATGCCGGTCGTCCGGTCGAACGGCACGTTGTAGAAGACGAGGTAGTAGGTCCCCGGATCGAGGGTCTCGGTGAACAGCACGCGCGGCTTGGGCGACTGCGTCTCCGAGGAGATCACGAAGGGGCAGGTCCGGCCCGAGAGCTGGTTGTAGTCGCAGTTCGTCACCCCCATGTACACATAGATCCAACTCTCGGGATAGGTCCAGTCCACGGTGATGTCCAGGACTCCCTTCTGGGAGAGGATGAGCTCGATCGAGATCCAGTCGTCGGGGTTCGCCAGGAAGGACTGCGGTTGGACGATCACCCCGCGGACGGGCGGGGGGGTCACCACGACGATCGGCGGGGTCACCGTGTCGCTCTGGCACCCTGCGAACGAGAAGACGAGGCCGGCCATGGCCAGCCCCCGGACCACCCGCCGCCCCGTCGTGATCACCCGTGCCACGCTCGACTGATTGTAGGGCCGCCCCCCGTCGAGCGCAACGCCGGCGGATTCGCTTGCCTTGGCCCCCCCCCTCTCTGCAGAATGGGGTCCCGGAATAGAGGCGAGGAACCCGCTCTCATGCCGTGCTCGTCCCTCCCGTACCCCCGAACGCTGGCCGCCCGTGCGACCTCGTCCGCAATCGCCCTCCTCCTCGCCTCTTCGCCGAGAGCCGCGGCGGGGCAGGCCGGGGGCGCGGAACCAGGCAGTCCCGAGGCACTCACGATCGAGCACCAGGCCCCCGGCTGCGTCCTGGCCGGGAAGTACGCGCTCTTCTCCGCCTGTTTCTCTCCCCCCGCGGCACTCTCCCGCGCCCGCGTGTACTTCCGTGCCGGCGGGGCGAGGGATTGGTTCTACGTCGAGATGTCCGGGAAGGCGCCCTGCCTCCAAGGGGTCCTGCCGCGGCCGAAGAAGGAGCTCTCGCAGATCGACTATTACATCTCCGCCACCACTCGCAAGTTCGCGGAGAGTCGGACCCGGGAGCACTCCGTCGCGGTGAGCGCGGACGGCAGCTGCAGCTCGGGTCCGCTCGCCCCCGTGACCACCGCCTCCGGTGTCGTCATCGGGTCGGTCTCCGGTGCCGTCCCCGCCGGCTTCCTGACGGGGGGCGGCCTGTCGCCGCTCCTCATCGGGGGAGGCGCCCTCGTCCTCGGCGGCGGGGCAGCCGCGGTCGTGGTCGGAGGCGGCGGAGGAGGGGGCGGCTCGCCTTCGACGACGGAGCCCACGACGACCACGACGACGACCACCACCGCCACCACCACGACCACCACCACGACCACGACGACCACCACGAGGCCGCCGGCGTGCGAATCCCCCAACGTCCCTCCCACCGTCGACAGCCTCTCGCCCCCGGGATCCCAGACGTTTCCCGGCTTCCAGACGACCGTCACCGCCACAGCCTCGGACACGGGCGCCGGGGTGAGGGACGTCCGCTTCTACTACCAGTTCTGTGGCAGCGCGGCCTGCTCCTTCGCGCCGGGCGCCGCCACCGAGATGGCGGGCTCACCCGACGCCACGCCGCCTTACAGCCTGACGTGGGTGTTCCCGAGCTGCTCACAGGCCGGGCCCGGCTCGTTCTTCAACATCGCCGCGCAGGCGACCGACCGCTGCGGCAACGTGAGCACCTACCGTGTCAACGACACGCTCATCCTCAACGGCCGCGGCTGTTTCCGGGGTGATTCCTCCTCCTCCGCAGTCCTCGCCTGGATGAGCGAGATGAGGGTGCCGGACGGGCGGGGCCAGGTCGTCGTGGACGGGACCGACGCCGTCTTCCCCGCCGGCGGAACGGAGACGTTCGTGGCACGGATGGCGCCCGGCCTCCACCGACTGGAGGCGGTGCTCGTGGAGGGGGCCGGCCGGGCGGGCACGTGGCGCTTCGATCTCTCCGCGCTGGGGGTCGTGCCGGGCTCCCTGCGGGTGGTGGCCGGCGAGGCCGCCGAGGTCGGGCCCGCGCAGCTGACGTTCCGACTGAAGGGCCGGCCGGGCGAGCGCATGGTGTTCGCCTTCACCGTCGCGGGCGGACGCTAGGGCCCAGGGTCGGCCATCCGGTGCATGTCCTCCACTGGGGCACCTACGACACCTCCAAGCCGCGTACGCGCATCCTGCACGAGGGCCTGCGTGCGGTTGGCGTGACACTCCGCGAATGCCATGCGCCCGTCTGGGAGGGCATCGAGGACAAGTCGCAGGTCAGCGGTCGCCTGCGAAGGTTCCGGCTGCTGCTGCGCTGGCTCACCTGCTATCCCGCCCTGGCCTGGCGCTTCCTGCGCGCTCCACGCCCCGACGTCGTCCTGGTCGGGTTCCCGGGTATCCTGGACGTGATCGTCGTGGCGCCACTCGCGCGCTTGCGCGGCGTGCCGGTCGCCTGGGACATGTTCATGTCGGTCTACGACACGCTGGTCCAGGACCGGCGAATGGTGCATTCTGCGAGCCTCCGCGCACGCCTTCTGCACGGCCTCGAGAGCTTGGCGATACGGCGTGCCGACGTGGTGTTCCTCGACACCGAGGCCCACGCCCGGCGCATCGAGTCGCTCTACGGCCTCTCCGCACGACAGTGCGGTGCCGTGTGGGTGGGCGTGGAGGTCGAGCACTTCCGTCTCCCCGAGTCGGCTGCCCCGAGGGCGCGGGCACCCGGAAACCCCCTGAAGGTTCTCTTTTACGGTCAGTTCATTCCCCTGCACGGCATCGACACGATCGTGGCGGCCGCGCGCCTCATGAGCGACGACAACGTGGAGTGGACCCTCATTGGCCGCGGACAGGAATCCGATTCCGTCCGTCGCCTGCTCGCCGAGACACCGCTGCCCAAGCTGCGCTGGATCGAGTGGGTGGCTTACGCCGACCTGAAGCACTGGATCGCCGGGGCTGATGTCTGCCTCGGCATCTTCGGTACCTCGGACAAGGCCGCGAGCGTGATTCCCAACAAGGTGTTCCAGATCATCGCCGCCGGGCGGCCCCTGATCACGCGCGACTCGCCCGCGATCCGCGAGATTCTCGAGCCCGACCCGCCATGCGTTCACCTCGTCCGGGCCGGAGACGCCCACGCGCTCGCAAACTCGGTGCGCGACCACGCGCGTCGTGTGGCGAGCGTCGGACCGGGCCGCTGCCATGCCACGCTCGCCGAGCGGATCGCAGCACCGGCGATCGGACGCCAGTTCATGGAATCCGTCGCCCCTAGGCTTGGCGAACGATAGGGCTGATCGATGCACGTTGATCGGCTGTTCGGTCCTGCCGCGCCGGGATACGGGTGGGGTACCGGCTCCTCGCTACCTCAGGCGGCGCTCCCGCATGCTCGCCTGACGAGCGATTCGCGGGCCAGGGATCCTTAGAGGTCGTCTGTCACGGTTTTACTCGCCTTCCTTGCGGGCAAGCACCCAGATGCGGGAGGAGCGCTTCAGAAGGCGGGCCAGCAGCGAGGCAGGCAGCAGGAGGACCCGGATCCCGAGGAAGATGACGGCCCATGCCCGGCCGCCGCGGAAGGGGATGCGCAGCCGGTCGGCGCAGATGAAGCGCAGGCTGCCGACCCAGTCGATGGCGTCGGTCTCGTGATCTGCGCGAACGACCTGGAACCCCGCCCTTTCCAGCGCGGTTGTGAGGTCCGAGACGGCGAAGTACCGCAGATGGCGTGGGAAGTCCAGGCCGCTCCAGTAGCGGCCGAAGAGACGTGCGGCCCACGACGATCGGTTGGGCACCTTGACGTAGAGCGTGCCATCGACGCTGCAGACGCGTCGGATCTCCCGCAGGAAGAGGGCGAGATCCGGCACATGCTCCAGGACGTGCCGCATGACGATCAGGTCGAAATCGCCGTCGCCGAACCGTGCGCCGATGAGACTGGCGGCGTATGACACGCTGATGTCGGGAGCAATCAGCCTGTCGAGACCCGCCTCGGTGGTGACGTCGAAACCACGGATGACGGCGCCGGGATAGGCGTCGCGCAGAGCGAGGAGGAAACCGCCCTGACCCGGTCCGACCTCCAGGACCGACTCCGCCTGCGGAACCAGGTGATGCAGCCGCCTCGCCTCCCGGCCGGCGATTGCCTTCCTCATCCATCCGAGGCCGGGTGGGGCCTCTCCGACCGAAGAGAAGTACTTGGCCGGGTAGTAGCGAGGTAGATCCTCAGGCGGGGACTCGAGGAACTCGAAGCCGCAGCTGGTGCATTGGATCGTGCGGAAGCGTTCCTTCCGGTTGCCGAGAAGATAGTCCCTGCCTGTGCGCACCAGGACGAATCCATCCGAGTGTCCGCATACTTCGCATGCCTGTCGTGCCACACCGGCCTCCTGCCCGCCAGAGAACGGAGATCAGCAGTTCATCACCCCCAACCTCGAGCGACGGGGGGACATCAGCCTCGGTGACGCTGCCCTGCTCTCACCCTGGCGCTGCACGCGCAGCGACGACGTGACGATAGACGGCCAGAGTCTCGTTCGCCATTCGTGCTGGCGTGAACCGGCACGCGGTCTCCTTCCCGCCCGCGCGAAGTCGGTTGCGAAGCGACTGATCGGTGAGGAGGCGGATCAGCGCCTCGGCAAGTCCGGCGGCGTCGCCTGGAGCCGCGACCAGGGCGTTCTGCTCATGTAACAAGTACTCGTCTGGGCCCTCGCAACCGGTGGCGACGACCGGCAACCCGCAGCTCATGGCCTCCAGATACGGAATCCCGAAGGCTTCCATCAATGACGGCATGGCCAGCACGCTCGCCGAGGCATAGTAGCCCGGCAGCTGGCGGTGGCTCACGGCCCCGAGGAAATCGCACTTATCGAGGACACCCAGCCGCTGCGCCAGGCGCCTCGCGCCGCCCGAGTAGTGGCTTCGGCCGATGACAGCGAGGCGCGCGTCCGGAAGATGCGTGAGGACGGCGGGGAGTGCCTGCAGGAGAATGAGCAGCCCTTTGCGCTGGAAGTTGCCGCCGACGAACAGGATGGTCGGCACAGAGCCGATCACCCCGTCATTGGGCGGAATGGCCGAGAAGTCCAGGCCGTACCGCACGGTCGTGAACCGGTCTGCAGGGACGTGGTAGATCCGTCCCACGATCTGGGCAACGGCGTCCGAGATGGCAATGACTTGTGACAGCCTGCGCAATGCCCGCCGCTCCCCCGTCCGTGCCAGGTGATAGAGCAGGTAGCGCGCGGGCCAGTCGCGGTAGAGGCGGCTGACGCTGCCCGGCCGCCAGGTGACGGTTGCGTAGAAGTAATCGTTCATCGTCCCGACGACCGGCTTCCCCAGGCTTGTGCTGAAGAGAGCATGCCGGGCATCGGTGAAGTGGATCACGTCCACGTCCCAAAGCAGGGGTCGGATCGCTCGCCGAAAGGCGACGGCCTGCAGGAGCCAGCCGGGATGCGTTGGCAGCTTGCCGGCGTGGGCGACAGGGTGAACGGTGATGCGATCGCTCAGATCATCGGGAATGGGATCAGGTGTGACCAGATGGACACGCACCGTGGGATCGGCTGTCGTGATGGCACGGAGCAGCGTCTGGGAGTAGACACCGACGCCGCCCGCCAGTTGCGCCGCGAGGCAGACCCTCATGCCTCGGCCGCCCCCTGACGTCCCCGGGCCCGGGCGAGTGCTGACACTGCGAGGAACAGCACAAGCTCGGTGGTCACGGTGACGATGCGCGTGACGACCGCCACCAGCGAAGCATCCCCGGCGGCGACACCGGCCCGGCCGAGCAGCACCAGCAGCGCACCTTCGCGCACCCCCAGACCGGCGGGCGCGCCGAAAAAGAGGTACCCGCTCAGGAACGATCCCGTGAACGCGACGACATAGGCCTGGAGGTGCTGCGGCCGGAAGATCCCGAGCCCGATCATGACGCCCGCCATCGTCAGCACACCCAAAGCAATGGCGATGAGGCAGACCAGGTACAGGACCAGAAGCTGTGAGCTGCGCAGGGGAACCAGGGTCATTGGACGCCGGCCGATCCGCCCGAGGGAAGAGAGCACCGTGTTGATCAGGGGCGGGTAGAGCAGCGCTGCCGAGGCCGCCACCGACGCCAGGGCGAGGAGCGGCCAACCCTGTGCGACCCCCAGCACGACCCCCATCGCGAGCAGCGAGAAGCCTTGCTCGATCACGGTTGTCCCGAACGTGGCGCGAGCGGGTACGCCGACCTGCGCACCCTTTGCGGTCCTGCCAACGGCAAGCCAGACCTGGCCCGGGATGTACTTGTAGAGGTTGCCGCTGAACCAGACGTGGAGCGCCTGGAGTGCGTCCACCTTGAGGCCAAGCTGGCACAGCACCCAGTACCACGTCCAGGCCAGAAGCAGAAGCGCCGAGGCGGCCGCGGGGAAGGCGATTGCGAGACCATGGCTCAAGAAGCGGTGCCAGTCGGCCTGCAGCGAGTGCCAGTTCGTCGCCAGCACCCTGGCCACGTAGGCCAGCGCCACGAGACCCGCGATGAGGCAGATCCACCGGAGGATCTCGGTGACGTTGTTCTCAGCGCGCACCGGTGTTGACATGCGGGCTCACTATCCCCGGCAGCGAAGCTCTTCAGCCCTCATGACTCCGCCTCTTGCAGGGCATCGGGGAAGGTCGAGGGTCGATCCCTCCCGGCCAAGGAGCCTTCACCATCTCTCATGGGATCGAGACTCCACCACGAGCCCGTTCGGCCGCGTACGCGAGGTTGTACAGGTAGTACCGCGTCGACCACTCGACATGCTCGGTCGGGTAGACCACCCCCCGCTGAGGGAAGCCCCGTTCTGCCAGCTCCAGCACCGCGAAGGCACGGCCGTCCGTCGGCGGCCGCCTGCCCAGGATCGCCGCATCGCCCAGACCCAACTGGACGGCGTATTGCCCGACGACCCTCAGCGGGGGCACGCCTGGTGAGCGTGTCACGCGCACGACCGGGATGCCGTGCAGGCTCTCCTCCAGGAGAGCCAACAGCCGATAGACGCCCTCGTCCTCGCGGACAAAGAGAACACGGTCACGGCCCACCCTCTCCGCGACAGCCTCCACGAAGCGGAGCTTCTCGGTCTCCGAGGGATAAAGGTAGAGAGCGCGGTCGAAGTAGAGGTTGAACACGAGCCCGACGAGCCCGACGAGCCCGACGAGTGCCAGGGTGCTCCGGCCCGGCCGGAGCTGAGTGAGCAGGCCACCCAGAAGCAGCATCGTGGCGGGCAGGAGAACCGGCAGGAAGTAGCGTGACGCGTAGTAGTTGAAAGGCGTGTCGACGCGGAAGAAGGTGTAGATGGCGAACGTCCAGAGCACGGCAGCGAGAAGGAAGGCGCGCGGACGAGCCGCGCACAGCTCGCGCCCCCGGACGAGCGCGGCCACGAGCACCGCGGGCAGCCCGACGAGTGAAGTGGCCATCACCATGCTCACGACGTCGAGCTGGGCGAGCGAGGACCAGCCCCGTCCGACGTACTCGGCTCTGAGTCCCCAAGCCCCGGCGCCTGGCTCCTGGATGAAGCGGTCCGTCCAGCCGAGCTGGTACCCGCGCCAGGCGGTCCAGGCGGCGATCAGCCCCAGCGCCGGGGGGACCGCAGTGGGCAAGAGCCGCTCCGCTCCCGCGGCCCAGGCGGCCGGCCAGGCGGGAAGGCCCGAGGCTCTTCGGAGGAGCGCCAGCGAGACGGCGAAGCCCGCAGCATAGAACACGGCAACGAGGGCGAGACCAGCCGTGGCCGGGTCGGTTCCAGGCAGAAAGCGGAAGCATCCAGAGTAGATCTCTTGCAGGTAAAAGGGGCTGAAGAAGTGGCCGAGGGATAGGCCGACGAGGAGCGCTCCGAAGGCGAGAAGCAGGAAGAGGGTCAGCCGGCGGTCGGCGGACCGCCAGGCATCCAACGCGAGCAGGAGCAGGAGGGGCGCATAGAGAAAGGTCGAAGGGTGGCTCACGACGAAGAGCAGGACACCGGCCGCGGCGAGGGCCGGGCCCAGCGACGACTCCACACCAAGGCAGTACATGACGAAGAGGAAAAGGAAGAGAAGAAAAATCTCGGACGTCGTGTACTTGGAGAAGAAGAGGAGCAGCGGTGAAGAGGCGAAGAGTACGAGCATCATGGCGCGAGCGACCCCTCGCGGGGCGTGTCGCTCCAGAAGGAGGCCGAACAGCAGCACGTCCAGGACGTACACGAAGAACAGGGCGTACAACATGTGAGGTATGCCGAAGACTCCGGCCCACACGGCCATCATCATGGGCCAGCCCGGGAAGAACTGGAAGACGAAGTGGTTGCGGTCGGAGGCGGACACGTAGGTTCCGGGGAGGTAGCGGCCGCCTCGGTCCTGCACGACGTCGTCTGGAGACGCCATCCAAAGCATGTTGTCCCGGTCGAAGGTCGCCAGCAACTCGCCCTGGAGTCGGTCTCGCACCGGGATCGAGCCCCGCAAGCCGCCCGTCTGGAGGTGGTGGATCGCCCGATTCGAGTACACGCCCGCGTCGCTGTCCATACGCAGTGGTTCCATGCGCGACAGCGCGATTGGCGCGACGAGTCCGAGGACCAGGACAAGCAGCCAGTCCGGCGGGGACACCAGGGGGACCTGTAGTGCCTGGCG
>Ga0214473_10006305_pt1 | contig 14195 bp, 13 predicted proteins | sample RVTome_7_FD_203509 | JGI IMG/M metagenome (GOLD analysis project Ga0214473, IMG submission 203509) | Soil microbial communities from uranium-contaminated site in the Upper Colorado River Basin, Wyoming, United States - RVT98D197 | ecosystem: Environmental > Terrestrial > Soil > Contaminated >... | reverse complement strand
GATCTTTGCCAACGGGCCGCGCACCGAGATCGTGGCGGCGGCCGACGCGCCCCAGGTCCACGGGCTCATCACGATGGATCCCCCCGAGCACGGCCGCTTCCGCAAGCTCGTGAGCCCGCGCTTCACGTCCCGCGCGCTCGGGCCCCTGCGCCGGCAGATCGAGGAGGTTGCGGACGCGGTTCTCGACGCCGTCGCGGAGCATGGACCGGAGGGGGAGTGCGACTTCGTCGCGGCCGTGGCGGAGCCCTTCCCGGTCGCGGTGATCGCCTGGATGCTCGGGGTGCCGCGGGAGGACTGGCCGGACGTCCGCCGCTGGACGAACGAGGTGGTGGGAGCCCTCGATCCGGAGTTCCACCGCGGCGAGGAGAGCGCGCAGCAGACGCAGGCGCGCGCGGTCCGGGAGATGCTCGCCTACCTCGGCGCTCTGCTGAAGCAGCGGCGCGCCCGGCCGGAGGACGACCTGCTGAGCTTCCTCGCGCGGACCGAGCAGGACGGCGCGCCCGTGCCCGACGAGGAGCTGCTCGCCTTCGCCGTGCTGTTGATGATCGCCGGCAACGAGACCACCCGGAACTCGACGAGCGGCGGCCTGCTGGCCTTCCTGGAGCACCCGGCCGAGTGGGAGCGCCTGCGGCGCGCCCCGTCGCTGTTGCCTTCGGCGGTCGAGGAGATCCTGCGCTGGACGAGCCCCGTGGTCCACTTCGCGCGGACGGCCAGCGAGGACGTCGAGCTGCGTGGCCAGAAGATCCGCGCGGGCGACGCGCTCGCGCTCTTCTATGCCTCGGCCAACCGCGACGAGGAGGTCCACGCGGAGCCCTTCGCCTTCCGCGTCGACCGCCGGCCGAACCGCCACCTGGCCTTCGGCGTGGGCGAGCACGTCTGCCTCGGGGCGCACGTGGCCCGGCTCGAGCTGCGCGTGATCGTCGCGCAGCTGCTGCGCCGGCTCGCGCACGCGGAGCTCGCGGGGCCCGTGGAGCGGCTGCGCTCGGCCACCGTCGGCGGCGTGAAGCGGATGCCGATCCGCTACCGTCTGCGGGCCCGCTGAGCGGGGGGGAGCCACAGCATGCAGGGCGCCGTCAAGGCACCGGGGATCCCCGCCTCCTTCGAGCCGGTCGACTGGAAACCGAAGGGGCTTCCCGACGACCCGGACGAGATCATCGACTGGCTGCTCGACCCGAACCGGCGCGGCGAGCTCTACCCGCTCTACCACCAGTTCCGCCGCGTGGCTCCGGTCCACAAGAACCGGCCGGCGGTGCTCCACGGCGGCTGGACCTTCGCCCGCTTCGCCGACGCCGACGAGCTGTTCCGGAATCCGAAGGTCGTGAACGACCCCGCGGTGATCGACGAGGCCTTCACCCACGGCGACGGTGCCTTCACGAAGGTAATGCGCAACGTGATGATCTGGCAGAAGCCCGACGCGCACGCGCGCATCCGCAACCTCGTCCGCGCCGCCTTCACCCCGCGCGCCATCGCGCGCTGGCGACCCATTGCGGAGCGCGTCACCCACGAACTCTGCGACCGGGTCGCCGCCGACGGCGGCATGGAGCTCGTGGAGCAGTTCAACTACGAGCTGCCCTTCAACGTGATCGCCCACATCCTCGGCATCCCCGAGGAGGACTTCCCGCTGATCAAGCGCAACGCCTGGGACTTCGCGCGCGCCGGGGAGCGCGTGGTGACGGACGAGGTGGCCCGACGCGGAGACGACGCCGCGCGGGCCCTCACCGCCTACTTCACCGGGCTCGTCGAGGCCCGCCGCGGTACACCCCGCGAAGACCTGCTCTCGTCGCTGATCGCCGCGGAGGAGCAGGGCGACCGCCTCAGCCACACCGAGCTCGTCGCGAACTGCATCCTGCTGCTCCAGGCCGGTCACGAGACCACGCAGGATCTGCTCGGCAACGCGGAGGTCGCGCTCTTCCGCCACCCCGACCAGCTCCGCCTCTTGCGCGCGAAGCCCGAGCTCACCGCGAACGCGGTCGAGGAGTTCCTGCGCTACGACGGCTCGGTGCAGGTGAACCATCGCGTCCTGCTCGAGGACACGACCCTCGGGGGCGTCACTGTTCCCCGCGAAGCGATGGTCTACGTCTTCCTCGGGGCCGTGAACCGCGACCCCGCGCGCTTCGCCGACCCCGATCGGCTCGACCTCACGCGCGACATCTCGCATCACCTCGCCTTCTCCTTCGGCTCCTACTACTGTCTCGGCGCAAGCCTCGCGCGCATCGAGACCGCGGTCGGGATCCGCACGCTGCTCGATCGCTTCCCCGGGCTGCGGCCGGCACGCTCTGGCTTCGAGTGGCGCAACACCCTGCTGCTGCGGGGGCCGCAGCGCCTCGAAGTCACCTGGTGAAGCGGCTGCGTTCCGAGGAGGGAGAGCTCGCATGACGCGGATCATCTCGGCAGATTGCCACATCAACGAGCCGCCCCACGTCTTCGACCGCGTGCCGGCGGCCCTGCGCGACCGCGCGCCGCGCATGCTGCGCGGGGCGGACGGCGGCGACGGCTGGAGCTTCGACGGCAAGCCGCCGAAGCGAACCTTCGGCGTCGAGGCGATGGCCGGCCGCACCGCCGGTGGAAAGGTGAGCGGGCTGCGCTTCGACGAGATCCTGCCGGGCAACTACGACGGTGCCGCGCACGCCCGCGACATGCAGCTCGACGGCGTCGACGTCTCCATCGTGTATCCGGCCCATGCGATCTTCGTCTACCTCGAGCCCGACCGCGAGCTCGGCCTCGCGTGCCTGCGCTCCTACAACGACTGGCTGCTCGAGGACTTCCAGGGCGCCGAGCCGGCCCGCATCGTCGGCCTGCCGCTGCTGCCGGTCGACGACGGCATCGAGACCTGCACGGCCGAGCTGCTGCGCGTGATCGCCAAGGGCGCGCGGGGCGGCTTCATCCCCGCCAGCCCGGCGCGTCCCTACCACGACCCGTACTACGACCCGCTCTACCGCGCGGCCGAGGAGCGCGGCTTCCCGCTCACCTTCCACCGCACCTTCGGCGGCAAGCCCTCCGAGGTCGACTGGGACGAGCTCGTGGCGCAGAAGATCACCGTCAGCGGGACGGCCTACCGCTTCTTCAGCGCGGCGCGCCCCTTCACCTACACGACCTTCGGCGGCGTGTTCGAGCGCTTCCCCCGCCTCAAGCTGGTGGCGGCGGAGGTGAACTGCAGCTGGCTCCCCTTCTGGGCCCAGACGGTGGACCAGTGCTTCGACAACGCCTACTACCGCTCGACCGGCGGGGTGCGAATCGAGCGGCGGCCGAGCGAGCTGCTGGGGGAGAACCTCTTCGTGACGGTGCTCGACGACGACCTCGGCTTCCGCATGCTCCGCGAGGGCTTCGCCCCCGAGCTGGCCGACTGCGCGATGTTCTCGACCGACTACCCGCACAGCGTGTGCCTGTGGCCGAAGTCCCAGGAGCACATCGCGCGCCTGACGAAGGGGATGCGCGAGGCCGACCGGGAGAAGGTTCTCTCGGGCAACGCGGCTCGCGTGTACGGCCTCTGAGCGGGGCGGGCGACGTGCTGCTTTCCGACAAGGTCGTGATGATCGTCGGCGCGGGGCCGGGGCTCGGCCGCCGCCTCGCGGTGCGCTGCGCTGAGGAGGGGGCGGACCTCGTGGTGGCCGCCCGGACGGCAGCGACGCTCGACGCCACCGCCGCCCTGGTCCGGGCCACCGGCCGGCGCGCGCTCGCGGTGCCGGCGGACGTCTCGAAGCCCTCCGAGGCCCGGGCGCTCGCCGAGCGCGCGATCGCGGAGTTCGGACGCATCGACGTGCTCGTGAACGCCGCGTTCCCCGGCACCCACCGCAAGAACGTGCTCGACATGGACGAGGAGTACCTCGAGCTCTGGCGCCGTTGCGTGGAGATCGCCTCCTTCGGAACGCTGCTCGCGTGCCGCTACGTGGCCCCCCACATGGTCGAGGCGGGACGCGGCTCGATCGTGAACATCACCTCGATGTCGAGCCGGGTGTGCTACGCGGGACGCAGCGACTACGGGGCCGGAAAGGGCGCCGCGCACAAGCTCGGTCAGGCCCTCGCGGACGAGCTCGGGCCCTCCGGCGTGCGGGTGAACGCCGTGGCACCCGGCTTCATCTGGAGCGACACGCTGCGCGAGTGGATGGAGAAGGTGGCCGCGCAGGAGGGCGTGCCCTACGAGGATGTCTTCGCACGGAACGTGCGCGACATGGCGCTGCGGCGGATCGCCACCGAGGACGAGGTGGCGAGCGCCGTGATCTTCCTCGCCTCCGATCTGGCCTCGGGCATCACGGGGACCACGATCGACGTGAACGCCGGCCACCTGCTCCAGTGAGCGGGGCCGACCGCGTCAACGCGGCGAGCGCAGCGCCATCGCGAGCCCGTAGGCGGCGCAGACGCCTCCCGCGAGGAGCAGCGTCGGCGTGACCCCGATCGCCGCCGCGGCCACACCCATGCCGAGGCTCCCGAAGGGGATCAGGCCCGCCCAGGCGACCTGGAAGAGGCTCATCACGCGTCCGCGCAGCGACTCGTCGACCAGCTCCTGGAGCAGCGTCTGGAGCTCCGTCATCACGGCGAAGTAGAAGTATCCGATCAGCACCTGCGCGGCCATCGCGAGCCAGGGCCGCCCGGTCGTCGCGAAGGCGGCGAGCAACGCCCCGTAGACCGCCATGCGCATGGCGGCGCCGCGCATCGACGAGTGGCGAGTTCCCGTGACGAGCGCGCCCGCGAGGGCGCCGAGCCCCGTCGCGGCCACGATCCAGGTGAACCAGCGGATGTCGCCCAGGCGATCGTTCGCGTAGACGGACAAGAGCGCCACGTGCGAGACGCCGAAGATCGAGAGCACGGCCACCATGCGCAGGGCCGGCAGCGCGGGTCGGCGATCGCGCGCGTGCGCGAACCCGCTCGCGATGCGCCCGAAGATCCCGAGGTCCTCGTCCGCGGGCTCCCAGGGCGAGAGGCGGATGCGCGCGACGAGCAGGCCGGCCGTAGCCGCGGCGGTCGCGTAGAGCCCGAAGGCGACGTCGAAGCGGCCGGTCGCCACCAGGGGGCCGGCCAGCATCGGACCCACGACGCGCGTCAGGTTGTTGATCGCCGACTGGAGCGACACGGCGCTCGAGAGGTCGGATCTCGGCACCGAGTTCGCGGCGATCGCCATGTTCGCCGGACCGGAGAAGCTGAAGGCGGTCCCGAGCAGGAAGGAGAGGCCGAGGAGCCACTCGGTTGTCACGCGATCGGTGTGCGTCAGCAGCGAGAGCGTCGCCGCGATCCCGACGACCGCGGCGTAGCAGCTGACGACGATCCGCTTGCGGTCGAAGCGGTCGGCCGCGACACCCGCGAGCGGCGCCAGCAGGAAGGCGGGCAGGAAGAGCGCGAAGAAGATCATCCCGATGTGGAGCGGGTCGTTGTCGCTCGTCGCGATGGTGAGGCCCTGGAGTGAGAGGTGCGAGATCCAGAAGCCCAGCTGGTTGATCAGGAAGGCCAGGAAGAGCAGCCGGTACTCGCGGTGGACGAGGGCGCGGAACACCCGGCCGCGGCCGCTCGCGACCCAGGGCGGGACGCCCATCGCGACCGAGTCGGCCGGATCGAGCGCCGCCTCGGCTGGGTTCGTGCCGAGGCTCTCTTCGACGTGCGTCTTGACCAGGGTCGGGCTCCGGGGCGAGGCGTCGCGCGGAGCCGGAACGATACCAGCTCGGCGCGCCGCCAACGCGGATTCCGCCGGTGCGCGGCGGCCATCTGCTCGACATCACGGGCTGCGTTCAGGCGCGGTCCTATCCAAGAGGGTCCCGAAGCCGGATTCCCGCGAAGCGGTGGAAGTCGCGATCGTGCGTGTAGAGGGTCGTGATCCCGTTCTGGAGCAGGAGCGACACGAGGTGCGCATCCGGGACGAGGTTGCCGCGAATCACCATGCCGTTCGTCGCGCGACGATAGACTTCCCAGAAGCCATCGATCTCGCCCACACTGCGCACGTGCGGTCGGGAGAGCAAAGCCTCGGTATTGGCGACGGCCTCGTCCGGTGACAGCGGGCGCTCGAAGATCGCAGGATGCGTCGCGATCCGCAGATAGGCCATGACGACGGGCCACGGCAGGTAGAGGAGCTCCGGGCCCTCTGCGCAAGCCTGGAGGAACGCGAGGGCCCGCTCGTGGAAGGGGCTCGAGGTGTCCGACGCATAGAGCAAGATGTTCGCGTCGATCGCGAAGCTCACGGGGCGTCGAGCGCCGTTCGCACGGCTTCCTTGTCCTCGAGGTCGACGCGGGCTCGCATGGGTCGTTCTGCCCAGACGAAGGGCGAAGCCTTCTCGCCCGAGCCTCTTCCCCGGGAGAGTGCTGCGGCGACGAGCTCCGAGATGAGCTTGCCGAGCGACTTGCCCTCGCGCTTCTGGAGGCGCTTGAGATCGCGTAGGACTGCGGCGTCGATGTCGACGGTGGTCCGCGGCATGATGCGTGATGCTAGCATGGTTCGCATCTGATGCAAGGCGGATCCGGGCCGTGCTCCCAGGGTCCACGGGATGGCGCACCCCGGTTGGATGGGCGCGGGAGCGCCGCGCGCCGCTAGACTCGGTCGCGCGCCGGCGTTCTGGCCGGTTCGCCGCACCCGGAGCTGCCATGAAGTTCGTGATTGCCGCCGCCTTCCAGCCGCTGGACCACCTCACCCCGCTGGCGCGGGCGGCGGACGAGTGCGGCTTCGAGGCGATGGCCTTCTCCGACCACGTGGTCTACCCCGAGAAGCTCGACACGCCCTATCCCTACACGCCCGACGGCTCGCGCCGCTACGACGAGACCAGCCAGTTCCCCGACCCGTGGGTTGCGATCGGCTCGCTGGCTGCGGTGACGACCCGCCTGCGCTTCACGACCAACGTCTTCGTGCTGCCGATGCGCAATCTCTTCGCCGCGGCGAAGGCGATCGCCACCGCGGCCGTGCTCTCGAAGGACCGCGTCACGCTCACGGTGGGCGTCGGCTGGTCGAAGATCGAGTTCGAGCTGATGGGCCAGGACTTCGGGGCCCGCGGCCGCCGCACGGACGAGATGCTCGCGGTGCTTCCCGAGCTCTGGTCCGGGCGGATGGTCGAGCACCACGGCCGCTTCTACGACTTCCCGCGCCTGTGCATGAATCCCGTCCCGCGTGTCCCCATTCCGATCTGGATCGGCGGCATCTCCGACGCTGCGCTGCGGCGCGCCGCGCGGCACGACGGCTGGCTCTCGGACCTCCAGTCCAGCGAAGAGATCGTCGCGTGCATCGCGAAGGCTCGCCGCTTCCGCAGCGAGATCGGCCGCGGCTCCGCTCCCTTCGACGTGATGGCGAGCGCGAGCGACGCCTTCACCGTGGACCACTACCGTCGCCTCGGCGACGCCGGGGTGACCCACGTGCTGACGATGCCCTGGGTGCTCACCTCGGGGCTCACGAGCGATCTCGCGCAGAAGTGCGACGGCATCCGCCGCTTCGCGGACGATGTGATCGCGAGGCTGCGCTGAGCGCGCGGGCACTCCGGCTCGCGGGCGGGCGGCGCGGCGGCGGATGATGCATCGTCTGCGGGCGTTCGAAGCAAGGGGGTCGTCGTGAAGCCCGAGGACTGCGTTCTCTACAGCGGGGCGGCGAACGGGGCCGAGGCGGCCTTCGGCGAGGCCGCCGAGCGCCGCGGGATCGACGAGGTGAACTTCACCTTCGAGGGACACAACGACGCGCGCCGCCGCGGCATCCGCGTGCTCACGCACAAGGAGCTCGAGCAGGGCGACGTGAGCCTCGCCTACGTGAGCCGGCTGATGAACCGGCGCTACCGGGACACGCCGCTCTTCAAGAAGGTGCTCCAGAGCATCTGGCACCAGGTGAACGCCGGGCAGGAGATCTGGGTCGCGGGCCGGATCCTCGAGGACCGGACCGTGAAGGGCGGAACCGGCTGGGGGGCGGAGTTCGCGAAGCTCTGCAACAAGCCGCTCTTCGTTTTCGACCAGCTGCGCGACGGCTGGTTCCGCTGGACGGGCGACGCGTGGGAGCCGGCGGGCGCTCCCGCGATCACGCACGAGCACTTCACCGGCACCGGGACGCGCTTCCTCGAGCGCAACGGCCGCGAGGCCATCGAGGCGCTCTTCGAGCGCTCGTTCCCCTGACGGTCGTCGGGGGGAGTATGCGGAGCATCGGCCTCGCGGCCGCGGTCGGCCTCGCGCTCTTCGCCCCCGCGCCCTCCGCCGGGGCGGCCCCGCAGCGGCTCACGCTCGATCCGGACGGCACGGCCATCTCCTTCACGCTCGGCGCGACGCTGCACAGCGTCGAGGGCGAGCTGCGGCTCAGCGGAGGCGAGATCCGCTTCGACCCGGACACCGGCGCGGCGGCGGGCGAGCTCGTGGTGGACGCGACGAGCGCGCGCACGGGCATGGGCTCGCGCGACCGCAACATGCACCGGGACGTCCTCGAGAGCGAGCGCTACCCGCGGATCGTATTCCGCGCCGCGCGCCTGCGCGTCGTGCGGCGCGAGGCTCGGAGCGCCGAGATCGAGCTCGCAGGGGTGCTCGACATGCACGGGCAGCAGCGTCCGCTCGTGCTCCCGGCCCGTCTCGCGGCCATGGGAGACCGCGTCGCGATCGAGACGAGCTTCCGCGTCCCCTACCTGGACTGGGGCATGCAGGACCAGAGCACGCTGATCCTTCGCGTGGACCGCTACGTCGACGTGACGGTGCGCGCCGAGGGCCGCGTCGCGCCCGTGGAGCGGGAGTGAAGGCGCCGGCCGGCCGCCTCTCCCTCGGCCGCCACCCAGAGCCCCGCGCATGAGCTGGCTGCTCACGCGCGGGCGCGTGCCCTTCCTCTGTGCTCTCCTCCTGGCCACGGCCTGGCTCGGAGTGCTCGCGGCCCGGGTCGGCGTGGAGACCAGCAACGCGTCGCTCGACAGCCGCGATCCCGAGCAGACCGAGCTCTACGAGCGCTTCAAGCGAACCTTCGGGAACGACGAGGATCTCCTGCTCGCCGTCGCGCACCCGCGACTGCTCGAGGCCGAGGGCCTCCGTCTCGTCGCATCGCTCTCCGCGCGGATCGAGCGCCTCGACGGCGTCCGGCAGGTCTACAGCCTCACGAATGCGCAGGAGCTCGTCTCGGGCGAGCTCGGTGCAGAGCTGGCCCCGTTCGTGCCGCCGTCCCTCGACGGGCCGGCGCTCGCGACTCGGGTGGCGGAGGCGCTCGATCGCAGCCCCGCCTTCACGGGTCTGCTGGTCTCCCGCGATCGGCAGACCGCCGGGATCCTGATCGAGATCGAGGACCGGCCCGGGGACCCGCGCTATCGCGCCGCGCTGATCGGGGCGCTGCGAGCGATCGTCGCCGAGGAAGCCCGCGACGACGTGTCTCTCCACCTGACCGGCATCGCCGTCCAGAAGCACGACGTGAGCGCGATGATCGCGCGCGACGAGCGCCTGCTGATTCCGCTCGCCGTCGTTGTCCTCGGCGCCACACTGGCCTCGTTCTTCCGCAGCCTGCTGGGAGTGGTCCTGCCCCTCGCCGTGACCGGCATCAGCGTGGCCTGGACGCTCGGCGCCTACCGTCTCGCCGGACTCGAGCTGAACGCGATCACCGCCCTGCTGCCTCCCGTGCTGATGGTGCTCTCGCTCGCCGTGAGCGTGCACCTGATCCAGGGCTGGCTCGATGCGGCCGATGCATCCGGGGCCCGAATCGACCGCGTGCAGGGCGTCGTGCGCAAGCTCGTCTTCCCCTGCTTCTTCTGCTCGCTCACGACGGCGCTCGGCTTCGCGTCGCTCGCGACGAGCCAGACGCCGGCCGTTCGGCAGTTCGGGATCTTCGCGGCCCTCGGGGTCCTGATCTCCTTCGGTGTCGGAATGACGCTCGTCCCGATCGGGCTCACGTTCGTCGCTCCGCCGGCCTCGCAGCACCGGGCGCCGCAGCACCGCCTCGTGCGCCGGGCGCTCGACGCGGCGGCAGAGCTCTCCGCACGGCGCCCCGGGCGAGTGCTCGCCGTCTTCCTCGGGATCACCGCCGTGTCCCTCGCGGGGCTCCCGCTCGTGCGCAACAACACCGACCTCGTCCGCTTCCTCAAGAGCGACGCGCCGCTGCACCGCGACACGCTCTTCGTCGACGACCACCTGACGGGAGCGAATACGCTCGAGTTCGTGGTCGCGCGCCGCGACGGGGCGCCGCTCACGGGGCTCGAGTCCGTGAAGCGCATGGCGGCCTTCGAGGCTGCCGTCCTGCGTCGCGACCCCGTGACCGGGGTGAGCAGCATCCTCGCCGTGCTGCGGCAGCTCCAGCGCGCCGAGTCGGGTGGCGAGCTCGCCCTTCCGGCCGACGAGCGCGCGAGCGCCTGGGCCTTCGACCTGCTCGAGGCGGCACCCGAGCAGCCCCTGGTCCGCAAGCTCGTGGCGGCGGACTTCACGCAGGCCCGTTTCAACGTCCGGGTGCGCGCGGTGGGGACCTCCGTCGCGGCGCCGCTGGCCGAGTCGCTCCTCGAGGAGGGTCGCGCGCTGCTCGGCGACGACTACACGCTCGCGGCCACCGGCGCCTTCTACCACGTGGCGCGCGACTCGAACCGGCTCGTCCTCTCGCAGGTCCAGAGCTTCGGCGTAGCACTCGGGTTGGTCTTCCTCGCGATCGGCGTCCTGTTCCGGTCGGCCCGGCTGACGCTCGTCGCCTTCGTCCCGAACGTGATGCCCGTCGTCTGGACGGGCGGGATGATGGGATTCCTCGGCATCGACCTCTCCACCGGCACCGCGATGATCGCGTCGGCGGTGATCGGGGTCGTGGTCGACGACACGATCCACTACCTGACGGGCTTCTCGCGGGAGTACCGCGGCGACGCGCGCGACGCCGTGCGCCGCACCACGCGGGGCGTCGGCGCGGCGCTCTTCCTGAACAACCTGGTGCTGGTGCTGGGGTTCTGGGTCGGATGCTTCGGCAGCTTCAAGCCGACGATCTACTTCTCGCTGCTCTCTGGAATCACGATGATCAGCGCCCTCGTCTGCGACCTGCTGGTGACGCCCGCCTGTCTCGTGCTCACCGATGGCCGTCGCGGGGCTGCGGCATGCGCCTGATCCGGCTCCTCGTGCTCCTGCCTTGCATGGGCGCCGCCGCTTCGGCCGAGGTGCTTCCGGCGCGGTACGAGGCCCGGCTCGACGCCGCGGCGGACGAGGTCGTGGCGCGCAGCACCGTACCCTCGCCGGAGCAGCGGGTCGGCGAGGTGCGCCTGATCCGGCGCGGCGACGCGAACGTCGTCCAGACGCTCCTGGTCACGAAGGTGCTGAGCCGCGTCGTGGGCGAGATCCGCCAGAAGGAGCTCCTCAACTGGCCCGAGGGGCCGGGGCACGAGGACGCGCTGCGCTACGTCGACGCGCTCGCCGTCGTGCAGAAGCAGCTCTGGGGGCGTCTCTTGGCGGCCGAGCCGGCGCGCGACCGCCGCCAGAAGATCTGGATCGAGTTCGTGCTGGCGCCCCGCGCGTCGCTGATCGCGATCGGCGCCTTCGAGATGGAGGAGCCCGGCGGCGAGGTGCACGTCCTGCGGCGGGAGCCCCTCGCCGTGCTGGAGCCGTCGCGAGACTACGTGCTGCGCAACATGCGGCTGATCGCCGCGGACGCCTTCCACGTCGAGGGCGATGCGCTCGACTCGCTGCTCGAGCCGCTCGAGCTGCTTCGCGGACCGGGCGGCGTTCCGCCCGGAGCAGGAGCGAAGGACCGGCGTGGACCGCCGGTGAAGGAGGACTGAGCGATGGCGACGGCGCTGGTCTGGATCGCGGCGCTCTCGCTCGCGGCCTGGGTCTACCTGGTCTTCGGCCACGGTCGCTTCTGGCTCTGCGACCAGCGCCTGGACGGCCGCGACGCGGCCCCCGCGCACTGGCCGAAGATCGTCGCAGTCGTTCCGGCCCGCGACGAGGCGGACGTGTTGCCCGCGGCGCTGCGCTCGCTCCTCGACCAGGAGTACCCGGGCGACTTCCGCGTGATCCTCGTGGACGACGAGAGCAGCGACGGGACGGCCGACGTCGCGCGCCGCGTGGCCGGCGAGCACGCGTCGGGACCCCGGCTCCGGGTCGTCGCCACGTCGCCGCGACCGCCGGGTTGGGTCGGCAAGATGTGGGCCGTGGCGTCGGGACTGCGGGCGGCGGAAGCCTCCGGACTCGAGCCCGAGGCGTGGCTGCTCACCGACGCCGACGTCGTACACGGACGCGACAGCGTGCGGCTCCTCGTCGCGAAGGCCGAGGCGGACGGCCTCGACCTCGTCTCCCTGATGGTGCGACTCGACGCCGAGCGCGGCTCCTGCCGGCTCCTCGTTCCGGCCTTCGTCTACTTCTTCCAGAAGCTCTATCCCTTCCCGCGCGTGAACGACCCGCGCGCGCGTACGGCCGGCGCCGCGGGCGGCTGCGTGCTCGTGCGCCACCGGGCGCTCGCGCGCGCCGGTGGCATCGAGTCCCTGCGCGCCGAGGTGATCGACGACTGTGCACTCGGCCGCGCCGTGAAGCAGAGCGGCGGCCGCCTGTGGCTCGGCCTCTCCGCGACCGAGCACTCGATCCGTCCCTACGCGGGGCTCGGCGACGTGTGGCGAATGGTCGCGCGCAGCGCGTTCACGCAGCTCCACCACTCGTCGCTCCTGCTCCTGGGGACCCTGGTGGGTCTCGCGCTCCTGTACCTGGTGCCGCCGCTCTGGGTGCTGGCGCTTCCGCTCCACGGGAATGCCACGGCGGCTGCACTCGCCGCCGGCGCATGGCTATTCGCGGCCGCGTCCTTCGTGCCGACGCTCGTTCTCTACCGGCGCAGCCTCGCCTGGGCGATGGCGCTCCCGCTGGCGGGTGCGCTCTACGCCGGCATGACCTTCGACTCCGCGCGCCGTCACTGGCGCAACGAAGGAGCCAGCTGGAAGGGCCGCGCGAGCGCAGGTCGCGGCTAGCAGCCCGACCCGGAAGCCGGTCTACGCACACCCAGCGCAAGCGAAGCGCGCAGCGAGCCGCAGGCGAGCGGAGTGGGCAAGCAACGCTCGACTCATCGCAACGTCCTCGGACCGGCGCGCAGCGAGCCGAAGGCGAGCGGAGAGGGCAACCACCGCTCAATTCATCGCAACGTCCTAGAGCCTGCGGCTTCGGCCGGTAAGCCCGCCTGCTCGAGCACCGCCGCGAGCTGCTGGCGGTAGGCCTCGGACTCCGGGTTCGCACGGATGCGCTCGAAGGCCGCATCGAGCATGTCGTACCAGAGTCCGGCCTCGCCGTAGACCGACGCCGCGCCCTCGGGGCCCGCCGCGGCGAGCTGCCCTGCCAGGGCGTCGGGTGCCGGAACGCGCTGCACCCATCCCGACGCGACGACGTCCTTCGAGTGGTCCTGCGGATCCGGGACCACCGCCACCGACCACTGGTACTCCTCTCCCGGCTCGAGAGAGACTCCGAGGTCCGAGAGCCGGACGCGCTGGAGGCCCGCACCCGCGGGGCGCTCGAGGCGTCGATCGAGCATCGGATCGATCGAGGTCTCGTCGACGACGGTCAGCTCGAGGATCACGTCCCCGCTCAACGGCTCGGCGAGATACCAGTACAGGCTCGGATGGGCGGACGTGGTCTGACCAACGTGATCGGGCACCAGCGCCCGGACCTCCGCGACGCCCGCGATGGGCCCGCGGCGGCCGCCGCCGATCCGTCCGCGCGGCTTGCCGACCTTGGGGAGCCGGTAGACCGGGGCCGTAGCGGCGCTCGCGTCAGGAGGGGAGGCGCTGGCCGAGCCCGGCGGACTCCCGCTCGACGGCTCCTCCGCCGCGAGGGCGGCGGGAGAAGCGACGGCGACGGTAATTGCAAGCGAGGCGATCGCGAGGCGCAACATCTCGTCCTCCACGACGGCGAAGATTCTTCGCGCCAGAGCCCGGGGGCTCCCGGCTCGTCGGAAGCGCGAACCGGCTCGAGAGTGCAGAATTTGCGGGTCTCCATCGGCGCGGCGTCGCGCCCTCGAGACGGGATTCACGCCGTCGCCGTCTCGGCGTCGCGATCGCGAACCGTTTCCGCCCGACAGTGTATCTGCGCTCGTCCAGGAATGCTGCAATCTGCTACGGTACTGCCTCACAGACCCGGGGAGCCCAGCATGCGCGATCCTCTCGCTCGCGCGTCCACCACCGCGCTCACGCTCGCAACGCTCGCCGTGCTGGGGCTCGCGTCGGGCGCGGCCTCGGGCTTCGATCGCGTCGAGGTCTCGCACTCGTCGGACCCGGATCTGCTCGACGGCGTGAAGACGCCGATCAAGGCGGAGCTCCGGGTCTTCGGCCCCTGGCAGGTGCAGCTCA
>Ga0214473_10006304_pt1 | contig 14196 bp, 15 predicted proteins | sample RVTome_7_FD_203509 | JGI IMG/M metagenome (GOLD analysis project Ga0214473, IMG submission 203509) | Soil microbial communities from uranium-contaminated site in the Upper Colorado River Basin, Wyoming, United States - RVT98D197 | ecosystem: Environmental > Terrestrial > Soil > Contaminated >... | reverse complement strand
CGTCGGCAACGTGAAGGGGTGACCCGGTGGAGGCGGCGGAGGCAAGGACGCCGATCGGCCTCATCGCTGGCTCCCTGGGGAGCGGGAAGACGACCCTGCTCCGGAAGGTCCTGGAGCAGGCGGACCGCCGGTACGCCGTCCTGATGAACGAGTTCGGCGAGCTTGCCATCGACAGCGAGGTGATCCGGGGGAAGAATGTCGAGATCGCCGAGCTCGTCGGCGGCTGCGTCTGCTGCTCCCTGACCGGGGAGCTGGAGGCGGCCGTGGAAGAGATCCTCGACCGGGTCCATCCCGAATACATCCTGCTCGAGGCGACGGGGATCGCGGAGGCGGACGCCCTCGTCTACGAGGTCGGGGAGCGGATATCCCGCGTCCGGCTCGACAGCGTCGTCTGCGTCGTGGACGCGGACGCAAGCGTCCGGTTCCCTTCGGTCGGCTACGCCGGGAGGTCCCAGCTCCGGGCGGCCGACATCGTGTTGATCAACAAGGTCGACCTCGTGACCGAGGCGGACATCACAAAGGTCGTCGCCCAGGTGCGGGAGTTCGCCCCGGACGCCGCCATCCTGAAGACCGTCCGGTGCGCCGCGGATGTGTGCGTCCTGTTCGGGCTTTCGGTCGAGGATCGAGCCCGGAGCGTCCCCGTGCACGGAGAAGGAACCTTCGGCACCTTCGCTTACACCACCGTCGCGCTCCTCGACGAGCCACGGTTCCGGGAGGCCGTCTCGTCCCTGCCCCCCTCCGTCTTCCGGGCGAAGGGGTTCGTCCGTTTCCACGATGGGAGCCGCCTCTTCAACTACGTGGCGGGTCGTGCCGAATTCGAGGAGTTTCCGGCGGAGGGGACGGAACTGGTCTTCATCGGCCCGAAGGTGGAACAAGACCGGGAAGCCATCGAGGGGCTGCTCCGGAGCTGCGAGGCCTGACACGCCCTATCGTTACGTCGAGGACGTCGCCACGGCGGACGTGGCCTTCGAGGCGTGGGGCGACACGCCGGAGGAGACGTTCGTCTCCGCCGGCGACGCGACGATGAACGTGATGGTGGACGCGCTGGATGCGATCGCCCCCCGGGAGAGCCGCAGCATCGCCCTTGCGTCCGACGCCCTCGACATGCTCCTTTTCGAGCTCCTCCAGGAGCTGATCTACTACAAGGATGCCGAGCAGCTCTTGCTGCGCCTCTACTCCCTCCGCATCGAGGACAGGGAGGGATCGTACCGTCTCCTTGCGGAGGCGCGCGGAGAGAAGATCGACCGGGATAGACACCCCCTTAACGTGGACGTCAAGGCCGTGACCCTGCACCGGTTCGCCGTGGAGAGGACCCCGACGGGCTGGCGCGCCGCTGTCATTCTCGACATCTGAAGAACCCTCGCATGCGCGAAAATAAATCGGGAAAACGGCATCTTATAAAGAGAAAGGTTCCTGAATAAGCCTCGCAAGCCGGACGGGGCTGGGAGGGATTTCATGGCGGCGACTTCGCCTTCGAGCGTTTCCGCTGAGGATGCGGCCGGGATCAATGTGACCGCCGCCGAAGCGACCGACTGGTTCAAGAAGATGAGCCTTATCCGCCGTTTCGAGGAACGGGCGGAAGAGGCGTACGGCCAGGGCAAGATCGGCGGATTCTTGCATCTCTACATCGGGGAAGAGGCCGTCGCGGTCGGCGCGATGGCCGCTCTGCGGCCGGAGGACGACGTGATCACCCATTACCGGGACCACGGTTACGTCCTGGCGCGCGGCATCGAGCCGAAGCGGGTGATGGCGGAGCTCTACGGGAAGGCCACCGGCCTTTCGAAAGGCAAAGGCGGCTCGATGCACATGGCGGACGTCAAGCGCCACGTCTGGGGCGGTTACGCCATTGTCGGCGGACACATCCCGCTGGCCACCGGCCTCGCGCTGGCCAATCAATACCGGAATCTTCCGCGCGTCGTCGCCTGCTTCTTCGGCGAAGGCGCGACCAACATTGGAACGTTTTTCGCCGGGCTCAACCTGGCCGCGGTGTGGAAACTGGCGCTGGTCGCGATCGTCGAAAACAACCGTTACGGGATGGGAACCGCGTTCGAACGCGTGTCCGCGGTCAGCGATGTCTATAAAAAAGCGTGCGCCTTCGACATCCCGGCCGAGCAGATCGACGGGAACGACGTCCTCGCGGTGAGAGACGCCGTGCGCCAGATGGTCGAACGGTCGCGGGCCGGCGGCGGTCCGCAGCTGATCGAGGCGATGACGTACCGCTTCCGCGGCCACTCGGTAGGGGATCCGCAACGCTACCGCACCAAGGAAGAAGTGGAAGAGGCAAAGGCGCGCGACCCGATCACGCGCTGGCGGCGGACCGTTCTTACGAACGGCCTGGCGACGGAAGCCGAGCTGCAGAAGATCGGGGACGAGGTCGAAGCCGAGGTGGAGGAGGCGGTGCGCTTCGCCGAGATCAGCCCGGCGCCCGATCCGCGCGAGTTGTGCAACGACGTGCTCGTTTTCGAAGAGGTGAACCGTGTCCCAGAAGACGTATAGAGATGCCCTCCGGGAGGCGTTGCGGGAAGAAATGCTCCGCGACGAGCGCGTCCTGATCATGGGGGAAGAGGTGGGTGTGTGGGGGGGCACCTACGCGGTCACGCGGGGGTTGTACGGCGAATTCGGCGCGAAGCGGATCGTCGACACGCCGATCGCGGAGGAAGCGATCGTGGGCACCGCCGTCGGGGCGGCGATGGGCGGCCTGCGCCCGGTCGCGGAGCTGATGACGATCAACTTCAGCCTGGTGGCGATGGACCAGATCGTCAACAACGCGGCGAAGATCCATTACATGTTCGGGGGCCAGGTGAGGGTGCCGCTCGTCATTCGCGCGCCGGCCGGGTGGGGGCAGCTTTCGGCCACCCACTCGCAGAGCTTCGAAGCCTGGTTCGCCCACCTGCCCGGTTTGATCGTCGTGATGCCGGGGACCCCTTACGACGCCAAGGGCCTGCTCAAGACCGCGATCCGGTCCGATAACCCGGTTATGTTCATCGAACATGCGCGGCTTTACGGCGTCAAGGGGGAGGTGCCGGACGAAGAGTACACCTTGCCGATCGGGGTATCGGAAATCAAACGCCCCGGACGGGACGTCACGATCGTCTCTTATTCCCGGATGCTGCACGTGGCGCTGGGCGCGGCCGAGGAACTCGCGAAAGTCGGCATCGAATGCGAGGTGATCGACCTGCGCACGCTGCGGCCCCTCGACATGGCGCCGGTGTACGATTCGGTGAAAAAGACGCACCGGGCGCTCATCGTCGAGGAGGACTGGACGACATGCGGAATGGGGGCGGAGATCGCGGCGCGCATCAGCCGCTACCGGTTCGACTCCCTCGACGCCCCGGTCGAGCGCATGGGCCAGGTCGACGTGCCCATGCCGTATGCCAGGAATCTGGAAGCGCTCATGTTTCCCGACGAGGAGTCGGTCGCCGAAAAAGTCAGGGATATGGTGGCGTAAATTTCACGTCGTTCGTACGGCTTTCCGCATATAATTCCCGCATGGTGCGTCCTGAAAGCTGCAACACTCCATCCGGTGGAAGTCCGGTCCGGGTAAGCGCCGGAGCGCCCGGTAGCAGGCACCAGTCTTCGGGAGAGATCCCGGGGGCCGAGCGGTGCGTCGAAAGCCTCGAAGCAGGGGGGAGCAAAGAAGCGGGCCGCAACAGGGTGAACGCTGCAGCCTCGTCAGATTATCAGCCGAAAGGTGTTCGGGAGGGCCGAGCCGGTCATGTCGCGGCGAAGGCCACGCACAGCGCCCCGGTTCCGGAACGGGCGTTGGGCCTCCCCGGGGTATGGGCGGCGGCACGTTTCGAAGGAGTGTTGGGGAACAGGAGAGACCCTCCCCGGCAGCCTGCGTCGGACAAAGACCGCGCGTATAAGTCGGGAGCTGAAGTCGTGCGGAGCCGGGAGGGAGTCCGAGGGGTCCATAGTACCTTTGAAGGCGGGGAGAACCCGCCGGAGGGAAGGGACCCTGCTTCGGTCACGCTTGCGGTGGAGGTAAGCGCGAGGGCATGGCCGTAAGGCCCAACAACCCCGAAGGCAAAGTGCGAGAACTCCAGCGCAAGCTTTACGTGTGCGCCAAGCGGAGCAGGACACGGCGTTTCCACGCGTTGTACGACCGGATCTGCAGGGGTGACGTCCTGCGGGAAGCGTGGAAGCGAGTGCGCAGCAACAAAGGGGCAGCGGGCGTGGATGAACAGGGCATCAGGGCCATTGAGGAGAAGGGAGTCGATTTATTCCTTGACGGCATCCGGGCTGACCTTTTGGCAGGCCGTTACCGCCCGAGCCCGGTGCGGCGGCGGTACATTCCGAAGGCAGACGGGAAGCAGCGGCCGCTGGGGATACCGACGGTCAAGGACCGCGTGGCGCAGATGGCGGCAAAGCTGGTCATCGAGCCGATCTTCGAGGCGGATTTTCTGCCGGTGAGTTACGGCTTCCGCCCGAAGAGGAATGCGACGCAGGCCCTGGAAGCCATCCGCGAGGCGGGCAACCGGGGCTTGAACTTCGTGTTCGACGCGGACATCCGCAGCTATTTCGACACCATCGACCGGGAGAAACTTCTGGCGATGGTGTCGGAACGGATCTCGGACCGGCGGGTGGGGAAGCTCATCCGCAAGTGGCTATTGGCCGGGGTGATGGAGGACGGGACGGTGAGGGAGACGCTCGCCGGGACGCCACAGGGCGGGGTCATCTCGCCGCTTCTTGCCAACATCTTCCTGCACGAACTCGATCGCACGTGGGAGCGGGAGTGCAAGCAGTTGGGGCTCCTGGTGCGATACTGCGACGACTTTGTGGTGATGTGTCGTACGGAGTCGCAGGCGAGGGAAGCGCACAGGCGCGTAGGGCTCATCATGGAGCGTCTGGGGCTAAAACTGCACCCGGAGAAGACCCGCATCGTGGACCTGCGGCGGGGCAAGGAAGGGTTTACCTTCCTGGGCTGCACGATCCGGAAGCGGCGCAGCATCCAGAGGGCGCCGCGGCTTCACTTCATGCAGCGGTGGCCGTCGCCCAAGGCGATGAAGCGGGTCCGGGAGCGCATCCATGAGTTGACGGATGCGAAACGGAGCGGGGTAAAGGACGTGAAGGAGGTCATTGCGTCTGTAAACCCCATGCTCCGGGGCTGGGGCAACTACTTCCGGACGGGAACTGCCGATCGGGAGTTCAATCGCATCGACTCGTACGTGTACTCTCGCATTCTCCGGTGGATGCATCGCCGGGGAGGGCAGCGGACACGGTATCGGTTGGATGCGTGGCCCCGAGAACGTCTGCACGAGGAGATGGGCCTGTATCGGCTGCGCGGCACCGTGTGTTACCCCGCGAATGCGGCACTGCGAAGACCGTCGGTAAGCCGTGTGCGGGAAATCCGCACGCACGGTTTGAAAGGGGGATCTGGAAACGGGGTGGCATAAATGCCGCCACCGCGCCAGAATTCTACCAATGAGAACCGTGCTGATACTGATCGTCTTCCTGCTGGCGCTGGTGGCGGCGTTTGCCGTCCAGAATCCAGGGGTCCTGGCGGTCCGTTTTCTCCACCTCTCCGGGAATACCTCCCTCCTGGTGGTGATCGTCGTCGCTTTCGCGATCGGCGTTCTCGTCGGTTTTCTGGGCGGCGTCCCGTCCTCGCTTCGCCGCGGCCGCAGGGTCCGGGAGCTGGAGAGAGAGCTGGCCTCCCTCCGCAAGCCTTCCGAATCTCCTCCGCCGGAGAAGCCGTGATCGATTGGCCGCTTTCCTCCGCCGAGGAGAGACTCCTGCGTTGCCTCCTGTCCTTTTACCGGGAGATCGGACCCGCGGCGACGCCGGGGCTTTCCGGCCTGGACGAAGAGGCGGGGCTGGAGCGGCACGAGCTGCAGGATGCGGTCCGGGGATTGCGGGCAAAGGGGTTGATCGAGTATTGGGAGCTTCAGCCGGCGGTCCGCCTGAGCGAGACGGGGCTTCGCCTGGCGGTCCGAATCGAGGGGGATGGCAAGGGGTGACCCGGCTCCCGGGGCCGCGAACGACCTTCGCAGCGCGCGTGCGCGACGTGGCGAACCGGCTTTCCCTGCGGTACGGCCGTCCGCGGCGATCCCCCCACCGGACGGACCCGCTGGGCAACCTGATCCTCACCATCCTCTCCCAGAACACGACCGACGGAAACCGTGACCGGGCCTTCGCGGCCCTCATGGGGAGATTTCCGACGTTCCCGCTCCTTGGCGCCGCTTCCTCCCGGTCGGTGGAGGAGGCGATCCGCGTGGGAGGATTGGCGCGCGCCAAGGCGAAGGCGATTCTCGCCGCGCTCTCTCGCATTCACCGGGAGCGGGGCGAATACTCCCTGGACTTCCTCGCCGGGATGCCGCTTGCCGAGGCGCGGGACTACCTAACCTCCTTTTCGGGCGTCGGCGTGAAGACGGCCAACGTCGTCCTGCTCTTTTCCTTCGGCAAGGAGGCGTTTCCCGTCGACACCCACATCCTGCGGGTGACGAAGCGGCTGGGCTGGGTTTCCCCCTCGGCGGACCTCTCCCGCGCGGCGCTCCTTCTGGAGCCGCAGGTCCCTCGCGGGGAGTCGATGCCGCTCCACATCAACCTGATCCGCCTGGGGCGGGAGATCTGCAGCCCGCGAAAACCCCTGTGCCCGGAATGCCCGTTGCTGCCGGTCTGCCCGGAGGGGCAACGGCGGACGGGGGTGCGGCGATCACCGACGGGATGACGCTTCTCAACGCCCTGCAATGGTTCTTCATCGGTTTCCTCACGCTGGTCTTCGGGTTGCCGGGAACCCTCCTGGCCCTGCTGCTGCCCGGAAGGGTGCCAAAGGGGAAACTGTTCCTCTGGGTCTCAAAGAACTACTCCCGGATCGCGTTGCTCGCCCTCGGGGTCAAGGTTGCGTGCCGCGGGCTCGAGAAGATCGACGTCGGGAAGCCGTACGTCTTCATGTCCAACCACGTGAGCCACGCCGACTCGCCGGCCCTTGCCTCCGTCCTCCCTCATCCCCTCCATTGGGTATTCAAGAAGGAGCTGTCGAAGATCCCCGTCTTGGGTTGGCTTCTGCTCGCCGGCGGGCAGATCATGGTCGACCGGTCCGATCCCGAGGGATCGAGGTCCGCACTGGAACAGGCCCTCTCCGGCCTCTCCGGGAACAACTCGGTGATGATCTACCCGGAGGGGACCCGCAGCCGCGACGGGAACCTGCAGCCGCTCAAGAAGGGCGGTTTCTGGATGGCCCTGCAGGCGGGACTGCCGATCGTCCCGGTGCGGGTTTCCGGGACGCGCGAGATCGTGGCCGCCGATACGCTCCGGATCCGGCCCGGGAACGTGCTGGTCGAGGTGTTCCCCCCGATCCCCACCGCGGGAAAGGGCGTTGCAGACCTCCCTGAGCTCATGCTCCGGGTTCGGGAGGCGATGCTTTCCGGAACGCCGGATCCTGGGTGAAGAAGAAGAGAGCGCCGGCACCGGTGATCGCCGCGGCCGAGCAGAACATGACGGCGTATCCCAGGTGTTCGGCGATGAACCCGAACGCCCCCGCCCCGATCACAAGCCCCATGTCGAACGCCCCCGTGAACATCGCCATCGCGATCCCTCCTTTCTCCTCCCCCGCGCGGTCGAGGATCAGCGCGGAAAGGGAGGGGAACAGGAACCCGTGCCCGGTTCCCGATACCACCGCCACCAGGCAGAGCCCGGCGGAGCCGGTCAGGAAAGGGATGGCGAGGATGCCCGCCCCCAGGAGCAGGAGGGAGATGAGGCTCAGCCGTTCCCGCGGCATCCGGTCGGCGAGCTTCCGCGCCAGGGTCCGCGTTCCGATGACCGAGAGTGCGTAGACGACGAGGAAGATGCCGAGCGAGGAGATCCGCCGGATCAACAGGAAGACGGGAAGGAAGGTGAACAGGGAGCCGTACGCCATCCCGAACAGGAAGCCGGCGGAGTTGGGAATGAAATACGGGCGCGAAAGAAAATCAAGAAGGGAGCCGTACGACAGCCGCGAACTCACCCTGGGCTCCTTCATCCGCAGGGGCGGGAGGCCGGAGAGGAATGCGATCGCTGCCGCGGACAGGAAGAGCGCCTTGAACCCCGCCGCCCCGATCACCCACTCCCCGAGCCACCCTCCCAGTGCCGTCGGAATGAAGAAGGATAGTCCGAACATGCCGAGCGCCTCGCCCCGCCGGTCCGCGGGCGCCACCGCGGCGATGTAGGCGTACGAAGCCGTGGCGAAGAAGGAGTATGCAGCCCCCTGGAAAATGCGGATGGCGAAGAGATGCGCTCCCCGCCCGGTCACGAACAGCCAGGGGACGGTGGAAGCGCAGGCGAGCAGCGCACCGGAAACCAGGAACGCCGTGCGACCCCCGCGGTCCACGAAGAGCCCGTTGACGGGTTTCAACGCCACCGACACCAGCGCCCCCGTCGCCATGAGGAGGCCGATCTCCCCCTCCCGAACGTTCAGCCGGTAGAGGAACGGGGGGAGGAAGATGAACACCGTGGCGTACAGCGAGTAAAGGAAGTTCGAGAGGTTGAGCAGGATATAGTTCCGATCGTAGAAGGAGCGGGGCATACAGGGTACTATACCGGGAGAGAGATATTTTTCCAGCCGCCCCCCTCCGGTCTTCCCCCCCGGCCCGATTTCCCGGAGAATGGGAACATGAAGCCGCTTCGCATTGCGCTGGCGCAGATCAACCCGACGGTCGGGGACATCGCCGGCAACGCAAGAAAAATCCTGGAAACCGCGGACCGGGCCAGGGGAGTGGACGCCCGCGTGGTCGTCTTCCCCGAGCTGGCGCTAACCGGCTACCCGCCGGAGGACCTGCTGCTGAGGGCCTCCTTCATCGATGAGAACCTGGTTGCCTGGCGCGACCTCGCCCGGAAAATTTCCGGCATCGCGGCGGTCGTGGGGTTTGTCGACCGGGGAAAAGACGGGCGGATCTACAACGCGGCGGGGATCGCATCGGGGGGGCGCGTCCGAGGCGTCTACCGCAAGATGCACCTGCCCAACTACGGCGTGTTCGACGAGGTCCGGTATTTCTGTCGGGGCAAGGAGCCGTTCCTCTTCCGGGCGGGGAGTTCGGCCGTCGGCGTCACGATTTGCGAGGACATCTGGGTCCGCGGCGGCCCGCTCCCACGCGAGGCGAAGGCCGGGGCGCGCCTGATCCTCAACCTCTCCTCCTCGCCGTATCACGCGGGAAAGTGGGAGACCCGCAGGGAGCTGGTGACCGGGCACGCGCGGCGCACCGGAAGGCCCGTCGCCTACTGCAACCTGGTGGGGGGGCAGGATGAGCTCGTCTTCGACGGCGGGAGCATGGTGGTCTCGGGGAAAGGGGAGCTGCTGGCGCGCGCGAACCTCTTCACCGAGGAGCTCCTGGTCTGCGACGTCGACGGGGAGGGGGGGTCGATCGCACCGGTTCCCAGGGAGGAAGAAGAGATTTTCAACGCGCTGGTCCTGGGGACACGCGACTACGTGGAGAAGAACCGGTTCCCCGGAGCGATCATCGGGCTGTCCGGCGGGATCGACTCCTCGCTGGTGGCGGTGATCGCGATGGAGGCCTTGGGACCTTCCCGCGTGACGGGGGTGACGATGTCGTCCCCCTACACGTCGCCCCAGAGCGTGGAGGACGCCCATGCGCTGGCGTGCCGCCTGGGGATCCGGTGCATCGACCTCTCGATCCGCGGGCCCTTCTCGGCGCTGCTGGAGGCTCTTGCCGAGCCATTCCGAGCCTGCCCGCCCGACACCACGGAGGAGAACATCCAGGCGCGAATCCGCGGGACGCTCCTGATGGCCCTCTCCAACAAGTTCGGCTCGCTCGTGCTGACGACCGGGAACAAGAGCGAGATGAGCGTCGGGTACGCCACCCTGTACGGGGACATGGCCGGCGGGTTCGCCGTCATCAAGGATCTCTACAAGACGATGGTCTACCGGGTCTCCCGGTATTGCAACGAGAGGTGGGGCCGTACGGTCATCCCGGAACGGGTCCTCACGCGCCCGCCGTCGGCGGAGCTTCGGCCCGACCAGAAGGACTCCGATTCCCTCCCCGACTACAACGTTCTCGATCCGATCCTGCGCATGTACGTGGAGAAGGACCGCAGCGTCCCGGAGATGGTGGCGAAGGGGTTCCCCGAAGAGGTCGTGCGGAAGGTCGTCTCCCTCGTGGACAAGAGCGAGTACAAACGCCGCCAGGCCCCGCCCGGCGTGAAGATCACGCCGCGCGCCCTGGGGAAGGACCGCCGCATGCCCATCACGAAGCGATCGAACGGGTAAGGCTATTCCAGCGGACCCTCCCACGGTGCGTTAAGAGGTCCCTTTCCGCATTCCTGTTTCATGCCCTTCTCTTGGATCTCCTCGGGCGCCTCCTCCCACGGAATCGCCCGAGTGTTTTCGCACCTGCACTGGTACAGGATCAGGGACGGCTTTCCATCCGATCCCTTCAGGATCCCTATCGGTTCCACTGCGCCGATGTCCATGGTTCGGCCGCAGTACTTGCAGGGGGATGCCGACGTCGGCGGCTTCGTGGCATTCCGTCGATCCATCCGTGGCCTTCCCGCAGAGGGTTGGACGATTTTTCCCGTTCGCAAGGCCGCCCGGCGTCCCACCGTGCTCCCCCATAATATGGGACGGTCCGTCCTGTCGGTCAACAGGAAAAACGGCCATATTGTCCGATTGCGACGCACAAGAGGAAATGCCTACTATTCACGGCATGTTCAAGCGGTTTCGGGAAGCGGTAGCGGAAACGATGAAGGCCAGGGGGTTGAGGCGGGCGGATCTCGCCCGGATGACGCGAACGGACTATTCCTATTTGAACCGGCTTCTGAAAGGGGAAGCGCGCTTCAATGAAGACCATATCGAAGCGATTTCGAAGGCCCTGGACATCCTGCCCTGGGGCGAACCGTCCCCGATCCCGGTCCGGATCACCTACTCCAGAAAATTCGGGGACCCGGATCTCCCCCGGAAAAGGGAGTCCGATTACCTCCCCGTGCCGATCGTCGAGCCGCGTGTGGCCGCGGGGAATCCGGAAACCGTGACGAGCGAGCAGGTCATCGACATCGTCTTCCTCCACCGCAGGGCGATCAAGCGGAAGAGCGTCAGGGACTACATCTGCACCTACGTCAAAGGCGACAGCATGGCGCCGATCCTCCGGGACGGGGCGATCGTCTGCATCGACACCAAGGCCAGGCCGGAAGGGAAGAAGGTCCCGAAGGACTCCATCTGGGCCGTAAGGAAAGACGACGGCACGGTCGTCAAGCACCTCCAGATCAAGGACAAGATGATCCTGCTGGTCTCCGAAAATCCCGCGTACGATATCGAGCCGGTCACCGACGGCGATGTCATCGTCGGGCGCGTCATCGGGGTGTGGCAGAACCTCGCTTAAGCCGTAGCGAGCCTCGCTCCTTCCGCCATCGCCTTCAGCTTTCCGAACGCCACGTCACGCGGCAGGTGGTTGAGTCCGCAGTCCGGGTTCACCCAGACCTGTTTCGGCCCGAGGATCTCCACGACGCGGCGCACGGTGCCGGCCACTTCGTCCGGCGTTTCCACCCGATGGTTCTGGACGTCCACGGCGCCCGCTCCGAGGATCTTGCCCTTCGGGAAGTTGCGAAGGGAGGAGAGGTCCTCCACGCCGAGCGAGGCGAAAGCCAGGAGGATCACGTTCACCCTGGCGCCTTTCAGGACGGGAAGGATCGAGGCAAACTCGGCGGGGAAGATCCGAAGCCCCACGTGCGCGGACGGGTCGGGGTTGTAGTTCCCCTGGCAGACGTGGAGCGCTTTCTTCGCGCGCTTCACCCCCTCGAAGCAGGCGTTGATCGCGCGGATCCCCCACGGCTGGTCGCCCGCAAGGAACCAGAGGATCGGCTCGTCGAGCTGGATCACGTCGCAGCCCGCCTTGTCCAGCCTGCGCAGCTCGGCGTTGATCACTGCGGCCATGTCCATCGCCAGCGCCTCCGGGTTGCGGTAATGCTCGTCCCAGGCGATGCGGGCGAACATGTGAGGCCCCGTCATTGCGATCTTCACGGGGCGGTCGGTAGTCTCCCGCAGGAAACGGAGCTCCTCCAGGAGCCCGAGCGGAGCGGGCTTGAGCCGCCCGACGACGATTGGCGCCGGCAGCGCCGCCTCCGGCGCCACGGGGGTGATGCCGGTCTTCAGGCGCAGCTTGCCGGAGAATCCCGGGATCTTGGCCGCGAAGTGGTGGATCATCGCGTTGGGAGGCCCGAACCGGTTGTCATCGCGCCGGAACAGCTCTCCGTCGCTCACGATGTCCACACCGGCCCTCTCCTGGTCCTTGATCGCCGCCCGCGCCGCCGCAGCTTTGGCGTCGCGGAACGCCTCCGGGGGGATCTTCCCCGCCGCGACGGCCCCCTGAAGGACGGGATACCAGTCGGGGACGGTGTACGAGCCGACCGTGGTTGTCGTAAGATGCGCGGCCATGAGAACCTCCTTCCGCGTCAGCGAACGTTGATGGTCCGATACCGGGCGATCCGGACCAGGCCCGGCCTGGCCCCCTTGAACTTGGAGACGTGCCGTGCCTCGGCCAGGAACACCGGCACGTTCGACGAGCCTTTTGCCTTGCTGTGCAGTACGGCGAGGCGCGCGGCCTCTTCGATGACGTCCGGGGGGGTCTCATCCGTTGGCTTGACTTTGATGAGGACGTGGCTCCCCGGGATCCCCTGCGCGTGCAGCCAGAGGTCGCCGGGCGCCGCGAGCTCCTTCGCGATCCGGTCGTTGCCCACGTTGTTCTTTCCCACGAGGATCGTGAAACCCGCAAACTCCAGGCGGTCCACCAGAGGTACCACCGGCTTTGGGGCGTCCTGGCGCCGTTGTTTTTTCCCGCTCTTCCGCGCCTTCTTCGGCGCAAACGCCTGGGAGAGCTCCTGCCGGACGGCGATCAGCTCCTCCCGGCTCTCCGCCGCTGCGAGCTGGCCTTCCAGGGACTCGAGGTAATACACCGTTTCGGCCACCTCCCGCTTCCGCTTCCGGACGACGTCGACCGCCCGCTTCGCTTTTTTATGGAGAAGGAAATACCGGTTCATGTTTTCCACGGGGGTTTTCGCGGGATCGAGAGGAATCCCCGCGACCTCCGTCATCCCCTTTCGCAGCTCCTGCAGGTGGGCCTTGAGGATCTCCCCGTACCCGCCCCCTTTGAGCCCCTCCGCGAGCCGCTCCTCGTCTCCCCCGACGTTTTCCAGCTTGTGCCGCTCCTTTTTCAGCAGGGCGGAAGTGCGCGAGCGGAGCTGCTGCCTGAGGACCGCCAGTTCCCGGGTCGCCGCCGCTTCCGAATGGTAGGCGTCCGCCGCGGCGTTGGCGCCGGCGAACGGAGTAAATCCTGTGAAGCCCGCGGCGGGGCAAGGAAACGGGAGGAGCCGCTTCTTTCCGGAAGGAAGCGTGCCGATCCCGGGGGCAAAATCGCTCTCTTCGTACCGGCGCACGAATTCCCGGATCGCCGCGTAGAGGTCCGCGGGGCCGCCCTCGCCGCGCCCGGCCGCCTCTCGCGCCAGCTCCTGCCCCAGACCGGAGATTTCCTGCTGCAGGGTGCGCGGGAAGCCCTCAAAAGACAGCGCGCAGACACGTTCGGCGTCGGCCAGGGTGAAGTCCGGCAGGAAGATCCGTTCGGGCCGGGGAAGCGGGCGATACGGGATCCCCGCCTCGACCTCCCGGATCCGGCTCTCCACGGCGGGCACCTCCCGCAGCGGCTCGAGGATGGTCCCGCCCTCGTCCACGTAGATCAGGTTGGCGTGCCGCCCGTACAGTTCGGTGTAAAGGGTGGTTCGCCGGTGAAGTGCGTCCGGCCGCGTTGCGATAAATTCCATCCGCACCAGCCGGTCGAACGGCGCAACGGACAGGCCCTCGATGCGCATCCCCTCCAGGTGGCGCCGCAGGAACTGGCAGAACCGGGGAGGCGAGGGCGGATTGGGGACCTTGCGCGTGGAGAGGTGGATGCGGCAAGCTTCCGGGTCGGCGGAGAGGAGGAGCCGCTTCTCATCCCGGCCCGTCCAAAGGGTAAGGACGATTTCCTTTTCCGCGGGCTGGTGGATCTTGGATACGAGCGCGCCGCGCAGCTCCCCGGAAAGTTCCCCCACGATTTGCTTCAGGAGAAATGCGTCCATCGCGGTTCCATTCTACGCCGGTTCCGCTCCGATCTATAATGGGCTCATGGTGCGTCCTGAAAGCCGCACCTCCCCAGCCGGTGGAAGTCCGGTCCGGGTAAGCGCCGGAGCGCCCGGTAGCAGGCACCAGCCGTCGGGAGAGATCCCGGGGGCCGAGCG
>Ga0214473_10006303_pt1 | contig 14196 bp, 16 predicted proteins | sample RVTome_7_FD_203509 | JGI IMG/M metagenome (GOLD analysis project Ga0214473, IMG submission 203509) | Soil microbial communities from uranium-contaminated site in the Upper Colorado River Basin, Wyoming, United States - RVT98D197 | ecosystem: Environmental > Terrestrial > Soil > Contaminated >... | reverse complement strand
TGGAAATGGTGAAATATATGTAATGAATATTGATGGCAGCAATCAGAAAAATCTGACAAATAATGAGCATCGTGACTTCTACCCTTGTTTTTTCCCGGAGCTGCAGAAATAAAAGCTAAAAATAGAAAATTTTAAGTAAAAGTGTTTATTTGAAAAGTGTTAAAAGCTTAATTAAAGGATTTAATTATAAAGTAACTTTGAGATTTTAAAGAGGTTTAGTATGGATAAAGAAAATTTAAATAAATATTTAGATGAAAGATATAGCAGCCAGGTAAAATGGTATGATGAAAAATCTAAGTTAAATCAAAAAATATATAAGTTACTGCAGTGGATTATTATAATATTTACTGCTATTACACCAATTTTGGTATTACAACGAGAATATTATATTAATATTATTGCTGCAGCACTTGCAATAATTGTTGCTATATCGGCAGGATCACAGAAAGCATTTAATTACCAGGAGAACTGGATAAGTTATAGGACAACCTGCGAGATTTTAAAAAAGGAATATTTTTTTTATACAAATAAAGTTCAAGGATATGAAAATTCAGCTAATCCTGAAGGATTATTTATAGAAAGAGTAGAATCTATAATATCAAAAGAAAATGTTTATTGGACGGCTACTTATAAGAAAAAACCAGAAGATGAAAATAAAACAGGGTAATTGTCTTGTAATTATATCTATAAAATCATTTTATGCTAAAGGCTATGTAAACGAAAGCCTCATCATTTACACTTATACTTTAAACAAGAGATATTAATATACATTTTTTGTGATATAGTTCCGATTTCATAAAGTACTTAATTTTTACTGCGATAGAGTACCTATTCCATGCATATTAGGAGCTATTTGCAAAATATTGCTCTTATGGTTGTAAACCCGGGATAAATTCTTAAAGATCCAGTTAAAAAATATGTTGAATGCAATATTTCTCTTAAAAAAATCTGTAATTTAGAATAATCAATGTCAAACCTACAAAATACATTATTCTCTATATTATACCTTTTCCAAATTCTATAATTTTGTTTTCACCCAGTCCAAAATCTTAAATTCTTTACTTATAAAAGTTTTTTATATATATTGCCAAGTATTAAAAGAAATAAGACCATTGTTCAGATAGACAATTTATAATTTCACCATATTTAATAACACAATGATAATTTATTTAATAAGACACGGCCAGACTGAATATAATGATAAAAGTATTTTCAGAGGACAACTGGACATACCCCTTAACTCATACGGAATAAGCCAGGCAGAATTGATTGGAAAAGCATTGGAAGTAATTAGCTTTGATGCAATATATACAAGTCCACTTATAAGAGCAAAAAAAACTGCTGGAATCATAAATAAATATCAGGCCAATATGATAAACATTAATATAGAAAATGATTTTACTGATTTAAACTACGGCACATGGCAGGCAAAAAGCCACAAAGAGGTCAAAAATAATTATCCCAAGCTTTATTATGAATGGCAGACCAGTCCATACAATACCCAAATACCCGGTGGGGAATCCTTATATGATGCACAAAAAAGATCCTGGAATGGTTTAAAAAAGATAATAGATAACAGTAAAGATAAAATAATATGTATTGTCTCTCACAGGGTAATAAACAAGCTTTTAATTTCAAAAATTCTTGGTATACCAAAAACAGGTTTCTGGAAGATAAGACAGGATACAGGCTGTATAAATATAATAGAATACAAAGATAAAAAATTTACGGTCATTAAATTAAACTACAATGCCAATGTTTCTGATTTTATAAATAGCATAGATTCGATGGATTTTTAAAATTAATTGAAAGCTTTTTGACTTATTTTGCAGTTTTTATTTTTCTTCCTAATCCAATAAAAAGTATTGCAGCAATAAGTGCTGTAATACTTCCAAAATAAAAAGGAACCTTAACATTTATGTAATTCCACATAACACCGGCAATCAGTGATGAGAAAAAGCTGCATATTCCTACAGATGTCTGATAAATTCCAAAAGCAGTACCTGATTTTTCCTGTGGCACAAGAAGCGATATATATGCTTTACCTACACCTTCAGTTAGAGCCATATAGATTCCATAAACCGGAAATAAAAACCATATAAAAAAACTTTTATTTATAAATCCGAAAAAGAAATACACAACAGCAAAAATTAAAAGTCCTGTAACCAGCACTTTTTTTGCACCAATCTTATCAACAATAATTCCTGCAGGTATGGAAAAGATTGCGTAAGTTAAATTAAAAAGAACGTAAGCCAAAATGGTTACTTTAATAGCAAGTCCCAGGTCTTGAGCCCTCAATATTAAAAAAGCATCTGAGCTGTTGCCAATTGAAAATATTATGCTTATAAACAGAAATATTTTAAATGAAGGATTAACATCTCTCCATTTCAGTTTTAAATCAGCAAAGCAAAGTGGCCTTTTCTTTTTTCCCCGGACAAAGATAATAAGAAGAATTATTCCGATAAGACCTGGAATAGCTGCTATATAAAATATGAGCCTTATATTGTTGTTAAATATCGCAAGAAATAAAATTGCAGCAAGCGGGCCAAATACTGCACCAAGAGTATCAAGTGCCCTATGAAATCCAAAGGACTTGCCCCTTATACTTTCAGAACAGCTCTCAGTAATAAGTGAGTCTCTTGCTGATGTTCTTATGCCTTTTCCAAATCTATCTACAAATCTTGCTATGAGTACAAACGGCCAGATATATGACAGTCCAAGGATAATCTTTGAAAAAGTAGAAAGGCTGTAACCTGCAATGACAAAAGGCTTTCTTTTTTGAAATCTATCAGATATCCACCCGGAAAATACTTTAAGTATTGAAGCAGTAGATTCGGCAATACCTTCAATTAATCCAACAATTGCAACTGGAACTCCCAAAAAAGTTGTAAGAAAGATTGGAACAATCGGATAAACCATTTCAGATGCAAAATCGTTAAAAAAACTTACCCAGCCAAGAGCAAAGACATTTCTTGGAATTCCAAATTTATTTTTAAGCTTATTTATTTTATTGGCAAGCAACTTGCTCAGTCTCCCATATGTCTTATAGCTTTTTTAAAAGCTTCAGCTTCATCTGATGTTATTTTTTGGCTATTTTGTCCGCTGTGTTTTTTAACAAAGGCATTCATATCATTAATTAATATAGAAAATTTTAACTTTTGATTTTCTATTATTTTAATTCTTTTAAGCGGACCCTTTATAATTTTAATTAAGCCAAGCAGGTGAGCCTGGCAAAGTCCATCACTTTTTAAGAATTTATTAAAAAAATCTTCATTTTCCAAATTATTAAGTATTTCAAAATAATAGATATGTTCATGAATTTCCTGGTAAATACAGGCAGGACACATATGCTTTACTGATGTAATTTTTTTTAACTCTTTAAAAGATAATTTTGACAGCCTGTCCAGTTCTTTAATTATCTCTGCAGTTACATCTGCAATAATTATTGAAGCACCAAACCTGTTATATGACTTTTCCACAAATTGGATAAATTGAGCTGAATGATCTCTGCAATAGCCAAAAGAATTTCTTAACTTTTTTCTGACCGTTGGGTCATTTACACATTCATATAGAATGCTTGAAAAATAAGAATCGATATTTAAAAAATTAAGGTTGCATATTGGGCACCCATCATTTTTAAAAGTATCCAGCAGTTCTGTAAAACTTTTACTTATAACCTTACCAGGACGTCCGGTATTATCATTTATTTTGTCCATTTCTTTTCTTTATGCTTTCTACTGCTTTTATGGCTTTTTCTCTTGGAATAACTGAATCTGAGACTGAGATATTTTCTAAGATTTTTAAAGATTTATCTGTTCCTACTACTTCAAGTGATTCTATTGCTGCCGCTTGAATATATGGATCAGTAGAGTGCTTTAGCAAATTCAGCAGGGCTTTTTCAGTTTCGTTGTCTTTATATTTTGAAAGGATTTTTGCAGATAGCATTACAATATCTGCTCTTTTATGATCCAGTGCTTTTATAAGCTTTGATTTATAACTTTTTTCCTCCCAGGCAATTTCAAGGCCACATTTAACACAATACTTGTGGCTTTCATCATTTGGATAAAAACAATTCGGACAATATATTTTCATGCTTTTAAAATAATCATTTCTTACTTGATGAATATTTTATTACTGTTGCTTTTTCCAGTGTTACAAGGCCACCTTCAACAGTTTGGTCAAGGAAAGGAAGTATTTTATTTATGTTTTGTTCAGTATCAACAATTTCAATAACAATTGGCATATCCTCAGATAGCTGGAGTATTTTTGCAGTATGAATTAAGCTGTCCGCCCCAAAACCCATAATACCTTTAAATACAGTAGCGCCGGATAGCTTAAGCTCCCTTGCTTTTAATACAATCTGTTCATATAAGGGCCTTCCTTTATATTTATCATCTTCACCAATTAAAACTCGCAGTAGATATCCAGTTTTTGACTCTTTCATAAATTACCTTTGTGTAATAATTTTATTAAAAATCTTGCTGTAATAGATCCAGCAAATACAAGGATAATACAAAATACATTGTTTACAACAACATTTATAAGGGCCGTTATGTATTGCCTGTCTTTTAAAAGATTAAATGTCTCAAGGCTGAAAGTGGAAAATGTTGTAAATGCACCAATTATACCCATAAATATAAATACTCTTAAATTTGTGGAAACATTTATATTTTGAAAAAGCTCCCATAAAAAACCAATAAATACTGCTCCTATAAGATTTACAATTAAAGTACCATAAGGAAATATACTTGCAGATTGCTTCTGGATAATTCCTGAGAGTAGATATCTCAGGAGTGCCCCAAGTCCTCCACCTATAACCACATATAAAAGTCTTAAAGCCATAAAAAAACTCCTATCTAAAATAATATTTTAGCAGGAGTTATCAGCCTTTTTATGGCGGTTATTGGTGAACTCCATCACCGAATTTTAATAAGTATACAATTTAGAAATATAATATTCAATTCAAATCTTAAAAAAAATTTTTGTGAAATAATACCGATTTTATAAACCGGGTAATTTTTGATGTTATAAAGTACTTATTATCCTGCTATTAGGATATATTGGCAAAATGTTGATCTAAAGATATATTTTTTCAAAAAATTATCTAACAAAATCCAGATAAATTCTTAAAGCTCAAATTAACATACATACCTGAAAATGGCTGGCCATAGCGAACGAAGTTAGAACCAGAATTATGACCCCAGACAAGATTATTTTTATACCTGAATTGAGTTTTTATTCTAAATAATATAATTTAAACATTTTTCCTTTTTCAATAACTTTGCTAAAATCAATACCTTAATTTAAAACTATTCGGAGGTAAGCAAGTGGATATCTGGAAATATTATGATATTACACATAAGAAACACAGGATCTGTAATCCTATGAGCAAGGATAAACTTGATGGGTTGTTTTTATTATTGGATATAAAACAAGGCTCTAAAGTCTTGGATATTGCCTGTGGTAAAGGGGAACCTTTGATCAGGTTAGCTGAATTATACAATATTTCCGGTACCGGAATAGATATTTCGCCTTATCATTTTAAAGATTGCCAAAAAAAGAAAAATGAAAGAGTTCCCAACTCTGATATTAAATTATTAGAGATGGATGGTGCAAAATATAAACCTGAAAATAATGAATTATTTGACTTAACTATGTGTATTGGTGCCTGCTTTGTTTATGGTGGATTAATAGGGACAATAATTGCATTAAAGAAGATGACAAAACCAGGCGGGATGATTATTATAGGAGAGCCTTATTGGTTAAAAGAACCAGATGATGAATATCTTAAAATGAGTGGATTAAAAAAAGAGGAATTTAATTCTCATTATAAAAATATAGATACTGGTGAAAAAGAAGAATTAAATTGTATATACACACTTGTAAGCAGTCATGATGATTGGGACCATTACGAAACCCTGCAATGGTGGTCAGCATACGATTATGTAACCGTCAATCCTGATGACCCGGATAATTCTGAATTATTGAATAAAATAAATAAAGCAAAAACTGAGTATCTGTTGTACGGCAGAGATACTCTTGGCTGGGCAATATATGTTTTTAAAAGATAATAAGGACTGACTTGGATTGGCTGCCCCAGGTAGTGAAATTTCTAACCAATTTTTAAATAAGCAATAAAACATATTTTTTGCGATACAGTTCCGATTTCATAAAGTGGCCAGTTTTTACTGCGATAGAGTTCCTATTAACAGGCTATTAGGAGGTATTGGCAGGATATTGCTTTTATGGTCATAACCAGAAGATAAATTCTTAAAGCTCGAGTTTCTTTTTTGGTCTGATCCCTATAACATGAACCGTTACTCCGGCAGCTATTATAACCAGCATAATTCTTACCCATAATATGTCTACGGCAAAAATAGCTGAACATCCTATTGTTAACCATAATAAAGTTATTGTTATAATCTTCAGTCTTAATGGAATTCCTTTTCCTTCTCTGTAATTTTTAATATACTGCCCGAAAATTCTGTTATTTATTAGCCAGTTATAAAACCTGGTGGAACTTTTTGCATAAAGCGCTGCAGATATTAGAAGAAAGGGAGTAGTAGGAAGCACTGGTATAAATATTCCAACAATACCAACTCCAACAAAAAAAGTTCCTAAAGTAATCAACAAAATCTGTATTGGTTTACTTATAGATTGCTTACTTTTATTTAAGTCATTCAATGCATTATTTCTTAACAATAAATATTATTTGAATTAAGAATAGCATCATTAGATAATGAAAAAAATATTTTTTGTTAAATAATACTGATTTTATAGACCAGTTGATTTTTTGTGTTATGCAGTACTTATTTCCACTCTATTAGGAGGTATTGGCAAAATATTGCTCATATGGCCATGACATACATACCTGAAAATGGCTGGCCATAGCGAACGAAGTTAGAACCAGGATTGCGAGCTCAGATAAGATTATTTATATACCTGAATTAAATTTACAAGTTTAATTAATATCACCCTACCATGCTACTCACTATTTATTAGCTGCCCCAAGTAGTGAAATTTTGAACTATTTTTTAAAAGAATTAATCAATTTAAGAGAATATTTGATTTATTAGAAATTATAAATTCCCTGTTTCATTTCAATCATTAAATAATATAATATTACCTTGACAGACATGGTAGTGTGTCGTATAATGCAAATGTGGAGGTGATAATATGAGCGATAACAAAATCACACCCGACCTGCTGCGCGGCCATACCGATACGATGATTTTGCGGCTTTTATCCGAAGCTGACCGCTACGGTTACGAGATTGTCAAGCTGATAGCCGAGCGCTCGGGCGGCGAGTATGAATTAAAGGAAGCCACGATGTACTCCAGCGTCCGACGGCTTGAGGCGGATGGTGATATCGAATGGTATTGGGGTGATGAATCTCAGGGCGGACGGCGTAAGTATTTTAGGATTACCGAAAAGGGTAAGGCTACTTACTCCAGCAACAAAAGCAATTGGGAGTACGCAAAGCGCGTGCTTGATAACTTATTATAAAGGAGACTTGATATTATGAATGAGAAATTGACTAACTATTTGAACGGCGTTTTTGCACCATACGACGGGGTGAAAAGTGTTGCCGAACTCAAGGCTGACCTGCTCTCCGATTTGCAGGAGCGGTTCCGTGAACTCAAAGCCGAGGGCAAGGACGATGAAACGGCCTTTGAGATGACCATTGATAGCATCGGCGACATTGAGCAAACGGTACAGGAGGTCGCTAACCTCTCCCGCTCGCTGGAGCGGCAGGTACTGATAAACTTCAGCGCAAGCAACCTGCCAATGAGCGACTTCGCGGGTGTTACCGCACATAAAGGAAAATTTGAAGCGAGCGCGCTGCGCGGCTCCGACTTTTCGGGCGCGGATTTGACCGGCAGCTCGTTTAAGGCCAGCGATGTGCGCGAAGCCAATTTTGACGGCGCAAATCTGACAGACTGCAGCTTTTCCGTAACTGATCTTACGGATGCAAGCTTCCGCAAATCCATCCTTATACGTACTAATTTCAGCACGTTGGGGCTGGACGGGGCCAAATTCATCGATGTTAGACTGATCGACGTAAAGCTGACGATGACCGACTTGAGAAAGACGGTCTTTGAAAACTGTACCTTTGATGGTGTGGATTTCAAATACTGTGACCTTCGGGGGCAATGCCTGGACGGATTGGCCTTCATTGGCGTCAAGTTTGACGGGGCGGCGCTGAACGAAGTTACGTTTAAGGGCGCGACACTGAGAAATGTGTCTTTCCGTCCGGCGTTTGCCTTAACCAATAAAAACTACCTTGCCATGAAAACCATTAACTTCGATGGTGCGATGATGGATAAATTGACCTATGCCGCTCTCAAAGGTTTGGGAGTCGATTTCGATTTATCAAAGGTTACTGTTATATAAGGAAGAGAAGAATATGCCAAACAATTCAATTCAAGTAAAAGGGCTGAAAAAGTCCTACAAAAAGCTTCATGTTCTAAAAGGCGTAGATTTCGAAGTAGAAAAGGGCAGTATTTTTGCCCTGCTCGGCTCTAATGGCGCGGGCAAGACAACAATTGTCAAAATCCTCGCCACATTGCTCAAACATGACGGCGGAACTGCTGTTGTAAACGGATTCGATGTTGCGTTAAAGCCCGATAATGTGCGGCAGTCGATCAGTCTGACCGGGCAATTTGCCGCCGTGGATGAGATTTTGACGGGGCGGGAAAATCTCACCATGATCGCCAAGCTGCGGCACCTCAAAAATCCGCGTGAGGTTGCGGACAATTTGCTTGACCGCTTCCGCTTGACCGACGCCGCCAAGCGCAGGGTGTCTGCTTATTCGGGTGGTATGCAGCGCAGGCTCGATCTCGCCATGAGCCTTGTGGGAAAACCGCAGATCATTTTCCTAGACGAGCCGACCACAGGGCTTGATCCCGAGGGCCGCATCGAGGTTTGGAAGATGATTAAAGAGCTTGCTGACGTTGGAACGACGGTATTCCTGACCACACAGTATTTGGAGGAGGCTGAACAGCTTGCCGATCGAATCGCCATTCTACATGAGGGTAGGATTATAGCCAGCGGAACGCTTGCGGAGCTGAAAAAGCTGTTTCCACCTACAAAGGTGGAGTATGTTGAAAAACAACCGACATTGGAAGAGATATTTCTCGCAATTGTTGGCAAAAAGGAGGAAAAGTAAATGGAAATGGAAAAGAAACACTTTTTCAGCGATATGGGCGTGATGCTTGGACGTTCCATGCGCCATATTCTTCGCAGCATGGACACCATCATCACGGTCACTCTCATGCCGATAGCGTTTATGCTGCTGTTCGTCTATGTGTTCGGTGGCGCAATCCAAACCGGCACGAATAACTATGTGAATTACCTGTTGCCCGGTATCCTGCTGATTGCGATTGCAAGCGGAATATCCTATACGGCTTACCGCCTGTTTATCGATATGCAGCGGGGCATATTCGAGCGTTTTAACTCCATGCCGATTGCACGTTCAACCGTGCTGTGGGGGCATGTGCTGACCTCGCTGGTATCCAACGCAATTTCAGTTGTCGTCATCATTCTCGTAGCGTTGATTATGGGCTTTCGCTCGTCAGCGGGGGTACTGCCATGGCTCGCCGTGGCCGGTATACTCGCGCTGTTTACACTGGCCTTGACATGGATCGCGGCGATTGCCGGATTGTCCGCAAAATCGGTGGACGGCGCAGGCGCCTTTTCCTATCCGATTATTTTCCTGCCGTTTATCAGCTCGGCGTTTGTTCCAACCGAATCGATGCCTCCGGTTGTTCGCGCCTTTGCCGAAAATCAACCAGTGACTTCGATAGTAGAAGCCATCCGCGCACTATTGTCAGGTCAGCCTGTCGGCAATAACATTTGGATTGCCCTTGCATGGTGCCTTGGTATTCTTATGGTTGCGTATTTATTCGCAATGCGGACGTACAAACATAAAGCAGCGTGAGACATTATGTGCTACTAATACTGAAGTGGCTGTGTGGACGGTTATAGATGGTCATTACAATTGTACTGCTTTACTCACCATTTTTACTTATACTTTAAATAAGAGATATTGATATATATTTTTTGCGATACAGTTCCGATTTCATAAAGTGTTTACTTTTTACTGCGATAGAGTTCCTATTATATGCATATTAGGAGCCATTGGCGGAATATTAGCTGGTAGCAAAATACGTTGCAAGACAAACCAGGAATTTTTTTGTGAAATAATTCTGATTTTACAAACTGGCTAATTTTTTAAGTTATACAGTACTTATTTCTTTAAAATCAGGAATTATTGGTTAAGGGTATTGAGTTATTATTTTACTTTGAAAAATATTTAAAACAACAAGTCTATAATTATTCATTTATAAAATTAAAAATATCCTTTTGTATTAATTCATAATCTTTTCCAATCCAAATCATATGCCCCCATAAATTATCTAAAATAATAATTTTTGAATTTATTATTTGATTATACGCAAATTCTGCGTGTTCAATCGGTACACTATTATCATTTTTACTATGAATTATTAAGACTGGGCATTTTATTTTTTTTAATATTTCAGTATCAATTTTTTGATCAATATCATTTATAAATCCTTTTTTCGATCTAAATGTTTTTAAATGCCACATTAATTCTTTAGCCTCATTTTTGGGTAAGATAACATATTTTGCTGTTGAAAATTCTGGTAAAAAAATTTTTGCTATTAAATAAGGAGATAATGTTCCGAATAATTTGACTAATCCCCAAATAATCCATTCAATTCCAGGATTGAATATTATTTTTGCTCCTAAATAAGTCTTACCTTTTTTATCAAGCCAATCTTTTACTACAGCAGAACCTAATATAAGTTTGCTAATCCTTTCAGGAAACTGAGCAGCTAATTCTAATGCAGTCCATCCTCCTGCAGAAATACCATAGACTATAACTTTATTAATTTTTAAATGATCAAGTAAAGATATTATTAATTTAGTTGTTTGGGCAGGAGTTTTATTATCATCATTTAATGGAGTATTCCCGTAACCAGGACGTGAAGGTGTTATAAGCTGAAATTTATTTAAATCAAAACCTTTGTGCGGTAAAGTAAAATGACTGTTTACATGTCCACCATGTATAAATAAAATGTGTAATCCTGATCCATAAGAAGAATACTCAATAGATCCATCTTTTGTTTTAATTGTTTCATTTAACATTTGTTTTCTCCAAATTATAATTAATCGCTTGTTGCCATGGCATACAATTCTTTATTATATGAAGTGTTTTTATAAAATTTATTTAAATCCACATATTGTGCAAAATAGCATTAGCCTTTTGTTAATATAAAAGCAATATAATTTTAATGATAATCGCCAAATATGAAAAATTCATCTAAACCTATAAAAGGAAAATATTTATAACCTTTCATAAAATATCCATTAATATTTTTAACAGAATTTTATCACGAAGTAATAGAAAAATGGTTAAAACATAAATGCTTAAAAAAAATTTTGTGAAATAATACTGATTTTGTAATATGACTAATTTTTAATGTTATATAGCACTTATTTTGTAGACATTCGGAGCTATTGCCGAAATATTACTTTATTGGAAATAACAAGGATATAAATTCTTAAAGCTGGGTAAAAAATATATTGAAGGCAATATTTCTCTTAAAAAATCCGTAATTAAGTGCAATCCATATCAAACGGTGTGATTAAATATTTTTTCAGAATTATAAAAGCTTTTATTCTTTGACTTCACCTTCAACAGTTAATCCCTCATACACAACAGGTACCAATACCTCTACATTTACTTTATTATTTTCAAAATTAAATTTTAATTTTGAATAATCCAGATCTGGACCCCCGTTGTATTCTATTATGAAAGTATTATTATCTTCCCAATTTCCACGCATCAAGACCGGGTATCCGCTAATGCTTGATCTCCATAAACCATCAAGACCAATAACTGCGCTAATTTGGCCATCTTCCCCGTCAAGTTTAAGCTTTGCCTCATACTCATTATCAAAATCAATAATAAAAGATTTAATTTTTAATTTATTTTCTTCAAATACAAAAAACTTCCCCGATATAACACTTGCAATCTCCGGCAGGGGATAAACAGGTTGTGGCTCCGGTGACTGCTTTATTTTGATTACAATATCGTTTAATTTTTTTACAGCAGATGGATTGGACTCTAAAGGATTTTTAAGATCTGCTATTGAAGCAACTATGTATGGATCAACATCATCATTATCATAACCACCTCCTGTTGCTACCAACAATAGGTTCATTGTTGGAACCACCACAATTCTCTGTCCACCCCGTCCATCAGCACGAAAGTAAGGTATTTGCTCATCAGGTCGGGATATCCACCATCCATAACCATAATCTTCTCCACGGTATGGTTCTGTCGAAAACTGTTTCTTTGTAGCCTGGCTTACCCATTTACTCGATACAATTTGTTTGCCTCCCCACTTTCCCTGATGCAAAAATAGAAAACCGATTTTAGCCATATCTTGAGGATATAAGCATAGATCCCCCCAACCATAATTATAGCCTTGAGAATCAGATGGCCAGAATACGTTACCGGCATCTATTCCCAAAGGTTTAAACAGATTTTCATCTGCAAATTCCAGTGCTGTCATTTTTGTTGCCTCCTGAAGTATTGCTGAGAGCAGATGAAAGCCAGGGCTAAAGTATCCAAAATGAGTTCCAGGCTCATGAACTACAGGCAGGTCCAATGTGGCTTGTATCCAATCATCACTATCTATCATAGCCTGTATTGTAGCTTGATCATCTTTTTCATCAAAAAGAAATCCTGAGCTGTTGGAAACCAGGTGGCGAACTGTTATCTGTTGTTTTTTGAAATCCATGTTGTTTATAGTACGATCTGGAAAAAAGGATAGGATTGGTGCATCCAGTGAAAGTTTACCCTGATCTGCAGCTATTGCTATTAGAGTTGTCATAATGCTTTTTGTTACTGATGCCACATCATGATAAGTTGAACTGTCATAAGGATAGAAATAAGAATCAAGAATAATAGAACCGTTTCGAATTATCATCAGGCTGTGAATGTGTGTACCATTACCACTTATTTCATTTAATCCTTCTGCTAATTTTTCCGAATCAATACCTAGAGACTCAGGAGTAGCACTTTGCCACCCATCTGTGGGCCAATATGAGGGTTCTGGCACTTTTACTGTCTTGCAGCCAACACCGGCGAGTATAAGAGATGCAAGAAGTATTAGAACAAACAATAAATAGGAGATCTTACTTTTCATATTCCTACCCTTGGATATATTTTCTTTATAATATTTCTTGTTTTAATAGAAATCTTAATCGCTAACTTTATTAAAGCTTCCACTGGAAGAAACATCAGAATTAACTTTAGGGCTGCCTTTATAATTTAATCTTGCACTGCTATTTACTTTGACATCAAGATTTTCAATTACATTGATATTAGCACTCCCACTGCTATTTACTTCGATTTTACAATCTTTACTTACTAGGTTAAAAGCTTCTAAGTTTCCTGAACTGTTTACTATTATAGTTTGTGAGTCCGCTTGGCCTGAAATAGTAAGATTTGCACTGGAGGCAATTTTTAAATCCAGATTTGTTACATCAACCTTTAAAGAACCTTTAGAGGAGCTTGCCATTTCTATTGAAAGATTTTCAGTCTTTAAATTATCACATTTGACTGAAGCACTGCTAGAAACCTTTATTGAATTTATATCTTTTATGCTTACAAAACAATTAATAGGACGAATACCTATAAAACCTACAGGTTTTAAGCTTATTTGCAGCTCACCGTTCACAACTTCAGTAACGATATCAGGAATAATATTTTCAGTTGCTTCAATTCTTATAGACTCAGATCCTGTTTGCTCTATAATAAGATTAATACTACTTCCCGTTGAGATACTTTCAATACCGGAGACCTCTCTTTCTTCTGAAGCGACTTTTCCTAAACCAACAACCTCAAAAACTGAACAAGAAGAAAGAAATAGAATAAAAAATAAGGATACAAATATTAGAAGATAAGTTAAAAACAATTTTTTATTTCTTAAAAATTCATGTTTAAACATTTATAACCCTCCTTTTTAAAATATTATAAATATTTTAATTTAATTCTTTTTAGATTTAAATAAAAATATAGGATTTTTTTAAACGAAAATAGGAGAGATAATATTATTGTTCATCTTAATTATGCTAAAATTATTTAAAAAACCAGCATTA
>Ga0214473_10006302_pt1 | contig 14197 bp, 8 predicted proteins | sample RVTome_7_FD_203509 | JGI IMG/M metagenome (GOLD analysis project Ga0214473, IMG submission 203509) | Soil microbial communities from uranium-contaminated site in the Upper Colorado River Basin, Wyoming, United States - RVT98D197 | ecosystem: Environmental > Terrestrial > Soil > Contaminated >... | reverse complement strand
CTTGACAGCCTCGTCGCGCTCAAAAAGATACAGCAAAGTACGCAGCGCCTCGCCGCGTGGTGTTTTGAGTTCAGGATCGCGAGTCAAAATCAAAGCCGCATCGTCTCGCGCTGCCGCCAGCAAATCGCCGTGTGCGGCAAGATCGGCAATGCGGAAAAGCGGAAGCCCCGCCTGTTGTGTTCCCAGCATTTCACCCGCTCCACGCAGCCGCAGGTCTTCCTCGGCGATGCGAAAGCCATCTTCGGTCTCCCGCATGATTCTAAGCCGCGCCTTGGCTGTTTCGCCAAGCGGTTCCTGATACAGGAGCAAACAGGTTGACTTGGCGGTTCCGCGCCCCACACGCCCTCGTAACTGATGCAGTTGAGCGAGCCCAAAACGTTCGGCGTTTTCAATCACCATGATGGAGGCCTCTGGAACATCAACGCCAACCTCAATCACTGTGGTAGAAACAAGAATGTCGATCGCACCAGATTTGAAATCCGCCATGATGGAATCCTTGGCCGCACCCTTGAGCCTGCCGTGAATCAAACCAACGCGCCGTGGAAATCTATGCTCAAGATATTTGAAGCGGTCTTCGGCTGCGGCCAAATCCACCATTTCACTTTCTTCAACAAGGGGGCACACCCAGTAAGCCCGCTGACCGCTTTTAAGACTGCGGCCCAACCCGGCTACAACTTCGTCCACGCGCTCAAGCGGCAACACACGTGTATCGATCGGCAACCGTCCGGCGGGTTTTTCCGTGAGTTTGGAAACATCCATATCGCCATAAACCGTCAAAGCCAGCGTGCGAGGAATTGGTGTTGCTGTCATAACGAGCAGGTCCGTGGCGCTACCAGCCTTGGCCTGCAAGGCCAAACGCTGATGCACGCCAAAGCGATGTTGCTCATCAATGACCACGAGGCCAAGGTTCTTGAATTCAACCCCTTCCTGAAACAGAGCGTGGGTACCGATCAGAATATCAATGCCGCCGCTTGCAAGGCGTTCCAGAATGTCTTCGCGCTGCTTGCCTTTTTCACGGCCCGTGAGAACCGCGACCGAAATACCAGCGGCCTGACAAAGGGGCGTGAGCGACATGATATGTTGCCGCGCCAGTATTTCGGTTGGGACCATGAACGCCCCCTGCGCATCGCATTCCACAGCAATAGCAAGAGCCAGCAGGGCGACAATGGTTTTTCCTGAACCGACATCACCCTGCAACAGCCGCAGCATGCGCGAGGTTGAAGCCATATCCTTTTGAATTTCTGCGTTGGCAAAAGTCTGTCCGTTGGTCAGTTGATAGGGCAGGGAGGCAATGATTTTCGCCTGCTTCTGGCCACTACCCACAAAGCTTTGCCCCGAGGCACGTTTCATGTGGCCCCGCACCAGACTGAGCGCAAGTTGGTTCGCCAGAAGTTCATCATAGGCCAGGCGCTGATGTGAAGGCGAGTTAATCGACGGTGTCTCGGTGATCTGCGGGTTGTGCAGGGCCTTCAGCGCCGTGGAAAAATTCGGCCACCTGTGCTTTTGCTTCCAGGCCGCGTCCTGCCACTCCGCCAGTTCCGGCAATCGCTCCAGCGCGCTTCGAATTGCACGCCCCAGTATTTTTGGCGAGAGCCCCGCCGTGAGCGGGTAAACCGGCTCAATCAGCGGCATATGTGAAAATTCTTCGGCCGTCAGGATATGGTCCGGATGGGCTATTTGCGGCTCCTCGCCATACCAGCTGATTTCACCCGAGATAAACCGAACCTCACCTTCCGGCAGGCTGCGTTTCAAATGATCGGCAAAAGCATGAAAAAACACGAGCGTCAGGGTTCCCGTCTGGTCGGAAACCTCAACCCTGTAGGGCAGCTTTTTGTTGAAAGGAGGCGGCGGCTTGTGGCGGCCAACTTTCACTTCAATCGTGACGATGCCCTTCCGCGGCAAATCACTAATGCTTGGGCGAAAACGCCTGTCTACAACCCCCGTGGGCAAGTGAAACAGCAGATCGACAATGCGAGACGGTGCGGCAGCGTCTCCGCGCAGGAACAATGCCAAAACCTTGTCCAGCTTCTGGCCAATGCCTTTGATGCCGGAAGCGCTTGCAAAGAGGGGATTGAGAACAGAAGGACGCATGGCGCCATTTTGTTGGGTAAGGTGTTGCAGCGCAAGTGCAGAAGCGGCTAATCAGGCAGCCAATGATATACCCAGCTGAGCCCATTGAATTGCGCCGGAAACGTCTTCTATGGCGCAGCAGCCATCGTGGCATCAGGGAAATGGACCTGCTGATGGGCGGTTTTGCCCGATCCCGTCTGCCGACCATGACAGAAAACGAGTTGAACGCTTTTGAGGCTCTCATTGAATTGCCAGACCAGGAATTGCTCGCATGGATTACCGGGGAGGCCACGGTGCCTCCAACTATCAGCAATGCGCTCCTGCCAGAATTTCTCAAGTTTCGCCCATGATTGATCTTTCAAAACTTGTGCCGCGCTTGAAGGTCTCCGGCCGCATTCAGCTTTCAGGAATCCCTCAAGGCCTTGACGCAATGCTCTTGCCGCAACTGGCCTGGCATTTGGCAAGTGTCCCGGTCCTCCACGTCTGCGTGGACGACCAGCGCCTTTCAACCCTTGCAGAGCAGATTGCCTTCTTCGCTCCCGATCTTGAAGTCCTGCGTTTTCCGGCTTGGGATTGCTTGCCCTATGACCGCGTTTCGCCGTCGGCCGATGTTCTGGCGCGAAGGCTTTCAACCCTCACGCAGTTGAACCAGAAAACCGAAAAGCCGCGTTTGGTTCTGACAACGGTGAATGCCGCACTCCAACGCGTTGTGGCGCGAGAAATGATTGGGAAATCATCCTTTACCGCAGCGCCGGGAAACCGCGTGAATGGCGATACACTGCTGGCCTTCCTCGCGGGCAACGGTTTTTCGCGGGTTGGCACCGTGGTTGATCCCGGTGACTTTGCCGTGCGCGGCGGCATCATCGATATCTTTCCCCCCGGTGCGGAGAACCCCGTGCGGCTGGATTTCTTCGGCGACACGCTGGAATCAATCCGCGAATTCGATGCCCAGTCCCAGCGCTCAACCGTAACGCTGCGCACCCTGACACTGAATCTCGCCAATGAAGTGCTGTTGTCACCTGAAGCCATTGGCCGTTTTCGCACCGGCTATGCCGCAGCCTTTGGCGGGCTTGATTTGAATGACCCGCTCTATGAATCGATAACCAACGGACGGCGCTACCAGGGCATGGAACACTGGCTGCCGCTATTTCATGAACGCCTTGAAACGTTGCTGGACTATTTGCCCGGCTCACCCATTTCACTGGACCAAGCCGCCGACGAATCCATGGCTGCCCGGCACGAACAGGTGGCCGAGTTTTATGACGCACGGCGCGAAGCCCGCGAGAAAGGCTCCTTCGGGGCAGCACCCTATAAGCCCTTGCCAAGCGATATGCTCAATCTCAGCGAGACCGAATGGAAGCAACTTGTTGCTGGTCGCACAACCCTTGCCTTGTCGGCTTTCGAAAGCCCGGACTCCGGCAGCATTTCCTTTGGCGGCAGAAGAGGCCGCAGCTTTACCGCCGAACGCACCCAAACCGGCACAAGTATTTACGATGCTGTGAAACTTCACACTGAGGACCTTCGCAAGGCGGGAAAGCAAGTGCTCATCGCCAGTTGGACCGAAGGCTCCCAGGAACGCCTGCACACAATTCTGAAAGATCATGAATTGGCTCCTCTGGCGAATGCCGGAACCTGGGTCGATGCCAGCACCCGCGACGCCTCCATCGTCAGCCTCATTGTTTTGGGCCTTGAAGAAGGTTTCGAAACGGATGATTTCGTAATCATAGCCGAGCAGGATATCCTGGGCGACCGTCTCGTGCGAAAGGCCCGCAAGAGCCGCAAGGCCGCAGATTTTCTTTCCGAGCTTTCCTCCCTTTCGCCGGGCGATCTTGTGGTGCACGTCGATCATGGCATTGGCTGCTTCGAAGGTTTGAAAACCATTGAAGTGCAGGGGGCCCCGCACGATTGCCTGTTGCTGATTTATGCCGGCAATGATCGTTTATTCTTGCCCGTTGAAAACATTGAACTTCTTACCCGTTATGGCGCTGAGGACACTGGCACGCAACTCGACAGGCTGGGCGGTGGCGCATGGCAGGCCAAGAAGGCGCGCCTCAAGGAACGCATCCGTGAAATCGCCGAGGATCTGATCAAGACGGCAGCCGCCCGTGAACTCAAGGCTGGAGACATTCTGGCTCCTCCCGATGGCGCCTTTGATGAATTCTGTGCCCGCTTTCCTTATGAGGAAACCGAAGATCAACTCACCGCAATCGAAGCTGTCTTGAATGATTTGCAAAAGGGCCGCCCCATGGACCGCCTCATTTGCGGCGACGTTGGCTTTGGCAAAACCGAGGTGGCGCTTCGCAGTGCCTTTGTTGCTGCCCTCAATGGCAAGCAGGTAGCCGTCGTGGTGCCGACAACACTTCTGGCGCGCCAACACTACGCCACCTTCACCGAGCGCTTCAAGGGCCTGCCACTGCGCTTGGCCCAGGCCTCAAGGCTTGTTGGTCGCAAGGAGATTGACGCTGTGAAGGCGGGGTTGGAAGCTGGCGATATTGATATCGTGATTGGCACCCACGCATTGCTCACCAGCAATATCAAGTTCCGTGATCTCGGCCTTCTCATCATCGATGAAGAGCAGCACTTCGGCGTGAAGCACAAGGAGCGCCTCAAGGAACTCCGCGCCAATGTGCATGTGTTGACACTCACCGCCACGCCCATTCCCCGCACCTTGCAACTGGCGCTCTCCGGCGTGCGCGAACTTTCGCTGATTACCACACCACCCCTCGATCGATTAGCCGTGCGTACCTATATTTCGCCCTTCGACCCCGTGATCATCCGAGAATTCCTGCTGCGTGAACATTTTCGCGGCGGTCAGAGTTTCTATGTCGTTCCCCGCATTACTGATCTCACCGAGATTGGAGAGTTTCTCCGTGAGAATATCCCTGAGATAAAGTTTCGTGCCGCCCATGGCCGCATGGCGCCGACGGAACTGGAAGACATCATGTCCGGTTTCTACGACCGGAAATTCGATGTGTTGCTCTCCACCACCATTGTGGAATCGGGCCTAGATATTCCAACCGCCAATACCCTGATTGTCCACCGCGCCGACATGTTCGGCCTGGCCCAACTCTACCAGCTACGTGGCCGCGTGGGCCGTTCAAAACAGCGGGCCTATTCCCTGTTCACAACTCCTCCCAACCGCGCCTTGACGGAAACCGCAGACCGGCGCCTGAAAGTTTTGCAGTCCCTGGACTCATTGGGCGCGGGCTTCACCCTTGCCAGCCATGATCTCGACATCCGGGGTTCCGGCAATCTTCTGGGCGAAGAACAATCCGGCAATATCAAGGAAGTGGGCTACGAACTCTACCAGACCATGCTTGAAGAAGCCGTGGTGAAAATGCGGACCGGCGGTGAGATGGAAGAGGCGGAAGGAACCTGGTCGCCACAGATCAATGTGGGAACCTCGGTACTTATTCCGGAAAAATTCGTCTCCGACCTCCAAGTGCGCCTTGGCCTCTATCGCAGGCTTGCCGACCTTCAGGAACAATCGGACCTCGAAGCTTTCGGTGCCGAACTTCATGATCGCTTCGGCAGATTGCCTGATGAAGTGCAGCATCTCATCGAAGTCGTTTCAATCAAGCTCCTCTGCCGCGCGGCCAATGTGGCCAATGTTGACGCGGGGCCCAAAGGTATCGTGCTGGGTTTCCGCAAAGACACGTTCCCAAATCCCGGTGCCCTCGTGCAATGGATTGGCGGACAGGGCACTTTGGCAAAGCTCAGGCCTGACATGAAACTGGTTATCCTGCGCACCTGGAAAACCCCGGAAGAGCGCCTGAAGGGCGCCCGGCAGATTATGCAGAATTTGGTCAAGCTGGCGGCGTGATCTGCTGAATTATCGTGACTAAACAGTACTTTGTCTGGCACTGGCGTGGCGCTTGGCCGCCTTTTTCTAAACAGAGGCAAAGCCTATACATGCTGCAGAGGTGTTGAATGCTTTTTGACTTCGATGCACTGACTCTCGCCCGAATGCAGTTTGCATTCACCATGTCGTTCCACATCATCTTCCCAGCTTTTTCCATCGGGCTTGCGAGTTATCTCGCCGTGCTGGAAGGCTTGTGGCTGTGGAAACGGGAACAGGTCTATCACGACCTTTTCAACTACTGGAAAAAAATATTCGCCGTGGCCTTCGGCATGGGTGTCGTCTCCGGCATCGTCATGTCCTATCAGTTCGGAACTAACTGGAGCGTGTTTTCCGATAAGGCGGGAGCCGTGATCGGCCCCCTGATGGGATACGAGGTCCTCTCCGCCTTCTTTCTGGAAGCAGGCTTTCTCGGTGTCATGCTGTTTGGCGAAAAGCGCGTGGGCGCCGGTTTGCATTTCTTCGCAACCCTGATGGTGGCCGTCGGAACACTCATTTCTGCCACGTGGATTCTGTCAGTTAACAGCTGGATGCAAACGCCCGCCGGTTATTCCATTACAATCGCCGGACAATTTGTGCCTGAGGATTGGTGGGCAGTGATATTCAATCCCTCCTTCCCCTATCGCTTCGTGCACATGGTTCTCGCCGCCTATTTGACTACGGCCTTTGTAGTCGGAGGAATTGGCGCGTGGCATTTGCTCACGGACAACGCATCTCCTGGCGCCCGCGTGATGTTTTCGATGGCCATGTGGATGGCAGCCCTTGTGGCGCCAATTCAAATTTTCGCGGGCGATCAGCACGGCCTCAACACCCTTGAATATCAGCCCGCCAAGATCGCCGCCATGGAGGGCAACTACGAAACCCATGTTGGCGCGCCGCTCATTCTCTTTGGCATCCCTGACGACCAGGCAGAAGAAACCCGCTACCAGATTGCCATTCCCAAACTTGGCTCGCTGATTTTAACTCACCATGCCGATGGCGAAGTAAAAGGTCTCAAAGCATTTCCGAAGGAAGAGCGCCCGCCTGCAGAAATCGTATTCTGGTCCTTCCGCGTGATGGTTGGAATTGGTTTTGCCATGCTGGGAATCGGACTCTGGAGTCTGCTACGCCGCCTGCAAAGGGGTAGGCTCTATGAGGATCTTTGGCTTTACCGCGTAGCATTGCTCATGACCCCATCAGGATTCATTGCGGTGCTGGCTGGCTGGATAACCACCGAAGTGGGACGTCAGCCCTATACGATTTACGGCCTGCTCACCACGGCCCAATCCGCCTCGCCCATTGCAGCGCCTGCCATTGGCGCCTCACTCATAGCCTTCATCATTGTCTATTTCGCCGTGTTCGGGGCAGGGGTATTTTATATCCTGAGGCTTTGCGGAAAATCACCAGACAGTGCTGAACCTGACATAGAACAGGGGCCAATACACGCGGCAGGCATCACGCCTGGCCCGACCCTCAAAGCAGGCGAATAGGAGAGCATGATGGCAATCGATCTTCCCTTCATCTGGGCCGGCCTCATCGCTTTCGCGGTTCTCGCCTACGTAGTTCTCGATGGCTTCGATCTCGGTGTCGGCATTCTGTTTCCTTTCGCCAAGGACAAGCACGACCGCGACGTGATGATGAATTCCGTAGCCCCCGTGTGGGATGGCAATGAAACCTGGTTGGTACTCGGCGGCGGCGGCCTGATGGCCGTGTTCCCGCTCGCCTATGCCACCGTGCTACCCGCCCTCTATGCACCGCTCATCGCCATGCTGCTCGCCCTCGTCTTGCGCGGTGTTGCTTTCGAATTTCGCTGGCGCACCAAACGCGGGCAATTCCTCTGGGACTGGGCGTTCAGCGGCGGCTCCCTCGTTGCAACATTCGCCCAAGGCATGGCCCTCGGCGCACTGGTGCAAGGCATCCCAGTCATCAATCGCACCTATTCCGGCGGCTGGTGGGATTGGTTCACGCTCTTCACCTTGCTCACAGGTACAGCCTTAGTCATGGGCTACGCCCTGTTGGGTGCAACATGGCTGGTGATGAAAACCGATGGCGAGTTGCAGGAAAAATCGCGCAGGCAGGCTTGGGTTACGGCTGCAGGCACGCTTGTCCTCATTGGCGCCGTAAGCCTGTGGACGCCATTTCTGAAACCCATTTACTTCGCCCGTTGGTTTGCCTGGCCCGCGATGTTCTTCAGTTCCATTGTGCCCCTGCTGGTTTTGGCCTGTGCCTATGGCCTCTACACGGGCCTGCGCGATAAAAGCGATTACCGCCCATTCCTATCCTCCCTCGGCCTTTTCATTTTGTGCTTTGTGGGGCTGGGCATCAGCTTCTATCCCTACATCGTCCCGCCCTCACTTTCGATCTGGGACGCAGCCGCACCCGACAAGAGCCTTGGTTTCCTCCTCGTCGGCGCATTGATCTTGATGCCGCTGATCCTCGCCTACACCGCCTATTCCTATTGGGTCTTTCGCGGAAAAGTAGACCCCCATGAGGGTTATCACTGATGCACCTCTATGGTCGAAGGCTGCTCTGGTTTGTAGCCCTTTGGGTTTCTGGAGTGCTTGCTGTTGCTTCCCTCGGTTATGCCATTAAACTCGTGCTGGGTTGATTGCCCGCGAGCTTGAATGGCATCAGAAGGGAAATGATCGGAACATGACCACCCTTTCAACACTGCTTGACCAAAAGAGTGTTTCGTTTCAAGCGAACACGGCCCACAACAAGGCCCTCGTCGAAGAATTGCGCCAGAAGGTGGCCGCCGCCGGGCGGGGCGGGCCTGAGGCTTCACGCCAACGCCATGTTGCGCGGGGCAAATTGTTGCCGCGAGACCGCGTCATGCGCCTGCTCGACCCCGGTTCACCCTTCCTCGAAGTGGGCGCCCTTGCGGCAAATGACATGTATCAGGATGAAGCTCCGGGAGCGGGAATTATCACCGGGGTAGGGCGCGTGTCGGGGCGCGAGGTGATGATCGTGGCCAATGACGCCACGGTCAAAGGCGGCGCCTATTTCCCTATGACCGTGAAGAAGCATTTGCGGTCCCAGGAGATAGCACTTCAAAACCGCTTGCCCTGCATCTATCTCGTTGACAGTGGCGGCGCAAACCTGCCGCACCAGGCGGAGATTTTTGCCGACCGCGAGCATTTCGGGCGTATTTTCTTCAACCAGGCAAATATGTCTGCCGAGGGCATACCCCAGATCGCCTGTGTGATGGGAAGCTGCACGGCAGGGGGGGCCTATGTCCCGGCCATGTCGGATGAAACAGTGATCGTGCGCAATCAGGGCACAATCTTTCTCGCAGGCCCGCCTCTGGTCAAAGCTGCCACCGGCGAAGTGATAACCGCAGAGGAACTTGGTGGTGCCGAGACCCATGGCCGCCGCTCGGGCGTGGTTGACCATGTTGCTGAAAATGATGAACACGCCTTGCTGATCGTCCGCGAGATCGTGGCAAGGCTCAATCGTATGAAGAAGGTTGATATCGAAATCGCCACTCCGCGTCCCCCGAAACTTGACCCGCAGGACCTCTATGGCCTGATCCCTCCGGACGTCCGGACACCCTATGAGGTGCGTGAAGTGATTGGCCGCATTGTCGATGGCTCCGAGATGCACGAGTTCAAGTCACTCTATGGCACAACACTGGTTTGCGGCTTTGCGCGCATCTGGGGAATTCCGGTTGCCATATTGGCCAACAACGGCGTGCTCTTTTCAGAAAGTGCCTTAAAGGGTGCCCATTTCATCGAGCTCGCCTGCCAGCGCCGGATACCTCTCCTGTTTCTGCAGAATATTTCCGGCTTTATGGTGGGCGGCAAGTATGAAGCCGGCGGCATTGCCAAGGACGGCGCCAAGCTTGTGACAGCGGTGGCAACCGCAACCGTGCCCAAGATTACCGTGCTGATCGGCGGCAGTTTTGGCGCTGGCAACTATGGGATGTGCGGCAGAGCTTACAACCCGCGCTTTCTATTCACCTGGCCAAACAGCCGGATCAGCGTGATGGGTGGCGAGCAGGCCGCCTCGGTGCTGTCGTCAGTCCGCAGTGATCAATTGTCGGCAGTAGATGAGGAAGAATATAAAAACAAAATCAGGTCCCGCTACGAAGCCGAAGGCAATCCTTACTACGCCACCGCAAGGTTATGGGACGATGGCATAATTGAACCTGTCCAGACACGCGATGTGCTTGGGCTGGCATTCACTGCAGCATTGAATGTGCCAATTCCCGATCGCGCACGCTTCGGCGTGTTTCGGATGTAGCGATGATTGAAAGTCTCCTCATCGCCAACCGTGGTGAGATCGCCCACCGCATCATTCGCACCGCGCGCACCCTTGGTATTCGCACCATCGCAGTTCATTCCGATGTTGATGCCGGCATGCCCTTCGTGCGCGAGGCGGATGAGGCTGTCATGATCGGCCCGGCGCCGGCACGCGAAAGCTATCTCGCTGGCGCCAGGATATTGGACGCGGCGCGCAAGACAGGTGCTGCTGCGATCCATCCCGGTTATGGCTTTCTGTCTGAGAACGCGGAGTTCGCCGAAGCAGTTCAAAAGGCGGGGTTTGTTTGGGTTGGCGCACCGCCTGCCGCCATCCGTGCCATGGGCCTGAAGGATACGGCAAAGCATCTAATGCAAAAAGCAGGCGTCCCCGTTACACCCGGTTACATGGGCAATGACCAGTCAGTCGAGCGCCTGCAGAATGAGGCCAGCAAAATCGGTTACCCGGTCCTGATCAAAGCAATTGCCGGTGGCGGTGGAAAAGGCATGCGGAGGGTTGCTGACGCGCACGCCTTTGCTGACGCGCTCACTTCGTGCAGGCGGGAAGCCGCCGCATCGTTTGGCGATGATCGCATACTGATTGAAAAATATATCAGTGGCCCCCGCCATATCGAAGTTCAGGTCTTCGGCGACAGCCACGGCAATGTGGTCCATTTGTTTGAACGTGATTGTTCACTCCAGCGCCGCCATCAGAAGGTGATTGAGGAAGCACCAGCCCCCGGCATGGATGAGGTTACACGCCAGGCCATTTGTTCAGCCGCAGTCAAGGCGGCGCTGGCCGTAAATTATGTTGGGGCAGGCACTGTCGAATTTATTGCCGATGCGTCTGAGGGCCTGCGGGCAGATCGCATCTGGTTCATGGAGATGAACACCAGGCTTCAGGTCGAACATCCGGTGACCGAAGCGATAACCGGACAGGACTTGGTTGAATGGCAGCTTCGGATTGCATCAGGTGAGCCTCTGCCAAAGCGGCAAGACGAACTCACAATCTCGGGCTGGGCCATGGAAGCGAGACTTTATGCCGAGAACCCTGCGACCGGATTCTTGCCGTCAATCGGCAGGCTGGACCATCTCCGCCTGCCGGACGACATCCGGGTCGATAGTGGTGTCGAGGAGGGTGGTGAAATCACAACGTATTACGATCCGATGATTGCCAAGCTCATTGTCCATGCGGGTGAACGTACTGAGGCGGCGGCGAGGCTGGCCGGGGCGTGTAGCCAGATTGAGGTTTGGCCAGTGCGAACCAATGCGGGCTTCCTTGCCCGTGCCGCCAGCCTTGGTGATTTCACCGCGGGCCGCATTGATACCGGATTCATTGAGCGACATGGTGCGCAATTAATTCAGAGCCTCGTACCGGATGCAGAAGTGCTGCAGGCCGCGGCCCGCGCCCTGGTTTCGAGTCAAACTGACGATCCATGGAAGGCGCTCGCTGGCTTTCGGATCGCCGCTCCTTTGCATTCTGAGGTTATCGTTCAGATTGCCGGCGTAACTCATGTGGTTGCCCTTAACCCGGCAGTATATTCGGTCGGCACACTTGCAACCATGGCCGATGGCGAAAGAGTGTTATTCGTGGAAGGGCAGGCATGGCCCTTCGGGCTTCCGCGTGCCGACAGGTCGGGAGGCGGCGCTGCTTCCGACGGCATGATACTGTCACCGATGCCTGGCCGGGTGATTGCGGTTGAGGTGACATTGGGAGACAAGGTCAAAAAAGGGCAGCGGCTGGTTGTCATCGAAGCCATGAAGATGGAACAGGGTCTCGTCGCGCCGTTTGACGGAGTTATAACAGAACTGAAAGCAGTGGCTGATGCGCAGGTGGCCGAAGGCATGCTGCTCGCGCGCGTTGAAAAAGGAAATAGCTGATGGCCGGACGCTTCTTTGACCAATGGCATGTGGGCGACCGCATCGTCCATGACATCCGCCGAACCGTCACCGAGACTGACAATCTTATTATCTCAACCCTGACTCACAATCCCCAGCCCCTGCATCTCGACGCGGTGTACGCGAGTGCCACGGAATTCGGGCGCATTGTCGTCAATGGCACATTCACTTTTGCCCTGATGGTCGGCCTGTCGGTTGGGGATACCACACTCGGAACGCTGATTGCCAATCTCGGCTACGACAAGCTCGTCATGCCGAAGCCAGTGTTCATTGGCGATACCTTGCGTGTAGAAACTGAGGTAGTGGAACTCCGGGCATCGCAATCCAGGCCCAATGCGGGCATCGTCACGTTCCAGCACCGCGCAATAAACCAGCGCGACGAAGTCGTCTGCCAGTGCTTGCGCATGGCGTTGATGAAGCGATCATCGGAATGAGGCTGCACCTGCCTGCTTCTTGCGGCGAAAGGCCCTCATCCGGCGAGTCGCGCCAGATGAGGGCCTCTTCACCGAAGACTTTACCCAAAAACTAAGGCACGTTCGGCTTTCGCATTCCTGTGGCGCGGGTGTCACAATCCGGCTAGATTTTTCCCGTGGACCAATCCCGACAGGAGCCCGTGCATGGCAACCAACAATCCGGCCTCCGTTCTGATAGAAGCGGTCCGCAAGGCTGTGACCGGCGAGCCGGGCAAGAAACTAGCCGCTCTGCTGCTTGAGAATGCGCCACCCGATGACCTGCTGGGAGCCTCGCAGGAGACGCTGGCGCAGCTCGTCGACGGCAGGCTCGCTTTCCTCAACGAACGCAAGCCGGGCCGGGCGAAAATTGCCGTCTCCAATCTCGAGGGCGCGCTGAGTGGCATCACAACAATCGACATCGTCAACGACGACATGCCCTTTCTGGTCGATTCGACCATCGGGCTCCTGGCCGAACGCGGCCATGAGGTGCGCTTGGCACTCCACCCGGTCGTGGCGGTGACGCGCGATCTTACGGGCAAGCTCCGCGCTGTCGCGGCAAAACCCGCGGCCGACGGCACGGCGACCCGCGAAAGCTTCATCCATATCCATCTCGCGCGCCTGTCCGCGGAAGAAGCGGCCACCCTCGAAGCCGACCTGCGCGCCGTCTTTGCCGATGTGCGCCAGGTGGTGATCGACTGGCGCGCCATGCAGCAGCGCCTGCGCGAAGCGATCGACCACTATCAGAAGGACCCGCCGCCAATCCCGATCGAGGAATTCACCGAGGCGATGGCCTTCCTGCAATGGCTGCTCGACAATCATTTCACCTTCCTCGGCATGCGCGAATACCGTTTTGCCGGCGGAGCCGCGAAAGGCTCCCTTGCGGCGGTGCCAGGCAGCGGACTCGGCATCCTGCGCGATGCCACGAAGGAGGAAGTGAAGGGTGCCTCGGCCGCGCACCTGCCGCCGCCGATCCGCGAGTTTTTGCGGCAGCCGGCGCCTATTATCATTACCAAGTCGGATCTTCGCTCCACCGTTCACCGCCGGGCGGCGATGGATTATGTGGGCGTCAAGCTGTTCGACAGTGCCGGCGAACTGACCGGCGAACTGCGCGCCGTCGGGCTTTTCACCTCTTCGGCCTATACCCAGAACCCCAATGATATTCCGCTGCTGCGGCGCAAGCTCACCCGCGTCGTGCAGGCCAGCGGCTTCTCGCCGTCCGGGCATTCCGGCAAGGCGCTGATTGCGGTGCTCGAGAGTTTCCCGCGCGACGAGCTTTTCCAGATCGACGGCGAAACCCTGGAGACCATCGCCCACGGGGTTCTGCGCCTCGACGAACGGCCGCGCACCCGCCTCTTCGTCCGGCATGACAAGTTCGACCGCTTCGTTTCGGCCTTCGTCTTCATCCCGCGCGACCGCTTCGATTCCGACTCGCGCCGCAGGGTGGGTGAAATCTTGGGCGAGGCCTATGGCGGGCGCGTCGCGGGCTTCCAGCCAACCTTCGGCGAAGGCACGCTGGTGCGCGTGCATTTCATCATCACGCGCGAAGGAAGCGCTGCCATGCTGCCCGATATCACGGAAATCGAGCAGAAGATCGTGGCCGCCGTGCGCAATTGGGACGACAGGCTGGAGGAGGCACTGCATAAGGCAGGCAGCGACGCCTCGCGCATTGCCCGCTGGCGCGGCGCCTTTCCGCCCGGCTA
>Ga0214473_10006301_pt1 | contig 14198 bp, 13 predicted proteins | sample RVTome_7_FD_203509 | JGI IMG/M metagenome (GOLD analysis project Ga0214473, IMG submission 203509) | Soil microbial communities from uranium-contaminated site in the Upper Colorado River Basin, Wyoming, United States - RVT98D197 | ecosystem: Environmental > Terrestrial > Soil > Contaminated >... | reverse complement strand
GATCATCTTCACGATCGCCGAGGACTCCTTCACGAGCGTGCCCCAGCACCTCACCGCGGCCTCGCTCGCCCTCGGCGCGAGCCGATGGCAGACCGCCACCCGGGTGGTGCTCCCGACCGCCAGCCCGGGTATCTTCTCGGCGGTGATGATCGGGTTCGGCCGCGCGGTGGGCGAGACCATGATCGTCCTGATGGCCACCGGCAACACCCCGGTGCTCGACTGGTCGATCTTCAACGGCATGCGGACGCTGTCCGCGAACATCGCGGTCGAGATCCCGGAGGCGCCGTACGGGGGGACGCTCTACCGGACGCTCTTCCTCGCCGGGCTCGTGCTCTTTCTCATGACCTTCCTCGTCAACACCGTCGCGGAGCTCGTGCGCCAGCGCCTCCGTGACCGGTACAAGGCCATCTGATGTCGCTCAAGAAGTCCATCCTCCGCGGCGAGCCGATGATCTGGTTCACCGGGAGCGCACTCGGCGTCTCCATCCTCATGATCCTGGGCCTCGTCGGGGTCATCCTGGTGAACGGCCTCAGCTTCTTCTGGCCGGTGGAGCTCGAGCAGATCACTCTGAAGGATGGAGGCTCGTTCCTCGGCGAGCTTTCGAGCCGCGAGCCCATCCCCAACCCGGGCCAGCCCGACCACCTCCAGAAGCAGCGCATCCTCCTCCGGGTCGGCAACCGGGACCTCTACGGGTTCGACTTCAAGTGGTTCGACGAGGACCAGGTCGAGAAGCGCGAGCTCCCGCCCCACGCCTACTTCGTCGAGCGCCGCGAGTACGGCCCCCTCATCGGCACGCCGGTTCGGATCGCGGAAGGGGAGAGGGAAATCGCGAGCGGCCCCGAGGCGGTCGCGGCCGCCCTCCCCGCCCTCGTCCGCCAGGCGGAGAAGGACCGGGCGGCCATCGAGAGGATCGAGAAGGACGAGATCGGGGACATCAACTACCGGATAGAGAAGGCGCGCCTCCGCGGCCGCCGGCTGGAGCTTCTGGCCCGTGAGGATCCGGGAAGCGACCCCTCCCGCGAGCGCGCCGAGATCGAGAAGACGACCGCCGAGCAGCAGACCCTCTACGAGAGCAAGACGCAGGAGCTCGCCGTGCTCGTGGAGCGGGCGGCGGCCACGTCGCTCACCGTGAAGACCGCCGACGGGCAGGAGAAGGAGCTGCGCGCCCTCGACATCTACCGGGCGTACTCCGCCAACCAGCTCTCCTGGGCGGGGCGGCTGGGCGTTTATGCGAGCCGGCTCTGGGGATTCTTCAGCGAGGATCCCCGCGAGTCGAACACGGAGGGGGGGATCTTCCCGGCCATCTTCGGAACCGTGATGATGGTCCTGCTCATGAGCCTCATGGTGGTGCCGCTCGGCGTCCTGGCCGCCCTCTACCTCCGCGAGTACGCGAGGCAGGGCCCGCTCGTGCGCACCGTGCGCATCGCGGTCAACAACCTGGCCGGGGTGCCCTCGATCGTGTTCGGCGTCTTCGGCCTCGGTTTCTTCGTCTACTTCGTGGGCGGCGGCATCGACCGGCTCTTCTTCCGGGAGGCGCTCCCCACCCCGACCTTCGGCACGGGCGGGATTCTCTGGGCCTCGCTCACCCTGGCCCTCCTCACCGTGCCCGTCGTGATCGTCGCGTCGGAGGAAGCGCTGGCGGCCGTGCCCCGCTCGATGCGCGAGGCCTCTCTCGCGATGGGTGCCACCAAGTTCCAGACGATCCTGCGGGTCGTCCTGCCGGCGGCGGCGCCGGGGATCCTCACTGGCCTCATCCTCGCCATGGCCCGCGGGGCGGGCGAGGTGGCGCCGCTCATGCTGACCGGGGTGGTCAAGCTCGCCCCCGAGCTTCCCCTCGACGGCTTCCTCCCCTTTCTCCACCTCGACCGCAAGTTCATGCACCTGGGATTCCACATCTACGACGTGGGCTTCCAGAGCCCGAACGTCGAGGCCGCCAAGCCGATGGTGTACACCACGACCATCTTCCTCCTGGTCATGGTCGTGCTCCTCAACATGACCGCGATCGTGGTGCGCAACCGCCTGCGCGCGAAGTACAAGACCGGGGCCTTCTGAGGGCAGAGGACCAATGCTCATGACGAACGACCACATGGAGACCACAGCCCCCGACACCGGGTTGCGGATCAGGACGGAGGTCAAGGCGTCGCAGCCGGGCGCGCCTGTCACCTCGGAGGGCCCGGACATCGTCTGCCGCAACGTCAACCTCGCATACGGCGACAACCACGTCCTGCACGACATCACGATGGACATGGACGACCGGCGGGTCACCGCCCTCATCGGGCCCTCGGGCTGCGGCAAGTCGACGCTCCTCCGCTGCTTCAACCGGATGAACGACCTCATCGACGACGTCCGGACCTGGGGCGAGATCCGAGTGAAGGGCCTGGACGTCAACGCCGCGACCACCGACGTGATCGAGGTGCGGCGCCGCGTGGGGATGGTCTTCCAGAAGTCGAACCCGTTCCCCAAGTCGATCTACGAGAACGTGGTCTACGGCCTCCGGATCGCGGGGATTGGCGACAAGGCCACCCTCGACGAGGCGTGCGAGCGAAGCCTGAAGGGCGCGGCCCTGTGGGACGAGGTCAAGGACCGCCTGGACGAGAGCGGGCTGGGGCTCTCCGGCGGCCAGATGCAGCGCGTCTGCATCGCGCGGGCGATCGCGGTGGAGCCCGAGATCATCCTCATGGACGAGCCCTGCTCGGCCCTCGATCCCATCGCGACCCTCAAGATCGAGGAGCTCATCTACCAGCTCAAGGAGAAATATACGATCGTCATCGTGACCCACAACCTGCAGCAGGCCGCGCGGGTGTCCGACAAGACCGCCTTCTTCTGGCTGGGGCGACTCGTGGAATACGGAGAGACCGCGGAGATGTTCACCGCCCCGAAGGACAAGCTCACCGAGGACTACATCACCGGGCGGTTCGGATAGACCCTGGAGAGGTGACCAGAGAATGGAACGGCATCACTTCGAAGCCGAGCTGCAGGCGCTCCGGAATCAGCTCCTCACCATGGGGGCGCTGGTCGAGGAACGCGTGCACCGCGCGGTCCACGCCCTCATCCACCGGCGGGAGGAGGAGGCGCAGAGGATCATCGTCACCGACAACGAGATCAACGATCTCCAGATCGACATCGACGAGCGAGCCCTGCGCCTCCTCGCCACCCAGACCCCGCTCGCGGTCGACCTCCGTCTCATCACGTCCGCGATGAAGATCAACGCCGACCTCGAGCGGGTGGGCGATCAGGCGGTGAACATCGCGGAGAGTGTCTTGGTGCTGCTCCCGCACCCGCCGCTGAAGCCCCTCATCGACATCCCGAGGATGGCCGCGATCGCCGAGAAGATGGTCCGCGACGCGCTGGACGCGTTCGTCCGGAAGGACCCCGAGCTCGCCCGGGACGTGCTCCGGCGGGACGACGAGGTGGACGAGCTCAAGGACCAGGTCTTCCGGGAGCTCCTCACCTACATGATGGCCGACCCCGGGACCATCCAGCGGGCCTTGGCGCTCGTGCTCATCAGCCGCAACCTCGAACGCATCGCGGACCACGCGACCAACATCGCGGAGGACGTGATCTTCATCGCGGAGGCCAAGGACGTGCGGCACCACCACCTCGAGCAGGGAGCGGACAAGAAATGAAGGCCGAGCGGGTCGAGCGCGACACACCCCCCGTCCCTTCGGCAGACACCCGCCGGCGCGTCGTCGTGATCGAGGACGACCACGACATCGCCGAGGCGATCGTCTACCAACTCGAGAAGGTCGGCATGCACGCACGCATCGCCCGCACCGGCGAGGAAGGGCTCGAGGCGGTCCGCAAGGGCGCCGACCTCGTCCTCCTCGACCTGAACCTGCCCGGGATGGACGGGCTCGAGGTCTGCCGCATGATCCGCCGGCAGCAGACGACCGCCCATGTCCCGATCATCATCGTCTCCGCCCGGTCCGACGAGGTGGACCGCGTGCTCGGCCTCGAGATGGGGGCGGACGACTACGTCGTGAAGCCCTTCAGCCTCAAGGAGCTCGCGGCGCGGGCCCGGGTGGCGCTGCGGCGGGCGAACGGGACAGGCGAGGCCCCCCAGGGCTACCACGACGAGAACTGGGAGATCGAGTTCGACTCCTACGTCGTGCGGTACCAAGGGGCGGAGATCCGGCTCACCCACAAGGAGTTCGAGCTGTTCCGCTACATGGTCGAGCGCGCGGGGCGCGTCCTCACCCGCGAGCGGCTGCTCGAGCGGGTGTGGGGATGGGAGACGGACATCGAGGTGCGCAGCATCGACGCCCACATCCGGAGGCTCCGCCTCAAGCTCGGCCCCGCCCGGCACCACGTGGAGACCGTGGTGGGGCTCGGCTATCGCTTCGTGAAGTAGCCGCCGGGTCGCCGGCCCTCTGCTAGCATGCCTTCGCCTCGGAAGAGGCCACCATGCAGCGACACCCCGGGTCCCGTCCGCTCGACGAGCCCGCGCCGGAGCTCGGCCGACGCCGCTTCCTCCGCCTGAGCGCCGGCCTGCCGGTCGGCCTCGCCGGCTGGCTGGGCACGGGCTGCGCCAAAGGCGGCGACGGGACGCCGGGGCCGACCGCGGGGAGCACTCTCGCACCCGGCCGGGTGTCGGCGGCCGGCACCGCCGTCGCGGTCCCGAAGGTCAACGGCGGCATCAACGTCCACCCCCTCCGGCGCCTGGACTTCGACCCCGCCGAGGAGGACCCCGTCATCGTACCGGACCTGGTGGCTCTGCAGGTCAGGGCGGTCTACGAGCTGGGGTTCGACGGCCTGCGGATCACGACCCCCTTCGGCGACCGCGGCAACTTCCTCGCCGCGATCCCGTACGTGCGCGCCGCCCGCGCCCTCGGGATCGATGCGGTCGTCGTCCTCGCCGACTTTTCCGGCTTCTCGTTGGCACGAGCGCTCCACGACGCCGACCGGCGGGCGGAGGTGCTGCGGCTCTACGCGACGGTGTTCGCTCCGCCACCGGAGCCGGCCATGCCTGGGATGGGGGGCCTCGGGCCACGCGGGGTCGGCCGCGTGGCCTTCCAGGTCCTGAACGAGCCCACCCACTTCCTGGGCGTGCCGCCCGACGTCTACGTGCGCGAGCTCCTCGCGCCCTCGTTCGCCTGGATCAAGGCCGCGAGCCCGGACGTGATCGTGGTGTCCGCGGCCGAGGTCGGCAACGTCGACGGCCCCGCCCGGGTGAGGGCCATGCTCGAGGCCGGCCTCGAAAGTGTGACCGACCGCATCGCCTACCACGTGTACAGCCGCGCCGCGATCCCGCTCCTCTCGGCGCACGTCAGGCAGCTCGTGTGGATCACCGAATCCGGAGCGGCGGGGACCGCTCTCCACCTGCCGTGGGTCTGCGACACTTTCCCGGAGATCCTCGAGCGGATCGAGGATGCGACGCGCATCTTCTACTACGACCTCTTCGACCCGGACCGGGGCCTCTACCGCCTGCTGGACATCCGGGCCGAAAGCGGGGGTTACGGTGCTCTCGTCGAGTCTGGAGACCTCCACGACTTCTTCGCCGACAATGTCGCCGCCGCCGCGGCGGGACGGCCGCTCCTCGGATTCGACACGCTCGTCCCCGACATCCGCGCCTACTTTCCGACCGAGGCCGACGTGCGGGCCTACGACGACACCTGGGAAGCATGAGCCCGGGAGCCATCGCCTTCCTGGTGGGGCTTCTCTCAGAACCGGCCTCCGCGTCACCGCTGGTCGGCCCACAGGTGCCGCCGGCACCGGTCGCGGACGGCGTCGACTACCCGCTCGGCCTGGAGGCCGTCCCCGACTTTGCCGCCCCCGGCGAGCCGTTCAAGGTCGTCGATCTGCGCTATGACGTGGGCGACACCGACCGTACGACGCACGCCTTCGCGGCGCGAGTCAAGATCCGGAGCCAGGGGTACCTCGGGGCCTCCTTCGAAGGCGAGCGACGCGAGATCTCCTGGGCCTCGCAGCGCCTTGATCTAAAGGCCACCGGCGAGGACGGCGTGTACGGCCTGTTCGCAAGCTACAGGGCACCGCGCTTCGTCATCTCGACCGGGGCGGAGACCGGCGGCACCGCCGACGGCAGCGGGTGGCTCCTCAGCCCGTCTTTGAGCGTGCGGCTCTCGCCGGGACTCGAGCTCCTCGCGCGGGCGGCCGGCCACACCCGCCGGCCCCACGACCGCTTCCTTCGCGCCACGTCGCTCGGCTTCCTGTGGCAGCGAGGGACGCGCTTCGAAGCCTCGGGCGAGATCGGGCGGACCCGTGAGACGGTCGAGGCCGGATTCGAGAACACGCGGGACACGGCCGCCCTCGCCGTCGTCGGCCAGATCGGAGGTGCCGAGCTCAGCGGTGAGGCGCACGTGGAGGACGTGGACGGCCGCTTCCCGCGCCGGGAGGGAGGTGCTGTAGGCCAGGCGCGCGTCCCGCTCGCCGCGCGTCTCCTGGCGGAGGGCGGAGCGCTCGTCCGCCTCGAGCGAGGAGCCGGCCTGAGGGCGCACGAGTATCGCGGCGCGCTCACGTGGTTCGGCCGGCGGTTCTACCCGACGAGGGCGAGCGAGTCCGCCTCGCGGGCGCTGGAGCTCGCCCACCACGCCACGAGGCTGGGCGGCAACGAGCGTCTCGCCACGACCGACGACGACCGCCGGGCCCAGAGGGAGCGGCTGTCGCTGTCCCGCGAGCGCGAGGAGCTGCGCGACGAGATCGCCGCCCTCTTCCGCGCGCAGGTCGCGGAACGGGAGGTCCCCCTCCTCGGCCTCGAGCTGCTCGACGCCGAGGATGCGCTCCCGGGCGTCGCCGCGCGCACGGTGCGCGCGTTCGTCGGGGTGCCCTGGCCCCCGGCGTGGCCCTGGCGGGCGAACGAGTCGGCGGTGCCGTTCCTGCGTCTCGACCTCGCGCGGCAGCGGCAGACGAGCGGGATCGGGTTCGAGGCGGTCACCTGGGCGTCTTCTCTCTCGGTCGCCCTGAATCGGGAGATGGATCTCGTGCTGTCCTGGAGCCGGTCCGACCCGACCGCCCTCGACCTCGTCCGGGGCATCGGGCGGCGCCGGACGATCGAGCTTCTCTACGTGTACGCCTTCGGGCGGTGAGGCGAGGCGTCCGAAGCTCCCGGTCTGCTCCTACTCGTAGCGCAGAGCGACCATCGGATCGACCCGCGCCGCCCGCCGCGCCGGCAGATAGCTCGCCAACATGGCGACACCCAGGAGAAGCAGCGGGACGACCCCGAACGTCGGCGGGTCGGCGGCGCTCGTCTGGAAGAGCAGCGAGGAGATGAGCCGCGCGAGGAAGAAGGCGGCTGCGAGGCCGATCGCGACGCCGGCGAGCGCGAGCGCGGCGCCGTTTCTCAGCACCATCTGTACGATGCTCTCCTGCCCGGCCCCGAGGGCCATACGAATGCCGATCTCCTGCGTGCGTTGCGCCACGGCGTACGACATCACGCCGTAGATGCCGACCGCGGCGAGTAAGAGGGCGACCATGGCGAAGACGCTGATCAGCTGGGCCGCCAGGCGGCGCTCGGCCGAGCGCTCGGCGACCAGATCGTCGAGCGTCCGGATCGCGTAGAGCGGCACGTCGGGGTTGGCGGAGCGCATGGCGGCGCGCATCCCGGCGGCGGCGATCCCCGGCGCGTCGTCGGTGCGAGCCACGAGCGTGAAGCCGCTGCCCGTGTCCTGCAGGAAGGGGAGGTACAGCTCCACCCGCGACTCCTCGTCGACCCCGTAATTCTTGACGTGCGCGACCCGGCCGACCACCTCCATCCACGGCTCCTCGGTGTCGTCGTGCCCCCCGAACTTGACGCGCTTTCCGAGCGGGCTCTCGCCCGGCCAGTGTGTCCGCGCGAAAGTCTCGTCGACGATGCAGACGGGCGGCGCGTCCTCGCGGTCGCGGTTGTCGAATGCGCGCCCTTCGAGGACGCGGATGCCCATGACGGAGAAGTAGTCGGGGCTGACGCGTGCGATGTCGGCGGACGGCCGCTGGCCAGGCGGCGGCTCGGGCTTGCCCTCGACGAGGAAGGAGCTTTGCCAGCCGCCGAGGAGTGGCAGGGTGGCCGCGGCGGCCTTGACGCCGGGTTGAGCTTTGAGCTCGGCAACGACGCGCTCGAATAGCGCGGCCCGCTTCGGGGGCTCGCGGTAGCCGATCTGGGGCAGCGCGACATTGGCGATCACGAGGCCCTCGGAGCGGAAACCGCCGTCGGCGTTCAGCACACGGTAGAAGCTCCGCAGCATCAGTCCGGCCCCCACCAGCAGCACCAGGGCCATCGACACTTCCGCGATCACGAGCGCGTTGCGCACGCGGTGCTGACCCGGACCGACGCTTCCGCGGCCGGCCTCCTTGAGCGGCTCGTGGAGCCTGATCGAGAGCGCGCGCCAGGCCGGGACGATGCCGAAGACGAGCCCGGTGAGGACGGCGAGCGCGGTCGTCACCGCGAGCACGACGCCGTCGATCCGGACCTCGTCGGCCCGGGGCACGTTGCCGGGGAGCGAAGCGAGCAGGGCCTCGAGCCCGAGATACCCGACGACCACCCCAAGGGTCCCGCCGAGAAGCGACAGCATCACGCTCTCGGTCAGGAGCTGGCGCAGCACGCGGCCGCGTCGGGCGCCGACCGCGAGGCGCACCGCGATCTCCCGCTGCCGGTCGGCGGCGCGGGCGAGCAGCAGGTTGGCGACGTTGGCGCACGCGATCAACAGCACGAAGGCGACCGCCCCCAGGAGGAGCATCAGAGCGGGCCGCAGATCGCCGACGACGGCCTCGTGCAGCGGCTCGACCGTCATGCTCTGCCTCGCGTTCGAGTTGGGGTAGCGCTCGGCGAGCCGTGCGGCGATCGTCTTCACCTCGGCGCGGGCGCGTTCCACGGAGGTCCCCGGCTTCATGCGGCCGAGCACGTAGATGCCGGGATGGTCGCCGCGGTTCGTCTCTCCCCCGATGCGGTCTTCGAGACGAAGGAGCGGCGTGAAGACCTCCACGTTCCTCCAGCTCGTGTGCATCGTCTTCGGCATCACTCCGATGACCGTGAAGATCTCCCCGCTCAGCACCAGCGAGCGGCCGACGACACCGGGGTCCCGCCCGAAGCGCCGCTCCCAGAAGCCCTCGCCGAGGAGCGCGACGCCCGCTGCGTCGGGCTTCTCTTCCTGCGGGCCGAAGGCCCGGCCCAGGATCGGCTGCTTGCCGAGAGTCGCGAACATGCCGGAAGTGACCTGACGTCCGTTGACCCGCTCGGGCTCGCCCGCGGACCCGGCGGCGCCCCCTCCACCGCTCAGAATGAAGTTCTGGCCGTTGTAGCCGACCAACGACGCGAAAACCGTGTTCTGGTCACGGACGTCCTTGAGGTTCGCGACCGAGAAGCTCATCTCCGGCACCTGTTCGGACCACTCGGTCAGGAACACCAACCGTTCGGCCTCCGGGTAGGGAAGCGGCCGCAGCAGGATCGCGTTGATGACGCTGAAGATCGCGGTGTTGGCACCGATCCCGAGGGCGAGGGTCGCCACCGCGACCAGCGTGAAGGCCGGGGCCTTCCGGAGCGTGCGCACGGTGAACCGGACGTCCGACCAAAGAACTTCCATCGTCCCCCCCTGAGGTTGGCGAGCGGAATCGCGCTTGGGCTTGAGACGTGCTGCGCCTTCGAGAGGTTTGTCCGCAGCCCCGGATCAGGCGTCCACGATCTTGAACGTCCCAAGGGCCCAGCCTCCCCCCGGCCCCGTGTCAGAAGGGCCTCGCTACTGGATCGATTCCCACCCTCCAGGCGACCCGGTCTCGCATCTCCCCGCCTTCACGCCCGCGGGTACGCCACCATCGGGGCGGAAGGCCAGGAGTCCCGTGCAGTCCCCGCAAAACGAGCGCACGCCCGTCTCGCCCCGCTTCTCAGGCGTTGCCACGTACGCGGGGACGACGATGGCCAGGGCCACGACGAGCCCGAGGACGATGATTACCGCCCGCTTCCAGTTCATGGGGACACCTTCGGTTCGCGGACGGTACTCTGTCTGGGCCGATCCGTAAAGACACCGCCCCCCGATCGACTTCACAATCCTCGACATCAGACAGGGGCGGGAGACTGCGGTGTCCACCCTCAGCGAGCGAGGGTATCCCACCACTCCACGGTCTCGAGCCCACCCTCGTAGACGATCGTGCCCTGGTGGTCGACGAGCAGCACGAACGGGCTGCCGGACGGCAGCAGCGTCTCGACCACGTCGCCCTCCTCGAGCATGACCTCGAAGGGCAGGCCCAAGGCGCGCACCTCGTCCTCCCGGACGTAGTGGTAGGGGCGATGGGGATACCGCTTGGGCTCGGTGGTGAGGACGTGAAGGCCCTCGAGGAAGGGCCCGAAGTGGGTCGCGTAGTTGTGGTAGCGGTTGAGCAGGTCGTAGTAGGGGCCGTTGCTGCGGTAGTTGGCGAGCAGGCAGACGCAGAGGAGCTTGTCCCGGCTCATCGCCTGCAAGGCGGCGGCGAGGGCGACGGTCTTCTTCTCGCCCTCGAGGGTCGGCAGCTCGTACTCGACCGGAAAGCGTCGGCCCGTCCAGCGCGGAGTGTCGAGGGGCGGCCGAACGCCCGTGATGTCGCCGATGACGTCGGCGGTGCTCTCGAGAGGGAAGTACTCGAAGGCGCGTCTCAACCGCTCGATCCCCGCGTCCTTTCGGCCAAGGCGCAGCTCCTCGAGGCCGAGATAGTGGAGGGCGATCGAGCCGAAGTTCATGGTCCAGTTCTGGCCGAAGCGCGACACGTACTCGTGCATGCGCGTGAGCCCCGCCGGGTACTGGCCGGCCTCCCACAGACCGACGCCCTCGAAGAGAAGCGCGGGGGTCTCCTCGTTGCCCTTGACCGCGAGGGCCGCGCGACTGAGCTCGAGCAGCGCCTTGCAGTCCCCGAGATCCCACAGCCGCTCGAGCGCGGACAGATCCGGGTCGTTCGGCTTGAACCGGGCGCGGATCGCCTCCGCGGTGTAATCGAGCGCGATCCCGATCTCGATGCCGGTGGTGGCGAGCTCGACGATCTCGCGGCGCGCCTTGGAGTGGAAGGTGAGCAGCCGTTTGGTGGCCCGATCGTCGTAGAGCTTCGGCGACTGCCGCGAGGCGGGGCTGCCGTCGACCAGGCTCAGGAGGTCACCGGGAGCGATGCCCGCCCGAACGGCGACGCAGCGTTTCGCCACCTTCTTCACGGCCAGGCAGGCCGCGGGGCGGGGCACCCGCTCGCCGGGCTCGCGCCGCAGGCCCTTGATGTGGGACTCGATGAAGGCGGTCAGGTCCATGGTCCCGGCTGCTCGTTCCACCCGTCGGCGTGAATCGCGAAACGTCAGTCTAGCAGGGAGCTGCAGGCAGCCGATCGGCGAGCCCCACTTTTTTCCTGTTGCGTCGCCGGCAGCCGGGGCTAGAATGAGGCGCCTCCGCACAGAAGCTGAAGCCTCGACCCGGGCGCATCCGCCTCCGGGGCGGGCACGGGTTTGCTGCGGATGGGCGTTTTTCCGTTGCCGCCTCGGGGCCTCCTGAAAGCGGGCACGCGAGCGGCAAAGGGAAGGAGGATCGATGAAGACCGACTGGAAGAAGCTGCTGATCGCCTTCGTGGCCGTCTACGTGGTCGGCCAGGTCCTGAGCTACCTGATCCACGGGGTCTGGCTGGCACCGACCTACGCCTCGCTCGCCTCGGTGTGGCGCCCCGAGGCCGAGATGCAGTCGAAGATGTGGATCATGTTCGTGACGAGCGCGTTCTTCAGCTTCTTCTTCTGCTACGTCTTCGCCCGCGGTTACGAGGGCAAGGGGCTCGCAGAAGGGGCGCGCTATGGAGCGATCATCGGGCTCTTCTTCGGCATCAGCAACTCGTACGACAGCTACGTGATCTACCCGATCCCGTACAGCCTGGCCCTGACCTGGTTCCTGTCGACTCTCGCCTTCTGCGTGGTGATCGGAATCGTGGCCGCCGCCGTCTACAAGCCGGCGAAGGCCTGACCCGGCGCACAAAGCGAGAGCACGACCTACGGCGGACGGGGCGCCTGCCGAAACCGAGGCGCCCCGGCCGCCCGCCCACGTCGGGCCCGTCACCTCGATCCTGCTCGGCCTCCCGCTGACGCCACTCCTGCGCCTGTCACGGCGCTGACGGCGGCGTCACCTCCGCGAGACCCTGGCGCGGTCCTTCCGTCTTGACCCCGCGAACGGCGAGGGGGAGCATGAGCGCCATGAAGAAGGGGAAGAGCCGCCCGCCCGCCACCCACCAGAACTTCGTCCGTCGCTTCGAGCATCTCAGCCGGGCCTGGGACCTCGTCAACGAGGAAGGGGCCCAAGGCCCCCTCGACGCGAGGACGCAGCGCCTCCTCAAGCTCGCGGTCGCGATCGGCGCGATGCGCGAGGGGGCGGTGCACTCGGGGGTGCGGAAGGCCCGGGATGCCGGGGCGAGCGTCGCGGAGATGGAGCAGATCGTGGCTCTGGCGGCCAGCACGATAGGGCTCCCCGCGACGGTGGCCGTGTGGAGCTGGGTCAGGGAGGAAGCGGCCGGTCGCCGGCGTCCGCGCCGCTGAGCCGCGCACCCGCGGGAGCCCCGCGCTGCACCCGCCCTTGACGGCGGAGGTTCTGGCGAACGAGCATGGGGGTTCGTCCATGCCGTTTTCCGCAGGACGGAGGATGTCCATGAAACGACCTTTGCCGCTGGCATTGGCCTTCACCTTCGGCGCAGTCACCCTCGCGGCCGGCGCGGGCCGCGACGACATGCGGCCGCTGCCCTTCCACTCCGACGCCTATCCGAAGGCCCTGGCGGAAGCGCGCAGCCGCGACCTGCCGCTCTTCATCGAAGCCTGGGCCCCCTGGTGACACACCTGCCGCTCGATGAGGGCCTTCGTCCTCACGGACCCCGCCCTCGCGAGCCACGCCGGACGGTTCGTCTGGCTCGATCTGAACACCGATGAGACGGCAAACGAGCCCGTGCTCCAGAAGCACGAGGCCGACGCCCTGCCGACCTTCATGGTCGTGGACCCGAAAGACGAGAGGGTCGTCCTTCGCTGGGTGGGAAGCCTGACCGTACCGCAGCTCGAGGCATTCCTGGAAGAGGCCCGCGCCACGCTGCGCGGCGTGGGAAAAGCCGCCTCCCCCGAGGACGCCGCGCTCGTCCGAGCCGACGCTCTCTACGGGGCGCGCCAGTACGCCGAGGCGGCCGCCGCCTACCGTGAAGCCCTCGCCAAAGCACCGACGGGATGGCCGCGTTACAGCCGCGCCGTCGAGGCCCTCCTGTACTCGTATCAGTCGACCGACGCCTACGCGCAGGCGGTGGCCCTCGCTCGCGAGGCACGCTCACGCCTCGCGGGGACTCCGTCGGCCCTGACCGCTTCGCTGGGCGGGCTCGACAGCGCCCTCGAGCTGCCCAAGGACGACGCCGGCCGGGCCGCCGGCATCGCCGAAATGGAGGCAGCCCTCCGCGCGGCCGTTGCCGACGCGACCGTCGTGGTGGCCGCGGACGACCGCTCGGGTGCTTTCGGCTCGCTCCTCCAGGCCCGCCGACAGGCGGGCGACGAGGCCGGCGTGAAAAGCGTCGCCGCCGAATGGGCGGCCTTCCTCGAAGGTGAGGCGCTGAAGGCCAGGAGCCCGGAGGAGCGCGCCGTCTTCGACTCCCATCGACTGAGCGCCTACCTGGCGCTCGGCGACCCCGGCCGGGCGATCGCCATGCTCCAGGCCTCCGAGAAGGAGCTGCCGCGGGACTACAACCCGCCGAACCGCCTGGCCCGCGCCTACGCCTCGCTGAAGGAGTGGGACGAGGCGCTTGCCGCCTCGTCGCGGGCAGCGGGTCTCGCCCAGGGCCGGGCGAAGCTGCGCGTGCTGTCGCTCCGAGCGAGCCTCCTCGAGGAGAAAGGCGATGTCGCCGCGGCGCGCCGGACCTACGACGAGGCTATCGTCTTCGGGGAAGCGCTCCCCGCCGACGAGCGGCCGGTGAAGACGATCGAGCAGCTCCGGAAGCAGCGCGAGAAGCTCCTCGCGCCACCGAAGCCCAGGGAATGACCGCGCGGCTCGAAGTACGTCTCGCCGGACGGGCGTCCGGGCTAGACTCAGGCCTCTCATGACGGGCGGAGACAAGGTCGCGGACGTTCTCCTCCGGCAGGGGGTGCGATTCCTCTTCACCCTCTGCGGCGGGCACATCTCGCCGATCCTCGTGTCGGCCAAGGCGCGGGGGATCCGGGTGGTGGACACGCGGCACGAGGCGACCGCGGTCTTCGCCGCCGACGCGGTGGCCCGGCTCACCGGGGTCCCGGGGACCGCCGCGGTCACGGCCGGCCCGGG
>Ga0214473_10006300_pt1 | contig 14198 bp, 8 predicted proteins | sample RVTome_7_FD_203509 | JGI IMG/M metagenome (GOLD analysis project Ga0214473, IMG submission 203509) | Soil microbial communities from uranium-contaminated site in the Upper Colorado River Basin, Wyoming, United States - RVT98D197 | ecosystem: Environmental > Terrestrial > Soil > Contaminated >... | reverse complement strand
TGTGTTCATCCGTGAACATGACGGAGTCCTCCTGATTCTAAGTTCCGTTTACTACAAAACTTAGATCGGCGAGGACTCCTTCTTCTCAACGCCAAAGGTTAGTACCATTGCGCACAGCGGACCCTACTTCCGTCGCGGCGGGGTCGGCGGTGTCGAGCAGGAGCATGCCCAGGTTGAAATGGGCGTCGGCGTGGTCGGGGTTCATGGCGATAGCCTGTTCGAAGTGCTCCCGCGAGCGCTCCGACTGCCCGGCACGCCACAGGGCATAGCCGAGATTGTTGTGCAGGTCGGCGTCGTCGGAAAGCGTCGCAAGGGCCTGCTCGTAGCAGGGGACGGCCTCTTCAAAACGCCCTAGGTGGGCGAGGGCGGTGCCGAGGTTGTAGTGGGCCCGGCCCGACGTCGGGTCGAGCCTGACCGCTTCCCGCAGGCTCGCCACGGCTTCCTCCAGGCGGCCAAGCTCGGCCTGGACGCTGCCCAGCTCGGCGAAGGCGAGGGAGCGGCCGGGGTCGATGCGGACGGACCGGCTTAGATGCGCTTCCGCCCGAGGAAAATCGCCGCGGCTGGCGGCCAGGCCGCCCAAGGCATGATGGGCCCCGGCGACGGCCAGAGGCACCTGCTCGGTTCGGTCGCTCCATGGGGCGATGATCGCGTGAAACTCCCGCTCCGCGTCCTCGATGCGGTTCCGCATGGCATGCGACCGGGCAAGCTCGAGGCGAAGCTGCGGGTCGTCGGGTCGTTGGGCCAGCAAAGTCGAAGCCCAGGTCTCCACCTCGTCGAAGTCGCCGAGGTGCCACGCGGTTGACAGCAATCCGCGCTGCACCCGCTCGTTGTGAATGAGCCCCCATTTGTCAGCGGTGATGAGGTGGTCATGGGCCCGCTGGGCGATCGCGGCGGCACTTTCAGAATCCGCTGCACTCGCCAAAGCGCGGGCCTGTTTAAGGCCGGAGAACTCATGGTACCGGACGAAGGCGCTGTGCCCCACGAGGGCCGCCAGGACGGCGGCCATGCCGCCGAAGGCCCGCCCGGCGCCGGTGGCCCTGCCCAGGGCCTTCAGCCGAAGCGTGGCGAGGGTCACGTTGGGGCGGGTGAACATCCGCACCGCCACCACGGTGAGATAGCCGAGAATCGCCCCCAGCGCCAACGAGAGCAGGAACGGAATCCGGCTGTACAGCCCGCGGAAGGAGAGCAGCACCACCAGGAACACGAAGGCCGTGACCACTTCCTCGGCGATGGAGAAGTCGTAGCGCAGCCCGAACCGCCCGCCGCTGGCCGCGGACTTGAACAGCGCCGGCCGGCCCAGGCCGTAATGCAAGGCCTGCTGCGGGCAGGCGCTGACGCAGTCCAGGTCCTTGAGGCAGGCGGGATTCACGATCATGCCGTGCCGGGCGACTTCCTCGTGCACGCGGATGCCGCAGGTGCAGGCCGCGGTGCAGGTGCCGCACTGCTGGCACTTGTCGCTCACCTTGATGCGGCCCGGGGAGAAGCGGTCCGCCAGGGCGAAGATAGCCCCGTAGGGGCAGACGTAGGTGCAGAAGGTCCGCGACCCCAGCAGGTAGACGATGGCGAAGCCGCATACCAGGAAGGTCAGCACGATGACCGGGGCCGAGGGCAGGTTGCGCCAGAAGTTCTCGGTGACGAAGGAGGCCCAGCCTTCCCGGTCGGTGGCGAAATGAAACGTGGGCAGCGCTTTGCTCTGCCAGGTGCGGACGATCTGCGGCCAGAGGAACATGTAGCCGGCGGTGAGCGGCGGCACGAGCAGCAGCAGCCGGGAGCGGATGGGCTTGCTGCGGATGCCCAGCCGCCTCAGCAGCCAGGCGCACAGGTCCTGAAGCACCATGATGTGGCACGCCCAGGAGCAGAAGAACCGGCCGAAGAGCAGCGTGCCCAGCACCAAAATGCACATGAACAGAAAGCCGGCGGTGATGATGCCCAGCTCGAGGGTGTACATGACCTCGTTGAGCTCCAGCGGAGCCAACGTCTTGCCGGTGAGCTTCCAGTGCAGGATGTGCAGGGCGAAGATGATGTAGACCAGAGACAAAGACAGCGCCCGCCAGCGGTGAAAACTCCGGTGGTGGCGGACGACCGGTGACGATGCACCGGAGGTTACCGTTTTATCGGTCTGGCGTGGCGCAGCGCGCGTCTGGCCCATGATTCCTCTCCCACGCGCATCTGGCAAGCGGCGTGCCGGGAGGGCGAAACAGAGCGTGGCCGTTCTGGGTGCCATGGCTTCACGGCGCAGCCGGGTAGCCATGCGGGGTTGACGGGCTTCCGCACGCTTACCCGCTGCGCGTGAAAGCGTGGCACCCAGGGCGTCGCTACGTCGCTGCACCCGTCGGCCGCCACGGGGGGCGGCCGCTACGTCGCTATGCCCTGCATCACGGCGGGTTGAGTCCGGTCATCTCGCGCACCTTGCGGTAGATCGTCTGGCCGTTTTCGTCCAGCGGGTCGATCAGGATGAGGCGATCGAACACCGGCGAATCGAACGTGTCGGGACGGTGGCAATCCCGGCAGCCGTCACTCGGGTTCGCGGCGTAGCCCCAGGAATCTTCCAACGGAAGCACGTTGTGATCCATGCCCCACACGTACGGGTACCACGCGTCCATGGCGATGCCCGCCCCGACGTGCTCGAACGATCCCATCGTGCCGGGCTGGCCCGGGTCCTCGTGGAAGACGCGCCGGCCGCGCACCAGCACGGGGTTGGCCGCCACCGGCACGCCGTTGGCGTCGGGGCCCTTGAGCACGTCGAGATACGCCAGGACTTCCTCCTCGCGATTGATCTCCAGGCGCCCGTCGCCATCGTCGTCGGTCAGCACCGGCAGCGGCGTGGGGCCGACTACCTGGGCGACACGCCAGGTCGGGAGGGGAGCGATGACGTCGTCGGTCAGATCGCCCGGCGTGCCGTTCTGATCCCAGTCACCGAAGTAAATCGTGATCCAGATATTGGCGGGGAACGAGCGCATGTGCCCGTCGACATCCCCCTTGAGTTCCAGGGCGGGGTACCAACGGCTGTCATCGTCGATCGCCTGGGGATTGAGCGGATCGGTGGAGTAATACCGCTGCGTCGTGCCCACGCTGCCCGGAACGGTGATGTCGCGGAAGAGCACCGATCCGACCAGGGCGTGGCGGATATGGCACGCCTGGCAGGAGAGGATCTCGAACATGGTCGGGTCGACGATGTGCACCAGCGTCGAGCCGGGCACGTCGGGGGCGTCCGGGTGCTTGAGCGGATTGGGTGAACCGTCGGGGAGTTCCGTCAGGTGGCAGTTGCGGCAGGTGCGGAAGCCGTTGCCCCAGTCGAGCTCGTTGCGGTACTGCAACTGCGGGCTGTTGCCCTTGCTGATGTTGTGGTCCGCGGTTCCGGGGTGGCACACAGTACAGACCCGGCTCTCCGAAGGAGCGATGTCATTGCCCGGGTCCTCATCGTTTAGGTTGTTGAACTTGCGGTAGTGAATGTCCCGATCGTCGAACCAGGTTGTGCCGGTGACGGTGGCAAAGGGATGGCAGCTCCAGCAGCCCTGGTCCTTGGGCGGATAGCTGACCGAATCGGCGGAGAGCAGCAGCGAGCCGCTCAGAGGATCCTCATTCAGGCTGCCGTCGGCGATGCCGACGTTGTAGTCGATCTGCAGGACCGGATTGGCCCGGTCGGCGGCGGCGGGGTAATCCCAACCCGGGACCATCATGGCATCGACGAACGCCTGATCCGCCTGGCCGCCGGAACCGGCGACGACTCCCGGCGCCGCCCGGGCGCCGAGACTCAACTGCGAGTACCAGCCCTGACCAGCCGTACCCGCGGCGGCGAACGCCGGGACGGGATCGCCATTCGCGTCCACCAGCTTTGCTCCGGTCGCCAGAATGCTCCGGCGGCGGGCCATGACCTGGTCGGTTCCGCCGATCTCTCGGTCGTTGCGATGACACAGGAGGCAATCCGGACCGGAAAGGCCGGTCACGTTCCAAGGTGCGGGGCTGACTGAACCCGTGGCGTAGTTCTGGGTCACGTAGTCCCCGTCGAGGGCGACTTCGCCGGGCGTCTTGCCCAGCACTTCATAACCGAACTGGCCGGCGGCCTGGTCGTAAAGAAGCTCACCGTCCCGATCGAGTTCGCCGGGGCCGGCGCCGGGATGGCAGCCGCTGCAATCGCGGACCCAGTTAAAGGTCGGCTGATCGATCTGCGAGGCGTGGGTGTTGTTCTTCGCGGCCAACAGGTACTGGAACGACTGACCCCACTTGCCATATCGCCCGGCGCTCTTGATCCAGAATCGGCCGTCGTCGTTATAGTCGTCGCGCATGTCCAGATTGCCGTTGACGTCGGTGCGGCCGTCCTCGAACCAGGAGCCGTGAGCGACGCGGCTGGTATCGTGGCACCCCACGCCGCCGCAGGTCTGCCGGCCGCTGTAAGGTGCGGTCGACGCCGCGGTCAGAGGGGTGCCTAGGCTGTCCTTGAGGACGATGTGGTCGTGGTACGTGTCCGGATTGGTACCGGTCAACGTGCGGACCGTCTCGTAAACCGGCTCCCCGTCCGGGTCCCAGGGATCGACGAGGATGAGCCGGTCAAAGATCGGTGAACCCCCTTCGCGGGCGTGGCAGGTCTGGCAGCTTTCGGGCGCATCCCCGGCGCCCCAGGCCTCGGCGGCGGGCAGGATGTTGTGATCCAACCCGTAGACGTCCGATTTCCAGGGGTCGATGGCCATGCCCGTCCCCTCGGGTTCGAGTGAGCTGACGCCCTCGGGAGCCTCTGGATCCTCGTACCACATCCACTTCGTCTTAATGTACACCGGGTTCGTAGCGATCTGCCGGCCGTAGCTGTCGTTGCCCTTGAGCGCCTGCATGTAGATGAGCATTTCTGCAGGGCGGTTGATCTCCAGCTTGCCATCGCCGGTATCGTCCGTGATGCCGGGCAGGGGCTGGCCGTCCGTTACCTGTTTGAGCTTCCACATGGGAATGGGGACGACGGCGTCGTCGGTCAGATCTTCCGGCGTGCCGTTCTGATCCCAGTCCGCCCAATAGAGATGGAACCACCAATGAACCGGAAACAGCCGAACCACGCCGTCGACGTCCTTCTTCGGCTGCACACCGGGGTACCAGCGGCTCTTATCGGGATTCGACGGGTCGAGCGGATCGGCCGAATAGAACTGGTCGGTCATGTGCTTGATGCGGTTGCCGTTGAGCGAGGCGTCGCCAAAGGCCCGCGCCGGATTCACCGCCGCGTACGGCACGTGGCAAAGCTGGCAGGACAACGCCTGCATCGGTCCTTTTTCGCCCTTGTAGAAGCCGATCATGTGCACGGGCACGCTGCCGTCGCCGGGCACGTCCGGGGCGTCGGGATGCTTATTCGGATTGGGCGAGCCATCCGGATTGACGGTGAGGTGGCAATCGCGGCAGGTCAACATGTTCTTGTAGTCGAGATCGTCGCGATAGGGCTTGGAGATGCTGTTGCCCTTGCCGAAGTTGTGCTCGGGGTTGCCCTTGTGGCACACGACGCACACGGCGCTTCGGGCCGGCGGGATGTCGTTGTCCGGATCGTCGTCCGTGAGGTTGTTGAACTTGCGGTAGTGGACGAAGCGGTCGTCAAACCAGGTGGTGCCTCGAGACTCCCGAAAGCCGATCGGCCCGTGACACATCCAGCAGGCGTTGTCCCGAGGAGGCCAATCCAAGGCGCTGGGGCTCAGGCTGACGGTGTCGTCATCGTTGCAGACGAGGGTTCCTCGGGCCACGCCGACAGAGTAGTCGAGCTGAAGCCGGGTGACCGCGCCGCCTTGCATTTCCATGTTGGAGAACCAACCCTGGCCGGCGGCGCCTGCGGCGGCGAAAGCCGGCACTGTGGCTCCCTGATCGTCCACCAGTTCGGTGAAGGCGCTCAAGGTGCCGCTGCGCCAATCTCGGCGTTTCGTGTTCTGCCCGTTGTTCCAGTCGGGATCCGGCGTATGGCAGAAGAGGCAGTCCGGCTCGGACAGGCCGGTAATGTCCCATCGGGCGGCGGTAAGGACACCGTCCGACGTGTCCGGCTGGTAGGAATAGTCTCCGTCAAAAACTACGTCCTGGGCCGTCTTGCCGAGCAGTTCGTAGCCGAACTGGTCGGTCGCCTTGTTGTAGAGGAGCATTCCGTCGCGGTCGAACTCTCCGGGGCCGCCGCCGATGTGGCATCCACCACAGCCGCCAATCCACCCGAACGTGGTTACGTCAACCTCGGATTCGTTGGCGTTGTCCTTGGCGGCGAGCTGATGCCAGGTGGAGCTGGACGAGAAGTGCCCGTAGCGCGAGGGTGACTTTTGCCACCATCGACCGTCCTGGAAGTAGTCATCCTTGACGATAATGTGGCCGTCCGTGTCCGTCCGTCCCTGCTGGAACTTGAAGCCGTTGCTGATTACGTCAATGTCATGGATGTGGCACGTACCGGCACACGTCTGGCGCCCGCTGTAGGGAACGGTGGAGTCGACGGCCAGCACGTTGCCGAGCGTGTCCCGCAGGGGAATGGGCAGATGGCCCAGCGCACCGGTCAAGGCGGCGAAGTCGGCGAGGTCAACGTCGTCGTCGTCGTCGAAGTCGAAGGGGATGATACAAGCGGGAACCGCAAGGTCGGCCTCGGGGCCGGAGACGGTGAGGCAGATGGCAAGGACCTCGAAATCCGCCAGGTCCACGTAGCCGTTGCCGTCGAAATCGCCGCCGGGCGAGCCGGCGAAGCGAAGGCCGGAGAGATCGGGCGTGCCTGGGGGCGCAGGGTCGCCGGCTTGTCGTAGCGATCGATCCACGGCAACGGGCCGCGACTTGACTGAAGCAGCCTCGGCGCGTTTCAGGGCGTCGACGGTGAGCTTTACGGCAAGAAACCCGCAAGCGGCGATGAGCACCAAGGGCACCAGCGTCTTTGCTTTCATGGTCCGCGTCCTGTTCTCGGAAGTGTGAAGCGACCTGTCGATCGCCCGTTGCGTTTGAGAAGCGCGAGGGCAGGGCGAAGGAACGCCCTTGATCGACCGGCGCTCGCCGTTTCCACGCAACTTGCTGCCCCTCCCCTCCGATCCTGGCTGAATATCGGGTGGATCGAAGTGGCCAATGAAGTAACTAAGCTAACATGCCGGGCGTGGAAAATCCAGGGCCCGGAAGCTCGCGCCCTTGTCTCATTTTCGGACACTATCGGACATGGAGCGGCCGGGGGCGACCGAGCATCAGGCGAACTCGGCCGGGGCCAGGCCCTCCGCGACCAGCCGGAGCTTGTCCGGCGCGCGGATGCGGAGGTGCTGCTCGTGGGTTTCGATCAGCCCGCAGTCGACCAGCCGCCGGAGGGTGCGGGAGAGGGTCTCGCTGGTCAGATTGAGGTGGCTGGCCAGGTCGCGCTTGCGCATGGGCAGGACGAACTCGCCGCGGCCGCTGGTGGGGTCTGACTGGATCAAGTGGCGGGCGACCCGGGCGGTGGCGTCGCGCAGGACCAGGTCTTCGAGCAGCCCGACCAGGCTGTGCACCCACCGGGCCATGCCGGTCATCATCTCGATGCAGAAGCCATGATCCTCGCTGACCATGCGGCGGAAGCCGCTCTGCGGGACCAGGGCGCAGACGGTGTCCTCGGTCACGTCGGCATAGGCGGGGCAGTGGAACTGCCCGATGGCGGCAACCTCGGCGAAGGTCATGCCCGGACCAGCGAAGTGCAGTACGTGCTCCTTCCCGTTGGGGGCGATCTTGAAGATGCGGACGGAGCCTTCGCCGACCACGAAGATGCCCGGGCAGGGGTCCCCATCGCGGAAGATGATCTGCCCGCGTTGAAACCGGACGGTGCGGGCGATGGTCTTGATCTTCTCGAACGACGCGTCGGTCAGCCCGCAGAACAGGCCGCAGTTGCGGATGATCTCGACGGCGTCGTTCACCGGTCCCCCATTGGGCTCAAAGAAAAACCACCGCGTTTGATCCAGGTCAAGGCGAGGCCGCGGGGATCGAGCGATGATCCAGTATGTCCGTCGGGCGTCCGGCGGGCAATACGGCGGTCGGACCGCTCGAGGCGCAAGGCCATGATCCGCGACATCGTCTCGATCGACGAAGACGTGTGCGACGGCTGCGGCCGTTGCGTTCCGAGCTGCGCCGAGGAAGCCATCCGCATCGTGGCCGGCAAGGCCCGGTTGGTATCGGACCGGCTTTGCGACGGCCTGGGGGCCTGTCTGGGGCACTGCCCGCGCGGGGCGATCCGCATCGAGCGCCGGGAAGCAGATACCTTCGACGAGGCGGCCGTAGGGAGGCATCGGATGAGTGCTTCCGCCGTTTCGCGGGACCCGGCCCGCAGACCTGGGGCTGGGCGGGAACGGCACGTGCCGGTGGTTTTCCCGGAACATCAGGGATGTCCCGGTGCCCGGCTGGACTCGTGGGCGACGGCCCCGGCAGGGGCCCTCGGCTCGCGACCGGGGGATGACCAGCGCCGGCCGACGGACGACGGCGCGGCGTCCGACCTGCGGCAGTGGCCGGTGCAGCTTCGCCTTGTACCGCCAACAGCTCCGTTTCTGTATCGAGCGCCCCTGCTGGTCGCGGCGGACTGTGTACCGGTGGCCTTCCCCGACTTCCACCGCGCCCTGCTTCGCGGTCAGGCCCTGGTCATCGCCTGCCCCAAGCTCGACGACCGGCGCGGCTACGTGGAGAAGCTGGCGGCGATGATCCAGGAGAATGAGACTCCGGCGATCACGGTGGCCCGCATGGAAGTCCCCTGCTGCGGAGGGATTCTCCAGATGGTGTTGGAGGCGCGGGACCTGGCGGAGAGAAACGTACCCGTCGAGGAAGTGGTCATCGGCATTCGAGGATCGGCGATCGCTCGGCGGAGGCACGACGTCGAAGCCGCGTCGTCATCGTGACAGCGGTTGGTAGAGGGTGAGGAGTACACCGCCAAGGCGGGTCGCCCATGGCGTTAGCGATGGGGGCAGCGGGCGGAGGCGAAGTCCTGCCGTCGATCCGGTTTGGGGTGAGGATCGGGAAGGAAATGGAGAAACGACATGTTCTGCAATCAATGTGAACAAACGGCGCACGGGACGGGCTGCGTGGACCTGGGAGTGTGCGGCAAGGACCCCGACGTGCAGTCGCTTCAGGAGATTCTCCTGTACGGGCTCAAGGGGATGTGCGCCTACGCCCACCACGCCCGCCGGCTCGGCATGGTCGACGAGGACGTGGACGCCTTCGTGGAGGAAGCCCTCTTCGCCACGGTCACCAACGTCAACTTCGACATGGAAAGCCTCTTGGAGCTGGTGTTGGAGTGCGGCCGCAAAAACCTCCGCGTGATGCAGATGTTGGACGAGGGGCACGTGAAGCGCTTCGGCACGCCCTCGCCCACGACCGTCTTCGAGGGGACCCGGGCCGGCCCGGGCATTCTGGTCACCGGGCACGATCTCGTCGACCTCGACAACCTGCTCCGGCAAACGGAGGGAACGGGCATCAACGTCTACACGCACGGGGAGATGCTGCCGGGCCACATGTATCCGAAGCTGCGCCAATACAAGCACCTGGCGGGCCACTTCGGCGGCGCGTGGCAGAACCAGAAGGTGGAGTTCAGCGCCTTCAGCGGCCCGGTCCTGGCCAGCACCAACTGCGTGCTGATTCCACGGGAGGAGTACCAGGACCGCCTGTTCACCACGCGGGTCACGGCCGTTCCCGGCGGGAACCGGCTGACCACCGACGACTTCTCCTCGGTCATCGAGTGCGCCCGGCGCTGTGACCCGCTGCCCGAGCGGCCGGTGAGAGAGACCACCATCGGCTTTCACCAGTCGGTCCTGCTGGGCATCGCGGACAAGATCGTGGCCGCGGTCAAAGCCGGCACGTTGAAGCACTTCTTCCTGATCGGCGGTTGCGACGGCGCCGAGCCCGGCCGCAACTACTTCTCCGAGTTCGCCCGGCACACTCCGCCGGACTCGCTCATCCTGACGCTGGGCTGCGGCAAGTATCGCATCCGCGACCACGACTACGGCACCATCGAGCTGGACGGGGTGGGGCCGGTGCCGCGGCTGCTGGACATGGGCCAGTGCAACAATGCCTACAGTGCCATCGTCGTGGCGGTGGCGCTGGCCGACGCGTTCGAGTGCGGCGTCAACGACCTGCCCCTGACCATCGTGCTGTCCTGGTTCGAGCAGAAGGCCGTGGCCGTGTTGTTGACCCTGCTGGCCCTGGACATCAAGGGCATCCGCATCGGTCCTGCGGCCCCGGCGTTCGTCTCGCCCAACGTGTTCGCTATCCTGCAGGACAAGTTCGACCTCAAGCTGACCAACCGCGAGCCCCTCGCGGACCTGCGGGCCTCGCTGGCGGCGGTGGGGTAGCCAGGAACTCCGGGCATGCCGGGAGGGCGCCCGCGGACGGACGGCTGATGAGCGTCTCACTGCCAACCTGGATCGTCGCGGCGTTCCAGCGAGCGGCCGGCTCCGGCGGACGTGCGAAACAGGAACGGGCCGGCCGTGCACGGCGGCGAAAGCTGCGCCGCGATCTTAAGACGCTGGCGACCTTCATTACGCTGTACTGCGACGGGCGTCACCCAGCGGCAGAGCGACAGCGCGTGCTACTCAAGACGCATGACCTCGACGGGTTATGCGGCCGCCCGGTGGTGCTCTGCGAACCGTGCCGCAGGCTGCTGGCCCACGCCTTCGTCAAGCGCTCGCGCTGTCCTTTTGATCCCAAGCCGCCCTGCAAGCGATGTCCGGCGCATTGCTACGCGCCCAGGTACCGGGCGCAGATTCGCGCGGTGATGAGGTACTCCGGCCGCCGATTGGCCCTCAGCGGGCGTCTCGACTTCCTCCTTCACCTGCTGTTCTGACCAGCGCCGCCCATCGACAAACGGCGATCGGCGATGAGTTCGTCGTGCGGCCCCGCCGCTCCGCATCGCCCGACACGCCCGGACGAAATTGCAATTGTCACGCCCTTTTGTAAACTGGTCGATGAGGAGCAGGCCGGAAGTGGATACCCGCCGTGGGTTCCAAGTCGGTAGGACGGTCGTCGCTCTACGCGTGCTTAGGTGACGGGTGTTCGATCATGCTGAGACGAATCGGGCTGCGTGTGGCGCCGATGTCGGCACTCGCCGTATTTGCTGTTCTGTGTAACACGGCGTGCACGCGGGAGCTGCGGGAAGGCGTGCTTTCGGGGGCTTCGAGCTATGCGGCCGATGCCGCCTACGGGCTGCTGGCTGAGTTGCTGCCGTTTCCCTTGGGCGATGCGTCGGGTGGGAGCGGTGGCGGCGACGACCCCTTCGGCGACGTGCCCCTCCAGATGTGAGCCCCGGATGGTTGAGACGGTGGGTCGCCTCACCCATCTGCGGTGGCGGAGGTTTACGGATCAAGGAGTCCGACTGTGCGTTGGCATGATGCGAAAGCTCCCCTCTTGGCGGCGTCACTGTTCCTCACGACCTTGTGCGGCTGCCCCGGGACCTCCGGCGGCGGTGGTCAAGCCCGCTTGCTGTTTTCCGGCCTGAACGTGGCCTTGATGAGCGTCTCGGGGACCTCGGCTTCGGACGTCTACGCCGTGGGGGCGGACCCGGGCGATGGCAAGGGGCCCTACGTACTGCACTACGACGGTCGCCATTGGCGACGTCTGCTGACCGAAAGCTCCGGTGATCTCTGGTGGATCAGCGTCACGCCAATCGACGGGGACTTTTTCATGGGCGGCGCGGGGAGCCAGGTGCTTCGATACGATCCCGCTGCCGACACGTTTGAGCCGTTGCAGCCGCCCGGTGGTGCGGGGGACACGGTCTTCGGGGTCTGGGGCCCTGACGCGGCGCATCTCTGGGCCGTGGGCGGAGACCTCGATCGCCCGGACGATTCCGGATTCATCTGGAACTACGACGAGAATACCTGGGCGGTGGTGAACGTGGGCGAGACCGTCGCCGCAGACTTGCCCATTCTCTACAAAGTGTGGGGACGCAGCGCTGCCGACGTTTTTGTCGTCGGGCGCCTCGGAACCGTGCTGCACTTCGACGGCGCCGACTGGTCGCGACTTCCAACGGACACCACGCGTACGCTGTTTACCGTCCACGGTGACGCCGATCAGGTTATCGCCGTGGGCGGCTTTGGCGACGCGGTGATTCTCGAAGCGGACGCCGGGTCCTTCGTCGATCGTGCCCCCTCGGAGATGCCGGCGATGAACGGCGTGTGCGTCGGCCCCGAGGGAACCACGGTGGCCGTGGGTATCGAGGGGTCAGTGGCGCGGCGCGAGGAGACGGGCTGGACTCTCGAGGACCTCGACTTTTCCACCATTCGCGATTTCCACGCGACCTGGGTAGACCCGCAGGGCGGGATCTGGGCGGTCGGCGGCAACCTGTCGGCCGAGCTGAACGACGGCATGCTGGCCTACATCGGAACGGCCGACATCAGCACGACCGTGGTCCCCTGAACGATGTGCCACTGTGCTCCGGAGCGACTTGTCACACGGCGTTCGGTGTCACGTCGGCAGCAGCAGCGCATCTCTCCACGCCGGGACGCGGGAACGGTCTCGTTGCCGGCGGCCGCACGTAATGGTCCGGCTTACGGCAGCGGTGGCCGTGGTGACGATTGGGCTTTCCTGCCCGGCGGAGGCGTACACCCCTAAGCCCGCTCCGGATGCCGGCGCCGATCCGCCGAGCGGACCGCATTACCTCAACCTGCGCTACGACGAGGACTACAGCTTTCTCGACGATGACCCCGAAGCCCGCGGCGAGGACCCGCGGCTCAAGCTCAAGAATCTCGACCTGGGTGACGGCTGGCGTATGGACATCGGCGGCGAGCTGCGCCTGCGGGCGGAGTTCCGGAGCAATCAGACCTTCGGGCTCGAGCCACGCACCTCCAACGCCCAGCAGAACTACCGGTGGATGCTGCATGCCAACGTCCGGCAGGGCGACCGGTTCCGACTCTTCGTTCAGGGGATCTTCGCCCACGTGGAGGATCAGGACGGTCCCTTCCAGCCCACCCAGGAAAACCACGGCGACATCCAACAGCTTTTCGCCGACCTTCCGCTGCTCGGCCAGGACGTGCCCGTGACCCTGCGGGTGGGTCGGCAGGAGTTCTCCTACGGCAACGATCGGCTTATCGGCCCGCTCGACTGGGTTTCCACGCGAAGGCGCTTCGACGCCGTCAAGCTCTCCTATGAAGGCTCGAAGTTCGACGTCGATGCCTTCTACGCCCGACCCGTCGTCGTCGACCGCACCCGGTTGGACTCCTGGAACGACGACTATGGCCTCTACGGCGTGTACGCGACGTACAAGGCCATCCCCAACCACGGGGTAGACGCGTACCTGCTGGTCACGGACCAGGACGACGAAACGCGCAGTCCGAACCGCCAGACGGGCGAGTTGGACATGTACACGGCGGGGACCCGCTTTTGGGGTTCCGCGAGCGGCTTCGATTACGACACAGAGCTGGCCGGCCAATGGGGCCGGTGGGCCGACGACGCCGTGGCCGCCTGGATGTGGGAGTTCGACGGGGGATATACCTTCGATCACCGGTGGAAGCCGCGCCTCGGGGCGGGCTTCAGCTACACCTCCGGCGACCGCGATCCCTTTGATGGCAAGGTCAACACCTTCAACCAGTTGTTCACCTTTAACGACGTGTGCATTGGGATCCTCGATCTGATCGGCCGGCAGAACCTGACCCGGGCCTACCTGACCGTGGACGCCTGGCCTGTGCCGAACAAGCTGATGGTGGCGGCGTACTGGCACCGCTACTGGCTCAGCGCTGCGGAGGACGCGTATTACAACGCGAGTGCCGCGCCGGTCCTGCGCGATTTATCCGGTGACAGCGGTGCGGACCTGGGCCACGAGCTCGATCTGTGGGTCGAGTGGTTCCTTACCTCCAACTCGAGCCTGGTGTTCGCGTACGCCCACTTCTGGGACGGCGACTACGTGCACGAGCGGGTCGGGACGGTGACGGGTGACGACGACCCCGATCTTTTCTTCGTGCAGTTCCGCTACCGGTTTTAGAGCAATTTTCACCTCTCGCGTAGCGGAACCGCGTTCCTCCCCCCTTGCCAAGGGGGGAAAGAGGGGGGTTGGCGTGCTACACGAAAGTGCCACCTTCTCTAGCCCAAACTTAACCGTGATTTCCGGCGGTTTTTTGACGTAACCCCTGTTGGCATGGGCACTTACGGAGTCATGCACAGTTTTAATTGTAGCCACTAAATAGTAGATTTTATTGTTGACATACCGTCATGGTTACCGATAATGGATGGCATGGCCAGCAGAAACGGACCAGTTCATGTAGCCACCACAACACGCACCTACAAGAACAAGG
>Ga0214473_10006299_pt1 | contig 14199 bp, 10 predicted proteins | sample RVTome_7_FD_203509 | JGI IMG/M metagenome (GOLD analysis project Ga0214473, IMG submission 203509) | Soil microbial communities from uranium-contaminated site in the Upper Colorado River Basin, Wyoming, United States - RVT98D197 | ecosystem: Environmental > Terrestrial > Soil > Contaminated >... | reverse complement strand
CGAGCAGTGTTGCGCACGGCAACCCACACCTCCCGCGCCCCCGCTCCCCGTTCCCTGCTCCCTGTTCCCCGTTCCCTGCTCCCCAATCGTCAATCGGCAATCGGCAATCGGCAATCGGCAATCGGGCCCGCGGACCGGTCGCTGGCGCTCCCGGCTCGGATCAAGCCCGCTCCCTCACGGTCGCGGCTCGGATCAGGGCGTCAATAGCTTGACGAACGGGTCGATGTCGAAGTTGTTGAGTTCGCCGTCGCCGTTGATGTCGCCAGAATCGTACGGGTTCATGCGCGGATATTGCTTGATGTACGCCTCGATATCCGTCAGCGCGAGCACAAACGGATCGATGTCGAAGTTGTTGACCTGCCCGTCGCCACTCAAATCGCCTTTCACGCCCGGCGGAGCACCGTAGCCGTACGCTTCGAGTTCCAAGATCGTGGTGAATTGCTCGGTCCCACCCGCGGTGCCGCGCACCCGCACGGCAGCGCACCACCGGGAGGCGAAATCGAACGCGATGATCTGAAAGGGGCGGAACTTGTCCAGCGGCTCGTTCTGGTGCAGTTCCGGCGGCACGGACCAGGCGCCGGCACGCCGCGTCTCGACCGTCAGCGTCGTGAAGTAGCCACCCGGGTACGCCGTCGCAAGCGGATCTTCGTTGAACGCAGCGAATACCAGGTCGCCCTCGTAGAAGATCACGCGGTCGACGCGCACCTGGCGAGGAAAACTCAATTGGTAGTAGTCCCCGCCCGCCGGCTGCTGTGGGTCGTTGTCGCGCGTCCAGTACGCCTGGTGGCCGTTGTAGCGCGTGTCCACGACGCCGTCCGCGATCCCCTCCAGGTCGTCGCGATCAAGCTGCGGGTTGAAGCGCGCGATGCTCGCAGCTACGGTCACCGGCTCGCCTTTCCGGCGCAGCTCGCCCACGAGCCCCGCGGCTTCGTTCGGGTCCCACAGCTCGGGCTCCGGCACGACCGGGTCGGCATCAGGCAGATGGTACATCCGGTCCCCACCGCTGCCGGTGATGTAGCCGCCGTTTCCAACGATCACGTCCTCCGCCAGCCCCTGCCAGCGCCGGCCAATCGCGATAATCGAATCGTCCTGCGGCAGCGGACCGGGTCGGGGCAGATCGGGTCGCCGAGTGTTGCGATACGTGTCGCCGCACTGGCCGACGAGGTCCGGCGGGAGCCCCTTGTAGCCGTAGATCATCCCCAGCAGGCCGCCGCTGGTAGCGCCGTTGCAGTCGCAGTCCCAGCCGGCCAGCACCGCGATTTGGACCGTGTCCTCAAACGCCCCGTTGCCATAGAGCAGCGCCAGCGTCGTCGCCCCCACATTGATGGTCGACTCGATCCACACCCGGTGACGACCGAACGACTGGTCGCCCTGATAGTGGTCGTACAATTTGCGTCGCGTGGCACGCCAGTCCAGTTCGCCGTCGCGCCGGTCGGCTTCGTACCATGCCAGCACGTCGCGAACGACGGCCGACGTGCGCGACGACTTTGGGACGGCTTCCAACCCGCGGTCAATCAGCCGCCGCACGTTGCCCTCGAACGTCGCGGCGGCATACATGGCCGCGTAGAACTGCGCCGCATGCACCGGGTGACCATCGGTCGTGATGCGCGCCCACCGGGCCGTGTGGCCGATCGCCCATTGGCGCAGGCCGGGCGCGATGGCGCCGATTGATTCGGTGGTCAGTTGCGGGTCGATCGCGTACCAGTTCACATTACGTTGGTACGAGCCGGTCTCCGGCGGCAGCAGGCCGTAGCCCATCCAGTAGCGGGCCTGCCGGTTGGCGATCCAGACCGTGTCGACGGGTACATGGGCGAGCCACTCGTCGCGGAGCTGCGCCGGCGTCGGCTCAGAACCGTGCGTGAGGTACACGTGCTGAATCAGGTATTCGAGATCGGTGTCGTCGTCGGTCGTCCACACCTGCAACAGCGCCCAGGGCACACTGGGGTTCGGGTTCGGTTCGGAACCGGAATACACGCCTTCGGTCGGCAGACCCGTGAACAGGCCGATGAGCTGCCCAAGCCACATGCCGCGCAGCTTGTCGTAGTACGCCTCTGCGCTGATGGCCCTTTCGGCCCGCGTGGGCGCGGTCGTCGCCGCGACCGCAAGGACCAGGCCGGCCGCCATCGTCGGGCTTCGCATGGCAAAACCTCCCACCGGCGGTGCGCTCCCCACGCCCGCCGCCCCGAGCTTACGCGCGCGCGATCGCTGCCGCATCGGGATTTCCCCCTACTGCGGCCCGCGTCCCCGGTGTTGGCGCGTGAATTGGCGCTCGCGGGGCTGTTTTCGAGGGTCGTCAGGTGCTCGTCTCTGCCCGCCAGCGCGGCGCCGATCCACAGTCCGCTGTCGCCAAAGCGGGCGGTGACCACCAGCGCGTTGCGAAACGCTCCGGCCCGGATGAGGGTGTGTAGAAACTCGCCGGTCTCGCGCGGAATCGCCCAGGCGTCGTCGCGCTGCTGCACCAGCGCACCGGCGCGCTCGAGCTCCGCCCAGAAATAAAAGCCGATGGTGGGAGTTGAACCCACAACCCCGGCTTTACGAAAGCCGTGCTCTGCCATTGAGCTACATCGGCCCCGCCGCGTCGCGGGAGCATATGCGACGGAGGTTAGGGCGCCTGGGCGAGCGAATCAAGCGCCGCGCCGGGCTTCCACGCGGGCGTGGACGTGCGCAAGTTCTCGCACGAACGCGGGGGATGCGTTGTCGTCCGAGGCCGGTGGGAAGGCAGAAACCCGCGCCATCGTATCGGGAAACCCCTACCCTTGTGGCACTGCGCTTGCTATAATCCGGGTGACTGAAAGCGGAGCAGGCTCCCCCGCGGCGACCATCACTCCCTTCGGCCCGAACACCCCGGTCGTCGCAAGCCTGCTCCCTCTTTTTTTGCGCCGGGGTGACGGCTCTGGGCGACCGCATTCCTCATTCGCCGCACGAAGGGTCGTGGGCGCTGTCACGAGATCGTGGTTGAGTCCGACGCGGCTGTAGGTTCCTCGCGACGCTGGACCGCATTCGGAGCTACATAGTCCGAAAACGCGCCAGCCGCCGTTTCATGACCTCGCGGCCCGACCACGGTTCAGCGAAGTCTCATTCGCCGCGTCCGTCGAGGGTGGCTGCGTTCCTGTCCCCGCGGGACTGGGTGCGCCAGCAGAGGACGCTACATTACGAGCATGCCAGCCGCATACACGATCGGCATTGACCTGGGCGGTACGAATCTCCGGGGCGGCCTGTGCGACGACGAGCACGTGGTCCGCACCCACGCCGCCATCGACACCGAGGCTGAACGCGGCTTCGAGCACGTCCTGGCTCGCATGGTCACGCTGGTCGAAGCGCTGCTCCAAAACGCCGCGCTCACGAAGGCTGACGTGCGCGCCATCGGCATCGGCGCACCTGGGCCGCTCTCGCACACCGAGGGGATCATTTTCGACGCCCCCAACCTGCCCGGCTGGCGGAACATCCCGCTACGGCAGCGACTCGCCGAAGCCGCCGGCCTGCCCGTCGTGCTCGAAAACGATGCCAATGCGGCCGCGTACGGCGAATTCGTCGCGGGGGCCGGCCGTGCGGTGCGCAGCCTGGTCCTGCTCACCCTCGGTACCGGCATCGGCGGCGGCATCGTGCTGGACGGGCAACTCTGGCGCGGCTGTGACGATTCGGCGGGCGAGATGGGGCACACGATCATTGTCCCCGAGGGGCGCCCGTGTCCGTGCGGGCAGGCCGGCTGCCTCGAGCGCTACGCATCGGCCAACGCGGTCGCGGAGCGGCTGGTCGAGGCCGTACGGGCGGGCGAACCATCATCCCTGCGCGAAGAGATCGAAGCCGGCGCTGGTCTGGACGCGCGGGATGTGCTGCGCGCCGCGGAGCGGGGCGATACGCTGGCCGCGCGCGTTTGGGACCAGACCTGCTACTACCTCGCGCTCGGCTGCATCAACCTCGAACGCCTGCTGAGCCCGGAACTGATCGTCTTCTCTGGCGGCCTGATCAACGCCGGCGAGCACCTGCTGACGCCCGTGCGGCAGTACATCAACAAGCTGCGCTGGCACATTCCGACACAGCCCCCGCGGATCGCGCTCGCGGAACTCAGCGGCGACGCCGGGATCATCGGCGCGGCAGCGCTGGCGCGTCTTTCGTAGCGGCCGACGGCCCCGTCGGCCGTCCAGTGCGCCCGCTCCGCGCGGGCCGGCTAGTCCGACAGGTTGATAGGGAGCTGTTGCGCTGCCGCGTGTACGGTGTGCTCGATTAGAACGGCAATCGTCATGGGTCCCACGCCGCCGGGCACCGGCGTGATCAGTGACGCGCGCCGCACGGCCGCCTCGAAGTCGACGTCGCCCACGTTGCCCTCGTTGTAGCCCGCATCGATGACGACGGCGCCGGGCTTGACCCAATCGCCCTGCACGAAGCGCGGCTGGCCGATGGCGGCAATGAGCACGTCCGCGCGGCGGATCAGGCTCGGCAGGTCGCGCGTGTGCGAGTGGCACAGCGTGACCGTCGCGTGTGCGTTGATGAGCATGGACGCCATCGGGCGGCCGAGAATCGGGCTGCGACCGAGCACGACGGCGTCCGCCCCGCGCAGCTCGACCCGGTACTCACTCAGCAGCCGCATGATGCCTTCGGGCGTGCACGGGATGAAGCCCGGCAGGCCCAGGATGATGCGCCCGAGCGTGCCGGACGTGACGCCGTCCACGTCCTTGGCCAGCGGAATCGCCTCGAACGCGGCCCGCTTGTCGATGGGTTGGGGCACCGGGTGCTGAACCAGGATGGCGTGGACGCCCGAATCGCCCGCGAGCTGCTGAACGCGTGCGACGAGCTGTTCGGTCGTGGTGCCAAGGGGAAGATCAAAGCGCAGCGACCGGATGCCAACTTCCTCGCAGCGCTTGGACTTCATCCGCACGTACGCCGCAGAGGCGGGGTCGTTGCCGACGAGCACCGTAGCGAGTGTCGGCGCGGTGCCGGTCAGGGCTCGGATGCGGACGACATTCGCCTGCGCCGCGGCACGGATACGCCGCGCCAGTGGCCGACCGTCCATCAGCTTGCTGGCGAGAATGGTAGGCGGCGGATCACCCGGGTTCATCCCCCCATGATACTGGGGACGCCACGCGAACCGAAGACCCACGGTCGCGTCCCATCACCTGGGACGATGGATTCGAATCGCCGTTGGTGTCACTACCACGATCGCGTTGGGCACGGCCTCAAAGTCGAACGTTTCGACCAACAACTGGGCGAGATGCACGTAGCCCGCCCGACTCTCGCGCGGCAGCCGCAAGAGCACAACCCCCGTGTGCGGGCCGCCGTGCCGCAGGGCCGCACCGGCGAAGTCCTTGTCAGCCGTAAACAGGCAGCGGCGCTCGCGCTGCGCGTGTTGCCAGACCGCCTCGTCCGACGCGCCGCGTAAGCCCTGCTCCAGAACGGTCGCTGTGTCGTGCCCCGCGCGCCGCAGCAGTACGGCGACCTCGACAGGCAGGTCCTCGTCCACTTTGAGCCGGGTCGACATCGGCGTGTCTTACTTGGCGATGGGCACGAAGTCGAAGCGGTTGACGGCCTCGGCGGCGAAGAGCAGAGCCGCCTGGATGTCCTCCCGCGTCAACTGAGGATAGCTCGCGAGAATCTGCTCGAAAGTATCCCCATCGGCCACGCTGCCCACGATCACGCTCACAGGCACGCGCGTGCCCTTGATGCAAGGGTCGCCATGATGGATGGCGGGATCGACGCTGATGCGGGCGCGCCAGTCAGGATTCTCACTCACCCGACACCTCCCGGTATTGGGGACACCAAGCCAAACTCACCGCTACGCCGCCGATATCTTAGCGTTGACGATGTCCATGGTCTCGCGCTCCAGCGCAAGGGCTTGCTGCTCCACCTTCCGACTCCGCGCGAGGATGTCGGCGACCCACGGCTTGTCCTCCAGGCCCGGACAGTTGATCCTCACATTTAGAAACGCCCCCATCACCGCCGTGCGGGCGCACAGCGCCGCGACGCCCGCGTCCGAGACCGAGTTCGGGTTGCCGAACTCGGCCATGGCCCTAATCACGTCCATCGCGGCCAGCGCGGTCTGCATCACGCCGAACGGCACTTCAATCGCCCGGCGCGTGGCCGCCTGAATCGCCTGGTGCCGCTCGGCCTTCTGCGCCGCGGTCCCCTGCGGCAGCCCAAAGCCGTCCATGAGTTTCTTGAATGCCGCCGTGTCTTCGTCGATCAGCTTGAGCAGCTCGACGTAGTGCGCTTTGCCCTGCTCGGCCCAACCGGAGAATTCCTCCCAGCGCGCGTCCCAGCCGCGCTTGTGCGACGAGAGGTTCGCCACCATCGTCGCCAGCGCGGCGCCCAAGGCGCCGACCGTAGCCGACACGGACCCGCCGCCCGGGGCTGGGGATTCCGAGGCCGTCTCCTCAACGAAATCCTGGAGCGGCAGGTCGATCAAGCGTTTCCTTTTCTGGCCGGTCTTGGCCGCGATCGCGTATTCGACGATCTTCTCTTCCGGTTTGAACGGATACAGGTCGTTGAGCCCCAGCGACTTGATCGCAATTTTGATGAGTTCCTGGTCCGAGACGCCCGTCGAGCGCTGCTGCTTGCGCAGGAAGTACCGGCCCGCATCGAGCATCGCCCGCAGCGGGATCAGCCCCACGAGTTCCGAGCCCGTCACGCGCACGCCGCGCTCGGCCGCTTTCTTGACGCACTCGTCGAACGCGACGTGCACCGGCGTGACGCTCAGGTTGGTGAGGTTGATCGAGATTTGCGCGATGCCGTATTCCTCGATGAACCAGCCGATGGCTTTGACGCACTTGAGCGAGCCTGGAATCGTGACCGGGCTGCCGTGCTCATCGCGGACGATCTTACCGGTGACCGGGTCGCCCTCGCGCCGCGGGCGTCCCTTCTCGCGGATATCGAACGCGATCCCGTTAGCGCGGCGGGTCGAGGTCGTGTTGAGATTGACGTTATACGCGACGAGGAAGTCGCGGGCGCCGACCGCCGTCGCCCCGGACCGCTCGTTGAACTCCGCCGGCCCGAAATCGGGCTTCCATTCGGGCCGACGCAGCTTGTCCTTGAGACCCTCGTACTCGCCGGCGCGGACGCTGGCCAGGTTGCGGCGCTGCTCGCTGAACGCCGCGTGCTCGTAGCAATAGACCGTCATGCCCAGTTCGTCGGCTAGCCGCTGGGCGAGCTTACGGGCGTACACGACGGTTTCGTCCATGCGGATGTTCGCGACCGGCACGAGTGGGCAAACGTCCGTCGCGCCGAAACGGGGGTGCTCGCCCTTGTGCTTCCGCATGTCGATCAGCTCGTTCGCTTTGCGGGCCGTCCGCACCGCCGCCTCGAGCACCGGTTCCGGCGGCCCGACGAACGTCACCACCGTGCGGTTGGTTGCCTGGCCCGGATCGACGCCCAGCAGCGTGACCCCCTCGACGCCTTCGATCTGATCCGTAATCTGCTTGATAAGCGACAGGTCGCGTCCTTCACTAAAGTTCGGGACGCATTCGATGAGCGGCTCGTTCATGCGGGTGATTTCCCAAACTAACGTGGCGAGTTAGGCGCCCGCCGTGCCGTCCACGCGCGGGAATGTCGTGGCCGCGAGCGGCCGACGGCCAAAACGCGATTCTAGCCGGTTCGCGACGTGACCAGAAGCGGCCGGACGCGCCGGACGCTGACCCCAGCCAGCCGGTTACTCACCGCGGCGGCGACGGGCCGTCGCCCGGCGAACTTCGTAAACTTCCTCGCATTCCGGCGGCCGGAGGTAGAGGGGGATGATCTCTTCGGGGCGACACGTCTGCCTCGCGACGGCCAGTCGGCAGCCCAGCGCGACCACCACGTCGGCTCGCGGCCGCCACAGACCCTCATCCAGAATCGTCGCGCCCACGGCCACGATCGCCGCCGCGTGCCCGCCCATCCCGTCGCCAATGACCGCCACAGGCTTTTCGATCTGCGCCAGCCAGCTCCCGGGCTCGTGCACGGCGGGCGTGTCGACGGCGGCCCAGACTCCACCGTCGCGCGCAAACAAGCCCCCGTAGACCTGCCCGCGCTTGGCGTCCAGCACGACGGCCAAGCGCGGCGGTACGGCCGCGTCAGCGGAAGCGTTCTCCGCGATGACCTCCAGCGTCGGGACGGCCACGACCGGGCAGCCCACCGCGCCGTGCAGCATGCGGCCGATCGTGGCGGCCACGCGCAGACCGGTGAAGCTGCCCGGACCGCGGGAAAACGCAAAGAGCGTCACGTCCGCCAAATGTGCACTGGCGTCGCGCAGGAGGTCCGCGATCGCTGGGAATAGCTCGGAGGTATGTCGCCGTTCCGCGGTCAACTGGCGCACGCCCACGAGCTGTCCGTTGCGGGCCAGCGCCACGCTGCCGCGCAAGCTCGAGGTCTCCAGCCCCAGGACCAGTTCGTCGGCCATGGCGCGGGGATTCTAGCGCGCCGACGTAATGAACCACAGAGGCTCAGCGCGGCCTCACGGCCGCGCTGAGCCTCCGTGGTGCCGCAGGGCGGGAAGGGGCGCGACCGGCTACTGCTCGCGCGCGTGCAGCTCGATGGTGCGCGGCGTGCGGATGAGCCCCGATAGCGGGATCAGCAGGCGGTCGGCGGCGTCGCGGAAGTCGGGTGTCAGCACCTGCCCATCGACGTGCGCCCAACAGCGGCGGCCGGCGCTGCCATGTATGCGAAATACGGGACTCTCGCGGGGGACGTCGCCGGGGTCGAACTGGAACCGCAGGGCGCCGCGAAACGGCTCCAGCTCATAGCAGCCTTCCGCCTCGTTGAAGCCGTCGTGGTTCAGGTCGCCGGGCGCGTCGCGCGTAACGCGGCCGGTCGTCGGGTGCAAATCGACGGGGCGCTGGTAATCGGCCGCCACGCGCTCGGCCGCCGGCGCGCTGGTTCGGTCCGGTAGCCACACGCGAAGCAGGTAGGTACGAGGACTCGCGGGTGCGGCCGACTCACCGGCCGCAACGACCCAGAGCCGCCGGCGGGCATCGTCGCGAACCAGACGGCACGGCGCTAGCGCGTCGGAGCGCGCCGTGATCCAAAGGAAATCGGCCGGCGGCGCGCGTCCGGACAGATGGACGTAGCGAGGCGTTTGGCGGTACGGGTCAGCGGGCGACGCCGGCACAAGTTGAAATCCAGGACGCCCGGCGAGCAGGACGGCACACGCCGGCACAGTCGAATCCGGCGTGCGCCGCTCCCGCGTGGATGGCCCGCGCACAAACACGCGACCGTCGCCGTAGATCACGTAGCGGTCGGGTGCGTCGACGCCGGACGCCGCGGTCACGCGGGACGGCGCGGTGGAAGGCGCGGCGCCTTCAGGCCCGCTCTCGACCACCAGTCGCAGGCGCGCGGCTTCGCGAAGCGTCTGGCCTCCGCCGCTGGCGCGTGGCGGTTGGGCGGCGTGCTCGTCGCACACCGCCGCGAGGGCGGCGTCAGACTGGCTGGTCCAATCCAGCGGCAGCTCCAGCGGCCAGGGACCCAGCCCTGCGCCGGTGGTGAGGTTCTCCGGCGTGCCGGCAAACCAGCCCGCCAGCACGCCGTCGCGAAAGACCAACTCGAAGCGCTCGCGGGCCCCGACGATCAGCCGTGACCCGCGCGAAAGGGCGTACAAAGCTCCCGGCTCGGCGCCGCCGTCGAACTGCACCACCGTGCGATCGGCCAGGACGAGATCGTCGAGGTAGAGGGTCGCAGGCGCGGCCCCGGGGGCCAGACGCCACCCGAGAGTCCGCACGTGCGATAGGTCGAGGTGTCGCCCAATCTCATCCAGGTCGATGCGGACAGCCGTCCAGCCGGTGTCGGTCCGCAAGCGCTGGGTCCAGAGCGCAGGTTCGGTCGGGCCGGCTGAGATTAGAAGGATGAGTTCCACGTCGTCGGCCGAGGCCCGCGAGCGGAACACGAGCGCGCCGAACTCTCGCCAATCGTCGTTGGACTTCGGTTGCGGCAGAGCGGCCAGGTCGAGGATCAACTGTTCATTCGCATCGCTGAGTGTCGTGACCAGACACCGGTCGTCCGCGTCGACGGCCTCGGGCGCGGGCTCCAACGTGCACCGGTGCGATTCGGCGGTTTCATCTGCCGGGCCGGCCAGCCGGAAGGCGGCGCGCTGGTCGGGCGCTTGGAAATCGACCAGCACGACGTGGTTCGTGAAGTCGACGTCGGGTTGTGCCACCTGAAGCGCAGCCGCAGCGACGGTCGGCACGGGGCTGGCGCTACGCCCGGGCGGCAGCGCGCAGCCGCCGTGCGGCGCGAGCCACGCTGAACAGCCGGCGATCCACACGAGCGGACAGGCAAGCTGCGCTGGTCCGTGGCACCCCGGCGACGGCGCGCCGGGCGGCGGCTTAGCAGTCCGTTGAAAAAGGGACTGGCTCCGAGCCGCAGCCACACTCTCACACGCGCCAAGGCCGTTTCCGCGAGGTGCCTGTCCCTTTTTCAACGGACTCTTAGCCTTTGAAAATGTGGATGGCTGAGCCGAGGACATTTTCGGCCGCCTCCATGAGCGTCTCGGAGGTCGCCGGGTGGGGGTGAATCGTCAGTGCCAGGTCCTCCGCGGTGGCCCCCATCTCCATCGCCAGCACGGCCTCGGCGATCAGGTCGCCGGCACGTTCGCCGACGATGCCCACGCCGAGGACACGTTGGCTGCTGGCGTCGGCAATGATCTTGGTCAAGCCCTCGGGGCGGCCCATGGCGATGGCGCGGCCCGACGCACCCCACGGAAACTTGCCAACCTTGATGTTCAGGGCTTGCTCGCGCGCCTGCGTCTCCGTCAGGCCGCACCAGGCGACCTCCGGGCTGGTGTAGACGACGGCGGGGATGGCACGCGGGTCGAACACGGTCGAGTGGCCCGCAATGGCCTCCGCCGCGACGATCCCCTCGCGACTGGCCTTATGCGCCAGGAGCGGCTCGCCGGCCACGTCGCCGATGGCGTAGATGCGTTTGTCGGCGGTGCGGCGCGCGGCGTTGACCTCGATGAAGCCGCGGGCGTCGAGGACGACCTTGGTGTTTTCCAGCCCGAGGCCGTCGGAGTTCGGTTGTCGGCCGACGGAGACGAGGACGCGGTCAAACTTGAGCCGGTGTTTCTCGTCGCCGACGGAAAACGCGACCTCGACGCCGCCGCCGGTGCGCTGGGCCGATTCGAGCTTGGCGTTCGTGTAGATCGCCGCGAACTGCTTCTTGAGCCGCGCCGCCAGCGGTCGGAGCAGGTCGTCGTCGCAGCCGGTCAGGATGCGTGGCAGCACTTCGAGGACGCTCACCCGCGTGCCCAAGGCGGCATAGACCTGCCCAAGCTCCAAGCCGATATAGCCGCCCCCGATGACCAACAGCGACGTGGGGACGTTCTCGAGGTCCAGGGCCGCGGTGGAGTCGATGCAGCAATCCGCGGGGACCAGCGACTCGGGCAGGCGCTTCGCGCGCGATCCAGTCGCGACGACCGCGTTCTTGAACTTGAGCCGCGTCGTTTCGGGGCCTTCGATCCGTACGGTGCGCGAGTCTTCGAAAAACACGCGGCCTTTGATGACGCGCACCTTGCGCTTGGCCGCCAGCGTGTTGATTCCGCCGCACAGCCGCTCGACCACCGCTTGTTTCCAGCCTCGGAGCCTCGCGACGTCGATGGCCGGGGGGTCGAACCGGACGCCGAACGGCTCAGCTTCAACCGCGTTCTCGATCACATGGGCCACGTGCAGCAGCGCCTTGGACGGGATGCAGCCCACGCGCAGGCACACGCCGCCGAGCATCGTGTTCTCATCGACGAGCGTGACCTGAATCCCCAGGTCGGCCGCGCGGAACGCGGCGACGTAGCCGCCCGGCCCGCCGCCGATGACGAGCAGTTGGGCTTCCTCGGTTAGTTCGCCGACGACCAAGCAGTTCTCCTCGCGGCATCAGATGCAAAAGGTGGGTCAAGACCCACCCTACGCCTAAGGCGTACTGATCAGCCGCAACGGGTTTTCCAGCGTGCTGATCAAGTCGTTGACGAAGCGGGCCGCGTCGGCGCCGTCGACGAGGCGGTGATCGAACGACAACGACAGCGGCATGATCAACCGTGGCACGATCTGCCCTTCGTACACCGCGGGCTGCACGCGGGCCTTGCCCAGTCCGAGAATCGCCACCTCCGGGAAGTTCACCATCGGCGTGAAGAACGTCCCGCCCAGCGCGCCCACGTTGGTGATCGTGAACGTCGCGCCGCGCAGCTCGGCGATCTCAAACTGACCCTTGCGCGTCCGCTCGGCGAGCGCGTTCAGCTCGGCGGCGATCTGCGGCAACGTCTTTTGGTTCACGTCGCGCAGCACCGGCACCACCAGGCCACGGGGCGTGTCCACCGCAAAACCGAGGTGGACGTAATCCTTGTAGATGATCTCGCCCCGCGCGGCATCATAGCTCGCGTTGACCTGCGGGTAGTCGGGCAGGGCGGCGGCGACGGCTTTCATCACGATTGCCGTCATCGAGAGCTTGGCCTGTCCTTCTTTCAGGGCCTCGTTGTAGCGCTTGCGGTTGCGTTCCAGCTCCGTCACGTCGGCCACATCGGCGTGCGTGACGCGCGCGACGTTCAGCCAGGCCCGCGTCATCTGCCGGGCGATCGTCTTGCGAATCTGGGTGGCCGGCTCGCGGCGAATCGGACCGTACTGGCTGAAGTCGGGCAACTCCTCCGCCGGCAGCGCGAACCCCGGCCCCGCTCCGACCAAAGGCGCACCGCGCCCCGCCGGGTGAACTCCTTTGGCGAACGCTTCGACGTCCTCCTTGAGAATCCGGCCATGCGGGCCACTGCCGGGGACTTGGCTGATGTCGACGCCGAGCTCGCGGGCAAGCTTGCGCACCGCCGGGGCGGCCGGTACGGGGCCGTCGGACGGTCGGCGCGCGGCGGGAGCGGCGATGGTGGCCGCCGCGGCGGCCAGCGCGCCGGCGGGAACGGCCAGCGGCGTGGGCACCGGGATCGTCGCGGTGGCTTCCGCGGGCGCGGGTTTGATGGTCGACGGTGCCACGGCGGCCTGCGGGGCCGCTCGGGCCGCGCGACCGTCGCCATCGTCGATCGTGACCATGACCTGGCCGACCTTGACGACCTGACCCGGCGCGACGTGGATTCTGGCAACCACACCCGTCTTCGGCGACGGGATTTCGACCGCCGCCTTGTCGGTCTCGACCTCGAGCATCGGCTGGTATTCGGCGATGGCGTCGCCTTCCTTGACCAGCACGTTGACGACCTGGCCTTCGTGAATGCCTTCGCCGAGGTCCGGCAGCTTAAACTCGAACATCGCTCCTGTTCCTGGCAAGCGCCTATGGTGCGAGTCGGCCCGCGTCGCCGCCCCGTTCTGGCTACGAGCGAACGTTTCCGCCCTGGAACGGAATCGCGACGGCAACCGGGACGCGCCGTACCGATTGAACCGTACAGGCTGACCGCACCACTCCGGCGGACGCGGCGGCACGACTCGAACACCCGCTGCGCAACGGCCCACACCCACCGCAGGGCTCACTCCACCGGTCGGGTAATGATATGGCGCTCCGCCGGGATTGACTACCCCGGTGGCGCGTTCGAGGGCGCCGCGCGGCTAGTGTGGCCGCCTCGCGGTAGAGCTTGTCGCGTGGCGCACCGGCCGCCGCGCACAGAAGAACCGTAGCGGAGGCTCTTGCGTTGATCGGCCGCGGGCGGCCGGCGGCTGGGCCGGTCGAGTTCGTTCAAGATGGGGCGCTGTTCGGTGTCCGAGAGTCGCGGCACGTCGACACAGTCGTCGCTCTTGAACACGCCTCCCTCCGCCGGGCCCATGCTCGCCGTGCGCCAATGGCACGATTCGATTCGCTGGCGTGCGATGAGGAATGCGGACTGCAAACAGGCCGTGCCGCCCTCGGCGCGGTGTTCCGATAACGCGCCGCGGCGTGACGCCGCCGGTGGCTCCGTTCAGAAACGCACCGTCTCCAGCGCGGCCTGCACGATTCGTCCGGCGTCGGGCAGATAAGTGCGCTCGTTGGTGAAATACGGGATCACGGTGTCGAAGCCGGTGACGCGCTGGATTGGCGCCTCCAGATACATGAGGCTCTCTTCGACGATGCGGGCCACGATCTCGGCGCCGACGCCGCAGTGGCGGGGCGCTTCGTGTACCACGACCGCCCGGCCGGTCTTGCGGACGGAGGCGTTGATCAACTCGCCGTCCAGCGGCGCGACGGAGAGCAGGTCCAGCACCTCCGCATCGAGGTCGTGCTCGTCGAGCAGCTCCTCGGCGGCCTCCAAGGCGGCGCGCACCGCGGCGCCATACGTGATGATGGTCAAGT
>Ga0214473_10006298_pt1 | contig 14199 bp, 10 predicted proteins | sample RVTome_7_FD_203509 | JGI IMG/M metagenome (GOLD analysis project Ga0214473, IMG submission 203509) | Soil microbial communities from uranium-contaminated site in the Upper Colorado River Basin, Wyoming, United States - RVT98D197 | ecosystem: Environmental > Terrestrial > Soil > Contaminated >... | reverse complement strand
CAAACGTACTAAGCTTAACAGACGTAGGACTATAAGATTGCGAACTGATCAAGAGGACTTTATCGAAAGATCAATGCTTGACTTTAGCAAGTTTGTGAGAAAAAACCTAGACGATGAAATGAGAAAAAGGAGATTCACATAATGGGATTCTTTGATAAATTGATGGATATGAAGAGATTTGATTTTGAGAAGTACAAAAAGAAGATTGAAGAGATCAACGAGGGTAAAAAGTAATGGCAATAGTAATCCTACCAAGACCTATTGACATTGAATCAGATGTAATTACAGACTGTATGTGTGATTGGAAATTAATTTCACCAAGAAATCCAAATCATTGCAAGAGATGTGGCGGATTCATCAATTTTAAGGTGGGGATCTAGATGGCAGTAGCTATCATAGTTTTGGTGATCATATCTTTATTTGCTGTAGGAATAGCAATGATAACATTCCAGCCAGCAATATACGAATTATCTTACAACTCTAGCTTCTGGGATGAGCAGGTTAATCCAAACATTGCGCCAGAATTAAGAATACTTCGAGATACATTGTACAACGCAACAATTGCAGTACCAGTAATGATGCTTGGTGTAATTGCTGTATGGGCGTTGCTGTCAGTATCACGTAGAGAGGATTAAAATGAAAAAATCAAAGAAAATAATCAATGATTCAGACAGTATTGAAATCAAATTACTTTTAGCAATTGTATTGATTGCATTTGTAATCATAGGGCTTTCACAATATGTTTACGCAGTTAGTGAACCAGATGCTATAGTAGATTTAGAGGCAAGGATAGAGAATGAAACATCAATTTACAACTCACCAACAGCAGGTAATACATTAGATTTTGCATCAACAGCAACTTCACAGTTTGCTGTCCAACAAACACCTGATCCATCAGGATTCACACAACCTACATTAATAGATTCAGTAAGGATTGGTTCAGCATTTTCTTCTGGTGGTACAGTAGGTGGTACGATAAAAGGTGTTATAGTTGGTGATAGATCAGGAAGTCTTGAAACTGGAAGTTTACTTTCAGATATATATTTTATTGAAAATTCTACAAATACTTACGATGCAAGTGTTTTAACTGCTGGTGGTGTAACACTAATTTTTAATTTTTCAGGAAATACAATCCTTGATTCAGATGATCCACAAGTAGGAATTGGATTATTGTTAGAAAGAGCTAGTGGTGGAACTATGCAACTTAGACAATCTGGTAACGCAAATCATGGTACATGGGATGGGTTTGCATTGGCAACATCAGGTCATTCACTTCTTACTAATTCAATATGTTCAGGAAGTTCAACACAATTTGTTAACGTAACTTGTAATTCCTTTACAGAAGGTGATTTAGGGAACATGAATGTATATGGTGGCAATGCTAGGGCAGTTCTAAACTGGACAGCACCAGCAGACAACGGAGATCCGATTACAGGTTATCACATACAAAGGGCAAACTCAACAATAATCCAGACATTTGATGAAGGACAAAGTGGTGAAACAGGTCTGACTAGGGAAGTTATTGGAACTGATGGAAGTCCTCTTGGAATAATAGGTCAAAGAATTACATTCCCAACAGATGTTACATTAAATAGTGCAGTATATGTAACAACTGATGGAATAACAGGATTACCAACTCCGTCTGGAACATTTCAAGGAGTTGTAGTTCAGGGTGGTGTTGGTACATCAACAATAACGAGAATCGCAAACTCAACTAAAATAATTCCATTAAGTAGTATTGCTAGTTTTGATACAACACCTAGTTTTACTCAGTTTGAGGTTGATAGTGATGTAGTATTTGATGATGTAATATTAGAAGGGGGTGTAGAATATATCATTGGTATTGAGATTTTGAGTTCTACTGGTGCTGTAGCAACAGCAAGTGAGGCAAGTGATGGAACTACACATCCAAATTCAGGGTTGGGAACTCTTACAGAACTAAGTATTGATACAGGCGGTGTGTGGGCAGATACAGCAAGAGAATGGAATGCAAATTTATATGGATTAAATTTTGTAACAGAAATTTTAAACACAAGTAATACAAATACAGAATTTACATCAACAGTTGATATTCCAAGTGAAGATAGAGAGATAAGTGCCTATGATTTTATTGTAGAAGCAATAAACAGCAATGGTAATGCAAATGCATCAAACATTGCAGGTGTAGCACCAGACAGATCAGATTCCATTGATGTATGGCAGTATCGTGAACATAAGAACAGGGAATTTTTCAGTTCAAACTGTGAATTTGAGGTAGCAAATAGTTCTTATCCACCTGCTAATTTTGGACTGAATATAACTTCACCATCAGGCGGAATATCATATTGCCATGTTTTAAAATCATTTGATGCAGATTTAATTGACGGTTCAGATCTAAAATTTAGTTATACAATAAATCCAACAGAAACAGGTGGTAACGCACATTCACAATCAATTTGGGTGATAGATGGAAGTTATGATATTGATAACAGAACAGATTTCCCTCAAAATGAGTTTGTCCAAACTAATTTCAAAGGGGGTGGTGAATTATTTCTATTAAGCAATCCATCAGCAATAACTTATTGTGACACAGTAGCAACACCAAGAATTTGTGAAGTCATTATACCTGCGGAAGATATTGATTATGCATCATCAACAGAAGACGAGATAACAGTGTTATGGGGTCATTTTGGTTCTGCTCAATCATCTCATAAATCAGCAACATTAAAAGAAATACAAATATCAAATGTAGGTTCATGGAACTTTACACAATCACCAAGAATAATAACAAAAGTTAATCAAACACTTGATGATGCAGTATCATTTGACAGTAATCAGGATGATAGGGGTACAGTTGCATCAAACTCAATTTTCAACGGAACTTTAGGACTAGAAGCACCAGAAAACGTAGTTGCGACAGCAGATCTCGATACTGTAATAATAGATTGGGATGCAGTAGATTTTGTTGACAGATATTGGATTGAAAGAAACGTTACAGCATCAACTTATGAGGTAATAGGAAATTCAGATCAAGATGTACAGACAGTATGGACTGATGACTTTGAAAGTTATCCAAATGCAGAAACAGCAGGTCAAACTTGGGTTGCTACTAAGGCAAGATCAAATAGTATAATTGAAGTTGATATGACAGACGGTACACTACATGATATGACACCATTAGATGGTGCATTTGAACAACCAGACTCTATTAGTGTTCATACAGAGCAAGGCAAGGCATTAAGGTTGGCAGTTGATAGGCTTTCAAATGACAAAGTGGTTGTAGATTTACTTCCGATTGTAGGACAAACAATAACAGATGCTAATGGCATAGGTGATTTTAGTTTAAGATGGACAAAAGAAAGTGTATGGTGTAAGGATAACAATCCAATTGGTGCACCTCAATCTGGTACTGATTGTTATAGTATTGAACAAAACGTTGGTTTATCAGATACAGGTGCTAAATGGGGAACTACCGCAAACAACGGAGTAATGTTTGAGTGGCTTATGGCACATGATTCAGTTTTCGTAAGTAAGGCATCTCTATATACACAAAATGATAGTACATCAAGGACATTTAAATTTCAAGATGCGACTTGTGCAGATGGTTCTAATACAAGAACACTGACTTCCCATTATGATTCAGCAATACCAACAGGATCAAAGTTTGGAAAACAACATCTTGCTTATTTTGAATTAAACAAGACAGGAACAACATACTCAGTAAGGGCAGGAAATGCACCAGACTTTTCAGGATATAGTTGTAGTGCATCTGGTGTAGTAACTGATGTTTATCAAAACCTACGTTATTTAGTTATAGCAAAACCAACAGGTGGAGCAGTACCAGACAGTCCAATAAATGAAGAAAGATATGATAACTTTGAGTTAGCATTGGGTGGTCAAACACCAGCATCTATTTTTGTAGATAATGATGTACAAAGAGCAACAAACTATCATTATAGAGTTTATGGGGAAAACGCAGGTGAAAATGGAACTGCTGGTGTATCAAATAATGTATTAACTAATGATGTACCAGATCAAATTCAAAACCTAATGGCAGATAACTCAACAGCAGGAACAATAAACTTACAATGGAATGCATTAAACTATACAAGTGGTCAGGGAGATCCAAGTACAGGGTTGCCATTGCTTTCACATGATATATGGCGAAACGATGCTGGCGGTGGATTTGTCTTGCATGACACAATTCCTATTGATCCTACTGGTTGGGATGAACAGACATTATCATTTGTACAGTCGTCAGATATTGGTGCACAGGATTTGAATGCATTTGGAGTTTACATAAAGCCTGATGGAACAAGAATGTTTGTAGTTGGAGATGATGGAAATGATATTAATGAATATCTATTGACTGTTCCATTTGATATTTCTACAAAAACATTTGTTGCAATAAAGTCAGTTTCAGCACAGACAACAGCACCAAGAGATGTATGGTTAAAGCCTGATGGAACAAAGATGTTTGTAACAAGTGGTACAACAATATTTGAATACTCATTAGGTGTTCCATTTTCAGTTACAAGTGCATCATTTACAACATCAGCATCACTTGTAGGTGGTGGTACTGGTATGTATATGAGAGATGATGGTAAAAAATTGTATATCGCAGATACATCAATTGATGAAGTTGACGAATATGATATTTCAACAGCGTGGAGTGTATCAACATTATCTTACTTACAGACAAAAGTTGTCAGTCCAAGTTCAGTTGCAGGTCAAGATGTATTTTTTAAACCAGATGGAAAAGTAATGTTTTTGATGGATGAAGGTGCTAGTGTAGATCAGATAGATAGATTTGATCTATCAACTGCTTGGGATATTTCAACTGCAACATTTACGAGTTCCAGCATAGATATTGATTCAAATGATGCAACACAGAGTAATTTTATATTCAGTTACGATGGGCTAAAAATCTATACGATTGGTTCAACTAATGATGATATTTATGAATATGATTTAGATATTTCAGATATAGTAAGATATTACAATGACACAGATATTAATATCAATGTTTTATATGAATACAAGGTAGGTGCATGTAATGGCATAGGTTGTGGAGATAACTCCACATCAGTATTTGCATCATTAGAAACACCTTCAACAATTACTGACTTGCAAGTATTCCCAATCACAAGTTCAATCTTCATGAACTGGACTGAACCGATGGGTTCACCAGACTTTTACTTGATTGAAAGAACAGGTGGAGATGATACAAGGTTGGAATCAGATGATTTTCTAATATATCATCAAGATAGAACTGTAGTAGATCAGGTAGGACTTGCCAGTGGAACACAGTTTGCAGTTGGGCAGGAAATAACAACAACTGGAAGAACAAACGTAACAAGAATTGATGTAAGTATGTTTAGGGATGGTGGCGCATGTCTAGGATCAGGTGTATTACGTGGTGGAATATGGGGAAGTGGTGGTACAACATTATTTGGAAGTGGAAATGCAACAGTATCAGGCTGTTCATTAACAACTTCATATACATTACCATCACAGGTAACATCATTTTATTTTGAACCAGCAGTACAATTGGATGCTGGAACATATAATTTCGGAGTAAACATGACTGGAACAATTGATAAAACTGTAAGATTCTTACGTACATCAGCAGATGAAGTTGACGGTCTAGCAGAGTCAGCACCAAGCGATACATTCCCATATACATTTGCAAGCAATACTGGTGATTGGGGAATGAATATTAGAGTTGAAAACTTTACTTTGATTGCAAACATTACATCAGCATATACAAACTATACAGATCACAGTTCAGGCTTTATCAATACAACCAGCCCAACACTGTCATTTGATTTCTCTAGTGCAGTAGGTTGGACAACAACCGATTCAGCAACATTGAATGTAAATACAGTAACAGAAGTAATTGATTTCGATACTGATGGAACTGCACCACCACCACTACAAACTAAAGTATTGTCTTATGATGTGGGTATAGGAAACATATCTGACACAAATTGGACTTTAAGATTCCCACTTAATATTACTGCATTAACTTATGGAGATCCAGATATTCAAGTATTAACAATATTATTATCTGATAATACTTCAACTTATTTATCTCCAAATGATTCAATTGGGCTAAATCTAAGAGTTGGAACTGGTATAGATACATGGTATGAAGCTGTTTATGCAAACAGTCAAGCACCGACAATAAACGGACAGGTTTTTGGTCATTTTCCAATAGTTGAAAACGTTTATGTTCAAATAAAAAGACCATCGGCAACAACAGCAACAGTTTCACTTTATAGTAATCCTGCATATACGATATTGATTGAAGAGGAAGATCTAACTATTCCAGCAGGTATTACAGGATTAAGATATATCAAATTAGTGACTTTGACAGAAGTAGGAAGTAACCCTAACGAATTAAATGGAAACATAGACAGTATGGATTTCTACAACGATAACATAATTGTAGGTGGGGATTTGGAAGATGGAATTACATATTACTATCGTGTAAGGGGAGAAAATGATATAGGTCTTGCAGTTAACGGTTCAAACATTGCATATACCAAAGAACCGATATTGAATGATGGCAACAGCACAGTGATTAATAGTACTTCACCATTTTGGTATTATCGAGAATCAGATGTTTATACATGCATTCTATGTGATCCAATCTATGACTTTACTACAGTAGGTAGTGGTCATGTTTATGTAGATTCAGGTGGCGGTTCGGCAACTATTGGTGGCTATGGAGATGGCTATATCTTAAAATCATTTGAAAAAGCAGATTTGTTTGGTTCAAACATTACAGTTGGTTGGTCAGCAATGAGGTTCGGCCCAAGTCTTGGTTCAGTGTCTATTAGAGTATATGACGGTGCATATAACGCAAAAAATAATCCAGACTTTCCATTGAATGACGGTTTAACTGAACTAGGTGGTGGACTATTGGGTTCATTTAGTACTACAGCATCATTTACAGATCAGTTTGACACATTATCAAACTCATCAATATCATGGGGAAGCTCAACAGAAGACTTTGTGACAGTTGCAATTACAAACAGTGATCCACAGACTGATACATATTATACAATGGAAGTTGAAAACGTAACAATTTCAAATATAGGAACATGGGAGTTTGACAGTGGAAACACTGTAACAAACCTACGAGGCAATGTTGAAACGATTTACGAAGACTTTTGGGATGCTGGATATTATGATTCTGGATCATCCTCATTAAACACTCCACAAAACTTTGTAGCAACAGCAGTAAACGCTACAGTAGTGATGGATTGGGATGATGTATTTGATGCGATAAGCTATATTGTAAACAGAAATGGAATACAGATTGGAAACCCATCAATGAGTGAGTTCACTGATTCATCACCAGCATTAAACACATTATACAATTATTCAGTATTTGCTGTAGGATTGTTCAGTAACAGTTCAGAGGCATTCCAGCTTGTAACAACAAACGATATTCCAACAGCACCCCAAAACCTGACAGGTGCTATGGGATTAGTAATCCCAGATCTTGAAGATGTATTCTTAGAGTGGGAACATCCAGCAGACAACGGAACAGGTTCACCATCAACAGGAGTGAATATCATTCATTACCAGATAGAAAGAAAGACAGGAGTTGGTGCATTTGCATTCCTAGCAAACACAACAAACGCCACAGCATCGTATGAAGATGATACAGTAATCTCAGGTGGAAACTATACATGGAAAGTCAGAGGCGTAAATGCAGTTGGGTTTAGCCCATTCTCAAATGAGTTTTCAATAGTTGTAACACCTTTCATGTCACCAAACGCACCAACCGCATTAACTGCAACAACAGTTTCAGGTTCACAGATTGATACACAATGGGTAGCACCAGTTGGCGGTGATCCACCAACAAGTTATGTATTGCAAAGAAAGCATGTAGGGTTCACAGGATTTGTAACAGTTGCAACAATTCCAGTTCCTACAATTTACTATAACAATACAGGATTATTGTCTGGAAATACATACGAGTTCAGGGTAAGGGCTGACAACGGTGCAGGATCAAGTGCCTATTCTAACATTGCAAGCGCAACAACATATACAGTTCCATCAGCACCACAGACATTAAACGCAATAACATTCAACAACGTACAGATTGATCTTACATGGGCAAGCCCAGCATACGTAGGTGGCGGAATAACAACATATTCAATCTATAGAGAAACACCAGTAGGTGGCGGATTTGCATTTATTGCAAACGTTTCAGGTATTACACTAAGCTATAATGATTTGGGATTGACACAAAATACAGTTTACAACTACAGAATTAGTGCAACAAACCTAGTAGGAACAGGAGTTTATTCAAACCAAGATAATGACAAAACACAAGGAGTACCAGATGCACCAATCAACCTAGCCTATGAAACAAACGGAGTAAGTGTGATTGATGTTGATTGGGATTCACCAGTTTACACAGGTGGAGTGGCAATTACAGGTTACACTATTGATCAGGCTACAGGAATAGGTGGAACATTTGTAACGGTTACACCAAACCATCCAGCAACACCAACTGAAAAAACTTACACTGGATTACTACAGGATACATATTACATCTATAGGATTGCATCAAAGAATGTTTACGGAACAGGCGCATTCTCTGCAAACTTGACAGCAAGTACATTTAGCGGAATCCAAGAACCAGAAAACTTGTTCGGAGTATTTGATCCAGTATTCCCATACAATGTAGATTTAACATGGTCAAATCCATTCGGTACTCCAAACAACGAAATTACATTCTACACAATTCAAAGACTGGCAACTGATACCATTACTTGGGTTACAATAGCTGTCCAAGGAAATACAACTTCATATTCAGATTTCACTCTTCATAACCAGAACACAAATACATACAGGGTAAAAGGTCAGACCATAGATGCAGACGGGCAGTACACATTGCCAGAGGTAGTTAGTACACAGCTAATCCCACAGATTGGCAATATTACAGTCACAAATTCCACCGTTGCAGGTAATGTATTAAAGATTGACTTTAACGGAACAATAAATGAGTGCTTCCCAACATGTCAGTTATACCAAGTAGGAATTATACAGAACGGTACATTCCAAGAAAACATTCCACAGGTAGTATCAACACCAAGAACAGTTACAGCACAGTGGTCAACATTCTATACAATTACTGAACCAGCAAACACATTGGTTTTAATCAATGCAACAACACACTTCCAAAACACAGCAGGATCTAATTCAACTACGGTTGGAACAATATATGCAATTGTATTGTTTGATCCAAATGATAACTTGTTCTTTACTCACCAAAGAAACGCAACATTTACAGGAATTGATGTTCAGTTTATCAGACAGCCCATTCCTTGGAGTCTTGACTGTGAAGTAACAGAGGGATTGTTTGCACCAGTTCAAAACTTTAGTATTGCAAATGTAGGTAGCTGGACTGATACATTCGGCCCTGTAAAATCATTTAACAATGCTTATGTTACATGTTATGACCCACTTGATAATGACAGTCAGATTTTATCATTTACTTCATTTGGAATGACAAACGGAACAACAGCAGTACTTGCATTTACAAACAACCTAGGAGATTTCCTTGGAGTTCCAGTACCATTCATATTCATCCTCTTTTTGGCCGCGATTTGGACTGGAAGAAGTGCAAGCACAGGAATAATATTCATGGCAGTAGCAATTGGTGCAATGGGAGTATTAGGATACTTCCCAGACCCATTCAGTGGAAATGCATTGATAACTGGTGGATTCTGGGCGCTCATAGTTTTGGTCACAGCTATTGGCGTATTTGTCGGGAAGAGATATTTTTAGTAACGTTTACCAAAAAAAGAAAATCAAAAATACCGCTAAGATTAGATAACCAGTAAAAACCTTTATAAACCTATCTGTTATATCTGATAACCTTGAATGAAAGACGAGTTAAGAATGAAGAAAAGATGAAATCGTTCATGGAAAAATGGAAAACATTCATTGAAAAATGGAAGAAAGATGAAGTAAAAAAAGGACATGGAAAAATAATCAATATTAATGATTTTCCAGAATCATCACTGTCTTTTGCATCATGGGAATCATATCAGAATAATATAAAAAAACTTAAAGAAGAATATTGGAAAAACCCAAATAAGTTTAGAAAGAAGACTAGAGATTTTAACAAAAAACATCCAGAGAAAAAGAAAGGATGGGATAAAAAATATAGAGAAGCTCATAAAGAAGACAGTAGATTTTATCATAAAAAATGGAGAAACAAAAACGTTGATTACCTGAAAGAACATAAAAGATTAAGTTATCTGCAAATAAAGAAATCAAATCCACAGATGTTAAAAAGATGGGTAGAGAAAGCAGATGCCAGATATAAAGATAATAAATTTATTGTATTGCTTCATTACAGTCCAAAAGGTAGCAGAAAGCCTACATGTTGTTGTTGCAGAGAAACAAACATCTTCATGCTAACAATAGATCATAAAAATGGAAGAGGAACTAAACACAGACAAAAATGGGGTACTAATATTTACAGATGGTTAAAAAGAAATGATTATCCTAAAGGTCATCAGACAATGTGCTTTAATTGTAATGTAGGAAGAGCATTTGCAGGAACAAAACTCTGTCCTCATAATTTTGAATTAAAAATTACAAAGTCAAATGAATAAGCAGATTTTTAAACAACAAAGTTCTAGCAATAAAAATATGAAAGACATGACACAGGAATGGGCAGAGTCGATTAAACTAGAAACCACAAAGGAACAGAGATCATATACGTTGTTTGGTGAGAGAGAGGAAATACCAGATCATATTTTCGAAGCAATGATCCAAAATTACAAGTATTATGAAATGAAGAACGTTAAAGAAATCATAGATAATTACGACAGTCTGATAATCAGACAAAGATTATCATTTAGAACAATGATGTGGATTGTAAACCTGATGGGTAAGATTGCAAAAAAGATGAGAGTAATGAAAGAGTATATGGCTTTGGATAGCAAGTATGGAAGTTTGATGAGGGAGTTGTATGGAACTGATTATAAAATGTCTGATATTCTGACTAGAAAAATGTCATTTCCAGCACAGTTGATTTTAACAGACGTAAAATTAGAGAATTTCCAGCATATTCAAAACCTGTTATTCTCAGCATACAAATTTGATGTTATAGATATTCAGGGAAATAAGATAGATGCTGTATTTGTTTATGAAGAATTTTTCAATCAGGTATTTTCACCAAGGGAGAATATTGTTGTTAATAGACGTGTTGCAATTGAAACAGCAAGATCCTCAATGGCAGGAAAAACATGGATTATTTATGCAATGGCAATGACAGAGCATTATAAAGACATGAGGATGGAACGCAGATCTAGGAATAAAAGATTGTTTGTAAGGCATATACAAGAAGCTGGATCATCAATCAAACCAGATATGCCATTTTTAATGATCAAGTAATACTTAATTAGTACACATAATTATTAAATTCATGGGTAAGTTCAGCCTAACAGGTCAATTTCCAATTTTAGAATTTAAGATGATGAAAGGGCCGATGATATTTCTTAAATCAGGTGATAGACAAATTGAATTACGAAAGGCAATACGCCATCAAGGAAAATTTTTCCAGACAAAGGATGCTGTTTTTGAGTTAGATGGTGAATATTCATACAACGCAGGTGGTCAGTCTGCATTATTTTATAATTTATTTAACGCAAAACCAATATCATTGACAGGTATTGAGAAAATTCAAAGGTTATACAGACAGAGAAAGGCACATCTGATTGTCAGAGAATTGGAAAGAATTGATTCTGCAATTGAATCTTCTGCCGAGAAACATTATACAGACCCAATAAATGCTATGAAGGAATTGTACTCAAAGATTCCAGAAGAGATCACACAAAACGACCAGAAATTTTTGATTGATTACAGAACATTTGACAAAAATGATTTAAAATTACAAAACGTATCTAAGATGAATGCAAAAAAAGTTAACACAGGAATGTCATCCAAAGTTCCAACAATCATGCCAATGATGATAATTGCAAGCATTGCAATTGGTGCAATAGTGTTCATGATGAAGTTCAATCCGTTTAATTATATTAGTTTCTGATATGTCTGCAAAAGCTGATTTCCAAGAATTAGGGCTGATATGGTACGGTGGCCCACTTGCAATTATTATTACAAGAAAAAATTATCTGAAATTTAGAAGGATTGAAAGGATGAGGGAGTTTTTTATCAATGAATTTGGCATTTTTGAATATGATTCTGAAACAGACTATAGGTATAACAAACAGCCAATATCAATCTATAATTCTCACGGAACAGTCATCCCTAAAACGATAGTAAAAAAGGTGAAGGAATACTATCGAAAAGGAAGGTACATGCAAATCAAGCATGAGCTTCAAATGATTTACCCAGAAATATCAGAAATGGAGTTCAAGGATATTTGGGATATGTTCAGGTTTATTGTAATTCTGACAAACCACAAAGCCATTGATATTGATACAGAGAAATTCCTGCCATACTATAGAGCTTATAATCCAATCTCAATCAAAAGACTGAATGAGGTATGCCAAGATGGGAAGAAGGCAATTGACTCATTGCACCCAAGACTAAAGGCAACAATTCCAATAATGGTTATGATTGTAATTGCCATAGTTGCATTGGCATTCATGCAGAACGCACCAAAATGGATTAGGGAAGCACAGTCATACTTTGGTTCATTGGTAGAACCGTCTGGAATGATATTCTATTTAACTAAACTGTTTGGTGGTTAGTTTTCTTTTATTAAACTCCAATCAGTTGATAAAGCATTGAAAAACAAGTCAAAAATCAAGCTTGACAGGTTTCTAAGATTTGCTTTCTTATGCAGTATTACATTTTATTTGGTATTTGGAATAACAGGTTTTGCAGTTACAGAAAATACATCATGGTTTGGATCAGCATTTGCCTTCGGCCCTACAGATCCAGAATGTTATGAATTGGGAACATGTAACTTTTTTGAAAGACCGTTTGATGCAATGATAGAACCATACAATGCAACACTAGGGGATTTCTCATTAGTTGCAATTTGGGCAATAATTCTTGGGGTATTATGGTTGAGGGTGTCTAATACAATGCTTGTTGCTATGATTGGTATAGCGCTCGCGGCCTTATTTACGCAGGGATTTTCGGAAGATGCACAGGTAATAGGCTATGGATTGTTAGCAGTTGCAATCACAGTGGCATTGTACCAGTTGTTCATAGTGAGATTGAGCTATCCTACAAACTAACTGGCAAGTCAAGAAAAACAGGTTTGATATAAAAACAACTGACAATCAGACTTAAATATCTAGTATTAGACCACTAAATGAGTAACACTATGGGGGAAGGCTGATATTTGTCAGAGGAAATTAGATCTGTTCTAGGTCTTATCACATCAGCATCAGGTAAGAGCAAGGACAGATTACTTTATCGAACCTTAGTAGGGCCAAAACATCTGCCAGAGGTTGTTCAAAAAATTGAAATGATAACAGCAGTAAAAGAAACTCTTCCAGAATCAATGCAGGATGTGGCTGATGAAGCCAAGGAAATCCTTGAAAGGGCATTAATTTCCACGACTTCAATCAAGGGCGCAATGTTATCAATGCTTACAACTCATAAATCTGAAATCAAAGTCAATGACCCGAAGGTTCGCAGACAAATCGCTGGTGGCTTGTTAAATAGAGGCGGTGGTGGCGGTAATTTTGGGGATGACTACTAATGCTGGCAGAACAGACAACAAGGCAGATTGAAAAAATTAGGAAACAAAATGGATGCAGGGGAATACATAACTCAATCCACTCACCACACTTAAAATTAGATTTTTGTAAAAAATGTAATGCCTATGTTCAGGCATTAGATGGAAACGTTTGTTCTTGTTGTAAGAAACAGCTAGTTAAATTATTAAAAAATACATGGCTAAGCAGGGTTCTAAAGTTTGGAGTCAGACAGCATCACAATTTTCTCAGGGATTGGAACATGTTTCCAATGGATATGTTAAATGTTGAAACCAGAACAGAGGGAAAAAAGAAGAACGAGGTATTCACAAACGGTCATCATGCAGGTGTTACCATATTAGAGATAAAATATAGGGATACCGTTTACTCAATTCCAGCAAAATACCTTGCATTGGCATTAGAACCGATCGAGGAAGATGTAAAGCTGGCATTGATTAAAAATCATATCAAGATAAAGGGCTTTAGAGTTTGGATTCCAGATGAGGAA
>Ga0214473_10006297_pt1 | contig 14199 bp, 12 predicted proteins | sample RVTome_7_FD_203509 | JGI IMG/M metagenome (GOLD analysis project Ga0214473, IMG submission 203509) | Soil microbial communities from uranium-contaminated site in the Upper Colorado River Basin, Wyoming, United States - RVT98D197 | ecosystem: Environmental > Terrestrial > Soil > Contaminated >... | reverse complement strand
AGCCCGGCGTCGAAACTTCGTGTTCCACATCCACGTGGAAGAGCAGCAACAGGAGATCGAGGCCTCGGTCGCCCACTACGGGAAGCGCCCCCTGGAGCTCCTTCTCGATCGTCTCGAGATCGGGCCCGAGACTACAGCCGTTCACTGCACCCACTCCCGCGAGGAAGATCTCGGACGCTTCCTCGAGACAGGCGCCAACGTTTGCGTGACCCCTCTCACCGAGGCCAACCTCGCCGACGGGATCCCGCCGGCGCTCCTCGCCCGACCCGGGGCCCACCTTTCGCTCGGGAGCGACTCCAACCTCCGCATCGATTTCACCGAGGAGATGAGGCTTCTCGAGTACGCGCAGCGTCTCCGCACCCAGAAGCGCGGGATCTTCGTCGACGGGTCGGGCTCGGTGGCGTCGAGGCTGTTCGAGATCGCGACTCGAGGTGGGGCGCGATGTCTCCGTCTTCGAGCGGGTGAGATCGAAAGCGGCTATGTCGCCGATTTCGTGACGCTCGATCTCGAATCTCCTCGGGTCCTGTCGAGCTCGCCCGAAGAGCTCATGAGCGCCTTCATCCTCGGGGCGGGAAGCGAGGCGATCGAGAGAGTTGCGGTCTCGGGCCGGTGGATTCTCTGAGAAACTCAAACTGTTGGATCTGGATTCGGTTTCATGAACTCGGCTTCAATGACGAACGACTTTCCGCACAGACTTGGCGAAATGTAAATCGCTTAGGGTTCTGTGTTTATACCGATTCCGTCACAAAACGACGCGGGCATTTCGAGTGGCATCTCTCTTGCTCCCCATATGACGACGGCTTCGGGGACTGGTGTTGACACGGGTAGATCCGAGTCATAGCATTCGGCCTTCATCGAGCTCCTGCGCCTCGATGGGGGTTCCCTTGACCTACCGCTCCCGTCCGAGGCTGTCCTAGCTCAGCCAGTAATTTAAGGAGGGGTTGCTAATGCGATATGGATGGAAGGTCGCTTTGGGCCTTTTTGCCGCCCTGGCTTTCTCGACCGCGGTTTTTGCCCAGCGCACCACGGGCGGAATCACGGGGACGGTGAAAGACGGAACCGGGGCGGTTCTACCGGGCGTGAACGTCGATCTGACGGGCGAGTACGTCATGGGCGCGCAGACGTCGATCACCAACGAGAACGGCGTCTACCGCTTCCTGAACCTCTCGCCGGGCACGTACAACCTGGCCTTCACCATCACCGGGTTCGCGCCCTTCAACCGCAACGGGCTCGTCGTCGCCGTCGGTATGACCATCGAGGAGAACGTGACGCTGAACTTGAGCAGCGTCGCCGAGTCGGTCACGGTTACGGGCGCGTCTCCGGTGGTGGACACGATCGCGAGCGACGTCGGTACGAACTATGACAAGGACTGGGTTGAAAACGCGCCCGTCACCCGAAACAGCTTTCACGATTTTATCGCCGCTGCCCCCGGCGTGGTTGCGCCCACGAGGGACTCGACCCGAGGCAACGCGATGGTTTACGGCTCGGCGGTCGACGACAACTCCTACCAGCTCGACGGCACGGACGTCACCGATGCCTTCTTCGGCCAGTCGCTCGCGACCCCGAATACGGATGCGATCGAGGAGATCGAAATCCTGTCGCTCGGCGCCCCCGCCGAGTACGGAAGCGTCCAGGGGGCGGTCTTCAACGTCGTCACCAAGCAGGGGAGCAACACGTTCCACGGCGACGCGAACTTCTACTACCAGTCCGACGGCCTCACGGGCCGTAACACCACCGATGAGGATGACGACGGCTTTCCCTTCTTCCGGGACAGCTCTCCTGAAATCACCGCGCAGCTTGGAGGCCCGATCGCGAAAGACAAGGTCTGGTTCTTCGGGTCCTTCCAGTATCAGCGAGACGCCTCCGCCCCCGTGGGAGTCGATCCGTCGCTCGGAACGACGGAGGACGTGCGCAAGCGCTTCCTTGGTAAGGTGAACGTGCAGGTCAACCCCCAGCATCGGTTCATGGGAACCTTTCACATCGACCGCATTACCGACGACTACACTCCGGACGTCGATAGCTCACCTAGCACCTACGTTTCCAAGAAGAACAATACCCCCACCCCGGGGGTGGGCTACACCGGTCTTTTTGGCACCAATACCGTCGTCGACGCTCGCTACTCGGGATTCTACGGGGACGTCGATCTGGGCCCGGCCGATCCTCAGTACCCACGCACCTCGACGCGTTTCTACGACCTCGATACCGGATTTTTCAGCGGGGGGCACTGGTACTTCTATATCCTGGACGTGAGCAAGACGACGGTGAACGCCAAAGTCTCCCATTTCGCGGACGACTTCATGGGCGGAAGCCACGACTTCAAGTTCGGCGCTCAGTTCGGCCACGCCGCTTCAGGAGGGGTTTACGGTCTGAACGATTTGGTCTACAGTTACGCGCTGCCGGACGGGTCGCGGTACAGCTACGGATACGAATATCAGCCGTTCAGCTACGGTGGAAACACGAGGTCCTTCGGGGTCTTCGTGGACGATACCTTTCAGGTGAACGACCGGCTCACATTGAACCTGGGAGTCCGGTTCGATACCAGCAACGCGTACAGCCCCGAGCAGCCGGGGCTCAACGAGGATCTGACCGAGACCGGAGAGATCTTTCCTTCCCAGGATCACTTCACCTGGAACACGATTTCCCCTCGCCTCGGGTTCAACATCAAGCTGACGGGAGATGGAAGGACGGTATTCAAGGGCCACTGGGGACGCTACCATCGCACCATCACCACCGGTGACTTTTCGAACGTCGTGGGACCTTCGATCCCGCCCATTCTCTACGGGACGAACTTCAATTTCGCGACCGACGAGTTCGAAAGCCTGGAGCTTCTGCGCGATCCCTCGGAGAACTTGAGCATCGACCCCAACATGAAGAGTCCTTACACCGACCAGTTCATCTTGAGCGTGGATCGGGAGCTTACGACCGACCTGGGTCTCTCGCTCATCTACGTGAACAAGAGGGGTCGAGACTTCTTCGCCTGGCGGGACGTGACCGGGGTCTACCAGCAAGTCCCCTATGTCGATAGCGTCGGCGCCGAGGCGACAGGACAGACGATCACGGTCTTCAAGCTCCTGAGCGACGTCGCGGATCGCGAGTTCGTCATGACGAACCGCGATGAGGTGTTCACCGACGTCAACGCCTTCACCGTCCAGCTCAACAAGAGGATGTCTTCCAACTGGCAGCTCACCTCCGCTCTGACGTACATGAAGTCGGAGGGTCGTCTGGGGGCCTCCGCGGGCGCCGCTACTCTTCAGCGGAGCGGGATCCAGTTCAGTCCCTTTGGACAGAACCCCAACAGCTTCGTCAACACCGAGGGACTTCTACCCGGAGATCGGCCGTGGACGTTCAAAAATCAGCTCGTCTACCAGCTTCCGTTCGATTTTCTCATCGGCCTGAACTACCAGTACATTGACGGCGCTCCGAGAGTTCGCCAGGTCGGGATCAACTCGGTGACGGGGATCTTCACTCGAATCCTCACTTCGCCTCGAGCGGAAAACGGGCGGCTCCCGAGCCAGAACCTCCTCGACCTGAGGGTGCAAAAGGACTTCGTGCTCGACTCCCGGGGCACCCGGATCGGTCTATTCGTGGATGCGTTGAACCTGCTGAACGAGGATTCTTACGAGGCGGTACGCAGCTCCATCGCGACCTCGTCCAGCTACGAGCTTCCTACGACTTTCATCTTTCCACGCCGGTTCCAGGTGGGAGCGAAGTTCACGTTCTAGGTTCTGAAGCTGCGCCCCCGGGTCGAGTCCCGGGGGCGCAGCCGAAGGACTTCTTCCCGCGGCGTTGCCTGTTGCCGCGCAGGCGCGCACGACTTTCCGTTTACCGACGGGAGAAATCACTTTCTCGGGCAAGTGGAGTCGAGACCGGGCGCGGGAACGGTTTGGGATCGAGAGAAGGCGGTTCGGGAGCGATGCCGCAACGTTGACGCCGCCCTCGCCGGAGTGGCTCGGCTACGTCGGGGACGCGAACGCCTCGCAAGCCCAGTCCACTTCCTCCGGAACACGTCGAGCAGCCCTGGGGAGCAACTCGGAACGCACCTGTCTTTTCCCTCGACAGGCCGCTCCGTTGTAGTATCATCTTGGATTAAAGTGATACTATCATGGCGAAACGAAATACGAGAGCTTCCGGGCGCTTCGTCCTCCGGCTCGACCCGGGCCTCCACGCCTCCCTCCGTCGCGCCGCTCGCGAGGCGGGAATCTCGCTGAACGACTATTGCGCCCGAAAGCTCACCGCGCCGAGCGCCAACCTGGGCTCCTTCCCGGATGCGGGCGCCGCGGTGGACAAGGCCGCCCGAATCGCGGGTGAGCGTCTCGTGGGTGTCGCGGGTTACGGGTCGTGGAGCCGCGGGACGCTTCTCGCCAGCTCCGACGTCGATCTCCTGATCGTCGTCGATAGCGAGCTCGCCTTGACACGACAGTTGTACCGGCTCTGGGATGACGCTCCTCTGGACTGGAACGGGCATACCGTCGAGCCGCATTTCGTTCATCTTCCCGGCTCCGACGAGACCGTGGGCGGGCTGTGGGCGGAAGTGGCGCTCGACGGCATCGTTCTGTTCGAATCCGGTGCGCAGCTTTCATCGCGACTCGTTCAAGTACGGCACGACATCGCTGAGGGTCGGATGGTTCGCAAAACCGTCCACGGCCAGCCTTACTGGACCAAAGTGGCGTGAAATGCGCAACCTAGAGCTCGCCGCTGATTACGTCCGCCGAGCTGCGGTTCGACTTCAGGCGGTGGACGTCCTCTTTCGCGCCGAGAGCTGGGCCGACGTCGTCCGGGAATCGCAGGAAATCGTGGAGCTCGCTCTGAATGGGCTGCTCCGCTCGTCTGGCGTCGAGCCTCCCCGTTTGCACGACGTAGGCGACGTCCTCGAGGCCGAGCGCGAGCGGCTGCCGAAAGGCGTCCGGACGAGCTCGGAACGGCTGGCTGCGGTCTCGAAGGACCTGCGCCGGGATCGAGAGCTGGCTTTCTACGGCGCCGAGGATCTCACGCCGTCCACGTTCTATTCGAAAGAGGACGCGCTTCGAGCGCTCGAAGGCGCCCGCTTCGTCGTGGAGACCGTCCGGCCTTACGTGCTCGGCTGACTGCACTTCTCGACAAACTGGGTTTCGTCGCAGAGCCGGTCACTCTGGCAAGAGCCGGAACCCCTCCTTCGCAGCCGCCTGCCGCAGGCGATCGTCGAGGCACACGAAGTCAACCGCCTGTTCCTCTTCGGCGAAAACCAATGCCGCCCCGAGCTGAAGAGCATCTCCTGCTCTGAGCGCGTGCACCGCGAGGAGCCGACCTGCTCGGCGCCGCACCTCTTCGGTGGGGGGCACGGTATCACAGCCTCCGAGGAGCTGATCGAGGCGCCGGAGACCGACATCGAGAGCTCCGCCGGGAAACGGGGTCTCGCGATGCCGTCTGTGAATCGCCGAGCGGCACTCTACTACGGTAGCCCACCAAACGGCCGGAGTCTTCCCTGCGCGAAGCAGGTTCGTCATCTCACTGGACCGGGCCTGGGCAACGAGGAGCGGCACGACGGCCGAGCTGTCCCAAAACACTATCGGCCTTCCTCTCGCTCGGCGAGGAGCGCCGCGAGCACTCCCTGGCCGATGCCAGGATCCCCGGCGGGAGGCTTCAGGATCGCCCTGGGAAGAGGACCCTTTCCAAGCGTGAGGAGGCCCGCCGCAGCGAGCCGCTGCCTCCGGGTCGCCCGCTTTCGGGCGGCGTCGATCGGAACGAGCTTCGCTATCGGCACACCCCGGTCGGTGACGAGAATTTCGCTCCCGGACTTCACCAACTTCAGGTAGCTGGCGAGACGGGCCTTAAGGTCGGCGACGCCGGCAGTCTTCATATGACCAGTATGGTCATCTTCAAACGACCTGTCAAGTCTTATTGGATCGTTCTATCTCCTCGGTATACCGGTGAGCCTCCCGGGTCGGGGCTCGGGCCGTGCGTCGTCTCGAAGAACGGACCGGGCTCGAGCTGTAAGCTTCGTTACACCCCTCTCCGAGATCGAGCAGAAGAAACGTTGGCTCGGTCGCCCGAGGTTCGAGGCGGCGTCGTAATGGGCGCGCAGGAACGCAGCGTGGTGGTGTGAAATGGTGTATTCTGATGCCATGCCCCATGACGAAAAGCCCGTCCGTCAGAGTGTGAGCCTCCCTCCAAGCATCGCTCGCCGGGTAAGAACCTTGGCAAAAACGAACCGCACCAGCACCAACCGCATCCTCATCGACCTGATCGAGTCCGGCCTCGAGGCCCAGGAACGGGAGCGAAGGCGTTTCTTCGAGCTCGCGGATCGGCTGACGCAATCTCGCGACAAAAACGAACAGAGCCGTTTGAAAGATGAGATGGCCCGCATGACTTTCGGCGAGTGATGCCGAAGATCCAGTGGACCAACCTGCCTCCGGCCCTTCCTGATCATCTGTTCGAGCGACTCCGCGAGCGCAAGATCACAGCGGAGGATCTCTATCAACTCGAGGTGTGGAGAGAGTCGGAGCCTGAGGCTCCGGAGGGCCTAGGCGGGAAACAGGGCCAAGGTAATTCGGAGGGCAGCGTCGACGTCCTGGACCTCGGTGGCGGTCAAGCGCCCAATGCGGGTTCGAAGACGCCGCTTGTCAATGGACCGAAGTCGGTCACCGAGAGCGCGAGCCGGCTTCCTTCGATCTTTAGGAGAGCCTCAGCCGGGTAGAGCGAGGACACGTTGCTGGTGAGCGGAAGCACGACGACGCGGGCGCCGTACGCGTTACAGGAATCATTAGAAACGATAATCGCGGGCCGAGTCTTCTTGATTTCCGTGCCCATCGTCGGATCGAGCGCCACCCAATAGACGTCTCCCCGGCGGGGCGCGCGCCTCATTCCGGCCAGTCCTCGATCTCTGTGGATTCCCACTCACGTCGGAGGCGCTGCCGCCACTTTTCGCGGCTCGCGGCCCGGTAAGCAGCGTCCAGGGTCTTCACGTCGGGAGAGAGGCGGGCGCGAATGGCCTCGTTGATGAACGCGCTGAGGCGTTTGGGCGGAAGCTGCCGCTTGATTCGCCGGTACAGGTCTTCGTCGAGAATGATATTCAGTCCAACTGTAGCCATACTCGATGCTGTGTTGTATACAGCATCGCTCTCCCGATCAACAGAGGCATGGCTCCCGAGCCCTTCCTACTCTACCTTTGGCCGATCTCAGCGAGGTGGCGGCGCGCGTCCTCGAACCCAGGCTCGATCTCGAGCGCCTTCTCGAAGAACGGACGAGCTTCGGCGGGGCGATTCTGGCGCATCAAGATGAGCCCCAGGTTGAAGGCGTAGCGGGGGTCCTCGCTTTCGAGCTCGACGGCCTTGCGGAAGGCGACCTCCGCTTCGGGGAAGCGAGCGTTTCCACCGAGGGTCATCCCGAGAGAGTTCCAATAGGCTGCGCCTTCGGGATCGATCTCGGTCGCTTCCCGCAGGCGCTGGATAGCCTCTTCGACCTGTCCCAGGTCGCGGAGAAGCTCCCCGTACCGCGCTCGCAGGAGAGCGTCCTTCGGGGCGAGGGCCACCGCCGTTTCGTAGGCCTTTCGCGCTTCGTCCGACCTTCCCATCCGCACGAGGACGGAGCCCTCGCGCTGGTGGAGCCCTGGATCGCCGGGGATCTTAGCCTGCCCTTCCTTGAGCGCGGCGAGGGCACCCACCAGATCGCCGCGTGAGGAGCGCGATTGGGACAGACCTTCCCAGGCTTCCCGCTGGCTCGGAAGCCTTCGGGTCGCTTCCTCGAAATGCGGCTCGGCCTCGCCATAGCGCTCGAGAGCCAGAAGCCCGCGGGCGAGGTTGAGGTGGATCTCGAAGCTCTCGATATCGAGATCCAGGAGCTTCCGGTATCGTTCCACGCTCCCCTTGTAGTCGTGCTCGTGGTAGAGAACCACACCCTCGCGGATGAGTTGGTTCGCGATCCTGAACTCTTCGATCTTGTCCTTGGGGTCGGCGCCCGGGCTCGAGGACTCGATCGGAGGTCCCGAGCCGACGTAGCCCAGGGCGCCCAACTTGTCCAGGAGGTCCTGGGGCAGGGAGGAAGTCTCGGCGGCGCCGACCGCGCGCTCTCGATCGAGCTCCTCTCCCAGGGCGCCTCTCATTCCCTTCGAGAGCTCCGGCTGAGAATCGGCGAGGTTCCGGATCTCCATGGGATCGGCTTCGAGGTCGTACAGCTCGGGCCGGGGCGCCTGGATGTACTTCCACTTCCCGCGCCGGATCGAGCGAAGATCGCTCCACCCGAAGTGCAGGAGCGGGACGAGGCTTTCCGCGTACGCGACGGGCTCGTTTCGGTAGGGCTCTCCTCGCAGCGCGGGCGCGAGGCTCAGGCCGGAAAGATCCGCGTTCTTTGGTGGTTCGAGACCCACCATCTCCACGAGCGTGGGAAAGAGATCGACGCTCTGCACGAGACTTTCGATGCGAGTGCCGCGCACCACGCCCGGTCCTCGCATCAGAAGAGGGACGGCGAGAGTGGTTTCATAGATAAAGAAGCCATGAAGGGTTTCTCGATGCTCGCCCAGGCCCTCGCCGTGGTCCGATGTGACGACGAGTAACGTGTTCTCGCGAAGACCGAGCCTCGCGAGCGCCTCGTCGAGCCGGCCCACGAGCTCGTCCGACCAGGCAACCTCGCCGTCGTAAGGTCGATCCGCATAGCGCGTGCGGTAGGGCTCGGGAGGCTCGTAGGGCTCGTGCGGATCGTAGAGGTGGATCCAGGCGAAGAGCCGCGAGTCGCGGTTCGATTCGAGCCAGCCGATCGCCTCCGCGAGGGTCTCGTCCCCGGATCTCTGAAGCTCGTTCATGAAGGGAACATCCTCGGCGGGTGCGCTCTTGGCGAGATCGTCGGAGTAGAGATCGAACCCGCGCTCGAGACCGCCTCCCGATGCGAGGACGATCGACGAGACGAAGGCCGCAGTGCGAAACCCCGCAGACTTCGCGACGGTGGCGAGGGTGGGGACCTCGGGAACCCGGGCGGGGGTGATGTTGTCCCGGATGCCGTGCCGGGTCGGGAGCAATCCGGTGAAAAGCGACGTGTGCGACGGCCGCGTCAGGGGGACGTGCGCCGTCGCTCGAGTCGCTATCGCCCCCTCTCCCGCGATCCGATCCAGGTTGGGGGTCGAAACGTCCTTCGCCCCGTAGCAACCGAGACGGTCCGCGCGAAGAGTGTCGATGGTGACCAGCACCAGGTGGCGTGGAGGCTCGGGACGGCGATCGCAGCCCGAGAGAGCGACGAGGAGCGGAGCGACGAGAAGTGCTTCCGTGCGCACGAGACTGGACTAGCCTGAGCCTATCACATCGACGAGAGCGAGGAACTCCGCCGTCCGGCCCGACTCGATCGAAACCCGCCGCATCTCTGCGGGGTGATCGAAAGCGAGAGAGGCCGCGTGGAGCAAGAGGCGCGGAGCCGGAATCGGTCGGCCTCCCTTCGCCTGGAAGTCCCGGATGTAGACCCGTTCTCCCACGAGAGGATGTCCGCTCTCGGCGAGGTGGATGCGGATCTGGTGCGTGCGGCCAGTCTCGAGCCGAACCTCGCAGAGACTCGCGCGCTCGAATCTCTTCAGCACGCGAACGTGGGTGATCGCTTGCTTCCCCTCGTCGCGCCCTCGAGGGGCGGAACCGCGGAGCCCATCGCCCCGATTCCGCACCAGGCGGCCCTCGATGGCTCCGTTTTCGACCCGTCCGTGGGCGAGGCAGAGATAGACGCGCGAGACCTGTCGTTTGCGAAACTGCATCTGGAGCGCCCGCTCGGAGGCACGGGTGCGGGCGTAGACCAGGATCCCCGACGAGTCCTTGTCGAGACGGTGGACGACGTGGAGGACCCGGGCCGCGGGGGGAAGACCGCGCCTCCGCCACTCGTTGCGAACGGCGTCCATGAGAGTCGCTTCCCTTTCTTTCTTGTAGGCCTCGTACGGCACGCTCGACATCCCGGGGGGTTTTTCGGCGACCACGAGATGGCGGTCCTCGTAGACGATGCAAGACGAGGGGAGCGACCTCGGAGCACGACCCTTCTCCCGAACCCGAATCGCTTGCCCGGGCACGACCCGGGCCGCTGGATCGGAGACGGGGTTGCCATCGATCGAGACGCGACCGTCGCCGACGAGCCGTCGCGCCGCGGACCAGGTCAGCTCCGGGACGTGCCGCCTGAGGACGGCGGCGAGCGTGAGACCGGCCTCGGTCGGTGCTACGTCGAACGCGTTCTCAGAACGCGTACTCGAAGCCGACGAGCGGCGTGATCTTGTCTCGGAGTCCGTTGTTGTCGAGGTTGAAGAGAAGGTTCACGTCGACGAGGAGGCTCTCCACCACGTTGAGCTTGAAGCCCACGGCGCCGCTCAGGAGGTTGTAGGACTCCGTGGTGAAGCTGACGGTCGGGAGCGGGGTCCTTGCGGCGTCGAGGCCCTGGAACGTGCTCTGGTTCAAACGGGGAGCGTCGAGGAGGTACGTGCCGAGCACGTCGAGGACGAAGGTGAACCTCTGGCTCACCCCGAAGTCGGCGCCGACGACGTAAGTCACCTGATCGGGCAAGTCCGCCGCCTCTCCCGTCGCGGGGTTTCCGGCGAGAACGCTCGATCCGTTCCAGAGATAACCGGCGTTGATGTGGGGCGAGAAGGCCCTCGAGGATCGGGAAAGAACGACGAACGGACGGATGCCCGCGGCTCCAACTCCCAATAGGTTCGCTTCGTCACCGGTAGGGACGCGCACGTCGAGACCGACGGCCATCGAACCGGCCATTCGACCCTTGAGACGAAGCGTGAGGTCGCCGATGCCGCTCGCGCTCCCGAACGCGGTGAAGGTGCGCCGATCGCCGATTTCATCCTCGACGTCGCGGAAGAAGTGGATGTCGCGATCGACGGTGCCGAGGCGCCGCACGGTGGCGCTGGAGATGACCGTCAGGTCCGTCGAGACCATCGGAATCGCGAGAGAGAGGTCGAGACGGTCGGTCAGACCGTAGCTGATGAACGCCGTGAATTGATTCACCCGGGCGTCGACGGAGTTCACGGTGGTGACCACGTCTTCGCGGCCTCCGAGAAGTTGGGCGCTGTCGTGAGTGAAGACCGCGGGAATGTTATGGATGTCGAGCCCTTCGATGGTATCGAAGGTGAAGTTCTGGAACGTGAAGCCGAAGGTGAAGCGGCCCCCTCCAATGGTCTCGGCGCGCTCGGCGAGGATCGGCCCGAAGCTCTGGCTCGTGCGCTGGAAGACGCCGAGGTCGGAGTCGAACTCGTAGGTGAACCCCGACGCGGGGGAGGGAAGCGGCACCGCGGCGAGCTGGCTCGTGAGCGCGACGCCGAACTGGGTGAACTCCGCCTGGAAGGCGCTGTTGAAGTGCGCCGAGTGCGTCTGTCCGCTGGGAAGGACGCGGAGGCTGTCCACGATGAGGCCGCTGGGCCCATAGATCTGGGTGAAGATCGTCGAGAGATTGTCCACGGGAACCGCTACGTTGAACGGATCCTGCGCCCGACTCGCGCTCGAGGCCAGGAGGAGAAAGAGGACGCTCGCCAAAACTCGCTCACGCATGAGTTACACCTCGCGATATTCGGTTGCTTCGGATTCGAATGAGACTGTCGATGGTTACTGACCGATCTGCACGATCACCCATTTGACGCCGGCCCGGGACAGTACGAACGACTGCGGACGGGTGTTTCCGTTCTGAGAGCGCCCGCGGACCACGATGATGTCGCGCCGGGTGACGGCGACGGTGGCGGAATCGCCCTCGATGGCGATGCTGTTCACCGTGATCTCCACGTCCTGGGAGTCGGTGTTCCGGAAGGCGTCCGTGAGTCGCTTCTCCTCGTTCGCGCTCAGGTTCGGCTTGATCTCGCGGAACAGCGCGATGTTCTTGGTCTCGATGGCCCGCTCGTAGTCGACGAGCACCTGGCGGATGGCAGCCTCCTCCTGGGCCCGGGTGGGGGCCGAAGTGATAGGAGGGGCGGTGTTGGCCGCGGTCGTGGGCGCGGTCGCGGCTCTACGGGTCTCTTCCTCGCGGGCTCTGCGGGCTTCGGCCTCGCCCAGCTCGCGCCGAGCTCGCTCCAGATGAGAGGTCGCGTTCTCATAAGCTCCGGCCGCGCCCTCGAGATCGCCGGTCGCCTTCAAGCGCGCGGCCACTCCCTCTTCCGTCATCGCTCTCTGGTAGGAGGGCTGCTGGGTGAGAGCGGCGTCCGCCGGAGCTTGCCGCAGGCGGCTCCAGGCGCTCTCCGCCTGCCGGAGCCTTCCTTCGAGGGCCTCCCGCGCCGCTCTCGCTTGCTGCCCCGTTTCCTGCTCGCGCTCCGTCTGCGCGCGCTTTTGGGTCTGTTGCTGCTGTTGTTGGCTCCGCGAATGTTGAAAGAGGTCGCGGGCTTCGAGGTACTTCTGAGCGGCGTTGGTGAAGACACCGCGGTTGAACTCGTCGGTCGCCTGCTGGCGCGCCCTATCGCCCATGACGTACTCCGGCCGTTCCTGCGCTCCCGCCGACTGGGCGGCGGAGCGGCTTGCCTCCATCTCGGAGCGGGCGTGTTCCGCCTGGCTCTGGAAATGCTGGCTCAACTGGGCCGAGAGCTCGACTCCGAGAGGATGTGACGGATCGAGAGCGAGCACGGTCGCGAGCGCGTCCGCGGCTTCCTGCATGGCGCCGCGCTCGAGCGCATTTCGCGCCTGGGCGACGGCATTGTCGATGCGCTGGAGCGCCTCGCGGGCCTCGCCCTGCACTCGGAGGGCATCGGCGTTCGCCGGGTCGGTTTTCAGGAGCTCTTCCGCTTGCGATAGCGCCGCCCCGTAGTCCTTCTGGGAAAGGCTCCGCTCCATCAACTCGAGCTGGCTCGCGAGAAGCGCCTGACTCAGGGCCTCCACGTTTTGTCCCGAGCCAGTGCCCCGGGTCATGAAGTAGGCGCCAGCGCCCGTCGCCAAAACGAGAACGCCGGCGAGGACGTAAAGGGCCACGGGCGTGGTCTTCGCCGGGGCGGGGAGTGCGGAGACGGAGCTCGCGGCCACCTCCCTCTTGCGAAGTGTCCCTCGACTCGCCGACGCGGAGGCGTGGGGTCCGGAGCGACTGGGGCCGCTTTTCTCATGCAACGCCGGGGTCGAAGGGATCGAGCCCGTCTCGGCCGCCGGCGTCACGATGGTCATCTCCTCGCTGCCGGTGAACGTCGACTCGGCGTCCTGGCCCCTCATGACCGCGCGGCGTAGGACGCGCAGATGGTCCCTGAGGGCGCCCGCGTCGGCGAAGCGGCCCTCGGGGTCCTTGTCGAGGGCCCGGTCCACCAAGTTGATGAGAGGCTTGGGGAGGTGAGTGTACTGCGCGAGCGGTTCGCGGTCTCCCTGGACGACCTTGAACATCGTGGCGTGAATGGAATCGGCGCCGAAAGGCTTCTTCCGCGTCAGGAGCTCGTAGAACACCGCGCCCAGCGAAAAGATGTCCGATCGGGGATCGACTCTCAGCCCCTGAACCTGCTCGGGCGACATGTAATTCGGAGTTCCCATCACCTGGCCGGTCTTCGTCATATCCGAGGAGGCTTCATGCACCAGACCAAAGTCGAGAATCTTTACCTGGCCGTTGTTGCTGACATGTATGTTCGCGGGCTTCAGGTCGCGGTGGATGATTCCCCGGGAGTGTGCGAAGCCCAGACCATCCGCGATCTGCTCCATGATGCTGAGGATCTGCTCCATGGTCACGGGAGCGCCGCTCTTGATGAGCTCCTTCAGGTCCTTGCCCTCGAGGAGCTCCATGACCATATAGAGGTGGCCTTCCTCTTCGACGAAGTCGTAGATGGTGATGATGTTGGGGTGGTTGAGCCCCGCGGCGTTTCGCGCTTCTCGCTTGAACCGTTCGACGAGGTCGCTGTCGGTGCCGAGAGTCTCGGCGATGATCTTGATGGCGACGAAGCGGTTCAGGACCGGGTCGTGGCCCTTGTAGACCTCGCCCATGGCCCCTTTGCCAATCTTTCCGACGATATTGTATTTCCCTAGTTTCTGGGGCTCGGTCGCCATGGGTCGACCCTCATTCCAACTGGGTTCGGGGCATGGACTCGAAGAGAAACAAATCGTAATCCTATCACTATCTACGATGGCGGGCCAGCCGCGCCCCCCGCGGTCTTGCTATTCTTTCTCGAATGGCTCGGGCTTGTCCCACCTGTGGAAGACCGAACGGTGAGGCGGCGACGAAGTGTCTCTACTGTGTCGCCCCGCTTCCGCCGGTCGAGGTTTTGCCTCCCGCTCCCGTCGAGGCCGCGGGCGCTCCCTCGGGCGATCGGCATCT
>Ga0214473_10006296_pt1 | contig 14199 bp, 13 predicted proteins | sample RVTome_7_FD_203509 | JGI IMG/M metagenome (GOLD analysis project Ga0214473, IMG submission 203509) | Soil microbial communities from uranium-contaminated site in the Upper Colorado River Basin, Wyoming, United States - RVT98D197 | ecosystem: Environmental > Terrestrial > Soil > Contaminated >... | reverse complement strand
CAATTAAGGACGGCTGGCTTTATACCGGCGATATGGCAGTGATCGATGAAGAAGGATATGTAACGATCGTTGATCGAAAGAAGGACATGATTCTGACCGGTGGGGAAAATGTCTATTCGACAGAAGTCGAAAATGTCCTTTACATGCATCCAGCCATTTTAGAGTGTGCGGTCGTTGGAATCCCTGATCCAAAATGGGGTGAGGCTGTAAAAGGGATCGTGGTGTTGAAATCCGGTCAGAAAGCGACCGAACAAGAGATCATTCAGTTCTGTAAGGAAAAGATGACTCATTATAAAGCACCTAAATCGATTGATTTCATCGAAGCCCTTCCCAGAACCGGTTCTGGGAAGATTCACAAGAAGGGTTTAAGGGATAAATACTGGGAAGGCTACGAGAAAAAAGTCCACTAAATAAATTTTTGAAAATCTTACCATAATGTCTGTCATTTTTAAATCTATCATAATTTTTTCTTTAATTTCCGAAAGTTAAGATTTTTAAAAAAAACTTGACAAATTTTTTTATTTTTTAAATAATTGTCGCCAGTCGACCGTCAACCATTTATATAATTTTTATGGAATCCTCCGTTATTGAAAAAGAATTCAGCCCCAAATATCCTGTTCCATTAGTTGAACAAATTAGCGAATTTCTGACCAATGCCATCATCGAGGGTAGACTGGAGAACGGACAGCGTTTGATTGAGAATGATCTCCAAAGGAAATTTGGGGTCAGCCGGGCTCCTATAAGGGAGTCGTTCAGAATTCTTGAGAAAAAAGGGCTGGTCACCATCATCTCTCGAAAGGGGACATTTGTACGGAAAATCACTCAAAAAGATGTCGAAGAAAATTTTCCCATTCGTGCAGTCTTGGAAGGCCTTGCCGCTCGCATGGCGATTTCCCATCTAACCCTTAAAGATATTGAGGGAATGGAGTTAGCCCTGTCGAAAATGACAGAAGCAGCAAGAAAGAACGACTTTAAATCTTATCTCAAATATCATTCAGAGTATCATTCGATTTTTATCAATGCCAGCAAAAATGACACCTTGACTGGTGTCCTTGAACACCTAAGGCGCCAGGCCATCTGGTTCAGATTCTCTTATCTCTATATTCAGGAATCCTTTGAATATGCCATCCGTGTCCACCGAGAAATTTTAGATCTTTTCATTAAAAAGGATGCCAATAGGCTGGAAGCCCTTGTAAAACAACACATTTTAATTGCCCTCGAACGCTTCCTCCAGTTTTTAGCCTCAAAAAAGGGGAGGAATAGGAAAAAATGAGGTTATTCGAATTTGAGGCCAAGGCATTACTAAAAGGCTATGGTATCCCCATTCCTTCGAGCAAGATAGCTCGTTCAGTAGAAGAAGTGTCCATCGGACGGCCTTCTGTCTTGAAGGCGCATATCCCTTGCCGGAGGGAGGAAGAAAGCGGGTGGGGTGATCCAGAAAACTCTCTTTCCTGGGATGAATTAATTGAGAAATTTCATGATCTGAGCAGTCGGTTCATGACGAAAGAAAGATGTTTAAAGATTGTGGATCAGTTGAGAAGACTGGAGAAGATTCGTGATCTTCAAAAGTGGTCTACCTTTCTTTTGCGAAATCGGTAGTTCATTGAACCGGGTTAATCTAACCAAAAGGAGGATCAGTTATGAAACTATCGAATAAAGTTGCCTTAATTACCGGTTCTGGATCTGGGATGGGTCGTGCCAGTGCAATATTATTTTCTCAGGAGGGAGCAAGAATCTCCATTGTAGATGTTGACAGAAAAGGTGGCGAACAGACGGTCGAAATGGTAAAACAAAAAGGCGGCGATGCAATCTTTATCCAAGCCGATGTATCGAAAGCGAGTGATGTAGAGAGAATGATTAAGGCAACGTTGGATAAGTATGGAAGACTTGATATTCTCCTTAATAATGCCGGGATTCCAATGTCCTTCACCCCCGTGGAAGAAGTCAGAGAAGATCTATGGGATAGAATTATCGATATTAATGTCAAGGGGATATTCTTGGGCTGTAAGTATGCAGTCCCCATTATGAAAAAACAGGGGGGAGGCGTCATCATCAATACCGCATCCATCAGCGGGGTGCGCCCTCGGCCCGGTTTGTGTGCGTATAGCACGTCTAAAGCAGCAGCTATCATGCTGACCAAGGCACTTGCAATAGAGCTTGCCCCATCTAAAATCCGTGTCAATTGCATTAATCCGGTGGCTGCAGAGACACCCATGTTAGCCAAATTTATCGAAGAACAAGGGGCAACGGGTGAGAAATTTGAAGCGGGGAGAAAACGTTTTATTGATACTGTCCCGATGGGCCGACTGGCACAACCGGAAGATGTTGCCTATGCGGCATTATATTTAGCTTCAGATGAAGCCTCATTGGTGACCGGAGCCAGTTTAGACGTAGATGGAGGCCGTGGAATCTAAATATCAGAGGTTAGGCCTTTGAGAGAACCGCGTGTGAAATTTCAGGGGGTGAGGGATGGAGATGGTTCGGGAAGTTTGGGGTTTTGCGATCTGCGGGGAACTGATTTTTGGGAACCATGCTGTCAATAAAGTTGGAAAGGTTGTAAAGCGACTTCAGGGTGAAAAGGTTTTGGTGGTGACCGATCCTTCGATTCGGGATGCGGGTCTCCTGGAGTTTGTCGAGGAACCTTTGAAGGAGATGTCGATTTCGTTTGAGGTTTATGATCAGGGAGAACCAGAGCCGTCCATTGAAAAGGTTCTCGAATGTACCGAGTTTGCCAAGAGAGGAAGCTATGACCTGATCGTCTGTCTGGGAGGAGGAAGTGTCATCGATTTGGGAAAGGCTACGGCAGTCCTGATGACCTATGGGAAACACCCCAATGATTATTTTGGTGAGGGAAAAGTTCCCGGTCCAGTTAAACCGATTGTGGCGATTCCCACAACTGCAGGCACTGGATCGGAGGTATCCCCGTCCTCTATTCTCACCGATGTTAAGGCAAACTTGAAGAAAGGGATCTCAGACAATAAACTCCGACCAAGGGTTGCGATCGTTGACCCGCTCCTTACTCTTTCATGTCCACCCAATGTAACCGCCGCTACGGGGATTGATGTTCTCGCCCATGCGATTGAATCTTATATTGCCATCAATTTTGCATATCTCCCATTAAATCCCGGTGAGGAGGATATGGTCCTTTATCATGGATCCTATCCTCTGACAGAATGTCTGGCTCTGAAGGCCATTGAGTTGGTAGGCCAGAATTTGAAGACAGCCGTTGATCAAGGGAGAAATGTGGAGGCAAGGGTCAATATGGCTATGGCCAATGTGATGGCTGGGATAGCCTTTTCAAATTCGGGTGTCACAGCGGTTCATGCGATGGCTTACCCCTTGGGAGCCATTTCCCATGCTCCTCACGGCGTTGTGAATGGGTTGCTTCTTCCCTATGTGATGGAATATAACCTTCCCGTCAGGATAAAGGAATTAGCCGATGTGGCGAGAGCTTTGGGGGGAAAGGTCGACGGGCTTTCTTTAAGAGAAGCCGCTCTCAAATCAGTCTCGGCCGTCAATGAACTGATTCGGGATATTGGACTCCCAACCCGCATGAGGGATATCGGAGTGAAAGAGAAGGATATTCGACCAATGGCGGAGGCGACCATGCAGGTGACGCGGCTATTGCGGTCGAATCCCCGGAGGGTCAGTGTTGAATCTCTTGAGGAAATTTATAAGCGCGCGTTTTAGACTCAAGTTCTGCTTGGAGCCGTTGATGGATCATCAACCCTCTTATAAACCCAAATTCCTAATCCAAGACCGACTTCAGGGAGAATTAATTCTCTTTCAAGCGTGTTGCTGGTTCTGATGAGACAAACATAGGCGACCGGGAGGGTATCATGAATTTCCTAAGAGTCGATATGAGTTCGAAGAAGATCACGACCGAAGAGGCTGGCGAAAAATACCGGCTTCTGGGCAATCGGGGGTTGATTGCCCAACTGTCTTTTGATGAGATTGATCCTAAGTGTGATCCGCTCGGGCCTAACAATAAATTGATTATCGCGACAAGCCCACTGGATGGATTCGGTATTACGTGTGCCGGAAGGTTATCCGTGGGAGGGAAAAGTCCGTTAACAGGAGGAATTAAAGAGGCGAATGCAGGCGGGGTAGCAGCAACAAAATTGGTTCGCCAAGGGATTAAAGCAATTATCATGGAAGGACTTCCGCAAAGCGGAGAGCTTTTCATTCTCCATATCCATAAGGGGGGAGCGCAGCTAAGACCCGCAAAAGCCATAGCCGGAAAGGGTACCTATTCGGTTGCTGAAAAAGTCTATGAAGAATATGGGAGGGGTGCCGGGCTGATCACGATCGGCCCAGCCGGAGAATACCGGCTGGCATCGGCCGGGGTATTTATCAACGATACGGAGGGTGATCCATCCAGGCCTGCGGCGAGAGGCGGGATGGGAGCTGTCATGGGAACCAAGGGCCTTAAAGCCATCGTGATCGAGGATGACGGAACCTATAAGCCGCCGGTTTTCAATGAAAAGGCCTTAAGCGAAGCCCGTAAGGCTTTTTCCAAGGGGATCATTGAAGAGCCGGCCATTAAGGTCTATACCGAATATGGGACGATGGGGATGTTGATGAGCCTTAATGCCCTGAGCGGTCTGCCCACACTCAATTTTCGAAAGGGGACGTGGGAGAAGGCTGAAGAGATTTCAGGGGATCGGTTTCACGATCTGATTTTAGAGCGGGGCGGCGAGGGGAAGATCACGCATAAATGCATGCCAATCTGTGTGATTCAGTGTTCTAATGTATTTCCAGACGCAAAGGGGAAAAAGCTTATCGCCCCGCTGGAGTTTGAGTGTGCCGGCTTGCTCGGATCTAATCTGGGGATAGCTGATTTGGATCAGATCGCTCGAATGACCAAAATGTGTAATGACATTGGCGTTGACGCCATTGAAGTGGGTGCTGCCCTTGGTGTGGCTGCAGATGCCGGCCTCTTTGAATTTGCAGATGGCAAACGAGCAGAAGAACTGATTGGAGAGATTGGTAGGGGAACCCCTTTGGGAAGGATCCTCGGTTCAGGTGCCACGGTGACCGGAAAGGTTTTCGGGGTTCTGAGAGTCCCTGCCGTAAAAGGCCAGGCGATGGCCGCCCATGACCCCAGGGGGATTAAGGGAATGAGTGTCACTTATTCCATGTCCCCCATGGGAGCGGATCATACGGCAGCGGCAACCTATCGAGCTCAAATCGATCATCATAAACCGGAAGGACAGATGGAGGTGAGCCGGAATGTGCAGGTGATCATGGCGTTTTACGACAACTGTTGTTGCATGTTCGTATCACGAGGGCTCATTAAGAAACCGGAGCTTTTTGTCAACTTGATCAACGCCATCTATGGAACGAATTATGGAACTGACTATCTTATGGAATTGGGAAAAGAGATCATCAAACTCGAGCGGGCTTTCAATCTCGCCGCAGGCGTGACTCAGGAATATCTTCCTGAGTTTATGAAGATTGAAAAGCTTGAACCTCATGGACTGACTTCGGATATCCCTCAGAGTGATTACGACCGTTTTTGGGAGGAAGCGTTCTGGGGAAAATTCCCCGAGTTGAAACAGGGATGATCACCTTTGGTTCGTAAGTTTTTTGGACATCAAGGGACATACCACCATGGAAATCGCTCAGCATCATCTTGAGATTCATAACCTTTCCCTCAACTTTGGTGGGGTTCAGGCCCTGAATCGGGTCGACCTGAAAGTTAAAAGGGGTTCGCTTTTCTCTCTGATTGGACCAAATGGGGCAGGTAAGACGAGCCTGATTAACTGCATTTCAAAATTCTATGAACCGAAGGAAGGGAAAATCATTTTCAACGACCGTGAGATCACTCACTTCCGACCTCATGAGGTTGCTCGTTGTGGGGTCTCTCGGACCTTCCAGAATATCGAACTATTCAAAGGAATGACCGTCCTTGATAATCTTAAATTGGGAAGGCACATTCATCTCCGGTCGGGTCCACTGGCTGGCATGGCCTATCTGGGCAAGGCCAAGAGGGAAGAAAAAGAACTGGAGGAGTTCATCGATAGGGAGATTTTAGGTTTTCTGGGGTTGACCCCTATTAAAAATTGGGTAGTTGCTACATTGCCTTACGGACTTCAAAAGAGGATTGATTTAGCGAGAGCACTCTCCTCGAAGCCGGAGTTTCTAATTCTCGATGAACCAGTGGCAGGGATGAACCGAGAGGAAACCCAGGATATGATCAAACATATCCTTGAGATTAAAAAGGCCTGGGGGCTTACAGTACTCCTCATCGAACACCATATGGAGGTGGTGATGAACATCTCTGACTGGATCGTCGTAATGAACTTCGGGGAGAAGATAGCAGAGGGCCCACCGGAGGCGGTCCAGAAAAACCCAGAGGTGATTCGAATCTATTTAGGGCATTCGTACATGGAAGGTCAACAAGGGAGAGAAGGGAAATCATGAATCTTTTGGTCCAGGTCCTTATAGCTGGCATCACGATCGGCAGCATCTATTCGCTCATTGCCATTGGATTCGTCCTGATCTTTAAATCAAGCGGTGTGATCAATTTTGCTCAGGGTTCGCTGGTGATGGTAGGCGCCTTCATTACCTATGCCTTTGTCACTCAATTCAAAGTCCCAATTTTACTTAGCATTCTTATTACCTTCTTAATTTCCGGAGCTATCGGAATGATCATCGAACGGTTTGTCCTTAGATACCTTACGGGTGTTTCCCTCATCTCGATCATCATGGTGACGATGGGAATTTCCTTCATCATGGATGGAGGGGCGCTGGCGACTTGGGGTTCAAGCAATTTTACCTTCCCAAGCCTTTTTCCACCTTTATCCCTTCTTTTGGGTGGAATCAAGATTTCTTCGATTTACCTCTGGAGTTTTATAACTTCGATATTGCTTCTCGTTGTCTTTCTCCTATTCTTTAAGTATTCGAAGATGGGTCTTGCAATGCGGGCAGCAGCTGACAATCAAAAGGCTGCTGTAACTCTGGGCATTAGCCCTCGGAAGGTCCTCTCTCTTACCTGGGCCATCTCCGCAGTCGTTGCCACGGCAGGAGGGATTCTACTGGCAAGCATTAGTGCCCTCCATGTCAATTTAAGTTACATTGGATTGATTGTATTCCCGGTGGTCATTTTAGGAGGGTTGGATAGTATTGCCGGTGCTGTGGTGGGAGGGTTTATCGTTGGGGTTCTTGAAGCAGTCTCTGGAGTCTATATTGCCCCTTTGCTTGGAGGTGCCTTCCAACAGGTAGCGGCATTCGCCTTTCTTTTAATCATCTTATTGATCAAACCTTATGGGCTCTTTGGGACAAAAGAAATTGAAAGGCTTTAATCATGATAGGATATCTTAAAAGCAGGCAATGGCCGTTGTATATTATCTTCATTGCAATCTTTTTGGCCTTTCCCTTTAGCCTCTTCAAATATACAAAATATATCCTCTTTTTAGTCAACATGACGGCGATCGGTGTGATCGGGGCCTTGGGGCTCAATATCCTGACAGGCTATACAGGCCTTATCTCACTCGGGCAGGCTGCCTTTATGGGGGTGGGAGCCTATACCGTGGCCATTCTCAGTACAAAGGTGGGCCTTCCGCTCTGGATTAATTTACCGGCTGCCGGAGTGATTACGACCGTCGTAGGGATTATTGTCGGTACTCCTTCTCTAAGATTAAAGGGTTTTTACCTTGCCATGGCAACTCTGGCTTCAGAATTCTTACTCGAATATGTCTTCAAGAACTGGGAGAGTATGACCCATGGGATTCCGGGCTTATACATCACCCCTCCGAAGGTCTTTGGAATCCATATCAACAACGATCGAGTCTTTTATTTTTTCGCTGTCACTTTAGCCATCCTCGCTGTTTTATGTACCCGAAATCTTTTCCGAACAAAAGTGGGCCGTGCCTTTATTGCCATTCGGGACCGTGATATCGCCGCTGATTTGATTGGGATTAATGTCTTTAAATATAAACTGGTTTCCTTCGCCGTCAGTTCCTTCTATGTGGGGGTGGCAGGAGGCCTTTGGTGTTATTATATGACGATCATCAACCCCGAGGCCTTTCAGCTCTCCATTTCCATTGACTACATTGCCATGATCATCGTCGGGGGGATGGGGACTATTTACGGTTCGGTTTACGGTTCCATCTTCGTCAACCTTCTTCCAGAGGCAATCCAACGTTTAATGGAAATCTTACAACCAGTGTTACACTTGGAATATACTTTTGCTGCCTTCAAACAAATTGTCTTTGGTCTTATCATTGTTATCTTTCTTATCTTTGAACCAAAAGGGTTATCAGAGGTCTTTTCGAGGATCGTTAAAAGGATTTCAAGTGGGGGAGAAAGGAGGTGATTGGGAAAGAGGTTTTTCCCGGCCCTTAGTTCTAAACTTTTATTCTTTTTGGAAAGGAGGTCATTGTCTATGAAAAAGTGCGTTGGATTCATAGTAATCTGTCTTTTAGCTTTAACAGTATTTTCAGCCAATGCTGGAGAGATCAAGGTTGGCATTTATGGAACCTTGACCGGAACGGATACTGATGTCAATGGGATGTCCTATGGTCCAAAAGATTACCTCACCTACGTCAATGAGAAGTTTGGTGGGGTCATGGGGCATAAGTATGTTCCCGTCCTGCTTGACGGAAAGAATCAGATTCCGGAGGAAGTCAAGGTTTTTAAAAGGCTGGTGGACGTTGAGAATGTTGTGGTGGTCAATGGCTGGTCTACGGGTGGGACCAAGGCATTGAGGGACCAGATCAATACATTGGTCAAAGTTCCCTTTCAAGCCCAGAGTCTCTCGAGTGACGTTCTTGATCCTGTGAAATACCCTTATATCTTTCTTGTCGGTCCTACCTATGAAGATCAGGTCATCATCGCCATGAAATGGGCAAAGCAGAAGGGGGCGAAGACATTTGCCTTCATGCATGCGGATATTGAATATGGAAGGTCACCGTGTCGAAATGCGGTGGAACAGAAGATACCCGATAAATTGGGAATAAAGGTTCTGGCCGATATCGAATATCCAGGGGGTTCTATAGACCTGACACCGCAACTTCTCAGGTTGAAGGATTTGAATCCCGACTATGTCTACATTCAGGACTCCGTCAATAACACGATAAAGATATTGAGGGATGCAGCCAAGGTGGGCGTCCCCGCGGCTAAGTTCATAGGTAATTGTTATGATTTCAGCCACATCATCCCTGAAACCTTAGGAAAAGACGCCGAAGGCTTTAAAGCCATTCAAATTAACGCGGATTGGGGGGAGAATATCCCCATGATGAAAGAGATTGAGGAATTTGCTAAAAAACATGAGATCGCCAAAAAGGACACCTACTATACGAAGGGATGGGTCCAGGGAAAGATTATTCATGAGGCCGTCTCGAGAGTGCTTAAGAAGACTGGAGGCAAAATTCCTGAAATTTCACAATTTAGGACGATGATGAGAGACGAATGGGAGAAACTGGAGAATTTCGACACGGGTGGTGGAACTCCCCCCCTCACTTATAAGGACCATCAAGGTCATACTCAGGCCCGAATCCTGGAAATCAAGGGTGGGAAGTACATTTCCGTCAGTGACTGGATCAAAACCAAATAATGGGCTTTAATGGGGGGAGGTTCCCTCTCCCCCCGCTTCCCCTTAGTTCCCATTAGGATGGGTTATGCTTCTTGAAGTCAAGAATGTTGAAGTCCTTTATAACAATATCATCCTTGCCCTTAAGGGAGTGAGCCTTGAGGTCTCTGAAGGTAATATCGTCACTATTCTGGGTGCGAATGGTGCGGGAAAAACGACGATCCTAAAGGCCATATCGGGTATCCTCATTCTGGAAAATGGTAGAGTGACGAAAGGGGAGATCCTCTTCGAAGGCAGGAGGATGGACGGGAAGGACCCTGCAGAGATCGCACGATCTAAAATATCATTGGTTATGGAAGGTCGAGAACTCTTTCGTACGCTGACAGTGGAAGAAAATTTGAGGGTTGGGACGCTCATCCGAAAGGACGACAAGAAAGAGATCCGCAGAGATCTCGAAATAATCCTTCAATACTTTCCAAGATTGGAGGAAAGAAAAAAACAGATTGCAGGAACGTTAAGTGGGGGGGAACAACAGATGCTGGTGATCGCCAGGGCCTTGATGACCAAGCCGAAACTTTTGCTTCTGGACGAGCCTTCATTAGGATTGGCCCCTCTTGTGGCAGAAATGGTCTTTACAGAGGTAAAGAAGATCAACAAGAACTTAAATACAACGATCCTATTAGTAGAACAGAATGCCTTCCTTGCCCTTCCCATCTCGCAATTTGTATATGTGATTACCAATGGCGTTGTCGCATTGAAATCGACTGCTGAGGAGATGAAAGGGAAAGAAATTAGCAAGTACTATTTGGGCATGGGCAGTTAGAAATTGAGAATAAAAGCATCATGACGATAATCGGACAGCCGAAGGGAATGTGTGGAAGGTCCGGATTTAGAGAGAACCTATCCCAAACAGTGGTGTGACACCGTCGAAATATTTACCAAAAATGGTAAAAGGTATTTCAAGAAGGTCGAATAATGCAAAGGCGATCCCGAAAATCCTCTCTCCTGGAAAAAGTTAATCGACAAATTTCATGATCTAAGTGGCCGATCCCTGACGAAGGAACGCCGGTCAATGATTGTAGATCGGGCGACGAACTTTGAAAAAATTTGTGACCTGCGGAAATGGTCTTCTATACTTTTTCGAGATAGATAGACAATCAATTTAGGGATTGAGGAATTTAGGGATTTAGGGATTGCCTGAAAACCAATTCCTTAATTCCTGAATTCGCAATTCCTCAATTCAAATAGGGGGTTAAAATATGGATGAGGCTGAATTCAACTGTGCAAAGTGTGCGATAGTTGAGAAGATCTGCCGATTGGAAGATGGGAAGGGGCCTAAATGGTGCCCAACGAAAAACGAAGGTGAAACTCTTGCCGAGGCACTCAAAGAATACGATGACCCGTATTTGAAGGAATTTGCCCGGCTCGCCTCTGTTCAAGAGGGTTCCTGTTATGCCTGCCGGGATGCAAAACCTTTTGTGATGATTCCCACCAAGAGCAGGCTTGAGGAATTGATCGAATTCTCACAGAGGATGGGCTATAAGAGACTCGGGATGGCCTTCTGCGGCGGTCTTACACATGAAGCATCGATTCTTTCAGAGATTTTGGAAAGAAACGGTTTTGAAGTGGTGGCCGTTTCCTGCAAAGTTGGAGGCATTCCAAAAGAAAGGATCGGAGTGAAGGATGAGGAGAAGATCAGGATCGGGGAGTTCGAGTCAATGTGCAATCCCATCACACAAGCAAAGATCTTAAACCAGGCCAAAACCGACTTCAACATCATGCTGGGTCTCTGTATTGGACACGATTCTCTTTTCTTGAAATACGTTGACGGGTTAACCACTGTTTTTGCAGCGAAGGACAGGGTGACGGGTCACAATCCGATGGCCACCCTCTACACTTCACGTTCCTACTATCAGAGAATGATGAAAATGGAGTTTGGAAGTCTGGAGGAGATGAAGAGCCGTTTGGTCCCTGAAAGAGATAAATCAGAATAACTTTTTATCTGTGTGGGCCTTCTTTTAGCAAATTCTATTAAGGGAGGTGTCAGGATGAAAGAAGTGGTGATAAAGACTTTTGAGAATGTGGATATTCTCATCATGACACATGCATCAGCCAAAGATGTAAAAGCTGAGTTTATTGTTAATAGCCCCATCCCTCTTCACCCTGGGGCGGTGAGATACTACAAGGAAAAAGGAATTAAAATTCCGGACAAACTAATTCTTCCATAATTGGAGAAAAGAATTCATCACCATGGGAGAGGATTTATCCCTCTCCAGGTTATATCCTACAGCACCTATTCTAGCCTTTCCAAAGGGAAGCAGTTTTGTGGAAACTCCATAGATCTTTTAAAAACCCTTGTATGAAGAGGTGCTCCAATCTTATGTAAATAAGAAGAACGGTAGTATTTTACCTTTTAACCAGAAATCCGCAATAACCTTCAATAGTTCAAATATTTTTCTTGACAGCAAATCTGAATTTAATTAATGTTAATTTAAATGTTAACGTTAACGCAATTAACTCTTAATGAGTAAATAATGGTTTAAAATTATTAAATAATTAAGATCTGCTTAAGAAGGGAGAAACTGTATGGAAGGGATGGACAAGATAGCGAAGAAACCGATCAGGATCACGGATACGACGTTTCGGGATGGGCATCAATCGAGTTTAGCCACGCGGATGAGGACAGAGGATATGGTTCCCATTGCCGAGGAATTGGATAAGGTGGGGTTTCATTCGGTGGAGATGTGGGGGGGAGCGACCTTTGATGTGGCCCATCGGTTTTTGGGAGAAGATCCCTGGGAGAGAGTGAAAGTGTTGAAGAAACTGATGCCCAAGACCCCTTTTCAGATGTTACTTCGGGGTCAGAATCTGGTGGCCTACCGGAACCACCCGGATGATCTGGTGGAGGCCTTTGTGGAGAAGTCAGCCGAGGTGGGCATTGACATCTTTCGTTGTTTTGATGCGGTCAATGATGAGCGCAACTTTGAGACGGCCTTCAAGGTGATCAAAAGGGTCGGAAAACATATTCAGGGGACGATCTGTTATTCATTGACCGAGCGAAGGATGGGGGGGGCGGTTTATCATCTGAGTTACTATTTGGAGAAGGCGAAGGTCTTGGAGGGGATGGGGTCAGATTCTTTGTGTATCAAGGATATGGCAGGGTTATTGGCTCCTTATGATGTTTATGAGTTGGTCAAGGCTCTGAAGAAGACCGTAAAGATTCCCATTCAGCTTCATACGCATTATACCAGTGGGATGGCATCGATGACCTATCTGAAGGCCATTGAGGCGGGGGTGGACATTATTGATACGGCACTGGCTCCCTTTGCGCTTCGGTCATCGCAGCCTGCGGTGGAGCCGATCGTGGTGGCTCTGGAGGGGACGCCCTGGGATTCGAAGCTGGATCTTTCGAAACTTCTGAAATTGGGGGAGTATTTAGAGACGATTGCTCCGAAATATCGTGACTTTTTAGACACCACGAAGATGGCAGTGATTGATACGAGTGTGCTCAGGCATCAGATTCCCGGGGGGATGATCTCGAACATGGTCAGTCAGCTCAGGCAGCAGAAGGCGCTTCATCGGATTGATGAGGTCTATGCGGAGTTGCCCCAGACGAGAAAGGATTTGGGGTATCCTCCGCTGGTGACCCCCACCTCACAGATTGTGGGGGTACAGGCGGTGCTCAATGTGTTATTTGGTCGGTATAAGATGGTATCGATGGAGACGCAGGACTATGTGTATGGGCTTTATGGGAGGGCGCCGATACCTATTTCGGATGAGATTAAGAAGTTAGTGCTCAAGGGGTACAAGAGAGGCAAGGAGTCGATTACGTGTCGGCCTGCGGATTTGATCGGGCCGGAGTTGAAGAAGGCGAAGGAGGAGACCAAGGGGTTGGCCAAAGATCTTTGTGATACATTGATTTATGCGCTTTATCCGAAGACGGGGGTGGAGTTTTTGAAGTGGAAGTATGGATTGGAGCCCATGCCGGAGAAGGTCAAGCCCAAGACCTTAGAAGAGGTGAAACGAGAGGATGAAGCCATGGCTAAGGCCAAAGCAGAAGCTCAGAAAAGTACAGCTTAGAAGGGTGGTGCAATCCCTTAGTTATGGAGGTGGTTGGATCGGGGTAGTCTCCCCTCCGAAACCTTGAAACGCGGATTATCAGAGGGAGGAACATCGGCAAGTCGTGCTAAGTGAACCATTTTATAGGGATCCACCCTCCCACTCATCCGTCGAAGGTGCCGCTTCAAGTTTTCTCTGGAGAGACCACCCAGATCCTGGGAATAGGATCTCTGACCGTAAGTGTGGCATTACATAGTGGCAGATTTTTGTCTTGACAAAATAGATATATAAATGTTAGCGTTGACGCACCATCCCAAAATAACAATATAACCATATGATTTAATGGATAATTTTTAATTATATTGAAAAATTATTGTTTTTGTGTTATCGTTAACGCAAAAATATGTATAAGAAGATTACCATTAAAGATATTGCCCGAATGGCCAATGTCTCCCACACCACAGTGTCCAGGGCGCTTAATAATAAATCTCGTATAAAAAATGAGACAAAAGAAAAAATTCTTACGATTTCAAAAGAGTTAAACTACCGACCAAATTTCATTGCCAGAAGTCTGGTAATGAAAAAAACCAAAACATTGGGCCTTG
>Ga0214473_10006295_pt1 | contig 14200 bp, 11 predicted proteins | sample RVTome_7_FD_203509 | JGI IMG/M metagenome (GOLD analysis project Ga0214473, IMG submission 203509) | Soil microbial communities from uranium-contaminated site in the Upper Colorado River Basin, Wyoming, United States - RVT98D197 | ecosystem: Environmental > Terrestrial > Soil > Contaminated >... | reverse complement strand
GCCCAGTCAAACAACGGCGCCGGCACGAGGCTGACCACTACGGTCAGGACGGCGGCAACTCCCCACGTCAGGTTCAGCCAGGGTTCGGAGGTCGTCTCAGGCTCACCATCCCGCATATACATCGTCACCACCACCCGCAAGTAGTAGTATGCCGAGATAAGCGATGTCAGCACGCCGATGACGGCCAACAGATAAAACTGCCCCTGGATCGCCGCACGGAACAGGTAGAACTTTCCCACAAAGCCCAGCGTCGGCGGGACTCCCGTCAGCGAGAGCATGAAGATCGCCATCGCGGCCGCAAGCGCAGGATGCCTGCGCCCGAGGCCGGCATAGTCATTGATCGCCAGCCCTTTCCCCTCCTGCTTCTCAAGAGCGATCACCACCGCCCAGGCGCCGAAGTTCGTAAGCGCATACGAAACTAAGTAGAAGAGCCCGGCGGCCACGGAAGTTGCCACAACACCGGACTGGCCGTAAGGCACGAAGGCCATCAGAATATACCCGGCGTGCGCAATGCTCGAGTAGGCCAGCAGCCGCTTGATGTTCGTCTGCGCGATGGCCAGCAGGTTACCGACGATCATTGTCAGCGCAGCCATCACGGCCAGGATTGGCGTCAAGTCCGATGCCAGCGTGGGGAAAGCCAGTGCGAAGACCCGCAACAGCGCCGCGAAACCCGCGATCTTGGCGCCCGCGGCCATAAAGGCCGTTACGGCCGAGGGCGCGCCCTCATAGACGTCGGGCGTCCACATGTGGAAGGGGACTGCTGCCACCTTGAAGCCCAGTCCAACTAGGATCAGCGCCGAACCAATCGTCAGCAGCAGCGGATTGGCTGCGCCGGACGCGGCGGCCGTGACGATCGCCTTCAACGAGGTGGAGCCCGCCGCCCCAAAGACCAGCGCGATGCCATACACGACGAACCCGGTCGAAAACGCGCCCAGAAGGAAATACTTGAGGCCGGCCTCTTCCGACTCCTCTTTGGGACGCGCAAACGCCGCCAACACATAGAGCGGGATCGAGAGTAGCTCGAGCGCTAGGAATACGATGATTAGGTCCCCGGCCTGCGCCATCAACATCATTCCTGAGATGCTGAACAGCAGCAGGACGTAATACTCACCCCGCTCGAGCCCCAGGCGCTTCATATAGTTGTAGGCCAGCGCCACCCCGAACAGCCCGGAGATCAGCAGCAGTGCATTGACAAAGGTCGAGAAACCATCCAGCACGACCATGCTGTTGAAACTCGTCTGGGTCAGGCCGATCTGGGACAGAGTGATTCCCAGGGAGAGTGCCAGCCCAAAAGCCGTCAGAAAAGCCGTCAACCCCTTGTTCTTGATGAAGAGGTCAGCCAGCGTCAGCGCGCACGCCCAGCCGATCAGCAGCACCACAGGGAAAATCACATTGAAATCGATGACAGGCATGGTTGTCTCTATGTCATTGCGAGGAGGGTTCGCTTCCCGACGAGGCAATCCCCACGCGCCGACATGCCGTTTCCTATCTCATTGCGATGGCTGCCGCATTGAACGCCGCCAGCAGCTTGTCAACCGACGGTGCCATCAAACCGAAGAAGGGTGACGGATACAGCCCAATCCAGAAAATGAAGACCAGCACTGGCACCAGCGTAATGATCTCGCGCGCATTCAGATCCCGCAGCGGGTGTCCGTGCTTGCGCACCTCCTCCACCACCGAACCCTCGGGCCCGAGGAACATCCGCTGGAACATGTACAAGATATACACGGCCGCCAGGATGACGCCCAGCGCCGCCACGCCCGCGTACCATGGCGAGCCCAGCACCTTCGAACCGAACGCTCCCAGCAGTATCGTGAATTCCCCGACGAAGCCGTTCAGACCGGGCAGTCCCATCGAGGACAGCGACACGATCAGCATAAAGGTGCCGAAAACCGGCGTGATCTTCCAGAGCCCGCCGTATACGCCCAGCTCGCGCGTATGCGTCTGCTCGTAGATGATTCCGACCAGAAGAAACAAGGCGCCGGTGCTGAGCCCGTGATTGATCATCTGCAATATGGCTCCCTCGACGCCCTGCGCGTTGAGGGCGAAGAGCCCCAACATCACGAAGCCCAGATGGCTTACCGACGAGAATGCCACCAGTTTCTTGACGTCCGGTTGCGCGTACGATACTGCCGCACCGTAGATAATTCCGATGACAGCCAGCACCGCGATCACGGGCGCCGCCTGCACCGACGCTTGCGGGAACAGGCCCAGGTTGAATCGCAGAAAACCGTAGGTGCCCATCTTTAGTAAGACGCCCGCCAGGATGACGGAGCCGGCCGTCGGCGCCTCCACGTGGGCGTCCGGCAGCCAGGAGTGCAGCGGCCACATCGGGACCTTGATGGCAAAGGCTGCCGCGAAGGCAATGAACAGCCACAGTTGCGTATGCGGATCGATGCCGCCCTTGGCTATCAATTCCGGCACCGAGAACGTTCCCTGATAGATTCCCAGCCATAAGATGGCCAGCAGCATCAGGATCGAACCGGCCATGGTGTACAGGAAGAACTTCAAGGCCGCATAGATGCGACTCGGTCCGCCCCAGATGCCGATCAGGAAGTACATCGGCACCAGCGTAAACTCCCAGAAGATGTAGAACAAGAACAAATCCTGCGCCAGAAACACACCGATCATGCCGGTCTCCAGCAGCAGGAAGAAGAGCATGAAGTCCTTGACGCGCTCCTCCACAGCCGTCCAGGTCGAGAGAATGGAGAGCGGCGTGAGGAACGTGGTGAGCAGCACGAGCAGAATGCTCAAGCCGTCGATGCCCAGGTGGTATTCGATGTTCCAGCCGCCGACGGTGATCCACGGCACGCGCGTCACCAGCTGCAGATCTGGATTGGCGGCGCGGAACAGGGCCAGCACCCATAGGGAGATCACGAAGGTGATCGTCGAGGCGGTCAGCGCCGTCCAGCGCAGCGCATTCTGGTTCTCGGACCGCACGAACAGAAGCACCAGCACGCCCGCCAGCGGGAGGAAGGTCAACAATGTCAAGGGCTGAATCAAGAAGGTCATCGCAGTTCCTCTTTCATGCTCCTTGGGGCTCCATGCCGGCCGCGGAGCGGAAAGACTCGCCCGGTGCCATCCCGTCATCCACCGGCGCAGTGTTCATTTGAAGAGCAGGTATCCCAGCATCGCCACCACGCCCACCAGGACCACCAGCGCGTAGCTGCGGACGAAGCCGTTCTGCACGCCTCGCAGACGATTGGAGGCATCTTTCGTCCACTGCCCCAGCTGGTTGAAGAAGGCGTCGATGCCGCGTTGGTCGGCGTAGCGGTTCAGAGCCATGCGGGTCAGGAAGTTGTATGTCCCCGCCAGCACCTTCTCGTGGAACCAGTCGTGCCAGAACCTGTCGTCGATCACATTGGCCGTGAAGCGCGCCAGGTCCACGTAGCGGTCAAGGATCAGCGCCCTGTATGCCTCGTCCACAAACCACTTTCGCTGCATGCCCACGAAGATCGGCCCGAGCAACCTCCGGAGTGGATCCACCTCTCCCGCCTGCATCGGCCGGCGGCCGTACAGCAGCCACGAGAGCAGGATTCCGAGCAGCGCCAGCCCCGTGGAAATCATAGCCACACTTGGCATGAACTCCCCCGGGTGCACGGAGGTGATAGTGTGTTCAAGCCACGTGGTCATCGTATCCAGGCCCGGCAGATTCAGCGCGCCGCCGAGCGCTGCCAGCACTGCCAATGCGACCAGCGGGATGGTGATCACACGCGGGCTTTCTTCTGCCTTTTCGGCCGCCGCATGCCTGGCCTGTCCGAAGAACACCATCCAGATCTGACGGCCCATGTAGAAGGCGGTCAGGAAGGCAGCAGCCGTGAGCAGCCAGTAGACGAGTGCATATCCCTCGCGGAACGCGTCTGCAAGGATCTCATCTTTCGACCAGAATCCGGCGAAGGGGAAGATCCCTCCCAGGGCCAGCGCCCCGACGACGTACACCCAGAACGTCATCGGCATGGTCTTGCGCATGCCGCCCATGTTGCGCATGTCATTTGGGTCGAAGAGCTCCGGCTCCTTGGAGCCGCCTCCCTCGTGGCCGTGCCCGAGACGATGATGTCCGCGCTCCAACCCCAGGATGATGGATCCTGCCGAGAGGAACAGCAGCGCCTTGAAAAAGGCGTGCGTCACCAGGTGAAACATACCGGCCGCAAATGCGCCCATCCCCACGCCCGCCACCATGAAGCCCAGCTGGCTGATGGTGGAGTACGCCAGGACTTTCTTGATATCGAACTGGCCGACGGCGATCGTCGCCGCAAAGAGCGCCGTCAGCGCCCCGACCGTGGCGACCACCAATTGTGCCGCGGGCGCGGCCTCGTATAGTGGCGCCGAGCGCGCCACCAGGTACACGCCCGCCGTGACCATCGTCGCCGCATGGATGAGCGCGGAGACCGGCGTCGGCCCGGCCATGGCATCCGGCAACCAGACGTACAGCGGGATCTGCGCCGACTTGCCGGTGACACCCAGCAGCAGGAAGAGCGTGATCAGTACGATCAGCGGGGAATTGATGGCGGAGATGCTGATTGCCCGGTGGAACACGGCGTCGAATTGAAGGCTGCCGAAGCCCCAAAACATGAGAAAGGCCGCGATCAGAAAGCCGAAATCGCCGATCCGGTTGGCGATCATGGCTTTCTTGGCTGCATCCGAGTTGGCCCACGAAGGTCGTCCCAGGGTGTCCATCTCGTGCCAGAAGCCGATCAAGAGGAACGAGCACAGCCCGACGCCCTCCCAGCCGACAAAGAGCATCAAGTACGAATCGCCCGTGACCAGGATCATCATCATGGCGATGAACAGGTTCATGAACACAAAGAAGCGGCGAAAACGCCTCGGGTCCGACTTGAAGCGCACGTCCTCGTGCATGTATCCAATGGCGTAGATATGGATCAGCGTGCCTACCAACGAGACAACCAACATCATCGTCACGGACAACGTGTCGACGCGGAAGGTCCAGTCGAGCTGCAGGTTCCCGCTGTGGATCCATTCGCCGACGGTCCAGCACACCGCCTCCGGATTGATTCGCAGAGCGGCCGCCAGTAGCACGGATACGACGAAGGTCAGGCCGGAAGCCGCGGCGGCGACTGTCCCGATGGCCTTCTCGCTCATGCGATGCCCAAAGGCGATGTTGATCAGCAAACCGATGACCGGAAAGAACACCACCCAGGGGGCGAGGAAGAAAAGGCCTGCATTGCCTGCTTGCGTCAAGGGCATCTTGTTCTCCGGAGAGAGGGGCCTGCTCGGGCGACTGCTTCAGGCGTCCTGGCTCAATTCCCTATCCTTTCAAGCTGTTCATCAGGTCGATGTCGATGCTGTGCCGGCTGCGGAAGATGGCCACGATCAGCGCCAGTCCGACAGCCACTTCTGCGGCCGCCACCGTCATCACAAAGAAAACAAAGATCTGGCCCTCGAGCACATTGTAGGTACGGGTGAACGCAACCATGGCCAGGTTGCCCGCATTCAGCATCAGTTCGATCGACATGAAGATCACCAGCGGGTTGCGGCGGATCAGCACACCCAGCGCGCCGATGCTGAAAAGAACTGCCGATAGCGCCACGTAATACGTCAGCGGCACCATCTAGCCCTCTCCCTTCCGGGTCTTCGTCAGGATGATAGCGCCTAACATGGCTACCAGCAGCAGGACGGATGTGATCTCAAATGGCAGCAGGTACTCATTGAACAAGGCGCCCCCGATCGCTTGTGGACTGCCAAAACTCTCGATCGGCTGTGGAATCCCGGCGGTGGCCACCTTTCGCATGAAAAGCAGGTACACCGCCTCACCAGCCAGGATCACAGCCAGCAGGATTGCCAGCGGCTGTTGCCAGGGCAGGGCACCCGAGTCCGGCAGGGCCTGCGTGCCCAGCAGCATGATCACGAACAGGAATAAGACCATGATGGCACCGGCGTACACGCTGATCTGCGACATGGCGATGAAAGGCGCGTTCAACAGGATGTAAAAAATCGCCACCGTGCCAAAGTTCAGCACCAGGAACAGGGCCGCGTACACGGCGCTTCGGCTAAAGAGCATTCCCAGGGCGCTGCTGATGGCGACCAGGCCCAGGACGATAAACACCACGAGTTCAATCGTCATGCTGGCTTCCGTGATTGCGGTCTGGACGGGGGTCCCGACGCGCCGCTCTCCATGTGGGGCTCACAATGCTCACGACCTTCGAGTGCTTGTGCATGTGGGAATCCGCTAATCTCTCGGGTCTTTCATCTCTGGCACCGAACGCGTGAACTCGCCGGGCGTGGTTTCCTGCGGCGTGGTCTTGGCGCCCGAGTCGGCGGGTTCGAGCAGCAGGTCCTTGTCGTAGATCGCCTGGCGGCGGTCGGTGAAGCTCAGCTCGTAGTTGTCGCCCAACACAATCGCCTCGGTGGGACACGCGTCTTCGCAGTAGCCGCAGTAGATGCAGCGCAGCATGTTGATCTGGTACGTGGAGGCATACCGCTCGCCCGGTGAGTACCGCACCTGATCCGTATTCTCGCCGGCCTCGACGAAGATCGCGTCCGCCGGGCAGGCTGCGGCGCACAACGAGCAGCCGATGCATTTTTCCAGGCCGTTCTCGTAGCGCTTAAGGACGTGGCGCCCGCGGAAGCGCGGCCGGACGGCCCGCTTCTGCTCAGGGTACTGGGTGGTCACCGGTCGCTCGAACATGGATTTGAGCGTGGTGCCCAGGCCGCGAGCCAGTTCCCTAAGCATGCGCCACCCTGCGCCTCAGCGAGCTGTTCACCAGGACTACCGCCACGAGAGCGGCGAAGATCGACAACACGGGAACGGTCCACAGATAGATGCTGCCGAATTGATCTGCCAGTAAGATGCCGGCGGCCGTCAAGACCACCACCGCGATCGAAAGCGGCAGCAGCACTTTCCAGCCGAGCATCATCAGCCGGTCGTATCGTATCCGCGGCCACGTGGCGCGGATCCAGATCATCAGGAAAAGTAGAACCACCAGTTTTCCCAGCAGGTAGAAGGGCCCCAGCCACCAGTTTCGATCGACGCTCAGGAACGTATCCTTGAGGAACCAGAATTCACGATAGCCGCCGAAAAACAGCGTGGCGGCGATCAGGCTGATCACGATCATCTTCTCGTACTCGGCCATGAAGAAAAGCGCGAACTTCATCCCCGAGTACTCGCTGTGATAGCCGGCCGCCAGTTCCTGCTCCGCCTCTGGCATGTCAAACGGTGCCCGGTTGACCTCCGCCAGCGTTGCCACCATGAACACCAGCGCCCCCACCGGCTGCAGGACCGCGAACCACATGCCCTTCTGGGCTTCGACGATGTCCACCAAGTTCATCGAATTGCCCAGCAGGATCGCCACAACGAAGCACAGTCCCAGTGTCAGCTCATAGGAAATCATCTGCGCCGTCGAGCGTATGCCGCCGAGCAAGGCATACTTGTTGCTGGAGGCCCAGCCGGCCAGCACAATCCCGTAGACCGAGATCGATGCAATCGCCAACAGGTACAGGATCCCCACATTGATGCTCGCCACATGAAGGGTGACCGTGCGGTTTAAGATTGGAAGGGTGAATTGCGTGCCCAGGGGGATGACCGCGGCCAGGATCATTGCCGGAACCACCGTCATGATGGGGGCAATGACGAACAGCACCTTGTCAGCAGCGGCTGGCGTCAGCTCTTCTTTGAAGATCAGCTTGACCGCGTCGGCGATGGGTTGCAGCAGCCCCTGCGGCCCTGCCCGGTTGGGGCCGATGCGCGTTTGGATGCGCGCCAAAGCGCGGCGCTCGTACAGCGTCAAGTAGGCGAAACCCGTCAGCAGGATCAGCACCATGATCGTCGATTTGATGACCCACTCGACCCACAGCGTCCAGTCCATGGCTACTTCACCACTTCCTTGGCGAGAACTCTGAGCCGGATGGGCTTGGGTGCCCTGATCGGCAGCCCCATGGATCGCGGGATCAGCGCGACTCCGGTCGAGATGCTTGGGTCGATCTTGACCACAGCCTCTTCCTTCGCACCATTCAGGCTCAGCGTGACGCGCTGCCCTGCAACTGCCCCGAATCTTGCAGCCGCACTGGGGTGCAAGGCCACGAAGGGCTCGCCGATCCGCCGCTCGAGCAGTGGGGCGCTGGATACGCTGCGTGCGCGATCGTAGAGCTTTGTCACCGGTACCGCCAGCAGTTGTTTCTCCTTCGGCCGCAGGGTAGCCACCTTCCGGGCCCTTGGCAGGCTCACCTTTTTGCCGCGTTGCGCCGCAGTGAATAGCTGCACGCCGAGGCCCTGCTTATTCTCATAGGTCGTACCGCCGTAATACACGTCGCCCCGCCCTACAATCGGCCATTGCTCGCGAACCTCGGAAAGGTGAGCGTACTGCAGCCGGGCGAAGGAAGACTCTTCCTCAGCGGCCATGATCTCGAAGACCACGGAGGCCGATGTCCCTTCAAGGATCACGCCCATTTGCCTGGCCAGCTGCGATGTGATGGCAAAATCTGGCTTTGGTCCGTCCGGGGAGGGTACGGCAGGATAGAAACGCTGGACGCGCCGTTCACCCGAGGTGAACGTTCCCTCCCGTTCCATGTAGCTTTGAGCCGGCAGTACGGCATCTGCAATCTTGGCGGTCTCGCTCTCGAACAAATCCTGCACCACGATGTACGGTCTGCGCCGTCCGGATCTGAGCTTCAGCGTGCCATCGCCGATAGGATCGGCGCCGACAATGTAGACCGCTGCAGCCCGTTCAAAGGCAGCTTGCAGGTTTTCCAGGGGTTGCAGGCCGATTTCCCATGCCCCCTGATCGTTGGCCCGGGGCCACACCCCGATCAGTCCGTTATTCGGCCGGCCCACATGATGAGTATCATTCAAGGCCCGGGCGCATGCCCTTGCCAGCGCTGTGGATCCCTCCAACCCCAGGCCTTCGCTGCCGTAGAAGATCACGGCATTCTCGGCGTGCATGAAGGCGTCGCCGATCTTGCCTCTGCGGGTCAGCGCCTGCATTGTCCTGACTTCGTCTCCGTAGGCGTAGCGCACAACGTAGGAGGCGTGGCGGTCCAGTTTGGTTTCGCGCGGGTTGGCCACGATGAGTGTGGCCCCGCGCTCCGCCGCCTGTTTGACGCGCAGATACCAGATCGGAGCCTCTTCATAGAGATCGGATGCCGCCACCACGATCGTCGAGCCCTTGCCAAGCGACCCGAGGTTTGAACCATCTCCTATGCCGAGAGACGAGGTCACGTCGCCCCCGCCCATCTCGGAATAAAGGGCCGATCTCGCACCAACCTGGTCGGCCAGTGCCTTGAGATTGAAGAGATCCTCATTTGACAGCCGCCCAGAAGCCAGGACCAGCAGTTTCCTGCCAGCCTTTGCCAAGGCGTCACCTGCCACCCGGGTCGCTGCCTCCCACGACGTCCGGCTCAACTTGCCGTCCTTCCGGACAAGTGGCCGGGTGAGCCGCTCTTTGCTTTCCGTGTAGTGGTAGGCGAAGCGACCTTTGTCGCACATCCAGATCTCGTTCACCTCTTCGTTCTGTCGCGGCATGACGCGCTTGATCACGATCCTTCCGTCGGAGCCAGCCTCGCGGCGTGTGTTGAACGTGATGTTGCAGCCCACGGGGCACTCGCCGCAGATGGAAGCCGAGGCGCTCAGTTCCCATGGCCGGGCCCCGAATCGGAAGTCTGCCGTCGTCAGGGCGCCCACCGGGCAGATGTCCGTCGTGTTACCCGAGAAGACAGAATCGAACCCGGGCTCCGAGACCGATATGATCTGCATGGACCGTCCGCGGAGATCAAAGGCCAGCACCGGATCGCCCGCAATTTCATCCTGAAATCGGATGCATCGCCCGCATTGGATGCACCGTTCCCGATCCAGGTAGATCAGCTCGCCCAGCGGAACGTTTTTGGCGAGCCGCAGCTTCTCGTCGTAGAGGAAGCGGCTGTTTCCGGGGCCGTGGGCCATCGTCAAGTTCTGCAGCGGGCACTCGCCGCCCTTATCGCAGATCGGGCAGTCCAGCGGGTGAGAGGTCAACAGGAACTCGACCGTGCTCCTCTGCCCTTCCGTGGCCTTTTCGGAGCTCGTGTAAACGACCATTCCATCGGAAACGGGCGTGGTGCAGGCCGTCTCGAGCTTTGGTCCGAACTGAAGCTTTGGATTGCCCTGGTCGTCAAGGATCGGATTGCCCGTGTTTCGATCCTTGAGGGGCCGGCCGATTTCAACCAGGCACATGCGACACATGCCCACCGGTTCCATCTTGGGGTGATAGCAGAACACGGGCACGTCGACCCCCACCGTCTTGGCAGCATCGACCACCAGCATCCCCTCCGGGACCGTGAGCTGCCTCTTGTCGATCGTCAGCGTTACCTGCTTAAGCATGCCTCTCCGAAGATCGCCCGATCATGCCGCCGCGCCTGCGACGCGTTTGAAATCCTGTGGAAAGCGCTCGATGCCGGTGACAACTGCCATGGTTGAGAACTCACCCAGCGGGCACAGACACTTGTTCTGCATCTGCTTGGCGACGTTCAGCAGTAATTCTACGTCCTCGTTTTGAGCGCCCGTTGCGCGTATGCGGTCGATCAGGTGCTTCATCCAATAAGTCCCTTCCCTGCACGGCGTGCACTTTCCGCAAGACTCGTGCGTGAAGAAATGGATGGTCTTCTGGATCACCCAGTCGAGCGAGACTGTGTCATCGATAATGATCAAGGACGCTGAACCCAGATCGGCGCCCAGCGTGCGCACCGAGGCGTAGTCCATGGGCGTATCAAGCACCTTGTCGTCCGCCAGGATCATTGAGGAGGAAGCGCCCGCCGGCATGATGGCCCGCACGCGTCGACTGTCTTGCACCCCGCCGCCGTGCTCGTAGATCAACTCGCGGAAGGTCGAGCCGAAAGGTAGTTCATAATTGCCCGGCTTGCGAACGCGTCCGGAAAGCGAAAATACCTTTACGCCGGCGCTGTCAGGCGTGCCCAGCGTCTTGTACCAGTCGGCGCCGTTGGCCACGATCAGCGGCACGTTGGTCAGAGTCTCGACGTTGTTTACCACCGTCGGTTTGCCATACAGGCCGTGCACAGCAGGGAACGGCGGTCGGATGCGCGGTTGCCCGCGCTTGCCCTCGATCGATTCCAGCATGGCCGTCTCTTCACCGCAAATGTATGCTCCCGCGCCCAGATGCGTATATACGTGAAGGCCGTACGGCGTGCCGAGCAGATCACTGCCCAGATAACCCGCCTGCCGCATCTCGGCGATCCTTTGATCCAGGGAGGAGGCGATGCTCCAGAACTCGCCGCGCAGATAGATGTAGGCCGCCTCGGCGCCGACGGCATAGGCTGCCAGCGCCACGCCTTCCAGGAACTGGAAAGGATTCCCTTCCATGATCTCGCGGTCCTTGAAGGTACCGGGCTCTGACTCATCGGCGTTTGCCACGACATAATGCGGCCAGATCTTCTGGTCGATGAAGGACCACTTCATCCCCGTCGGAAATCCCGCTCCGCCGCGGCCGCGCAAGCCCGAATTCTTTACGATCTCCGTGACCTCACCCGGCTTCATGGTCGTCAAGGCCTTCTCAAAGGCCTCGAAGCCGCCGTGTTCCCGGTACACCTCCAGGCGGTCGATACCGGGAATCTCACGATGACGCAGCAGCAGGTGCGGCATCAGGCGACCTCCCTGCCGGCGCGTTTCAGGATCTGGATCAGTTCCAGTGTGCGGTCCACCGTCATGTCTTCGTGGTATTCAATGCTGTCGGGAGACTGCAGCTGGAACATGGGTGCCTTGTCGCAAGCGGCCAGGCAGGTCACCGCTTCCAGCGTGATCAAACCGTCCGCCGTGGTCTCGCCGACTTTGATTCCCAGGTTGGTGCACAGCTCTTCCATGAACTGGTCTGCACCCCGCAGCGCGCACGGCAGATCGGTGCAGACCTGCATGCGGTATTTTCCCTCCTGCTTGTCGTGGAACAGCGTATAGAAGCCCACGAGCGATCCGATATCCGTCAGACTCATGTCGAGCAGCTGCGCGATGTCCTGCATGGCCTCTTTCGTTATGAAGCCCTGATTCCGCTGCGCAAGATAAAGCAGCGGCATGACCGCCGACCTTCTGTGCTCGGGCGGGTACTTGGCCAGAATCTGCTTGACTTCAGCCGGGTACTTCTGCGCCAGGGTCATCGATCAATGTCTCCCAGGACAATGTCCACCGAGGCCAGGATGGCGATCAGGTCGGCGACCAGGTGACCTTTGGTGATGACCGAGATCACGGAGAGATTGTCGAAGGACGGCGTGCGCCAGAAGACCCGATGGGGTTTTGGCCCGCCGTTGCCTTCCAGATAGACAGCGAGTTCACCGCGCGGCGACTCCACCGCGCTGTATACCGAGGCAGCCGGAGCGCTGAACCCGTCGGTCCACAATTTGAAGTGATGGATCAAGCTTTCCATGCTTGTTCCCAGTTCGGACCGCGGCGGCGGCACGAACTTGCGGTTCGCGCTGCGCACCGGCCCAATTGGCAGCTTGTCCAGGGCCTGCTCGATGATCTTCAGCGATTCGCGCATCTCGGCAATTCGGACGATGTACCGTGCGAACGTGTCGCCCTCCGGACGCGTCGGGATGTTGAACTCGTACTGTTCATACCCCATGTAAGGCCGCTTCTTGCGCAAGTCCCACTCGACGCCGGAAGCCCTCAGCATTGGGCCCGTGACGCCGTACGACAGGGCCGTTTCCTTGCTGAGGATCCCGATGTGGACCGTTCGATCCAGGAGCAGCGGATTCTTCGTCAATAGGGCTTCGTACTCGTCCACCCGCGCGGGCATGATCTGCAGGATATGCCGCACGGCCGACTCGAACTCTGCCGGCACATCCCGCCACAGTCCGCCGGGACGGATGAATGTCGTCATCATACGCTGGCCCGAGACCAGTTCGAAGATGTCCAGGATGCGCTCCCGCTCGCGGAAGCAGTACAGGAACATGGACATGGCGGCCAGGTCCAGCCCGAATGTCCCAAGCCACACCAGGTGCGAAGCGATACGCTGCAGCTCCACAAGTATCACTCGCAGGGCCTGCGCCCGGGGCGGGACATCCAATTCAACCAGCTTCTCCACCGCCATGGCATAAGCCAGGTTGTTGCCAAGCGGATTCATGTAGTCCAGCCGATCGCACATCACCTCCGCTTTGATGTAGCTTTTGGCCTCCATGTTCTTCTCGATCCCGGTGTGGAGGTAACCCACTTCCGGAACGCAGTTGATGATGGTCTCCCCATCCAGTTCCAGCAGCAGGCGCAGCACGCCGTGCGTCGAAGGATGCTGTGGGCCCATGTTGAGCAGCATAGTCTCACCCGTCAGGGCGCGTTCCGAGACCAAATGCCGATACGGGCCGACGGGGATTTCCTCCAACTGGAAGTTGGTCATTACTATTCCTTGGCGTACGGCTTGCGCAAGTCGATCTCTTCGAAATTGAACGTGAACTGCGGCTCTTCGTAGCCGAGCGGGTAATCCTTGCGCAGCGGATGCCCGACCCAATCTGTGGGCATCAGGATCCTCCGCGGATCGGGATGCCCGTCAAACTGGATGCCGAACATGTCCATTGCCTCGCGTTCGCGCCAGTTGGCATTCGCAAAGACGGTCGTTGCACTGGGGACTCTGGGTTCGCCATCGTCTAGCGCGACCCGTAACTGGATCGACAGGTTCTGCGTCAGGGAGGTCAGCTGATAGATCAGGTGGAAGCGCGGGCTTTCCTGCGGCCAGTAGTCAACCGCCGTCATCGCCGAGAGCAGCGAAAACTCGTGCTGATCGCGCAGGAACGTCAGCACGTCCACGATCTGCTTCCGGTTCACGAACAGGTGGACTTCCCCCCGCGACTCCTCCCAGGTAGCCCCCGCCTGCTCCTGCAGCACATGCGCGACCTTTTCCAGCCGGCTATCCATCCACTCGCTCCGCCTTCCGCCCGCCCTCCCTGCGAAGTGCCCGCACAGGGCCTGAATTACGCTTTGACCAGCTCGGCGAATTTCTCGCCTTTCACCTTCTCGAACAAGGTGACCACCCCGTGGATCAGGGCTTCCGGCCGCGGCGGGCAGCCGGCGACATAGACGTCCACCGGCACCACCTCGTCCACGCCCTGCACGATCGCATAGTTGTTGAAAACCCCGCCGCAGGAGGCACAATCTCCCATCGCGATTACCCACTTTGGCTCTGGCATCTGGTCATACAGGCGGCGCAGCACCGGGGCCATCTTGCGGGACACCCGCCCCGCGACGATCATCAGGTCCGATTGCCGCGGGCTGGGCCGCATC
>Ga0214473_10006294_pt1 | contig 14200 bp, 13 predicted proteins | sample RVTome_7_FD_203509 | JGI IMG/M metagenome (GOLD analysis project Ga0214473, IMG submission 203509) | Soil microbial communities from uranium-contaminated site in the Upper Colorado River Basin, Wyoming, United States - RVT98D197 | ecosystem: Environmental > Terrestrial > Soil > Contaminated >... | reverse complement strand
CAATCCCAAGCCAGGTATCATGCCGCCCAACCCGCCAATTAAGCCAATAATCCCGGATTCTATCAGAAAAATTAAAACTATAGTTTGGTTTTTGGCGCCCACTGCCTTTAAAATCCCGATTTCTTTGGTTCTTTCCCTGACCGATGTGTACATTGTGTTCATAATGCCAATGCCGCCGACTAAAACCGCGATGCTGCCAAAAGCAAAAACCACTGCCTGTATTATGCCCATAATGTTGCCCACAATACTGCCCACTGCTTCAGTTGTTAAAACAGAGTAAGCGCTTTCTTCCTGGCCGGCCCGCCTTTTTGCTCCCTCTTCAAGATTTGCTTTTATATTTTTGGCAACCTGATCAACAGAATAACCTGAAGCGATTTTGGCAATCGCCTGCGGCGCTCCTTTTCTCTCGCCGGTAAGACTGCGGTAGATATCCATATCTACGCCAACCATAGAATCGTCCTGTTTTGAGCCTCGGGATTTTAAAATCCCGACAATTTCAAATTGCCTGCCTTTTATGGTCGCTTGCGTGTTTATTTCCAATCCCGGAAAAACATCTGTCGGCACCAAACTGCCGACTATAATTTCTCTTTTGCCGGCTATAGGCCAACGGCCTTCAGCAATTTTCATGCCAATATCGTTTTGGTAAATATTTAAGGCGTTTCTCAAATCTATTCCGGTCAGCAGCACTGTTTTACTTTCCTCCTGATATTTCATAATTTCCCCTTTGTAAACAAAAGGTATGACCGCTTCTACTCCCGGCGTTCGCTTGACAACGTTCAAATCTTCCTCTGTCAGTTCCACTCCGCCTATCAAAGTAGTCATAATATCCGACATACTGCCCGGCATAATCATCACGATATCCGTCCCGACTGCTTTTAATTCTCGCAATACCGTGTTTTTCAGCCCTTGGCTTAGAGACAGCAAAGACATTATCAAAAACACGCCAATGACAATACCCAAAATCGTCAGCCAGCTCCGCAACTGCCTGGTTCTTAAATTTTTTATTGCGATTTTGAAATATTCTTTTAACATGACACTACAAATTTACGAATTAATAAGAATATACGAATTTTAAAGCGAGGCAGCTGCTGATAAGGACACTTCGGAGGCTGAGCGGCCACGGTTTGTCGACGCAGTCGGCAAGAGCGAAGCCGAGAAATGAGCAGCAGTCGCCTCGGCGGGGCGACTGACTGCGTGCCTTGGAACGCAGATGCCAGCGATAGCTTTACCCGAGCGTTTATTCTCCCCACAGTACTTTTTCTTGCGCGAAATGATTCAAAACCAATTGTCCGTCTTTTATATTCACCACTTGGTCGCTGTAATTGGCAATGTTCGGGTCGTGGGTGACCACCACAATGGTTTTTCCTTCATTTTTGTGCAAGCCAATTAAAATTTCCATAATTTTCTTTCCTGTAGTGGAATCCAAATTTCCGGTCGGCTCGTCGGCCACGATAATTTCCGGGTTATTGGATAAAGCTCTGGCAATGGCGATTCTTTGCTGCTCCCCTCCTGAAAGTTCAGTCGGCCGGTGCAAGATTCTTTCTTTTAATCCCAAAGAATTAAGAAGAGAAGTGGCCCTGTTCCGTCTTTCTTCTTCTGATTTTCCCTGGAAAATCATCGGCATCATCACGTTCTCCAAGGCACTAAGATTCGGCAATAAATTAAACTGCTGAAATATAAAACCGATTTTCTGGCCTCGGTTTTTAGCCAATTCGTCTTCAGACATTTGGGAAATATCTCTGTTGTCTAAAAATATCTTTCCTCTGGTCGGCAAATCCAGGCAACCCACCATATGCAACATAGTTGATTTGCCGGAACCCGAGGGACCTAAAATTACAACAAAAGCGCCCGGAGCAATCTCCAGGCTTATATCTTTTAAAACAGTCAGTTCTACTTTCCCGAATTCGTAAATTTTCCAGACATTTTCCAATTTGATTAAAGCTCTTTCTGCCATCGTCTTTATTTCAAAATTACTTCTTCTCCTTCCCGAATGCCGGAAATTACTTCCACTAAATCATTGCTTCCCTCCAGACCTATTTTAATTTGTCGCTCTTCAATTTTTTCATCTTTTAAAATCTGGACAAATGCTTTATCATCTTTTTTTTCAATCGCCGATTTGGGAACAGTCAAAACATTCTCTTTGGAATCAGCTTTAATGGTAATATCAGCGGTCATTCCGGGTTTAATTTCCAGAGGGAATTCTTCAAAATAAATATTAACTTCGTAATACACTACACCGTCAATTAATTTCTCAGCCGGGTCTACGGCAATGACTTTGCCGTTGAAAATTTTATCTGGAAAAGCAGTCAGATTTATATCCACGAGATTGTCAATCTTAACTTTAACAATATCTTCTTCATAAATATCAGCTGTTATTTGAAAAGGAACCGAAGGTAAAAAAGAAATTATGCTTTCCGTCGCCTTTGCTATCTCTCCTTCTCTTTTTTCTATTTTTATTATTTTTCCGTCAGCCGGGCTTGAAAGGACACCTTCTTTTAATTGATTTTGCAAAAGAGAAATCCTGGCTTCTGCCTGTTGAACTTTAGAATAGAACAAACTGTTTGTCTCCTCGGTCAGCTTACTTTCAATCTCTCTTGTCAGTTGTTCGGCGTTGTTGATATTGGCCGTATTGTTGGTTTTGACCGTTGAAATATTCTGTTGGGTGTTTACAGCCGAGGTATAGGCAGTATTAATGTATGTTTTTTGATTGTCTAACAGAATTTTATCGGCGCTTGAAACAATGTTATAATAACCGCTTTTTTCTATCGTTTCCCTGATTGTTCCCAGAGAATTTATTATTTTAAAAAGCGCTTCCTTGGTTTTTGAAAGAGCTGCGTCTATGTTTTCATTTACCCGAGCGTTAGCGAAGGGTGAAGATGAACGAAGTTCATCGACTTTCGGGTTGGCAATAACAATATCACGGTGATATTTTATTTCCTCAAAAGCAATTCTTATAATTGCTTCATTATCTGCAATAATAATGCTTTCCAAATCTCCCCGTCCAAAATAATCGCGTTTTATAGAATTAACCAAATTGGAAGCATTATAAGCCTTAAGATAATAATCTTCCAAATTAGTGACGGCGTTTTGATAAGCGTTTTTCAGCCCTTCCTCTGCTATTTTCTTAACATCTTCAAGAGAAATATCGGTATTCAATTTTTCTGCCTGAATTATTTGAAGGCCGGCCTGCGCCTCTTTTAATTGAAGAATAATTTCTGTTGTGTCCAGTTTTGCCAACTCTTGGCCTTTTTTTACTTCATCATCTAATTTAACGGAAATTTTTTCAATTTTTCCTGAATTCTTAAAACCCAGACTTATCTTATCTCCCATCTTAACGATTCCGGTCTCAGAAATTTCCTGGACTACATTGGCTCGAGAAACCTTAACCAAAGAGTATCCATTTTTTTCTTTTTTGAAAAAAATAAAATAAGAACCTAAAATCACTATTACTAAAGCAATGATTAAGATTATAATGGTTGTTTTTTTCATAAATTGCCTTTTTATTTTAATATTTTTTAAGAAATAATGCAAGTTTTAGTATTCAAAGAACATTCGTTCACCGAAGCTTTAGCTGAGGTAAAGAAGAGAATGAAGTTCTCTTCGCTTTCTCCACTCTTCACTGCAGCTCGGCTATTTTATTTTCCTATATTTAAAGTAAATCAGCTTAACAATTTCGCTAACCAAAAAATAACTGAAAACCAAAGACAGAACAATTAAAAGGTTTGGCAGGGCCGGAGAAACAAAATGGAAGGCCTCTCTGCCAAAATCAGTAAAAGGTAAAAATATTGTTAAAAAGACCGTCAGGAAAGAGATAAATAATAAAGAAAAGCTGGGAATTTTTGTTTTCAGAAAAAAATGGGAAGTTCTGATAGAAAATATTAAGAAAATTTCTGTCAAAATGCTTTCAATAAACCAGAGCGTCCGAAGTAAACCAGGGTCGGCTCTATGGAAAATACCGAAAAAAATAAAATCAAAAATTGTGCTTACCAATGCCAAAAGAATAATCAGCGAAATTAATTTATTCAACCGATATAATTTTGGTTTTCTCAGCTCTCCAGCATCCACCTTGTCTGACGCAATGGAAATTAAAGGAAAATCTGATAAAAGATTGACCAACAGAATTTGAATAGGCAACATTGGCAAAAACGGAATGGCTAAAGAAATAATGGCAATTGAGTAAAAGTTGCCGAAGTTTGAAGCCAAGGTACATTTTATATATTTATTAATATTGGAAAAAATATTCCTTCCCTGAAAAATTCCATCAATGATTATTTTTAAATCTTTTTTCAGTAAAACTATATCGGATGCTTCCCGGGCAACGTCAGCCGCTCCTTTGACCGCTATCGCTAAATTGGCGATTTTTAGGGCAGGAGCATCGTTAATTCCTTCTCCCAAAAAACCAACCTCATATTTTTTTTGCAAGGCTTCCACAATTTTGTATTTTGTTTGAGGCGAAACTCTGGCAAATACTGAAAATGCGTCACAAGTCTTTTCAAAATCTTCACAGGATAAAGAATCTAAGTTGCTTCCCAATGCCACTTCTTTAACATCTTTGATCAATCCTATTTCTTTAGCTGTAAAGCCGGCTACTTCCTTGCTGTCGCCGGTTAAAATTTTTATCCTCACTCCTAATTTCCCGGCCAGCCTGATGGTATCTTTGGCCGTTTTTTTCAGGGGATCCGAAAAAGAAAAATAGCCCAGAAATGTCAGACCCTTCTCAATTTCATCGGAAAGATTTGTTTCTGTCACATTTTTATAAGCTACTGCCAAAATTCTTTTCCCTTCTTTTCCCTCTCTTTCTATTTCTTTGCCTGTTTCTTTGCCATTTCCTTGTTCAAATTTTGAACACAATTTTAAAATCGTTTCCGGCGCGCCTTTCACAATTAATATTAAATTTCCATTTTCATCTTTCAAAATCACGCTGTTTCTCAGCCTGAGAGAGTCAAAGGGAATTTCAGAAACACCTGTCGCTTTCTTTAAAGACTGCTGAATTTTTTTATCGGCTTTTTCAAAAAGAGCCAAGTCAAAGGGATTTAAAGTTGATTCAATCTCTTCTTTAACAAAAGAAGAGCTCAAAAGTCCGTAAAGCAAGCACTTTTCCTTATTCGGAGCTGTGATTTTTTCCACTGATAACCTGTTTTCGGTCAGGGTGCCTGTCTTATCCGTACATAAAATTTCGATATTTCCCAAATCTTCAATCGCGGAGAGTCTTTTAACCACCATTTTTTCTCTCGCCAGTTTTAATGCCCCTCTAGAAAGCGAAAATGTTACCACTAACGGTAAAGCTTCTGGAATTATGCTGACAATTAAAGCAACGCAAAAAATCAGAAATTCAAAAAAATTGGCTGTCCCTTTAATGATTAAATTAGCTAAAAAAACAAAGATGATTGAGACAACAACTGTCCTTAAAATAAGGCGGGAAAATCTCAGTAAATCTTTCTCGTAGGCGCTCTCACGGGTAATTCCAGAAACTAGTTTTGTAATCTCGCCAAAAACAGTTTGGCGCCCCGTACCAATCACAATTCCTTCGGCTTCCCCCGAGATGACCGCCGTTCCCGCAAAAAGAATGTTTTTGGCTTCAAAAATCTGTTTTACTTCTTTTAAAATAGACTCAATGCTCTTTTGGTTAGGCACTGATTCTCCGGTTAAAACCGATTCATCAATTAAAAAATTCTCAAGTTTTAAAACTCTTAAATCGGCCGGGACAATATCTCCTGCCTCAAGTAAAACGATATCACCCGGAACAAGTAAATTTTTGGCAATTACTTCCTCTTTTCCTTGCCTTTTTACCCGGGTCTTTGCAGGAATATACTTTTTTAAAAGTAAAACGACTTTCTCTGCTCTAAATTCTTGGTAAAATCCTAAGACAACGTTGATTAAAATAAACAATAAAATTAAAACGCCTTCAATTTTTTGTCCGATTAATAAGGTAATGATAACCGCAGCAAAAAGAAGATAAAAAAAAGGCGATTTGAGCTGCCTTAAAATTATGTCAATTATTCCTGTCTCTTTTTCTTTTATTTCATTGGCTCCATAGATTTTCAAACGCTCCTCTGATTCCTTTTCCGAAAGTCCGCTTTCTGAAGCTCCTAACATTCCAAAAACCTCTTGGCTGCTTTTTGCTGTACACTGAGAAAATTTCATAGAGATTCTTTTATTATATCAAAAACTTTCCTCTCATAAAATTTTTTGAAAAGCCTATTATTTTTGACTATTGCCAGTTCCAACCTGAGCCATCATACGAAACTTCTCTGATTTTTCTTAGAATAAATTTCTTCTGCTCACTGTCCAATTGTCTATCTAATTTAGGGTAAAGGATTTTTTCTTCCAAGTTTTTGTGTTCTCCAATCAGTTTCAAAAATCCACTGATATCCACACTATCTTTTACTGCCAAATCGCTCTTGATTGTGCTTAACATTTCTAACATCTCATCATGAGCTTTTATCAGTTTTAATACGTCGGTGCAGTTTTCTGTTTCACAAAATTTAAACATTACCTTTTCTTCGCAAAATGTGTGTTTTTCAAATTCCCACCTTAGCCTTTCCAATGATTCAGACATTTTTTCCACGTTCTTTCCGATGTTCGCTTTAAATATCCGGAGCAGTCTCTCAAGTTTTTTATGGTGTCTCGTCATTAATTTTGATATGGCATTTTTTTTCATATATAATATTTTATATTTGCTAAATGTTTGCTTTTTATTAGGCGAGAACAAAACCGACCTTTAATTAATCTGAACCAAAGAATAATAATTAAGAAACAGCGATGGTTCAGAAAAAAGGATTTTTAAAAATAAGCTAGGATTCCTAGTATGCCATGAATTATAGCTAAACTGATAGAAAAAATTGCCATTCTCGGATGCCATTTAAAAGGAATTTTGTTGATTCCTCTTTTATTCATAATGGCAATAGAAGCCGTAAACAGAAATGAAAACAACGTTAAAATACCAAGATACAATATTAATGGTCTTCCAAAAATCGAATAATAAGTTACGAATTCTAACATAATTATTCTCCAACAATTATTTTTCCTTTCATTGATGGATGGATGCTACAGATATAATCAGAGGTACCGACAGAGTTAAACTGGTGTTCATAAGATTGACCGCGGCTTATAACTTCTGAACTAAAATCGCTAAATTTAATCGTATGGGGCGCTGAATCTTCGTTTTGCCAGATGACTACCGTTCCTTTTTTAACCTGTAGCTCGGCAGGATTAAAAGAGAAATTTTTAATCGCTACGGTAATTATGTCTGTTTGATTTTCTGGCTCGCCAATCTTTCCCTGGTCTGGTTTCGTTTCAACTGAGGGAAGCTGACCAGAGTTTGATTTCATAAAAGGTAGAGATAAGTTTCCCTGCCACAAAAAATATCCGCCAAGACCTAATGCTAAAATAATGATAAAAATTAAGATTATTTTTTTCATAATTTGAGCGAAGCGAGAATTATATCCCAGTCGTCACTATATTTTTAATGTTAATTTATTCTGGCCTTAATTATTTTTTAACAATTTTCTGGAATTTTTTGTTAACTGCTTTCCAATTCAGATTCTGGAAAAATGTTTCAATATAGGATTTTTTATCAGAGCCAAAGTCAATAAAATAGGCGTGCTCATACATATCCATAACCAAAACCGGGGAAGCGCCCCAAATTCCGTAAAGATTGTGAGCGTCTATTAAAAAATTCCTTAATTTCCCGTCATTAAAATCATACCCTAAAACTACCCATCCTCGGGCGCAAAAACCCAAGGCTTTGAAATCTTCCAGCCATTCTTCAAAAGAGTTAAAATCCTTTTTAATTGCTTCAACAATTTCGCCATCTGTCCTTCCTTCTCCGCCCAAAACATCAAAATAAGCTTCGTGTAAAATTATGGCATTGGCGGCAAAACTTTCTTCTAGTTTTAATTCTCTAAAATCAGAAAAGGTGACATTGGCTAATGACTTATCTGCCGTTTTTAATCTATCCTGAATTTCCTGCCATTTCTTGACATAACCCTGATAAAGCTTTCCATGATGATTTTCTATGGTTTTCTGGGAAATACCCTTTAGCTCCGTAAATGGTAAATTTTTAACTTCACCGTAATTTTTCATGCCTTTAAATTTTTTTATTTAAACTTTAATTTAAATTCTTTTCTCTTTTTAAACTCTTGTTTTTTCCCCAGATTCCATTGCTGGACAGGTCTTAAATACCCTACCACTCTGGAATAAACCTCACATTGCCTATAATTTGTTAAACTGGGATTTGCCGCAAAACATTCTTTACATTTAAAAACCTTTATTTTTTCTCCATTTTCTTCATATAATAATTCCACTCCATTTTTAATTGTTAAATCTTCTCCAATTTTTATTTCTTCCTGGCAATCATGGCAATAATGATTCTTTTTATTTGCAATTTTTACATTGGCCATAAAAATATATCTGATGACTCTTAATTCTTCCGACCTTTGTTTTCTTTAACTTTAGGAGATTACATTCTTCAAAAATATCAAAAATTTTGTTGCACTTATCACAAATAAAATGAGCGTGGGGCGAAAGATCTGCGTCATAATGACTCACCTGAGAAGGAATTTCTTTAATTTTACCTTCCTCTTTAAAATTTTTTAAAATTCGGTAAACTGTCGCCTGGCTTATTCTCGGTAATTTTTTTCTAACTGACGAAAATACTTTTTCTGCCGAAGGATGAATTTTAACGCCCTTTAGATAATTTAAAATTATTTCTTTTTGACAAGTAATTCTCTGGCAGGGTGTTTCTGTTGACTGACTTTTAGTAATCATTATTATTTAATAATTATTCTTATTTATATTTTATTGCTATCAAGCAACGGTGTCAAGATTTAGTTATCCACAGCTAAAAAACCCGAGAAAATTTTTTCTCGGGTCACGTTCTCAGGAAAGTTAAGGTAATTAATAAAAAGTTACTGGGATTCTTAATTCGTCGGCATTTTCCAGCAAACCTGAAGGATTATCTTTCTCTAAAATTAAAGTCCCTTTTTTGGTTTCAGGGTATTGAAATTCAATTTTGGCTTCAAAAGGAACAAAATCTTCTGTCATCCATTCTCCTTTTGCCTGTACATACGGAGGATTAATTTCTAATTCTTCACCGTTGGCATCAAGCAATTTTACCGGAAAAGAAGCCTCAAAAAACCAGTATCCCCGCGCCTCTCCTTTAATTTCAAGGGGGCTTAAAACTTTATCATTGGGACGGGGAGTTTGCACCCGGATAAGATTTGTTTTTTCTAACTCATTTCCGATATCTTCCACAAATGTTTTTCCATCAGGTGTTCTGCACAGCCTAGGATAAGACTCCAAAACCGCGTTTCCTTTAACAACACAGCTCTCAAAATTACTTACGGCGCTCAACTTTTTATTTTTATAATTTATGTATTGCCAGTTAATTATTACTGCTGTTCCTAAAATGATTATCAGAATTGCGATAAAAATTACTTTTTTCATCTCTTTAATGTCTCGCGTTTTTCAAATTTCGCACCAAGCAAAAACCATGATGTTCGGACCGGTTATCGCACCAAGTACGTTTCCCGTTATATTTAAAAAAGCTATCTCCGTATTTTTTTCTTTTTCAATCATCTCTCTTAATCTTTGGGCTCCCTCCAGCCAGTCTCCATGCGAGATAGCTACTCGAACTTTTTTGCCTTCCATTCTTATTTTTGTTGTATCAGATTCAAATTGTTTAAAAAGAACATTTGGTGTGTCTTTGGCGCTGATTTTAATTCCTGCTGGGGTTAATTTTCCTTTTTTAAAAGTAAGCAGAGGGCGAATTCCTCTTTTTCCCATCTCTCTTAATAGATTAGCGACTAAAGAAGATATCCGACCACTGGCTTCAAGCCATTTTGGATCTTCAAGCATTAAATAAAAATGAACTTTTGGCAAAAATTCTTCCAATTTTTTTACAACTTCTTCTGCGTTTTTTCCTGATCGGATTAAGTCAATTGCTTTTAAAACAATCAAACCTTGGCTACAACTTGCGTTTTGGCTATCAATTACAAAAACTTTTTTCTGTTTTTCTGATTCTAGAAAGTTCCTAGCTTGAATCGCCGAATTATAACTGCCCGAGTGCTTAGAAGTTATAGATGGACAAATAATTTTATCAAATCGGGAAAGTTGCAAATTATAGGCATCTAAAAAATCTTTCATCGATGGCTGGGAAGTTTTGCCAAAACTTTTGATTCCCCGCTTTTCCAGCTCTCTCATTTTTTGAAAAGTGTTTTCGCCGGGCATATTTTCTAGATCCGGCCAGTGTAACTTCACCGAAACAACCACGATTTGATATTTTTCAACTACATCCTGGGGAAAATCAGTTGTATCCTCAACGACGATGCCAATTTTTTCCATAAAAATAACATTTTTAAAATTGTAATTCTTCAACCTTTTCCCAGTTTATTTCGTTAAGAACTGTAATTTTATCATCGCCGATTATATAGAGATAATCGTCAAGATAAATTGCCCTTCTCGCAGAAATATCGCTGACAGCCCGGACCAAGCTCAATTTATTATTCTTGTAAGAGAACACGTAACCTGCTTGGCCAGCCGGCAGAAAAAATATTTCGTGCTTTTTATCCAACAAGAAAGCGTGATGAGTATTGGAAACATCTGTCCAGCCTTCATTCAAAATATATTTGTCTTTTTCTGAAGGATTTGAAGGTGAACTAACATCAAAAAGAGAAATTTTCACCTGCCAATTTTCCTGCCCTATTCCCAGAATCTTATCTTTGCTAATCGGATGCAGATAAGAAGAATATCCCGGAATTTTCAACTCACCCTTTAATTCCGGCTTTTCGGGATTGGATAAATCCAATACATAAAAAGGGTCAACTTGTCTAAAGGTCACCAAGTAACCCTTGTCTTCAATGAATCTGGCAGAATAAATTCTTTCTGTTACACCTAAGTCTTGAACCTTGCCCCGAATTTTTAAATTGTTGTCCAAAACATAAACATCGTTTGAACTTTCTCCGCTTCCCATACCGGAAAAGAATCCAAACCTCTGGCCCACGGTCGTGGCAATTCTTAAATAATTCCGGTATTCATCCAAAGCGAATTGGTTTAAGGGAATCCCCGGGATGTTTCCGCTGGCTTTTATTTCAAATCCGTCCAAACCGATTTTTACGATTCCGGTTTTTTCCAGCTCCCTTTTGTGGCTTTTATAATAATCCGACATCCGATTGGTTAATTCGTTTTCAATCCTCAGCGTTTCATCCCGATCAAGAGAATTTAAGTATTTCATCCACAGGGTTTGAAATTCCGTCATTTTGGCTGCCTGACTGATATCATAAGTTTCTAATTTTTCCATTTTTTCAATCAACCAGCTCGGAACCAGATCCTTGGCTTTTTCCTTCAAGAAATTAAAGTAAAATTTGATAATGCTTTCATTGAAAGAATAGGTAATAAAAACCGCATTTTCCGACATATAAACCACCGAAGAGTTGGAAGAACCTGCAAATGAAATATTTTTTTCTATTTTGCCCGTGTTCGGGTCTAAAATCAAAGCCAAAAAAGTTACGTCTACAGGTAAGGGCGTTACCGGATGGTAGATATCAACGCATTTAATTTCTATGGCAGTATTTTCCCATGTCAAAGGTTTTATCGGGCAAGGCCTTGTTTCATTAATGTTCTGTCTGGTCACTAAATATATTTTGTCTTTATAGAGCCTGCCGGCCACTATAAAATTATTGTTTTCCAATTTTATCTCCCATTTCTTTTCCGGAGACTTAGGATTTATGACGTCGTAACCGTATATTTTATCGTTGGAAAAAATCACTAAAATATTTTTACTCAAAAGCAAATCTCCTGCTTTGTCAATATCGGCATCTATGGCCAAATCAGCCGGCGGAAAAGCTTTTATAATACTGGTTTTGGCTTGCGTTTCGGGAGGAATGATTCTTTCTTGAATAATAGGACCTTCCCAAAATCGCCAAGAAGAACTTCTTGAAAAATAAATTTCTTTTCCGTCAGTTTTGACAATATCCGGCTCATCAATGCCCGACACCTGTACCGTGGTTTCAGAAACCCTTTCCGGCGCCTCTCCTCCTCCCCCTTTTCCTTCCATAAGAGAGACCTGAGGCAGGGCGGTTCTTATCCCGCCATCCATGGCAAAACCTGAATATTCTGATTCAGCCGCGCCATTTGCTAAATAATCCTTAAATTCTTCTTCCGAGGCAAATTTTTTAATGTCTTTTATTTCCGATGCAGGTTCGGGTTTTATTATATCGGGAAAAGAAATTTTGGGAAAATGAATCTTGGGAAAAGAAATCGGCAGACCGTATTCAACAAAATCACCAGATATCAGAGTGCTCAATAAAGCAATGAAAAAAACGCCGACAATAATTACAATGGCAAATTTTTTATCAAGTTGTTTTTGGGTAAAATTGGTCATATTTTTTAAAAAATTATGTATAAAAATTTGGCCTTTTTATTAGTATGGCACGGATTAAGACTAAAAGCAATTCGATGAAAACTTTGTTCTCATCTTCACCCTTCGCTAACGCTCGGGTAGGCAAAGAGGATAAATCCTCTTCTTCACCCTTCGCTTCGCTCGGGTAAATGAGATTTTAGCTATTGCGTTCCCGTCAAGCATTCATTAAATAATCTCACCTGACGGTTATATTCATTAATGATTAATTTAGCCTGCTCAACCATCAAATTATATTCAGCCGCCAGTTCATTGTATTGATTTATTTTTTCTTGATAGACAGAACCCCTCTTTAGACTCATTGCCCTTATTTCTGTTTGTAAAGTTTCTAATTCTTTAAAAATTTCATCAATCTTGTTTTGGTCAGCTGTAATTGTTATTTTTATGGTTTCATCCATCTGCGGACAGACTGATAAAGGCAGTCCAAAGTGCTGCACTGCCAGCCAAGTAGATTTTCCTTCAAAGAAGCCTTTTAAAACCATAACTCCTATTTCCTGATAACGATTGTTTAAAATATTGGCGCGGTGTCCCGGGCTGTCCATCCAGGCCTGAACCAGAGCTTCATCATTCTCAAAATTACCCAACGCCAGATTTTCGCCAATCGCAAAAAACTGATAATTAACCTTATTAGCCAAATCTCCCACCGTCACCCCTAAAGGAGAATCATGAGCAAAGTATTGATTTTCAAACATCTCTTTTACTTTTAATTCTGCGCTCAGGTTCAGCTTTGCGTTTTCTTTGAGTTTGGGCAAACCGTATTTTTCTCTTTGGGCATTGGTCAATTCAATAACGCCGGCTTTGGTCAAAAAAGATTCTGGCGCTTCTTTTGCGGCGCGCAGGGGCGGAGGTGTTACAATCTGCTTTTCTATTTTTTCAATAAAAAAATTAGTCAGCCCTTTTTCAATCTGAGGTAATCTGACAAAAATATTGAAATAAAAATCCGTAAAATCCTTCCAAAATAAAAAAATTCCTGCCAGAACAATCGCAAAAATAATCAGCCACAATTTAACGCTTTTCATAAAGAGTTGATTCTTTATTCTACCAAAAAACCGCCAATCAGGCGATTTTCTGTAATAAATACTATCTGTACTCGAAGAACATTCGTTCTTCACCGAGCTTTCGCGTAGCGGAAGCGAAGGTGGAGAAGAAGAAATCTTCTTTGACTCCACCCTTCGCCGCGCTGCGGCTCGGGTGAACAACACCTTCCCCCGCAACATATCCTGTAGTCCAGCAGACCTGCAAATTGTATCCGCCTGTCGGTCCGTCAATATCAAGTATTTCGCCTGCAAAATATAGATTTTTAATTATTTTAGAACGCATCGTTTTGGAATCAATTTCTTTCAGATCCACTCCTCCGCTTGTCACTATCGCCTGGCTAAAACCAATTAAGCCTTTAACGGTTAATTTTAAGCCTTTCAGCACATCAATAAGTTTTTTGCGCTCTTCTTTGGTTATGGAATTTAATTTTTTATCGGGGCTTATTTTGCTAAATCGCATAATCAAATCTCCTAATTTCTGCGGAAGAAGTTCGGGCAAATAATTTTTAAAGTCCTTATTTCTTTTAAAGTCTCTTTGCAATCTTTTATCCAACTTTAAAAAGTCTAGAGCCGGTTTAAAATCAATTTTTAAAATTACTTCGCCTGTAGGCAGCAACTCCCCTATTTTCTTGCTCAAATCAAGAATAATCGGTCCGCTTAAGCCAAAATGAGTAAACAGCATCTCTCCAAATCTAAAATCTAATTCTTTATTATTTTGAAAAAGCGCAACGCTGACATTTTTTAA
>Ga0214473_10006293_pt1 | contig 14202 bp, 9 predicted proteins | sample RVTome_7_FD_203509 | JGI IMG/M metagenome (GOLD analysis project Ga0214473, IMG submission 203509) | Soil microbial communities from uranium-contaminated site in the Upper Colorado River Basin, Wyoming, United States - RVT98D197 | ecosystem: Environmental > Terrestrial > Soil > Contaminated >... | reverse complement strand
CCCTGCTGCCTCCCGTAGGAGTCTGGACCGTGTTTCAGTTCCAGTGTGGCTGGCCATCCTCTCAGACCAGCTAACGATCGTAGCCTTGGTGAGCCGTTACCTCACCAACTAGCTAATCGTACGCGGGCCCATCCCCAGGTGACAGCACCGGCAAGCCGATGCCATCTTTGGCCTCAGGGTCCGAAGACCCCGTGGTCTCATGCGGTATTAGCCACCCTTTCGAGTAGTTATCCCCCGCCCAGGGGCAGGTTACCCACGCGTTACTCACCCGTGCGCCGCTCTACTCAGGGGGTTGCCCCCCCTTTCGCGCTCGACTTGCATGTGTTAAGCACGCCGCCAGCGTTCGTTCTGAGCCAGGATCAAACTCTCCACTTAAATCGAAAAGACAGGATCCTTACGCACCTCTGCATTCCCTGTTCAGTTTTCAAAGATCCGCTGCTTCGCCTTTTGGGGAGACCCTCAAGGCAGACTTGCTAATATACGAAAGAGCGTAATTCGTGTCAAGGGATAATTCCCCCTCCCACTCTTAATTATACCCCCGGGAGGACATCCCTTCACCGTTCCAAGGAAGTTGGCAATATAGCCGAACGCACGATTCGACGCAAGGAAAAAGTGGAAGTTTTCGCCGTCTATCCGAAAGTGACGATCACAAATTCCTTCTTCCCGATTTTCAAGCGGATTTCGCCTTCCTGTACGATCTCCCGCGCGGGATCCGACGCCTTTTCGCCGTTGACCTCAAGCCCCCCCTGCTCGATGAGCCTTCGCGCGGCCGACCGGGAGGAAAACGATGCGGAAATCTTCGAGACCACGGAGGCCAGGTCCGTCCGGCCTCCCAGGACGCTCCCGGGAACTCTGCGCGCGTCCTCGGGGAATTCCCTGCCGGAAAACCGCCGCCGGAACCCTTCCACGGCGTCCCGGCCGGCCTTCTGTCCGTGGAAGCGCGCGGTGATTTCCTCCGCAAGGGACATCTTCGCGTCCATCGGATGAAGGGCCCCGTCCCGAATCTCCTTCTTCAGGGCCTCCAGCCGGCTCATGCTGACGTCGGAGAGGAGCTCATAATACGTGAGCATCAGGTCGTCGGATATGGACATCATCTTCCCGAAGATCGTCTCGGCGGCTTCCGTGATGCCGACGTAGTTCCCGAGGCTCTTGCTCATCTTGTTCACTCCGTCCAACCCCACCAGCAACGGGGTGGTCATGACCACCTGCGCTTCCTGTCCGTAGACGCGCTGCAGGTCGCGGCCCACGAGGAGGTTGAACTTCTGGTCGGTTCCGCCGAACTCGACGTCCGCGCGAAGCGCGACGGAATCGTATCCCTGGAACAGCGGATAGAGGAACTCGTGGATGGAGATCGGCCGCTCTCCCTCGTAGCGCTTTCGGAAATCGTCCCGCTCCAGCATCCGCGCCACCGTCATCTGCGCCGCGATCCTCACCATCTCCTCGATGGAAAGGCCGGAGAGCCATTCCGAGTTGAACCGCACCTCGGTTTTTTCCGGGTCCAGGATCTTGAAGATCTGCTCCTTGTAGGTCGCCGCGTTGCGCTCGACATCTTCCCTCGTCAGCGCCTTGCGCGTCTCCGTCTTCCCGGACGGATCGCCGATCATTCCGGTGAAGTCGCCGATCAGGAAGACCACCTGGTGGCCCGCTTCCTGGAAATGCCGAAGCTTCTGGATCAGGACGGTGTGCCCCAGGTGAAGGTCCGGCGCCGTGGGGTCGAACCCCGCCTTGACGCGCAGGGGCCTCCCCTCCTTGCGGGAGCGATCGAGCTTCCGTTCCAGCTCCTCCCCGCTGATGACCTCTACGACTCCACGCTTCAGGGACTTGAGAATCTCTTCCATTCGTCCGCGCTCCTCATCCGGCTTTCGCTCATGACAAACGGCTCCACGGCCCTGCAGACGCCCGTTTCCGGATCGACATCGAAAAACACCCCGGCGGCCTCCGGCTCGCCCGACGCCACCTCGAACCGCACGGGAACCTGGAGACGGAATCGCCGCAGCACCGCTTTGGGGTCCATGCCGATCACCGACCCCGAAGGACCGCACATCCCCGCGTCCGTGATGTACCCGGTCCCGCCGGGGAAAACTTGCGCGTCGACGGTCTGCACGTGGGTGTGCGTTCCCGCGATGGCCGCCACCCTGCCGTCGAGATGGAACGCCATCGCGCGCTTCTCCGATGTGGCCTCGGCGTGGAAGTCGACGAGGACCGCCGCCGCCTGCCGCCGGATCTCGGGAAGGTTCGCGTCCATCCACTGAAAGGGGCAATCGTTCTGCCCCATGAAGACCCTGCCCATCAGGGAAACCACCGCGTACGCCGCTCCGCTGCGCCCCCGGAAGACTCCCCACCCCCGCCCTTCGGCGCCGGGAGGGTAGTTGGCTGGGCGCAAGACCCTCGAATCCCCTTCCAAAAGGGCCAGCCCCTCCCGCTTGTCCCATACGTGATTGCCGCTGGTCAGCGCATCCACACCGGCGTCGAACAGCTCGCGGACGACCGGTTGGGTCACCCCGACGCCGCCCGCGGCGTTCTCCCCGTTCGCGACCACGAGGTCGACGTCCCTTTTACCCGCCATGCGGGAGAGGAACTCACGGACGGCCTTCCGGCCCGGCTTGCCGACGACGTCGCCGAAAAAAAGAATCCACATTATTTCGCATACTCGACGGCCCGCGTCTCGCGGATCACCGTAACACGGATCTGGCCGGGGTAGGACAGCTCCCCTTCGATCTTCTTCGCGATGTCCCGAGCAAGGATCGTGGCCGCGTCGTCGCCGATCTTCTGGTTGTCGACGATGATGCGCACTTCGCGCCCCGCCTGGATGGCGTAGGACTTCTCGACCCCGGGGAACGACTTCGCGATCTTCTCCAGGTCCTCCAGGCGCTTGAGGTAGTTCGCCAGCATCTCCCGGCGCGCTCCGGGGCGCGCCCCGGAAAGAGCGTCCGCCGCCTGGACCAGGATCGGGAGGATGTCGTGCGGCGACTCGTCCTCGTGGTGCGCCGCGATGGCGTGAATGACCCGGCTGGCCTCGCCGTACTTCTTCGCGAGATCCGCCCCGATGAGGGCGTGCGGTCCTTCCACCTCGTGGTCCACCGCCTTCCCGATGTCGTGCAGCAGCCCCGCCCGCTTCGCCACCTTGACGCTCAAGCCCAGCTCGGAGGCGATCATCCCGCACAGGAACGCCACCTCCAGGGAATGGGTGTAAATGTTCTGGCCGTACGAAGTCCGGTACTTCAGCTTCCCGATCAGCTTGACCAGCTCGGGATGGATCCCGTGCAGTCCGAGGTCGAAGAGCGCCTGCTCCCCCGCCTCGCGGATCAGCTCGTCCACCTCCTTCGTCACCTTCTCGACCGTTTCCTCGATCCGGGCCGGGTGGATGCGCCCGTCCTGGACCAGGCGGGTGAGAGCGATCCGGGCCACCTCCCTCCGCACGGGGTTGAAGCCGGACAGGATGACCGCCTCGGGCGTGTCGTCGATGATGATGTCGATCCCCGTGGCCGCTTCGAACGCCCGGATGTTGCGCCCTTCCCTGCCGATGATCCGCCCCTTCATTTCCTCGGAGGGGAGCGGCACCGCAGTGACGACGTGCTCGGCGACGTAATCCGCCGCGTACCGCTGCACGGCAAGGGAAATCATCTTCCTTCCCTTCTGCGCGGCCTCTTCCTTGAACTCCTCGTCCATGGCGCGGATCTTCTTACCGGCTTCCAGGCGCGCCTCGTCGGCCACCAGCTCGACCAGCTCCGCCTTCGCCTGCTCGGCGCTCACGCCCGCGATCCGCTCCAGGTTCTCCTTCACCATCCGGATGTCCTCCCGGAGGCCGGCCTGCTGCTCATCGACCTTTTTCGAAAGTTCGGCGAGCTCTTTTTCCTTTTTTGCGAACTCCTGGGACCGGGTTTCCAGCGCCTCGGTCTTCCGGTCGAGCAGGTCCTCCTTCTGGAGAAGCCGCTTCTCCAGCTGGCCGATCTCGTTCTTCCGGTCCCGCGTTTCCCGCTCGAAATCCAGCTTGACCTGGAGCAGATGATCCTTGGCCTGAAGGGACGCTTCCTTGAGGATGTTCTCGGCGTCTTTTTTCGCGTCCTGAAGGATCTCCTCGGCTTTCGCCGCGGCGGCGCGCGCCTCGTCCTCCGCCGAGCGCTTCTTCATCAACAGGAAAACGACGATCAGCCCGAGCGCCGCCGCGAGGACGGCCAGCGCCGACATGACGATCAGGTTCGTATTCAAAGTACGCCTCCTCGGTACCGCATCTATTTGATGTGCCCGTCGCGGCGTTCCCGGGGAACCCGGATCACGCCGTCCTCCGTCACCACCGCGTCCACCGGAACGTCCCATGGATCCACCGGGACTTCCGGCAACAGCTGCCGGGAAAACGCCAGACCCACCGTGACCGCGGTTCCGGCAAGCCCGGACAGGAACCGGTCATAGTATCCGTATCCCTTCCCTAAGCGCCTCCCCATGGAATCGAACGCAACCCCGGGGACGACGACCAGGTCGAACCCGCTCCGGATGCCCTCCATCCCCGGGGGCACGCGCGGCTCCAGAAGGCCGTACTTCCCGCGGACCCAGCCGCCGTGGCCGCCATCCTGATAAAAGGAAAGATTCCCGCCTTCCATGACCCGGGGATAGAAAAGGAGCATCCCCGCGGCGAGATACCGGGCCCGGATCGTGTCCGTTCCCACCTCTCCCGCAACGGCCATGTACAACGCCGCCCTGCCGCCCGGCTCGGGAGGAAAGGCGGTGAGAAACCGCTGTTGAACCGCCTGGCTTTTCTCGTCGGAAAGCTCCTTCCCTTCCGGGCACAAGCGCCTGCGCTTGCGCTCGGTGCGGCGAAGATCGGCCTTCCGCTTTGCCATCAACATGAACGACCTGCCGGAATTTGGGATAACGGGAGAGGCAGGAACCGCGAATAAGGCGATGCGACGGAACGAAAAGGAATCCGCACCGCTACGGAGAAACCACTATGGCGAATCGACCGAACCTTATTCGTGGCCGAACGTCATGAAACCTTTTATCCTGCCGCCCCAATCTATGTAATCGCGGTCTCCCGCGGGTGTTACGGTAAAAACCCCTGCGCTGTGCCGTGTCGGCGATCGAGTCGAACCTGGCTCTCACCAGGTGGGATCCCTGATGTTGACGACTTCAGGCTTCCCCTCGCGGGGGCATGCGCACCGCCGTCAGGAAGGGACCCCGTTCTTCGTGTGTTGGCTCAAACTCTTTCGCCAATCACGCGCACGGCAGGGGTAAACCTGCCCCACGCCCCTTCATTTCAAAGCGCTGTCCAGCGCGTTAAGGAGCTCCCGGCTCCTCTGCTCCAGGAGCTTCTTTTCCTCGTCCTGCTTTCCTCGAAGCTCCAATACCTCGTCCGCCAGCTTCATCGCCGCCAGCATGACGACGTTCAGGTAATTCGACGTCACGCCCGACTTCTGCACCTCGCGAACCCTCTCGTTGAGAAGCTCGCTCAGGCGCGCCATATGGTCCGCGGACCGGTCCGTCTTCACGGTCAGCGTGTACCCGGCGATGTTCACGTCGTACCGGTTGCTCATCCCCTTACACTACCCATTATACATTCGACACGTCACAACTCAATGGTTTCCAGGCGCGACAGGATTTTATCCACTCTCTCGCGGATCTCGTTCCGTTCCTTGGTCAGGTCGGCGACCTTCCGCGCGAGTTCTTTCGCTTCCGCCTTCCTTTGGTCCAGTTGCGCGGAGAGCTCCGCATTCTCCCCTTTCAGCGCGGCCACCAACCCGACCAGATCGCTGATTTTTTTCTCGATGAGAACAAACGACTCATCCGCCATATCCCCGGTTCCCCCTCCATGATGATCGTCTATCCGTTTAAATTACCCCGTCCCGTCGGCAGGGTCAAATCCCAAACCCGCCGGTCGGCCGTTCTACTCCTCCATCTGGAGAACGTTGTGGGCGATCGCGGCGCAGTGGGATGCGATCACTTTCCAGGCCGAGAGGATATCGAGGTGGGCCGCGCTCGATTCGAGGGACTCGGGCGTCCCCTTCCGGAGGCGGCGGATGTGCGCGAGGCGCAGGTCCCGTTCCATCCGGCCGATGGCCTCCTTCCGGGCGACGACGATTTCGGCCGCCTTCCGGTCCCGCGTCACGAAAGCGGAGACTGCCTCCCGGTACATCTCCTCCACATCGATCAGGAAGGACTCGAGCTCCTTCGCCCCCTCCTCGGAGAAGCGCTGCTCCCTCTCCGCCATCCGGCGCACATGGTCCCCCAGCGTCTTGTCGACGAAATCGCCGATGTTCTCCAGGTCGGAGACGATGGCGATGTACCCCACGGCGCGGTTCGTCTGCTCCGAATCGAGCGTCCCCTCGCCCAGCGCAGACAGGAATACCTTGATCTCGCGCGTCAACTCGTCGACGTCGTCGTCCATCTGGCGGATGCGGCCGGCAACGTCTTCCCCCACGTTGCGGACCGCCTGTAGGGCCAGCGTCTGCATCTCCTGGATCATGTCCGCGATCCGGATGATCTCCCGGGCCACCTGCCCGAGGGCCGCTCCGGCGACGGGAAGGTGCTCCCGGTCCAGGTACACCGGCCTCCCCCGGGGGGCCTGCTCCTTCTTCTCCGGCAGGATCCCGGCCAGCAGCGAGGCGATCCGCGGCGCCAGCGGGAAGAAGAGCGCCGCGAGCGTCAGGTTGAACAGCGTGTGTGCGTTGGCGACGATACGGGAGGGGTCGGAGGAAACGGAGGAAAGAAGGTCCCGCGCGAAAGAAAAGAACGGCAGGAACAGGAGGGCGCCGGCGGTTTTCATCAACACGTGCCCCCATGCAACCCGTTTCCCCTCGGCGGCCAGGCCGGAAGCGGCCATGAACGCCACCGACGAACCCCCGACGTTCGCCCCCAACACCATGGGAAGGACCGCGGAAACGGATAGCACCCCTTCCTGGGTGAAGGCGATCAGCAGGATCATCACCGCCGTGCCGCTCTGGAACAGGGCGCTCAAGGCCACCCCCCACGCGAAGGCCACCAGGGGCGCCCCGCCCAGGTCCATCATCAGGGAACGAAGGCTCGCCACCTGTCCGACCTCGCCCGCCGCGCCGGAGAGGAACTTGAGCGCCAGGAGCATGAATCCGATGCCGAGCAGTCCCTGGCCGGCGGCGTGGACCTTGGGTTTTCTCCCCCAAAGATAAAGAAGGATGCCCGCGGAAAGGACGGGGAAAGCGTACTGGTAAATGCGGAAGGAAAGGACCTGGACGATCAGCGTGCTTCCCAGGTCGGCGCCCAGGACGACCGAGAGCGACTGTGCCAGCGGCAGCGGCGAGATCTCGGCGAAGGACACCAGGAGCGTGACGACTGCCCCGGAGCTCTGGAGCAGCGCGGTGCCGGCGACGCCCGCCCCGAACCCGCCCAGGCGGCTGCGGCCCGGGGCGGCCCACCAACTCTTCAGGCGGGCGCCGAAGGCGAGCTCGAACCCCTGCCCGGTGATCCGCACCCCGTACAGGAGGAGAAAGGCCCCTCCGATCACCTGGAGAAAAAGGGTGTCGATCATCAGGGGAAGATGCTCAGAATAGCGCTTCGGCAAACGCCGAAGCATCGAAGGGGCGCAGGTCATCGATGGACTCGCCGACGCCGATGAACCGGACCGGGGCGCCGATCTCCCGGGTGACGGAGAGGACCACGCCGCCCTTCGCGGTGCCGTCCAGCTTCGTCAGGACGAGACCCGTCACGCCGGTAACCTCCTGGAACGTCTTCGCCTGCGCGATGGCGTTCCGGCCGTTGGTGGCGTCGAGCACCAGCAGCACCTCGTGCGGCGCCCCCGGCATTTCCTTTCCGATGACGCGGACCACCTTCCGCATCTCTTCCATCAGGTGAGACTTCGTGTGAAGCCGACCCGCGGTGTCGATGAGGACCGCGTGAGCCCCCCTGGCCTTCCCCGCGCGGACGGCGTCGAAAGCGACCGCCGAGGAGTCGGAGCCCTCCTTGTGCTGCACGAAGTCGGCCCCCACCCGTTCCGCCCAGATCTTCAACTGCTCGATGGCCGCGGCGCGGAAAGTGTCGCCGGCGGCCAGCAGCACGGGATGCCCCTCTTCTTTCAGCCAGTGGGCGATCTTCCCGATCGTGGTCGTCTTTCCGACGCCGTTCACGCCGATCACGAGGACCACGAAGGGGTACGGGGGCCTGACCTCCAGGGGAACCATCCCGGGCGCAAGCGTCTCCGCGATCATCCCCCGGAGCGCCGACCGGAGGGCCTCCGTGTCCGGGAGCTCCCCGCGGCGCCACTTCCCGCGCAGCGCTTCCACGTACTCCTGCGCCAGGGGCGCCCCCGCATCCGCCAGGATGAGCGCCTCCTCCAGGTCCGACAAAACCTTTTCGTCCACGGGGCCGATGCCGCGCGCGACCGCCTCCACGTTCATGAATAGCAGCTCGCGCGTCTTGGACAGCCCCGCCTTCAGGCGGGAGAGGAAGGAATTATTGGCTCTCGTCACGCGTTGAATTTCACGGAGACGACTTTGGAGATTCCCGGCTTTTCCATCGTGATCCCGTAGAGGTTGTCCGCGAGCTCCATCGTCCGCTTGTTGTGGGTGATGAGGAGGAACTGGTAGCGGGCCGACATCTCCCTGACGAGGGTGTTGAACCGGTCGATATTGGCGTCGTCCAGGGCGGCGTCCGCCTCGTCGAGCAGGCAGAAGGGCGAGGGCTTGACGAGGAATATGGAAAAGATCAGGCACGCGGCGGCAAGCGATTTTTCCCCGCCGGACAGGGAGGCCAGCGGCAACAGCTTCTTTCCCGGAAGCTGGACGACGAGCTCCACCCCGGTGTCCAGCAGGTTCTCCTCGTCGAGAAGGGTGAGGAACGCCCGCCCTCCCAGGAAGAGCTTCGGGAAAACCTCCTTGAGCTTTTCGTTGATCTTTCCGAACGTGTCGAAAAACCGCTCCCGGGTGGTCCGGTTGATCCGCTGGATCGCCTTGGCCAAATCCTCGAGCGATTTCTCCAGGTCCTCATTCTGGCCGGAGAGAAAGGCATGCCTCTCGGTTTGTTCCCGGTACTCCTCGATCGAGGCCAGGTTCACATCCCCGATGGCGCCGATCCGCTCCCGGAGATCGAACGCGCGGGATTCCCATCCGGCCGTTTCCGCGGCCTCCGCCTCCGCGTCGGCGCCCGCCTCCGGCGGGGGGAGGTCCGACGGGTGCGCCTCGTACCGCTGGCAGGTGAGGAGATCGAGGTTCGCCAGATCGTTCTCGATCCGCTGGGCGCTCAAACGGAGGTCGGAAAACCGGTCGGCCGCTTCCTGCTCCCGGCGGCGCACCTCTTTCACCATCCCTTCCAGGGAATCGATATGCGCGGCGATCGCCGACTTCTCCTCGATGAGGCGGTCGATCGCCTCCTGCCGCCGGGACAGCTCCGCAGCGCCTTGCTCGATGGCGGTCCGCCCCGCTTCGATCGCCTCTTCCAACGCCCGGATCCTTTCCTCGTAGGCCGCCTTCCTCCGGCTCCACTCACCGGCGAGAACGCGCTTCTCCTCCAGGCCCGAGGCGATCCCCTCGAGTGTTTTCCGCTCGGCATCGTCCTTGCCCGACAACTCGGCCAGCTCGATCTGCGCCGCGTGGGACCGTTTCCGGGCCTCCTCGGCGGCGACCCGTTTCCGCTCGAGCGCGGCGATGAGCTGCCCGACGCGCTCCTCCTCTTCTCCCTTCGCCTGCTCCGAAAGCTGCGCGGCCTCATGCGAGACACGGTACTCGTCCCGGATCCGGGAGAGCCCCGCCTTCTGATACTCCCGCTCCTGCACGAGCCCCTCGAGCCGCTCCGCCGCCTGGGCGCGGGCGGCCTCGAGCCTTGCCCGCAGCTGCTCCACCTGCCGCAATTCGTTCGTGCACTCCTCGCGCCGGCGGAACATACCGTCCCGCCGTTCCTCCAGCTCGGCCTTCCCGCGCCGGATTTCCTCCTCTTCCGCCTTGAGCCGCGCGGCCTCCAGGGCGAGCCCGGCGATCTCCTTTTCCAGGTCGCGGATTTCCCGCTTCACCGAGAGGATTCCCGATTCGCTTTCCCCCTGGGAGCCGCCGACGAGCGCGCCTTCCGCGGTCACCACGTCTCCCTCCAGGGTGACATACGTGTTCCACACGCCGTTGCGGTTCCACAGGCGGAGGGCGCTTTCGATGTCGCGCACCAGGAGCGTTCCGCCGAGAAGGCCCCGCACCAGGTCGCGGCATCCGGAGGGAACCCGGACGATGTCGGTCAGGGGGGCGATCACGCCTTCCTCGCCGATGTACGCCGGCGCGTCTTCCCGCGAGCGAATGGACACGGGCACGAACGTTCCCCGCCCCTCGCGGGTATCCTTCAGGAACCGGAGCGCGGAAAGCCCTTCCGTGTGGTCGCGGACGACGATGGACTGCATCCGCTCGCCGAGCACCGCCTCGACGGCCTTCTCGTAGGGAGCATCCGTATCCACGAGGTCGCCGACCACGCCGAAGATCCCCTTGTCGCCTTCGTCACTCCCGCCGTTGCCGTGCCCGTTGAAATGCCGCAGGACGGCGCGCACTCCCGACGTGGCCCAGTCCTTCTGCTCATATACGCGTGAAAGCGTCGCAAGCCGCGAGGAAGCCGCCTGGAGAAGGCCTTCCGCATCCCCCCGGGTTCTCACCGCCTCGTCGATCCGCCCGGCCGCTTCCGCAAGGAGGACGCCCGTCTCCTCCCAGGACCGCTCGGCTACGGCCAGCGCCTCCCGGGAAGCCGCCTCCAGCGCGCGGGCTTCCTCGAGCTCCTTCCCGGACTTCTCCGCCTCCGCGGCGGCTCCGCCGATCTGGTCCTCCATGCGCGCCAGCTTATGCTCGTTGTCCTCGATCGTCCGCTGGTACGACCCCGCGCTGGAAAGGGCGGTGGAATGGAGATTCACGCGCACCATCAGGTCGTACTTGGCGCGGTCGGAGAGCTCCCGGTGGCCGTCGTATTCCTCGTCCGCCGCCTTCGCTTCGGCCGCAAGATCGGCAAACCGGACGCGGGCGGCATCGACGCCTTCCAGCCGCAGCCTCGCCGTTTCCTGCGCCTCTTCAAGGCAGCGGGCAAGCTCGACGATCTCCCCCTCGAGCCCGGTGACTTTCGCCGTCGCCTCCTCGATCAGGCCGCGCAGCTCCCCGGCCTGCCGGACGTTCCCTTTCCACTCCTCCTCGCGGCGGGCGACCTCTTCCTTCAGTGCCCCGTGGGCCGTCCCCAGCTCCCGCACGCCGTTCTCCGCCTCCGCGTGGCGAAGCTTTCGGGACTCGATCTCCGCCTCCAGCCGGGAAAGCTCCGCGCGGAACGAGAGGAGGGAATCTTCCAGGACGGAGAGCTCGGCGCCGGCGGAGGCCCGCGCATGGGACAACTCATGGAACTTCCTTGCGGCTACCGCCAGGTCGAGGCCGCGCAGCTCTTCTTTCAGCGCCTTGTACTTCTCCGCCTTGCGGACCTGGCGGTCGAGGCTTCCGATCTGCCTCTTCACCTCGTCGATGATGTCCTTCACGCGGGCGAGGTTCTGCCGCGTGCTCTCCATCTTCCGCTCCGCCTCCTTCTTGCGGACGCGGAACTTGGCCACCCCCGCCGCCTCCTCGACGATCAACCGTTTCTCGTCGGGTTTCGCGTTGACGATCGTCTGGATCCTGCCCTGCTCGATGATGGCGTACCCGCGCGCTCCCGCGCCGGTGTCGAGGAAGAGCTCCGCGATGTCCTTAAGGCGGCAGGGAACCCGGTTGATGAAAAACTCGCTCTCGCCGTTCCGGAAGGTGCGGCGGGTCACCTGGATCTCCGCGTAGGATTCGTATCCCGGGGGACCGTCTCCGTCCTCGTTGGCGAAAGTGAGCGACACCTCCGCCATCCCCAACGGTCCCGCCGCGTCGGACCCTGCGAAAATGACATCTTCCAGGGCCTTGCTCCGAAGATAGGAAGGGGCGTGTTCTCCCAGCACCCAGCGGACGGCGTCGACGATGTTCGATTTCCCGCAACCGTTCGGACCGACGATCGCGGTGATGCCCTCGGAAAAATCGAAAATCGTCTTGTCGTAGAAGGATTTAAAGCCGAAAAGTTCGAGTTTTTTGAGTTTCATCGCTCCCTTGCAGCCAACGGCCCGGAAATCCTCAGAAAATCCTCAACATAATGTATATGTTGCCCCCGTTGGACGCAATATATGGTGTTTCAGGGGAAATGTAAAGCCAAAAAAAGCGGCGGCCCCCTGGAAGGGCCGCCGCTCGGGTGCAAGTAACTATTCCTATTTTTTCGGTTGCCTGGCCGCCGCCGCCCTCTCTCTTAACACCGCCTGCGCCGCCGCCAGCCGCGCGATGGGAACACGGTAGGGAGAGCAGGAAACATAGTCCAGCCCGGTGCGGTGGCAGAATTCCACCGATTTGGGGTCTCCGCCGTGCTCTCCGCAGATCCCCACCTTCAGATCCGGACGGACGGACCTTCCCTTCTCCACGCCCATCCGTACGAGTTGACCCACGCCCGTCTGGTCGAGGGTGGCGAACACGTCCGCCTCAAGGATGTTCTCGGGACGCTTCGTATAGGTCACCTTGCAGGAAGCGCAGGAAAGGTCCTTCTCCAGCTTGGTGCCGCACTGGGGGCAAAGCTCGGACCGCGACATGTAGTACTGGATGAACTTGCCCGAGTCGTCCCGCGAGAACCCGAAGGTCGTCTGCGTGAGGTCGTTCGTCCCGAAGGAGAAGAACTCCGCCTCACGTGCGATCTCGTCGGCAGTCACCGCCGCGCGGGGAAGCTCGATCATGGTCCCCACCGTGTAGGGGAACTTCCTCTTGTAGCGCTTCATCGTCTCCTCGGCGACGGCGACGACCAGCTCCTTCTGCGCCCTCATTTCCTGGACCATGCTGACGAGGGGGATCATCACCTCCGGCTGCACCCGGATCCCGTCCCGGGTGACCTCGCAGGCCGCCTCGAAAATTGCGCGCGCCTGCATGCGGCTGATCTCCGGGTAGAAGATCCCCAGGCGGCAGCCGCGCAGGCCCAGCATCGGGTTGAACTCGTGAAGCTCTTCCACCCGTTCGAGAAGTCTGCGCTTCTCGTCGACGATCGAGCGGTCCGCCCGCACGAGGTCCAGCTTGGTGACCTCGACCATCAGATCCTCCCGCCTGGGGAGGAATTCGTGGAGCGGCGGGTCCAGGAGCCGGATGGTCACCGGATACCCCTTCATTTCCTTGTAGAGCCCCTTGAAGTCCTCGCGCTGCAGAGGCAGAAGCTTCGCCAGGGCCGCTTCGCGCTCGTCCTTCGTGCGGGCGAGGATCATTTCCCGCATCAGCGGGATCCGGTCCTCCGCGAAGAACATGTGCTCCGTCCGGCACAGGCCGATCCCCTGCGCCCCGAACTCCCTCGCGGTGCGCGCGTCGCGCGGCGTGTCCGCATTGGCGCGGACCTTCAGGCGCCGTATCCCGTCGGCCCACGACATGAGCGTCCCGAACGAGCCGGTCATCTTGGGAGCGATCAACGGCACCTGTCCCAGGATGACCTCTCCGGTGCTTCCGTTCAGGGAGATGAAATCCCCCTCGCGGATCGTCCGGGATCCCACGATGAATCGGTGGGTCCCCTCGTCCACGTCGATCGCCTCGCAGCCGGCGACGCAGGTCTTCCCCATCTGGCGCGCGACCACGGCGGCGTGGGAGGTCATTCCGCCCTTGGCGGTCAAAATCCCGCGCGACACGTCCATCCCGTGGATGTCGTCGGGGCTCGTCTCCTTGCGGACGAGGATCACCGCCTTCCCCTCCATGGCCCACTCCACCGCGCGGTCGGCGTGGAACACGACCGCTCCGGTCGCCGCACCCGGCGAGGCGGGGAGGCCCCGTGCGATGACCTCCAGCTTCGCCTTGGGATCGATCACCGGATGGAGAAGCTGGTCGATCTGCTGCGGCTCGAGCCGCATCACCGCCTCTTCCCGCGCGATGAGCTTCTCATTGACCATGTCCACCGCGATCTTCACCGCCGCCGTCGCCGTCCTCTTCCCGTTCCGCGTCTGCAGCATGTAAAGCTTGTCGCTCTCGACGGTGACCTCGAAGTCCTGCACGTCCTTGTAATGCTTCTCCAGCTTGCCTGTGATCTTCACGAGCTGGGCGAAAACCTTGGGCATCTCCTTTTTCAAGGCGGTGATCGGCTTCGGCGTCCTTATGCCGGCCACGACGTCCTCGCCCTGCGCGTTTGTCAGGTACTCCCCGTAGAATTCATTCGCGCCCGTAGCGGGGTTCCGCGTGAAGCCGACGCCCGTGGCGCAGTCGTCCCCCATGTTCC
>Ga0214473_10006292_pt1 | contig 14203 bp, 9 predicted proteins | sample RVTome_7_FD_203509 | JGI IMG/M metagenome (GOLD analysis project Ga0214473, IMG submission 203509) | Soil microbial communities from uranium-contaminated site in the Upper Colorado River Basin, Wyoming, United States - RVT98D197 | ecosystem: Environmental > Terrestrial > Soil > Contaminated >... | reverse complement strand
AGCCAAATAGACAATGCCGCCGACAACGAGGTAAATGAGAACCCATTGCCAAAGCGGCCTTTTACCATAACTCCCATATTTATTTTTCTTTTCGCCGAACTTTTCCGTAGCCATACTACCCCCTATCTATTATTACTATTCTTTCCTCAATGATAATCTACTAAACGCCAATTCAATCCTCAACTTCAGGCATGCCAGCATCTCCTTAGCAGAACCCACGACCACCTCGGAGGTGGTCGTGCGGGTGGTATCTATATGGTATAAACAGCATATCATAACCCAAAATGCCACCTACGAGGTGTGCGTGCGGTTAGGGGGAGTTATTTTAGTTCCACGAAGTCGAAGCCGTAGAATCCTTCCTTTTTATACCTTTCCTTCGTTTTTACAACCCTATAAACCGAATTAATCACAGGAAGCACCATCACGCCGCCGACCCTTAGCTGATTTATCAATTCTCGCGGTATATATTTGGCCGCTGCGGATACCAATATTCTGTCAAAAGGCGCTTTTTGGGCCAGGCCGAGTTTTTCGCCGGCCCGGGATATAGAGGCATTCTTAAGGGCATATTTCGCAAGATTGTTTTGGCCGAATTCGACTAAGCTTTCTACCCTTTCCGTGCCGTATACTCTCCCCCTGGGACCGATGATGGCGGCAATAAGCGCGGTTGTCCAGCCGCTGCCGCTGCCGACATCCAATACCTTTTGCGCCGGTTTTAAACCAAGAAGCGTAAGCATAAAAGCTACGGTCGTTGGCTGTGAGATAGTTTGACCTTCGCCGATAGGCAACGGTATGTCCTCATACGCACCTTCCAAGAACTCTTCCCTTACAAAATGCCGCCGGTCAACCTCATCAATGGCCTTTATAACAGAAGGATTTTTTAGCAGTAAGGATCGTTTGAGGTATGAAGCCAATGGGTTGTTAGCCACACGAGTTTTTAGCTTGTTTTAGAACTTGAGCGCTGGGTGGCGATTTGGTCGGCGAGATGGCGCGGAACTTCCTGATAATGGCTGAATTCCATAGTGTAAGACGCGCGTCCCTGCGTCATAGAACGAAGTGTCGTCGCATAGCCAAACATTTCCGCCAGCGGTACCTTGGCATCTATCACTTTAGCGCCATGGCGGTCCGCTTGCTCTTCTATGCGTCCGCGCTTTGAGTTAAGGTCACCCATCACATCACCCAAGAAATCGTCCGGAGTAACCACTTCAACCTTCATAATCGGCTCCAGAAGAATGGGGTTGGCGCGTTTGGTCGCTTCCTGAAGCGCCATACTGCCGGCAATTTGGAAGGCAAGCTCGGACGAGTCAACGTCGTGGTAGGTGCCGTCATAAAGCGTCACGCTCATGTCAATAAGCTGATAACCGGCAATAATGCCTCTGGTCATGGCCTCGCGCACGCCCTTTTCCACCGGCGCGATAAATTCCTTGGGGATAGAGCCGCCGACAACTTTATTGATAAATTCATAGCCCTCACCCTGCTCTTTCGGTTGTACTTCAAGGTAAACATGACCGTATTGACCGCGGCCACCGGTTTGTCTTATGAATTTGCCCTCGGCCTTTGCGCCTTGGGTGATGGTTTCCCTGTAGGCAACCTGCGGGTTACCAACGTTGGCCGCGACATTAAATTCACGCTTCATGCGGTCAACGATAATCTCCAGGTGAAGTTCGCCCATACCGGCAATGAGAGTTTGATTGGTTTCTGAATCGGTTGATACCTGAAAAGTCGGGTCTTCTTCGGCCAGGCGGTTAAGCGCCAAGCCCATTTTCTCCTGGTCGGCCTTGGTTTTCGGTTCAATGGCAATGGAAATAACCGGTTCCGGAAAGATTATAGATTCTAAGAGCACCGGTCGGGTCGGGTCGGACAATGTATGTCCCGTAACCGTCGCTTTCAAGCCGACAGCCGCCGCGATTTCTCCGGTATATATCTGCTCTACGTCTTCGCGATGGTTGGCATGAAGCCGGAGAATGCGACCAATGCGCTCTTTCTCGCCGTTTGACGCGTTTAAAACGTACGAGCCGGCTTTCAGCGTGCCCGAATAAACCCTAAAGAATGTCAGTTTGCCGACGAACGGGTCGGCGGCCACCTTAAAAGCCAGCGCCGTGAAGGGCTCGTCGTCGCTCGGCTTAATATCAATGGATTGCTCGGAGTTTTTAGGATTGGTAGCCACGGGCGCTTTGACCTCAAGAGGATTAGGCAAATAAGCTACTACCGCGTCAAGAAGAAGCTGGATACCTTTATTCTTGAGGGCGCTGCCTAGGAAAACGGGGTAAATCTTGTTAGCAACCGTTGCTTTATGGAGAGCCGCCTTCATTTCGGCAGGTGTCGGCTCAACGCCTTCAAGGAATTTACCGAGTAGCTCATCGTCCGTTTCCGCGATTTTTTCAATGGCGATATTGCGCCATTTCTTGGATTCTTCAGCCATATCGGCTGGGATTTCTTCCGTTCGAACGGTTTTCCCCAAATCATCTTCGTTGATGTAGGCCTTCTCGTCCAGGAGATCGATAACACCCTTGAGATTCGATTCGGTACCGATGGGAAGTTGCATAAGCACCGCCTTGGCGCTTAAACGCGTGATAATAGATTGAAAGCTCTTCTCGAAATCGGCGCCGGTGCGGTCAAGCTTATTGATAAAACAGATTCTCGGCACTTCGTATTTATCAGCCTGACGCCATACGGTTTCCGATTGCGGTTCCACGCCGGCGACGCCGTCAAAAACCACCACTCCGCCATCCAGCACTCGAAGTGACCGTTCCACTTCAACCGTAAAATCTACGTGGCCCGGCGTATCAATGATATTTATGCGAGTGTCTTTCCAAAAACACGTTGTCGCGGCGGCCGTAATGGTAATGCCGCGCTCGCGCTCCTGCTCCATCCAGTCCATTTCGGCTTCGCCCTCGTGAACCTCGCCGATTTTATGCTTTTTTCCCGTATAAAAAAGAACCCGCTCGGTAACCGTGGTCTTGCCGGCGTCTATATGAGCTATAATGCCTATATTCCTTGTATCACTTAAATTATATTCTCGTGCCATATTTATTGTTTAAACAGCAGCCCGCCGAAGAACGCACCGTAAGTAGAGGACGTAGTCCCTTTTACAGTAAGTTCGTAGGCGTGGCCGGCGTCTATGTGGGCAATAATGCCAATGTTTCTTGTTTTGTCTAAGCTATATTCGCGAGCCATAGTAGATTAAATTCCAAATATCAAATTCCAAAATCCAAATAAAATCAAAATTACAAACATTTTGAACCTTGAGATTTATTTGGAGCTTGGTGCTTGTTATTTGTTATTTCGTTAGTAGCGCGCGAAGTGGGCGAAAGCGCGGTTGGCTTCCGCCATGCGGTGCACGTCTTCGCGTTTCTTGAGGGCGCTGCCGGTATCACGGGCAATATTTATTATTTCTGCCGCCAGCTTTTGCGCTATGGGCTTTCCTTTGCCGGCTCTCGCGGCCTCGAGCACCCACCGCATAGCGAGCGCGGTTTTACGCGGTTCCCTAACCTCGATAGGCACCTGATAGTTCGCTCCACCGACTCTCTTGGAACGCACTTCAACGATAGGCGCTACTTTCTTAAGAGTATCTTCCAGTAATTTATCACCATCTTTAGCTTTCAGCTCTTTCATCGCGCCCTCCAACGCTTCGTAAACTATGCGCCGGGCGACGTTTTTTTTGCCGCATTTCATAACGTAGTTAATAAATTTAGCGACCGTCAGAGATTTGTACCGCGGGTCCCCCTCAAGTTTTACTTGTCTGGCCTTAACTTTGCCTCTCATAAATATTTTTCCTTATGCTTACTCCGATTTACTCTCAGAAGGCCTTTTGGCGCCGTAAAGCGAACGTCCCTGCCGTCTTTTTGAGACACCTTGCGTGTCCAGTTTTCCGCGCACTATATGATACCTCACACCCGGCAGGTCCTTGACACGCCCGCCGCGTATCATTACGACAGAGTGTTCTTGCAGATTGTGCCCTTCACCGGGAATATAAGCCGTTACTTCCTGGTCGCTGGTCAGGCGCACTTTGGCGATTTTGCGCAAGGCGGAGTTTGGTTTTTTGGGAGTGGTCGTAGATACCTTAACACAAACGCCGCGCTTAAAAGGATTGGACTTTTTAGAGATAACGGGCTTGTTCTTCAGGTAATTGAAGCCGCGCGTCAATGCCGGCGTCTTGGCTTTTTTGGCGGTTTTTTTCCGTCCCTTGCGAATTAGCTGATTGATTGTCGGCATAATATTATTTTTTACTCTTATCGCGTTTAACATTAAAACCCGTTCCGGCTGGAATGGGCTTACCGATAATAACATTTTCCTTGAGTCCGTGCAACCGGTCGATAGCGCCGCTCGTTGCCGCTTCAATTAAGATATTGGTTGTTTCTTGAAAGGACGCGGCTGAAAGAAAACTATCGGTTTTTAGCGCCACGCGTGTTATACCCAGAACCATGGTCTCCGCGAGGGGCAATCTCTTTTTTTGTGCCTTAAGGTCCGCTTCTATGGCGTTGAATTTCTGTTGGTCTATGAGCTGTCCCGGCACCAATTCGCTGTCGCCCTCATCAATAACTCGAAACTTGGAGAACATTTGCCCGACTATGAGCTCGACGTGCTTGTCGTTTATTTCCTGGCCTTGAGACGCGTAGATGCTCTTAACTTCACTTATAATGTAATCCTGCGTAGCCGGAGCGCCGCGGAGACGCAGGGACTGCTCAAGGTCCAAATGCCCCTCGGTCAACGCTTGTCCGGCCCTGACTTCATCACCAGGTTTAACAAGTATCGCGGCTTCGGCAGGCTCCTCATATTCCTTGAATTGAGGGTTGCTGGCGGTTACCGTAACGGCGTTCTTTCTAACACCCACAACACCCTCAATGGTGCCGCGCAATGCCTTTTTGCCTTCAGCGGTGGCGATGACTTGCTTTAGTTTAATATAATCACCGGTATTAACTTCTATTTTATATTCGCTTGGCACGGCAATTTGTTCAACTTCTTGTTTGATAGATGTAACTTTGATGATTTTTTTACCGCGCACTGTTGAAATATTCACGGCGCCGTCAATATCCGTCACAATAGCCGGGGTTCTGGGGGAACGGGCCTCGAAAAGCTCTTCTACCCTGGGAAGACCGGACGTGATATCAACGCCGGTAACACCGCCAAGGTGGAAGGTTTTCATGGTTAGCTGGGTACCCGGCTCGCCGATGGCCTGCGCCGCGATGACGCCGACGGTGGTGCCGTGTGCCACCAATTTGCCTGTCGCAAGGTCAACTCCGTAGCATTTTTGGCAAACTCCGCGGTCGCTGTCGCAATATATAACCGAACGTATGCCAACTTCTTTTATATCCTTTGCCCTCACTAATTGGCTGGCGAGCGGCTCGGTTATAATCGCGCCTTTCTTTACTATGATTCGGGCGCCGGATTTAATTACAGAGCTCGCTACGCGGCCCATTACGCGCTTTTTGAAGCTGTCACGTTCGTTCTCGTCCACGGGCTTTCCGACAGTCAAAAATCTTTTTGTGCCACATTCGTTATCGATGACAACGACATCTTGAGCGACATCAACCAAACGTCGTGTCAAATATCCGGCATCGGATGTTCTAAGAGCCGTGTCCGATTTACCCTTTCTGGAGCCGTGGGTGGAAATAAAGTATTCGAGGACTGAAAGGCCTTCTTTGAAGCTGGACTTGATAGGCAGCTCGATAATTTTACCGGCGGGATTAACCACATTGCCCTTCATTCCGCTCATTTGAACCAGCTGCGTCACGGAACCTCTGGCGCCGGAGCTCACTGTCAGCCAAACCGGGCTGTCCTTATCGAATCCTTCAATCATATGCTTTTCGATGGAGTTTCTAACGCCTATCCAGAGCTCAATGGTTTTGAGGCGTCTTTCTTCCGCGGTAATTAAACCGGTTCGGTACTGTTTGTCAATTTCCTGAACCTTGGCTTCCGCCGCGCTCATAATGGCTGGCTTATCTTTCGGAGTGTAAATGTCATCCATAGAGATGGTTACACCGCTCATGGTCGCATAGCGAAAGCCGGTGGCATTAATTTTATCAACCAACGCCGCCGTTTCCTCCTGACCACACTCCTTGAAAACCAAGGCAACCGTTTTTTTAAGGTTTGATGATGTCATGGCGATATTATGGAAACCGATACTGTCGGGCAGTATGTTATTGAAGAGTATGCGCCCGACACTCGTTTCCATTATTTTATTGCCATCCTTAAGCTCCTTGGCGGATGAATCATTTTGAGTAATACTGTCATCAACACGCACGAATATCTTGGCGCGCAAATGCAGGGCGCTCTGTTGATAGGCCATAATCGCTTCGTTTTTTGAAGCATAGAATTTGTGGCTGCCGGGGGCATCCTGCTCGTAACTGGTGAGATAGAAACAACCCATAACCACGTCAAGGCGAGGCGAGATAACCGGTTCGCCCGAGGCGGGCTTGAGGAGATTTTTGCTCGAAAGCATAATGTCGCGCGCTTCGGCGCGGGCCTGTTCGCTAAGAGGCACATGAACCGCCATTTGGTCGCCGTCAAAGTCCGCGTTAAACGCGTAACAAACCGATGGATGGACCTGGATGGCCTTGCCCTCGATAAGAACCGGCTGAAAGGCCTGTATGCCAAGGCGGTGCAGGGTTGGAGCGCGGTTTAAGAGAACGTGGTACTCTTTGGTAACTTGTTCCAAAATATCCCAGACAATCGGCTCGCGTTTTTCTATGATGCGGCTCGCGTTTTTGACATTATGAACATAACCGTCATTGATAAGCCGAGAAATAATAAATGTCTTAAAGAGTTCGACTGCCATCACCTTGGGCAATCCGCACTGGTTTAGCTTCAATTTCGGTCCGATAACGATGACCGAGCGTCCCGAATAGTCAACTCTTTTTCCCAAGAGGTTCTGGCGGAATCGGCCCTGTTTGCCGCGCAGGATGTCACTAAGGGAACGCAATTTTCTTTGCGCGCCCGTGGTGGCAATGCGCCCGCGGCGAGTCGAGTTATCAATCAAAGCGTCAACCGCTTCCTGCAGCATTCTCTTTTCGTTGCGGCAGATAACTTCCGGCGCGCCCTGTTTTATAAGGCGTTTCAATCGATTGTTGCGATTTAATACTCGGCGGTAAAGGTCGTTCAGGTCGCTTGTTGCAAAGCGTCCGCCGTCAAGCTGAACCATGGGACGGAGATCCGGTGGGATAACCGGCAGGCGGCTCATTACCAGCCAGTCAGGTTTAATTTTGGCGCGCTTCATATCGCTAAACAAACGCAGGCGGCGAATAATCTTTTTTCTGTTTGGCCCAGCGATATCGGCAACTTCGTTTTCCAAATCGCTGATAGCCCGTGTTAACTCGATATTTTTAAGAAGTATCAAGATAGCTTCCGCGCCAATACCAACAGTGATGATGTGGCCGTACTTCATCGAGAGGTCATGGTATCTGTTTTCAGAGATAACGCGATTCTTCGACAGGACATCCAGCTCCTGTCGGCTAGCACGGAATGTTTCCTCGGCTTTCGTCTGCGCCAGAGGGTTGGCCTTAATGTCCGGGTGATTAATAATTTCACGGTATTCTTTTTCAAGCTGCTGAAGGGCGCCCTGCCTCACTTCTTCATTGACACCCAGAACGGCAAAAGACGCGAAATAAACAACTGACTCAATATCGCTGACCGGCATATCCAGAATAGTTGACAGAACGCTCGGCACGCCGTGGAGGTACCAAACATGAACCACCGGCACAGCCAGGTCGATGTGTCCCATTCTTTCGCGGCGCACCGAGGAACGGGTCACCTCCACGCCGCACCGGTCACAGACGATGCCCTTATAGCGAATTTTCTTGTATTTACCGCAATAACATTCATAATCCTTTACCGGACCAAATATACGCTCGTCAAAGAGACCGTCTCTCTCGGGCTTTTGGGTGCGATAGTTGATAGTTTCCGGTTTGGTAACTTCGCCATATGACCATGATAATATATCTTCAGGCGAAGCGACAGAGATTTTTATTCCTTCGAAGTCGCTGGGGATGACATTGACGGGGGATTTGCTTTGAGGCGAGGGAATATTCATTGTTTTAGGCATCGTCGCCTCCTTTTTTCTTTTTGTCATCTTCCGCGTGGTATAAGTCAGCTTCCGTATCCTTTTGTCCGCTATAAATCTCTGTTATCTCCGCGTCCTCGGCTGTCTCTTTGTCGAGGGTCGGAGCGACCGGTTCCGTGTTAATCCTTGCCTGCGGCAGTGGCTTGGTTCTGAATTCTTTTTCTTCGGGGAATATTTGCGGCTTGTTACCGATAAGGTCAATATTGAGCCCCAAGCTCTGTAATTCTCTTACCAGTACGAGAAACGATGCCGGAATAGAAGGTTTTTGAATGGGCTCGTTTTTTATGATAGATTCGTACGCCTTACTGCGTCCGTAAACATCGTCGGATTTAATGGTAAGCATTTCTTGCAGGGTGTGCGCCGCGCCGTATGCTTCGAGCGCCCAAACTTCCATTTCACCGAATCTTTGTCCGCCAAACTGCGCTTTGCCCCCTAGCGGCTGTTGAGTTACCATCGAGTACGGTCCTATTGAACGGGCGTGCATCTTGTCATCGACTAAGTGTAGAAGCTTAAGCATATATATGCGGCCGACAGTTACCGGCTGCTCGAATTTATCACCGGTACGGCCGTCGTACAGCTCTGTTTTGCCGTTTTCGGGGAGTTCCGCCTTCTTTAGTTCCCCTTTAATTTGTTCGAGCGATACACCGTTAAAGACGGGTGTTGATACTTTATATCCCAGCTTCTCCGCCGCCCAGCCAAGGTGTGTTTCCATTATCTGTCCAAGGTTCATACGCGATACCACACCAAGCGGGTTGAGTACCATATCAACCGGTGTGCCGTCTGGCAAATATGGCATATCTTCTTCCGGCACTATGGCCGAGATGACACCTTTATTGCCATGGCGACCGGCGAGTTTGTCACCGACGGAAACCTTGCGCAATTGCGCTACCGAAACCTCTATCATCTGATAAACGCCTTCGGGGAGCTCATCGCCGGAGCTGCGGTTGAAAATTTTAACTTCAACGATTTTGCCACGCTCGCCGTGAGGCAGGCGGAGCGAAGTGTCCTTAACGTCTTTGGCTTTCTCGCCGAATATCGCGCGAAGTAGTTTTTCTTCGGCAGAAAGTTCAGTTTCGCCCTTGGGCGTGATTTTTCCGACCAATATATCTCCCGCCTCAACCTCGGCGCCAATGCGCACAACACCCGACTCATCTAGATTAGCCAGAGCGTCCTCGCCGACGTTAGGGATGTCGCGTGTTACCATTTCAGGCCCCAGTTTGGTGTCGCGAATCTCAATGGGATATTTTTCAATGTGAATGGAAGTATAAGCATCAGTTTTTAAAAGCCGCTCGGAAATGACAATGGCGTCCTCATAGTTCATACCCTGAAATGACATAAAGGCCACTAGGATGTTTTGTCCCAGCGCCAATTCACCGCCGTCGGTGCCATAACTATCCGCCAGACAATCTCCAACTCGGACCGTGTCTCCTACCTGGGCAACAGGCCTTTGGTGGATACATGTACCTTGGTTGGAACGAGAGAATTTTATCAGTTGATACACCTTCGGCCGGGCGCCAGCGGGCGCCGGTTTCACTGTAATGGTGTTGGCATCGACCTGCGTTACACGTCCGGCCTCCTCGGCTAAGACCACCTGGCCACTGGCGCGGGCTGCGTCAAATTCCATGCCGGTGCCGACAATCGGCGCAGTGGGTTTGACCAGAGGAACGGCTTGCCGTTCCATATTGGAGCCCATGGAGGCGCGCGTTGCGTCATCGTGCTCGACGAAAGGAATGCAGGCGGTAGTAATGGAAACTATCTGTTTGGCGGAAACGTCCATATATTGGATGGCTTCGACTTTTTCAACCGCCGGTTCGTCGCCTTTGCGCACCACCGTGCGTTGGTCCAAAAAGTAGCCATTTTTGTCTATGCGAGTCGAGGCCGGCGCTATAACGGTATTTTCTTCTCCCGCGGCATCGAGATAAACCACTTTATCGGAGAGGCGCGGCTTGCCCTTGTGCTTTTCCACAACCAGGTATGGCGACTCTATGAAACCATAGTCGTTAATACGGGCGTAAGTCGCCATATAGCCAACCAAGCCAATGTTCGGTCCTTCCGGGGTTTCAATCGGACAAATACGGCCGTAGTGCGACTCGTGTACGTCGCGCACTTCAAAGCCGGCGCGTTCGCGCGATAGGCCTCCTGGACCGGTCGCCGATAGCGTGCGTTTGTGTTCGAGTTCCGCCAGAGGATTGGTTTGGTTCATAAACTGCGACATCTGGCTCGACGCGAAGAATTCCTGGAGCACTGCCGCGATTGGGCGGCTGTTGATAAGCTGTGACGGTGTAACGGTGGCGGAATCCAAGACGCTCATACGGTCTTTGGCGATGCGTTCCATACGCAGGAGTCCCACCCGCAATCGGCCCTGGACCAGTTCACCCACCGCTCTGACGCGACGATTTTTCAAACTGTCGATATCGTCGGCCTTAGCCATGGGGTCGTTGTTGAGCCGAATCATTTCTTTTATCACCGCCACCACATCCTCAAGGCGCAGCATTCGGTTTTTGGGCGCGTCGCTTGAATCCATACCTAAGCGTCGGTTCATTTTATAGCGGCCGACCTTGCCTAGGTCGTAGCGCTTGAAATTGCGGAAAAGGTTATCCAGAAAAGTTTTTGCCGACTCCGGTGTTACCAGGTCGCCCGGACGAATCTTCTTGTAAACCTCGACCGATGCCTCACCAACGTCTTTGGTCAAATCTTTCGCCAGGGTGTTTTGAATGTAGGGATGGTCAATATCATCATCAACGTCCCTGAAGGCATTGATAATCTCCTGGTTGGTTTTCATGCCAATGGCTTTTAGAAAAACTGTCACCGGAATCTTGCGCTCACGGTCCACTTTGACGGTAAGTATATCGCGCGGTGAGGTTTCGAACTCAAGCCACGCGCCGCGGTGTGGGATAATCTTGGCGCCAAAGAGCTTACGGCCACCTGGAACGCCGCCCGCCACAAAGAGAACGCCGTACGAGCGGACTATTTGGCTGACCACGACCCTTTCAATGCCATTGATAATAAATGTGCCGCCCTCCGTCATCATGGGAAAGTCACCCAAGAAGACATCGGCTTCTTTTTTCTTGCCGGTCTCCTTATAGGTCAGAGTTACGTGGCACTTAAGCGGCGCTTTGTAGGTTAAATTTTTAGCTCTGGCGGTTGCCTCGTCGGTTTTGGGTTTGTCCAAGTAGCAGTCGACAAATTCGAGGTTTAATATCTTACCGGTAAAATCTTCAATCGGTGAAATTTCGTAGAGGAGTTCTTTTATGCCTTCTCTAAAAAGCCATTTGTACGAAGACACCTGCAGCTCCAATAAATTGGGAATCGGCACATCGACCAAAGGATTGGAGAATAGTTTTCGGCCGCTCATCTGGGTTTTCATTTGACTCCTTGCAACACAAAACGCGCCTCATAACAAGGCGAGCAATTTTATTGCCTTATTGCTAAAAAGATTGAATCACCGGTGGCTTTATTGATGAATTGTCTTCCCGTCGGCCGTCATCGCAACTCATCCGAGACCGAATTAACTAATGATAGTATATCAATAACTGGATGTTTGTCAACACTAGCCGACTTTAACGAAAAGTCGCTTCTTGAGTCGTCCCGTAAAGGCCAGAACTTTCTTGGTCGCGAAGCTGACCTTGCCGTCAACCTTCGCCACGATTGAGTCGTCTTTGGTTTGAACCGTACCGGCGCCCGCGTGATACTTCGAACCGCGCTGGCGAACTATAATATTACCGGCTCTTACGGTTTGTCCCGCGAATACCTTGACACCCAACCTTTGCGACTGCGAGTCCCGACCGAGCTTCGATGTGCTTTTGGCTTTTGTATGAGCCATAATACTTGAAAGATAAATTTACTATAATAATGTACTCTTTTCTTAAAACGATGTCAACGAGTGCCCCAATCACCCTGACTTTACTTAAATCACGGAGGTAATACAATTTTATACGTCTTACACGTTTGTCATTGCGAGGCCAGATCCCTCGCTAACTCGGGATAAACTCCGCAATCTGGGCCCAGATCGCCACGCCCTTCGGACTCGCGATGACAAGGGGAGTATACTTGCAGGTCAAATACTTACATCACCTCGTCGGGGGTTATCTTGCGGTACTTGCCAATTGGCAGATTTGATAGTTTAAGACAGCCCATGCGGACGCGCTGGAGTTTGGTGACGCGCAGGTCAATATTTTCGGCCATTCGCCTAATCTGCCTTTTTCGCCCCTCCTTTAATATTATATATAAAGATACTTTGCCCTTGAGGAATCGCCAGCTGTGAACTTGCGCCGGCTTGGTTGTGTAATCGTCTATCTCAACACCTTGGGCTATCTCGCGCAAACGGCTCGCGTCCCAGTCATCGTCGGTCGGATACCCTTCGACATAATATTCTTTTTCTATGTGATACCTGGGATGAGTCAGCAAATTAGTAAATTCACCGTCGTTTGTCAGTATCATTAACCCTTCAGAATCCTTATCCAGACGGCCGACAATGTGGACTCTGGGGTGCCGAGGCACCAGGTCAACCACGCGCTTTCGGGCAAATGGGTCAAAAGATGTCGAGGTGTAGCCCACCGGTTTATTGAGGGCGTAGTAGACATGTGTTCTAGGAGTTATGGCACGGCCGTGCAGCGTAATGCTATCCAGGCCGCTGGTTACCTTGACACCCAGTTCGTACGCGGTGCGTCCGTTAACTCGAACATACCCCGCCCCTATCAGCTCATCGGCGGCGCGGCGAGAGTATTTTGTCGAGAGAGCAATATAGCGGTTCAGTCTCATATACTAGCGATTATGTTATTACCCGTCATATTGGGAGGAACGGGCAAATTAAGAAGCGACAAGACGGTTGGCGCAATATCGGTTATCATATGTTTGGCTTGGATGATATCGGCTAAAAATCCGCTTTGGGCATAATAGCTTGTTGCCGAGGCCACAAGATTCCTAGCTCTATCGCCTGCGACCAATATGAATGGTACGGGTCCGTTGCTGTGTTTCATATTCTGTCCATCACCGGCCTCGTAACCCGCGTGGGGCGAAATAATTACCACACCGCCGCCAAGGTTGGTAATATATTTTACGATACGAGTCACCTCGCGGTCGCTGTAGCGCGCCGCCAGTTCTAGCAAACGCATATCACCCGTGCGTCCGGCCAACTCCATAAGCGGAATGGAAATAATCGTAAAGTCGTAATTGCCCATTATTTTACCCGTGTCCGTGACCAACCGGCTCACCGCTTGGGCTGCCGGTTCCAGCTCATCGGAGGTATGGAGCGATTTAACGGCTACCCCCTGCGGAAAAGAATTATTAAGAGCATTGAAATACCGCGAGTACATCTTCTCCATCGGCGAAATGGCGCCTAATAGAACACGCCTTTGATTTTGAACGATGGTTTGCAAAAGGTGGCTAGTCGAGGGTTTTTCGCGAAAAGCAATTCTTACTTGCGGTTTGATTTGATAGTCCGTTAATGTTCCGGCTATAACACGGGCATTCCCCAGATAGCGCCGCGACGCTCCCGGGTCGGCGAGTATGGATGCTATCTGCGCCATGGTCGGATTGACGCTAAGGTCAAAAAAGAATACTCCGTTCTCGTCTTGCCATGGGTTTTCTTGGGCAATGGGAACATTGACCACCGGTGAAATATTCGCGCCTCTAATATTTTTGACAGCGCAGGCGGCTAAATAAGCGCTTAAATTATCGGTACGATTTTTAGTGCGTCCGGTAACGGCGCTCGCGATGTCAGCGGCGCCGGCAGCTGAACCGGACAAGCTGGCTATGCCGCTTGCCGAAAAACCCTCAAGGGCGGCGTTGAGCTTGGGTAGCCAGATTTCCATGCCAGAAAACGCGCCATCGTCCACCAAAAGATGGCAATTTATTCGCGCCACCCCGCGCATGGAAGCCAAACGTATAATTGCTTCAAGATGCTCTATGTAAGAATACGGCCGTGCGTTTGCAATATGGCCAACCAGGTGAAGGGTTGATTTCTTTTGAGCACAGTTCTCAACCATCCAGCCGATGCTCGGATTTTGAAAAAAAGTTCTGTTTTGAATAGCATCGCTTACAATCGCCGCCGGCTGTTTGACGAGTTGTCCGAGAGCTAGGGTTTCATAAGCGACCGAGACGTCATCAACGTACGGGTACGAACCGCGCAACAAATCAAGAGATTGG